>WNFV01003117.1_pt1 | contig 58589 bp, 47 predicted proteins | sample 5400101 | NCBI WGS metagenome assembly WNFV01 (sample SAMN13153361, study PRJNA577476) | soil metagenome | isolation source: 115 cm soil or saprolite under grassland replicate 1 | place: USA:California | collected 2016-06-15
CTGCCCGACTGGGCCGAGCTGCCCCAGCTGCGCGAGCAACTGCGCCAGATCGACGCCAGCTTGACGATCGTCGAGCGCGCCCAGTCCGCCGATCCGGCGATTGCGAGCGAGCAAACGCTGGCCGCGCTCGACGCGCTGGAGCAGGTTGGCGTCAAGCTCGATCGCGGCGGAGCCGACCTGCGCCTGGCGCGCAAGCACGTGGCCGAGCGCCAGGCCACGCAGCGCAACAGCCAGGCGCGCGCGCGTACACGCGAGGCTGCCCTGGCGATCGACGAAGCCCGCGCGCAGCTGAGCCGCGCCAAGTGCGAGGCGGCACTGCGTGGCCTGCACGCGCTCGATACCCACGATATCTCGGCTGAGACGCGGCTGGAGATCGACCATGCGCTCACGCACGCCACCGATCTGATCGGCTTGCTCGAGCGGATCGACCAGCAGCGCGCCGATATCGAGCTCTACTATGCGGCCAACAACCCCAGCCACGCCTGCCGGCTGTCGCAGCGCCTAGGGCGCGATAACCCGCAGCTGCCACGGCTGGCTGAAGAGGCGCTCGATCGCGAGCGCGATCTCTGGCGCTGGATCGCTATGGGCGCGCGCTCGCTGGCTGCGGCCTACCGGCGGCTGTCGCTCAAAGAGGGCACGGCGCAGCAGCTCAGCCAGCTGGATGTCGAAGCTGCACGACTCACCACCCAGCGCCAGGCCGCCGACGAGCCGATCGCGCTGGTCGGCACGCAGCGCGAGCCGCTACGCATGGATGCCGACAGCGCCCTGGCCGATCTTGCCCAGGCGCGCGAGCAGTGGCACCAGACGCGCGAAAGCAGCCTGGCCGAGCTGAGCCGCTACGTCGATCAGGCCAGGGCCGCCGCCGATCATGGCGATGATGGCGCGGCGCGCCGAACATTGATTCACATTCGCGAGGCATATTTGCCAGCTGATGCGCGCGAGCAGGGCCTGGAACCGATCGTGATTCGTATGGAGCGCCTGGCGCACGAGCTGAAACAGCGCCGCGACAGCCAGCTCGCACATCTGCACCAGCTAGAGGCCCGGCTCGGCGACCCGGCCGCCCAGCTGTGGTTCGAGGAGCTGACTGAGCCATTCAAGCATGGCTCTGCCATGCTCGATCCCGAGATTCAGCCGGTCTGGGAGCATGTTCAAGATCATGCCGATCAGCTACGGCAGCAGCTTGTGCGCGTCAGCTGGAAGGATCAAGTCGCGAGCAAAGAGCGCCTCGATCGGCTGGAGGCAATGCTGGTGGCGCTCGGGCAGGCCGGCGCAGAGTCACACCAGCAGCTCGAACAGCACGCCCAGCAGCTGCGCGAGGTGATCGAGCGTGGCGAGCAGGCCGCGCGCCGTCAGATCATGGCGATCGAAGTCGAGCATCAGCAGACCAAGGCGCTGCTGGAGACCCATCGCAACATCCTGCTGGGCGCATTCACCGCGCAATTCATTTTCATGCTGGCCTTTATTGTGATCATTGTTCGGTGCAACTAGTAGGGGCGTTCAATTGAACGCCCCTACTAGTTGCCTTTACAAACGCTTTCTTGCCTGCGACAGCAAGGTACTTGTCATTTAATCTGTAGTTTGTTTTTTCGCTCCGCGAGCGAAAAAACAAACTACAAAATGTAGAAAACCACTCGTTGGCAGTGCGTGGCTCGCGTAATTAAGAGGAGGCGCTCCGATGGACAATGTACACCTGCTTCTTCACGACGAACTGGACGGCTCGCCGCCGATTGATATGCCGCCAACGCGCGACGACGCGATTCAACAGCGCGTGCATGAGCTTGAGCGCCAGGCCCAGAGCTACCTGGCGCGGCCGACCAACGCCAACTTCAAGCAGGCGATCGGTCTCTACGAGCGCATCCTGGGCTTCAGCGACATCAACCCGGCCCAGCGCACCAGCTTTGATCAGCGCCTGGAGGCGACACTGCACGCCTATGAGCAGTTTCGCGCACAGTTCGGCGAGCTGACCACCGCGCGCCAGATTCAGCGCGATGAGATCGAGCTGATCGAGCTGCGCAAGCTGATCAACACCGGCGTCGAGATCGGCCCGGATGGCGAGGAGCTGGAGCCGCAGTTCGACAAGCTGCTAGCAACCGTGCGCGAGAAGCTGCTGCGGATCGCGCGCGAGCTGGCCGACCAGGCCCACAAGCAGGCCGGCGATGGCGCCGATTACCTTGATCCGCCGCTGCTGGATACCGCGATCAGCACCTACGAGCGCGCAATCGGCTGTATCCAAGGCGAAGAGATCCAGGGCTGGGAAGAATCCTCGGCGGCCAATATCGCGGTGATTGGCATCAAAAGCCTGCTGCTGAACGAGGCCGCCGAGGGCGCGATCAAAAAATATGAACAGCGCGCCGCCAGCATCCGCGATTCGCGATCGGCGATCCTGCGCGTCCGCCCGCTCTATGATGAGGCCGATGGCGCCTTCCGCCAGAGCGACTACGCGCAGGCGGTCGTCATTCTGGATTCGGCCCAGGATCTGGCCGGCGCGCAGCTCAGTAGCACCCTGGTGGAAGGGCTGCGGCGGCGCGCGATGCAGCGCTGGGAGCAGGCCACGCTGGCGCGCGCTAACGGCCTGCTTCAAGCGGCGCGCATGGCCGCCAGCCGCGGCGAATATGAACAAATCGAAAAACTGGTGACCGAGCTACTGGGCATCGAGCCGCACCTGGAGACCACTGCGCTGATGCAGTGCAAGCAGCAGGCCCAGGAGCTGCTCAAGGAGATTCACGCGCTAGAGGAGTACCTCCATCAGCTGGTCAGCGACTCAGGGTTGGCGCGCGTCCACGGCCACATGGAGGAGGCCGAGCAGCGCGCGCGCGAAGCGCTGGTGCTGCGGCCAGGCTACCAGCAAGCTCAGCAGGCGCTCGAGAACGCGCTGGTCGTTCTGGTGAACAACGCCCTGCGCCAGGCCCAGGATGCACTGGCAGCACCGGATGAGCAGCGCCTTCAGGCCGCGCGCGATGCCCTGGAGCTACAACATCAGCACATCGATGAGATCCACGCCGCGCCGGTGCGCCAGCCGCTGGCCGAGCGGCTGGCCCAAACGCTCGGCCAGCTCAAGCGCGTGCTCGATCAGCGCTACGAGATGTATGGGCGCGAGCAGCAAGCCCAGGCGCTGATCGACCAGGCCAGCCAGCAGGCGCTCCAGGAGCGCTTCGCCGACGCGCTGACGACGATCGAGTCCGCGCGCACGCTGGCGCCTCAGCACCCGCGCCTGGTGGCCGAAGAAAATCGGGTGCGCGCTGGCTGGGCCGAAACGCTGCGCCAGCGCGCGCGGGCTTTCATCGATGCCGACCCGCCGCACCCAGCCGCCGCGCTGGAGTGCCTGACCAGCCTGCGCGAGATCGGCATGGAGGATATCGCTAGCATCGAGCTGCGGCGGCGCGCCGATTGGCAGGTCAGCACCGAGCGCGGCCTGGTCTATTTGCACCAGGGCGCGTTCACCCAGGCGATCGAGGTGCTGAAGCAGGGCGACCTGGCCAACGCGGCGACTAGACGCGCCCTGAGCGAGGCGCGCTGCCAAGAGGCCCAGCGCCTGATGCAGCTCGGCCGCTGGATGCCGGCGCTAGAGATTCTCCAGCAGATCGGCGGCGACGATCCCCAGGTGCCGGCGCTCAGCAGCCGCGCGCGCGCCGAATATCTGCTCGATCAAGCCAGGGGCTTTTTGCAAGTGAAGGTCTTCAGCGGTGCCGAGAGCACGCTGATCGAGGCTGAGCGTGAGCTGCTGCCTGAGCTAGCCGACCAGATCGAGCAGCTGCGCGAGCAGATCAACACCGCCCGCAATGTGTTTCGCAAAGCCCAGGGTCTGCAACAGCGCGCGCAGGATCAGTATCAGCGCTATCGATCCTACAACAACCCCGGCGATCTGCTGGAGGCCATCCGCACGCTGGATAAGGCGCTGGAGCTGCACGACCTGCCCGAGGAAGATCATCAGCGCGAAGGCATTCAGAAGCTGCGCGACGAGTATCAGGAGCGCTACCAGAATTTAATTCTGGCCGAGCGGACGCGCCTCATGAGTGAGGGCGACGCCGCGCTACAAAGCGACCAGCTCGATCGCATCCCCGAGGCCATCCAGCGCTACGGCGCGGTGCTGGAGATTGCGCCCGACCAGCCGGATACCGAGGCGCTGGGCCGCCTGGAGCGCGCGCGCCAGCTGCTGCGGCACCGCCGCGATCAGCTGGTGGATGAGACCGGGCTACTGCTCAACTTGCGTGGGGTGCGCAACAGCCAGCGCGGCATCCGCCTGGCCGATATTCAATCGCTGATCGCACGCTGCACGCGCGCGCAACAGATCGCCCCCGAGACGCACCGATCGCTCAACGAAGCTCTGCTCGCGCTCCAGGAGGCCGCGCGCGCCTATGAGACCGCCGACACCGATGTTCAGGCGGCCCGCGCGCTCTGGGCCGCCGCACGGCGCGAAGGCTCGGCCGATTTTTCCGAGATCGATCACGCGCTTGAGCGAGCTGTACGCTACTTCGAAGGCATGACCTATATCCACAGCGAGCTCGACCGCGGCAGCCCGGACGGCCTGATGCGCCAGATCAACGCCAACCGCGACATGCAGCGCGTGGTTGTCACCGCCAGCGCCGCCGTCTCCAGCGCGCTGGCGCGCTTCGACAGCGAAGCCGCCGCCGCCGCGTTCGCCGATCTGGCTCGCGCCGAGGAGACGGTATACACCACCACTGCGGCGCTGGCCGGCATTCCCGGCGGCGCGCGCACGCCCGAGTCGATCGGCGAGCGCTACCCGCACCAGTATGCCATTCTGAACGCGTTGTCGGAGCAGATCAAGGTTCATATGCAACGCGAGCGCGAGGCGCCTGATGTCCAGCAGCTACGCGAGGTGATTCAGCAGCGGGTGGTATTGCAGCGCCTGCTGGAGCGACTCGATCGCGATGATCGCTTCGGACTGCGTTAAGGATAGGGCTTACACAATGGAGGGGTTTGGGGAGGCATTGCCTCCCCAAAATCGAGTTATTCTCGCTGGATGCGGCGGCAAAGCCGCCGCATCCAGCGAGAAGACAAGATCAGTGGAGGGCTTGCAGCCCTCCACACCTCCCCGCCGGGAACGAACGCCTGTGTCTTGTTCATTTTGAAAACCCGGAGGGAAGCATGATCGACGAAACGCCTGTACAGCTCGATCAGATCGAAATCTGGCAGCACGCGCTAGAAGAAGGGCGTAGCCTGATCGCCGAAGCCGCCGATCTGCAGGCCATGGCGAAACAGGACCAGCTGCTGCGGCACTGGACCGAAGCAGCTGAGAAGTTCCGCCAGGCCCTATCGATCTACGACGCCGCGCACACCTGTCTATCCATCCCAGCTGCAATCGACGCGAATTCGTACCGCGCGTTGCGGGCGCTGCGCGATGAGTCGAACGAGCTGCTAAAGCAGGCCCGCGACGCGCTGGCGGAGCACGAGCGCGCCAGGTGGGTGGAGATGTGCGAGCGCAACATCATTGTAGCGCTCGAAATGCAGCAGCAGGCCCAGAGCGCGCTCTACGAAGGCAACCTTGACGCCGCGCGGGCGCTGGCGAGCCAGGCGCGCGAGATGCACCCGGCCCTGCGCGAAGAGGCCGAGCGGACGATGCGCGCGGCGATCGAGCGCGCCGGCGAAAAAGGCGGATTGATCAGTGCAGTCGTCATTATTCTGGTGGTGGCTGTGCTGATGGGCCTGATCGTCGGCGTTGGGCCGCAGGTCTGGCAATGGATTGCAGGGTGAGCTGCCATGCGCTACGCGATCCTTAGCGATATTCATGCCAATTTGCCCGCGCTGCACGCCGTGCTCGATGACCTGGCGGCCCAGTCGATCGACACGACGATCTGCCTGGGCGATGCGATTGGCTACTACGCCGACGGCGCGGCGGTGATCGCGCTGCTGCGCGACCTGGTGGCGCCGCGCGATTGTATGGCGGATGGCCAATTAACCACGGCGCCGCTGTGGGTCGCTGGTAATCACGAGTGGGGTCTGCTGAACCGGATCGAAGCCTACCAGTTCAGCGCGGCCGCTCGCACGGCGCTCACGCGCGCGCGGGCCGACCTGCCCGCCGCCACAAGCAGCTTCCTGGCAGGCCTGCCGCAACAGATCGAGGCCGACCTGGGCGATGGCCTGGCGGCCACGATCGTCCACGCCGCGCCCGGAGATCCCGTCGGCGCGACCGGCGCCGGCTATATCGAGAATAGCGAAGATGCTCGGGACGCCGCGCAAGCCTTTCACTGCCAGATCTGCCTCGTCGGCCACACGCACTACCCGCGTATCTGCCGCGAGATCGCGCAGGGCGAGCGCGGCCGGCCGAACTGGGCGACCACCGATGTGTTCGAGGACGTGCTGCCGGGTGGGAGCTGCCTGTTCGGCGCCGAGCGGCTGATTTTCAACCCTGGCAGCGTTGGCCAGCCACGCGATGGCGACCCACGCGCCTCCTACGCAATCTTAGATTCGGCCGCACGATCCTTCGCGGTGCGCCGGGTCGCCTACGATATTCCCGCCGCGCAGGCACGCGTCCGTAGCTGGCTCAAGCGCGCGCCAGCCGAGCTGCTGAATGGGCACGGCGGCCTGGCCGAGCGACTGCTGCGTGGGATTTGAGGGACAGGGAATGGGGTATGCGGCGTCAACTGACCGCATTGGCACGCCCACTTGCCCGGATCATTCGCATCGCCAGGGTATGCCGTAGGCCAATCTCAACCCCCAATAATCTCTTTCTCGCGCGCCCGCCGCTCACCCGGCGTCAGCGCCCGCTGTAGCCGCGCTAACCCAAAGCGCCAGCCCGGCAGCAGCAGCAGCAGCGGTGGCCCGTAGATCAGCGCCGACGTCAGCGCGTTCCACTCAGCGCTACTGTCTTTCCATCCCAACAGTGGTAGCAGGAACGCACCGGATAGGTAGCTGAGCATCGCAGTAGCGCAGAACAGCCCAACTGCCCACGCATGCTGGCCGCGCCAGGGCTGGATCGCCAGCAGTGCCAACGCCCATAGTAGGTACCAGGGCTGAAACCACGGATTGCACAGAAACAGGAACCACAACAGTAGCCAGAGCGCGTGCGCGGCCACATCCTCTGGCGCGCGCCAGGCCAGCCCCGATGCCCACAGTACGCCGAACACTAGCAGCCCCAGGCCGATGCTGACCGCTATCGCCTGCGAGATTGCCTCGGATGGTTGGCTAAAAAAGCTGAGCAGCGCCAGCAGGTCGCGTACATGGAGCAGTGCGTGAATGGTCTCCGACGAGATCGGTGCCTGGAGCGCTGCCAGCCAGGAGCTAGTGAACAGCGCGCCACGATCGCCGAAGTTCTGTAGCGTACCCCAGCCGACCCAGAACGGCGCATAGGCCAGCACAACCGCCGCCAGACACGCCAGCCCGCCCGCCAGCACCAACCGTAGCCGCGTCCGCCAATCCGGCAGGCGTCGCAGCGCCGCGCTCAGCAGCAGCGGGCCAAACATCAGTGCCAAAAACTTGACTAGCCCGCCGGCTGTTAATATGAGGAACGCCGCGATACACACAGATAAGGAGGCTGGAAGAGCAGGCGACAAGGAGCTATTGTCTCTTTGCCTGTCGATCTTCCAGTCTGCTTGTCTGGGAACAAGCAGCCCCACCGCCAGCACAATCAGCATCGCCATCCAGGCATCATTATGGCCGGCGGCGAGCGACTCCCACAGCGCCAGTGGGTTCCACAGCCACAGGTATAGCCCCAGCCAGCGCCACTCGACCGCGGTGCGCTGTAGCGTGGCCCAGATCGCCGCGCCGCAGCCCAGAAAGCCAAGCGCGGACAGCCCTTTGTAGGCCAACATCAGGTGCAGCAGCGCCTGGTATTGCGCCTCCTGCCCGTAGAGCAGCCGATCCGGCTGCTCGCCGGCCAAGCGCGCGGTCAGCCAGCTCATGCCTTCCCAGAGTGGCCCGTAGGCGGTCACGGCCTTGCGCCAGGCAACATACCAGAACAGAGGATCAGTTTTGAATTCGGTCGGAACCTGGATAAACGTGTTGGCCTGGTAATGTGCCAGCATGCGCCCACGGAACATATAATCGTAGAGATCGACCGATGTAGTTGGGTAGACCAGTGCCAGCAGCGCTAGAAAGATGAGCGGAAAGCCGACCAGCGCCGCCACCGTCCAGCGGCCCATGCGATTGGGAGATCGCGAGATACCACGCTCTCCTGAGCCCTTAGTCGCCTGGTCTCGCGCCTGGCGCGCCAGTACAACCGCGCCAACTGTGTAGCCGGCGAACACCAGCAGCGTCCAGCCGGTCAGCGCCAGCCCGGTCCACGGGTCGGCCTTGGTGAGTTTTTCGATGTTTTGGATCGGCTGCGCGTAGATAGCCAGCAGCGGGAAACGCGTCAGCGCGGCGGCGTAGCATAGTGCAGTGCCAAGACCCAATAGCACCAGAATCAGCCCAGCCGCGCGCGCGCTTGAGTCGGAAGATTGTCGCATGAAACGAATATTCTTCTTGGGGATGTCTGGCGGGGCCTTCGGCCCGCCAGACATCCCAGTGTGGGGCTGTGGGGCGGCCGCGTACCTTCTGGGTGTCGCCCCACACCCCCACCAAAAAATGGCCAACCAATGCACAGCTCAGTAATGGCTCAAGACTACCATAAGGTTAACTGCTCGGCTAGCGGCCCGCGCGGGGCATAATGGCGCATACGCGCGGCCAGGTCACGCCCAAAGAAGCGTCCGCCGAAGGTCACAAAATCCCGCGCGCGGGCGGTCGCCCCGCCGAGCCCTTTGAGCTGTGTCGGGTCGCGAAAAAGGCCCTCGCGCCGCAGCCGGATAATCCGCCGGATGCTCAGCGGCCCCAGCCCCGGCACGCGCAGCAGCAGCTCTTGGTCGGCCGTGTTCAGCTCGATCGGGAATCGCTCGGGATGCGCCAGCGCCCAGGCCAGCTTGGGATCGATATGCAGCGGCAGGTCGCCGGCCGGGTCGTAGGGCAGCTCAGGCGGCGCAAAGCCGTAGTGCCGCAGCAGCCAGTCGGCCTCTTTCAATCGCTGCTCGCGCACGAATGGCGTTGGCGCCTGATTTTCCAGCGGCGTCTCGCGCGCCGGCCGAAACGCTCCGAAGTACACTCGCCGCAGATCCAGCTCGCGATACAACCAGGTAGCGGTCAGCAGCAGCTCACGATCGCTCTCGCCCGATGCGCCGACGACGAACTGGGTCGCCAGGCCGCTCTTGAGCAGCCCGGCGCGCTGCCAATCGCGCGCCCATGTCAGCCGGGTGATCAGATCGCCGGCCCAATCGCGCTCGGGCGAGATCCGCGCCAGGCGTTCGGCCGAGGGCGCCTCCAGGTTCAGGCTCAGCCGGTCGGCCAGCCGCGCCGCCTGCTCGACCTCGGAGAGCGATGCGCCGGGCAGTAGCTTCAGGTGGATGTAGCCGGCGTAGCTATGGTGCTTGCGCAGATGCTCAACGCCATCCAGCATCTGGCTTGTGGCGGCGTGCGCATCGCCATCGACCCCGGTGGAGAGAAACAGCCCCTGCACCACGCCTTTTTCGACGCGCGGCAGAAATACCTTGGCTAGCTCATCGGGCGTCAGCGCTGCGCGCGGCTGGTCGCTGCCAGCGCGCAGCGGGCAGTAGGCGCAGTTCCATTCGCACCTGCTGCTCATCAGGGTACGAAACACGGGGCGCGCCCGGCCATCCGGCCCGCCGTCGGCGGCGATCCCGGCATCATTCCAGATCGCCTTCTTCGGCGTGTAGCGCTTGCCGCCCTGGCTGAAGCTGTCGCAGGCATCGAAGCGCGCCGCGGGCGCGAGAATGTCGAGTTTCTGGTCGAGATCCATATCAATAACTGTTCCACTGGGGAGGTCTGGAAGGGCCGAAGGCCCTTCCAGACCTCCCCAGTGGTGGGGCGGCGAAGCCGCCCCCGCATCCCACCATTGGGCTCATTAAAAATCGAAGATCCCTTAACGAAACGGTAGTATTATACAGCGTGCGCAGCGAGAAGTCGAACGTCTTTTCACTTCTACAGCAGAATTCAGAAGTCAGGAGTCGGAATTCAGAACAGCTCAGGCATCTTGCTGCTTTGTAGCATGCGCGCGATAGCTCAACAGTTTTGCAATCTGCTATAACTGTTCAGGTTTCCCGATACAGGACGCGGATGAACAGAGACGAACGCGGACGCCGGTCAGCTGTTCGCGTTCGTCGGCGTCCCGTTTACCCGTTGTCACCGTGTCACCGTGTCACCGTCCACGATGGACGGCAAAGATCGTCACGCCGCCTTGCGCATACACCTGTTCGAAGCCCTGGCTGGTGGGGAATGCGGCGGCTGTGATCGGCTTGGGGTTTGGGCCAAGGTAGATATAGGTGATCTGGTCGCGCTCGATCAGCTGATACAGCGCCTGCTCCTGGCCGGGGGCAAAAGAGAGCAGCTGTTGGGTTCGCGCGCGGGTCTCGCGCACGTAGTCGGCTGGGCCGTAATCGTAGAGCGCCGGTGGCGTGCTGGTCCAGCGGCCGGCCAGCGGCAGCAGCCACCAGCCGCCATCGTCGCCGCGGCCGATGCCGAGCCACGGCGCGGCATTGATCAGAAAACGCGCATTGGGCGGCGTGTGCTCGGCTACCCAGGTGATCGCGGCCACGTCGGCCGGCGTTGCCAGCACTGTGGCGGGATTCACGACATCGCGCAGATCCCATGCGCCCCGGAGCGCCAATATGCTCAATCCGACGACAAAAACAATTCGCCCCAGTTGGGTGACAAGGAGACGACGAGACAAGGAGATAGTGGCGCGATCTATCTCCTTGTCTCCGCGTCTCCTTGTCTCGGCCTGCTCCGCTCGCCCGCTCGTGATCCGCCACTCGATCCACTCCCACACCCATGCCGCCCCGCCGCCCAGCAACACGCCGATCGGCAGGAACAGGCTGATCACAGTCGTCTCGGTGGTGATAATTGCGAGGTATGGCAGCTTGCCGATGAGAAGCGGGTTTAGCAACAGCAGCGCGCCGCCGCCGAGCGCCGGCAGCACACGGCCGCGGGCCAAACTCCACGCCATTAGCGCCGCGCCGCTGATAGGCAGCACATAGAGCGCCAGCCAGGGGTTCGCCAGCACGCACAGCGCCGCTACCCAGGCAAGCAGAGCCGCGACAAGAGACTTGCGCCGCCAGATACCCCAAAGCGCCGCCGCCAGGGCCAGCGCGATCAGCATCCGGTTATTGCCGGCCCACAGCAGGCGCGTGTCGAGCGTGTAGAAGGCGCCCTGCCCAAGCAGCGGCGGAGCCTGCCCGGCGCCCGAACGCAGCAGCGCACGCGCGGCCAGCAGCCACAGCCATGGGCCGGCCAACGCCAGCGCCAGCCCGGCGCTGCCAGCCGCGCGCGCCAGCCGCGACCACAACAGCTCTCGGCGCGCGCCGAGAGCCCAGGCGATGCCGCTCACGCCCATGAAACAGAGCGCGAAAACCAACACAATGAAATGAATCAAGCTTAGCCCGGCCAGCAGCAGCGCTAGAATGACCGCGAGGTGACGGCTGGGCGTTGCCACTGGCGCTGTTGGGCTGAAGCCATCGCCTGCTGCTCGGTTGGTCTTCAGCAATTCCAGCCATACGATCATAAGTGGCGGCAGCAGCAGCAGGCCGGTCAGCTGAGTGTAGCGCCCCCAACTGACATAATAGGCCGGGAAGATCGAAAGCAGGCCGATCGCCAGCGCCGCCGCGACGCCGGCCAGCGGGCGCCGCCAGAGATAGGTCGCCAGCCCGGCCGCTGCCAACACATGCAGTACATTCAATGCCTGGCCGGTAAACAACATTGCCTGCGGCAGACCCATGCTGGAAAGCTGCATCGCCGCCGCCACGAGCACGTGATAGCCCCAGTGATACGGCAGCTGGTCGACCGGCAGATATGGGCGTAGCGATAACGGTGCCTGGCCACGCTCAGCCGCCACGCGGATCATCAGCGCGTGGTGTACCGAGTCGACCCAGTTTGGCAGCGCCAGATCGCGGATCTCGGAGATGCGGGTCCAGCAAGCCAGAACCAGGATCGCCAACAGTATCGCCGACCACCGACCACCGACCACCGAGCGCCAGACGCCTTCTGAGGCTTGTCCGTCGCCTGCCCTGAGCCGTGTCGAAGGATCCGCCGTCCGTCGTGCGTCGTCCGTCCAGAGGTTCCGGATCACGGCCAGGCCGCAGGTGGTCGCCAGCAGCGCCAGCACCAACGGCGTGAGTGCGAGTCCAATCAGGGTGGCCCATTCGTAGATCAGCGCGACAGCGCTTAGGCTCAGGCCAAGCCAGAGTGTGGGGCGAGCAAAGGTGGGTAGGTGCGCGGAAGGAAGCAGCGCTCGTTCGAGTAGAAATCCAGGGGCAAACAGCAGCAGCGGCAGCACCACCAGCATGCGTCCGGGTGGGCCGGATAGCCAGGCCACGCCCGCGCCGACAATCGCCAGAATCATCAGCCGGCGGGCCAGCGCCGTGTGGCGCGTCGGCGCGGGGTCAGCGGCGATCGTCGACGTAGCGACTGACCCGCTTTCGATCTTGTGTATCGTCATCAGTCAGGTCTGGGCGGCCCTGCTCCTCGGCCTGCGCGTCGGCAAGCAGCCGTTCGAGGAATCCCGCTGTGGAGCGCGGAGCAGCCTCGCCCAGTGGCGCCTTTTGTGTCCCGGCCGTGGGTGCTGCGAACAGCGTGCCGGCCGGCGCAGCAAGCGAGCGGCGAACCTCGATCAGCCCCTGCTCGACCAGATCGGCCAGCGCCGTACACGCGTCGAGCAGCACCAGATTGAGATATGCGGCAATCTCGCCCACGTTACGCCGGCCATCGACGGCTGAGAGTACCGGCCACACTGTCTCACTAATATGGATCTGGTTGGCGGCTGGAGTGCCACGTAGCGCTGGTACGCATTCAATGTTCGGAATGTAGGCGCGAATGCGGGCCCACTGACGTGCCTGCGCCTCGCCGCGCTCGATCAGCTCCCAGGGGTCGATCCAGAGCGTCGATGCTTCGGCCTCACGATCGGCGACGAAGCGAAATGGCGAGTCGCGTTCCTCGAACATCGCTGCGATGGCGTCCATCCCCGCACGCGGTCCGGCTGCCGCATGATACGGCTGGCCGTCGCGGAAGAATATCTGGCCAATATCCGCACCCGCGCGAAGCTCCAGGACGCCAGTTACAGAGCTATAGACGACCATTTCGATCAACTCGCGCAGTGGGAACTTAGTCAGGTTGCCGTCGAGTTGCACGTCATATCTCCTCGATAGACAAAGTTTCGTTTGGCAGCGATCAGCTTTACAGGTGGGGCTTTGATGTGGCCGGATACCCGCTGAGGCCGTCTTCGAACCCTCACCCCAACCTATAAGTTCAAAATAAACCATGTCTTAACTGTATGAATCCCATCGTACCATAGGTCTATTACCAGAGCAACTAAGCGCGGTACCAGTTAGATGAAGATTTTATCAACTTATCCTTGACCATGCTGTGTGACAGTGTTAGACTTTTGATCTTAGGCAAGGTTTCGCTTGGCAGCGATCAGGTTTACCGTTTGGGGAGGCTTGGAGGGGCCGAAGGCCCCTCCAAGCCTCCCCAATGGTGGGGGTCTGGGGGGGCCGGGTACCCTTTGGGTGCCGTCCCCCAGACCCCCACCCCAAAGTGTAACGTTCGCAAGAACCTTGTCTTAGAACGTATGTTAGCATAGCTTTCGACGCTATCTTTTAAAGCCTAATATTTGGGAGGCTCTAAAACGAAGAACAAAGTGGCGGCAAAGGAGGTGGAAGGCGATGATCGATCTTCGCGCCCAGTTCGAGGCGGCCGCGCAAGCCGCACAGAATCTGCCTAGGCGGCCGGATAACGAGACGCTCTTACGAATCTATGCCCTGTACAAGCAGGCCACAGTCGGCGACGCTATGGGCGCTCGTCCAGGTTTCACCGATTTCGTTGGCCGCGCCAAGCACGATGCCTGGGCCAAGCTTAAAGGCATTGATAAGGAGCAGGCGATGCGGGATTACATCGCGCTGGTCGACAGCATGCGCTAGAATTCAGCCCAAAGTCGTATTGACGGCGCAGGTGACTGGACGTATAGTACTCGGAACATTCGCTATTATGCCTGGAGCCATGCGCCTGCTGCTGTGCCATAGAAAACCAATTAATCTCCGGCAGTCGCCGAAGCTGCCCTCTGCGCCCTTGCGCGCGGGGGGCTTTTTTATCTTCTAGGAGGAACCAATGACGATCGACTGGGACGACAAATACGCTCGTGATGGCCTTACGTTTGACGATGTACTGCTCGTGCCGGCCGAATCGCGTGTGCTGCCATCGAACGCCAGTGTGAGCACGATGCTGACCCGCAATATTCGGATCAACATCCCGGTCACCAGCTCGGCCATGGACACCGTCACCGATCATCGGCTGGCGATCGCGCTGGCGCGTGAGGGCGGGCTGGGCTTTATTCACAAGAACCTCTCGATCGAAGAGCAGGCCGAGATGGTGCGCAAAGTCAAGCGCTCCGAGAGCGGTATGATCACCGACCCGATCACCATGGGGCCAGATAAGACCGTCGGTGATGCGCTGGATTTGATGGCGGATTACAGGATCTCGGGCATTCCGATCACCACCGCCGCGGGCGATCTGGTCGGCATTCTGACCAATCGCGATCTGCGCTTCGAGACCGACCGCCGCCGTCCGATTCGCGAGCTGATGACTGCACAGAATCTGGTGACCGTGCCGGAGGGCACGACGCTGGAGCAGGCCAAGGAGATTTTGCATAAGCACCGGATCGAGAAGTTGCTGGTAGTCGACCGGCGCGGCAAGCTCGCAGGCATGATCACCGTCAAGGATATCATGAAGCAGATCGAGCACCCCAATGCCTGCAAGGATGAGCAGGGCCGCCTGCGTGTCGGCGCGGCGATCGGTGCATCGGGCGATTTCCTGGAGCGCGCGGCGGCGTTGGTGCGGGTTGGCACCGATGTGCTGACGATCGACACAGCGCACGGCCATTCGCAGGGCGTGCTCGATACAGTGCTGCGCATTCGCGAGGCATTCCCGAGTGTGCAGCTGGTCGCCGGGAATATCTCGACCGGCGCGGCCACGGCGGCGCTGTGTGAGCGCGGTGTGGATGCAGTCAAAGTCGGCCAGGGGCCCGGCAGCATCTGTACCACGCGGGTTGTTTCGGGCGCGGGTATGCCGCAGATCACGGCGATCAGCGATTGCGCGCGGGTGGCTGAGCGCTTCGGTGTGCCGGTGATCGCCGATGGCGGGATCAAGTACAGCGGCGATATTGCCAAGGCGCTCGCGGCCGGCGCACACAGCGTGATGATCGGCTCACTGTTCGCCGGCACCGAAGAAAGCCCCGGCGAAACGATCCTATACGAGGGCCGCAGCTACAAAACCTACCGTGGCATGGGCTCGATAGGCGCGATGCAGCGCGGCAGCGGCGATCGCTACTTCCAAAGCGCCGGCGAGGGCAAGAAGCTGGTTGCCGAAGGGATCGAGGGCATGGTGGCCTACAAAGGCCCGCTCAGCGACACGCTGTTCCAGCTGGTCGGCGGGCTGCGCTCGGGCATGGGCTATGTTGGTGCGAAGGACATTGAGGCGCTGCGCCGCGATGCGCGCTTCATCCGCATCTCGCTGGCCGGCCTGGTCGAGAGCCACCCACACGATGTGACGATCACCAAAGAGGCGCCGAACTACGAGCGACGGTAGGCGTGACAAGATGACAAGATGACCGGGTGACAAGATGACAAGATCAAGCTGGATCTGTCATCTTGTCATCTGATGCTTGATGCTTGATTGCCCACCACGTATCAAGTGTCACGCATGTTGCATCTTGTCATCTTGTCAGGGTTGGTTCGGCGTTCGCTACGCTCGATACCTTCCCTTAACGTACAGCCCGCGCGGGTCGCGCCCGCAGGCCAGCCGCCTGGCCCAGGTGGTTGGGCAGGCGCGCAGCTCGTGCGGCCCCAATGCCATTGCCGTTCGCACGTGGAAACCAGCTCCGTGCAGCGTCTGGCGTATGTGTTCCCCACCATCCGCCAGATCCCAGCCAGCCTCGGCCAGCGCGCCAGCGTTCAATCGTAGCTCCAGCAGCGCGCCCGGCCGCGCAACGGCGGCGAGGCGCTCTAGCAGCACCGTTTCACCCGCCAGCAGCCCGCTTAGCAGGCTACCCCACGGGAAGTTGATCGTTACATGCGTCGCCAGCTGGTCGAGCGCGCGCGGTAGCGCCCGCGCATCGGCGATCAGGTAGAGCGCGTTCGCCGGCGCCGCGCGCGAATTGGCGCGCAGGTTCTCGCGGCAGGCGTCCACACCGATCGCGAAGCGCGCCGGGCATTCCGCCGCCATCCGCCGCACGAAACGACCATCGCCGGCGCCAATATCGAGCAAAACCTCCTGATAGCCTGCTAGACGCCCAAGTAGCATGGGGGCGTCGATTTGCAGAGCGCGTTTGCCCTGTATGCTTTCCAATTACTCCTCCCAATGCTATCTGTCGATTCGTGGTCGAGCAGAAGCTGGGAGGGGCGGGGCACGCGCGCGGGCGCACCAAAGCCCGCCTGACGCAGGCGAGCGTCAGGCGCCATCGAGATCATCGGGGGTTGGCATCAGCCGAATGGTTGGGAATCCAAAAACGGGCCAGTAGCCCACAAGCAGATCGGGCCGTGAATTACGGGCAGAGGCGGAGATTTAGCAAGGCGGCCGGGGCAAGTATTTGGTCGAAGGCGACATATGTTGTTCCTTTCTAGACGGTACGAGCCACAGCTTTATTCTACCATGCGGCGCATCGGACTTGGGGTGTATGTGAAGCCACTTGACTATATCTAACAGTAATGTTAATATTTAATGTGATAGTTAATTATAGTGATCCCGTCACATATGCCTAAACCGATGCCAAATAACCTTGATAGCACACTCGCCGCGCTGGCCGACCCAACCCGGCGCCAGGTGGTCGATCTGCTGCGCGAGCGCCCGCGCCGGGCGGGCGACCTAGCGTCCGGGTGCGCAACCAGCGCACCCGCGATGAGCCGGCACCTGCGCGTGCTGCGCGCGAGCGGCCTGGTCGAAGTCGAAGCCGAGCAGATCGACCATGACGCCCGGCTGCGGGTATACCGGCTGCGCCCCGAGCCTTTTGTTACTCTGCAAGCCTGGCTCGACCAGGTGCAAGCGTTTTGGAACGAGCAGCTCGGCGCGTTCAAAGCCTACGCCGAGCGCGCGCAGAAAGGAGATTCCCAATGAGCGCCAGCGACTCTGTCACCGCCTGTGTCGAAGTGGCTGTCGACCCGGTTACTGCCTTTGCGATCTTTACCGACGAGATCGGCCGGTGGTGGCGGCCCGGCCCGATCAACTGGTACGACTCGGCCCGTGCGATCGACATTCGGTTCGAGCCCGGCGTCGGTGGGCGCTGGCTTGAGATCTACGACGTCGCCGGCGCGGATGTGCTTGAGATCGGCCGGATCACGGTGTGGGAGCCGGGCGTCCGGCTGGTGCTGCTGTACCGCGATGGCGGCTACGATTTGGATGGCACCGAGGTGGAGGTACAGTTCGCGCCGATCGACGGTGGCACACGTGTGACGATCGAGCATCGCGGCTGGGAAAAACTCGCCGCCGAGCTGGCCGCCGGCAAGCGCGAGGTCAAGCGCTGGGGCTGGGCCAGCATCCTCGGCTGGTACAGCGATTGGGCGTTCTGGGGTTCGCCCAGGCGCACGGGCAGCGCGCCAACCAAACCAGGCGCGCGCGGCTACCTGCTGCGGCCAGGCGCGGGCGTGGCCGGCGCCGATGTCAAGGCCAACCAGGCTTCAACCGGCGGCGTGTTGACGCTGATCGAATCGCATACCACCGGCGGGGCGCCGCTGCACGTCCACAGCCGCGACGACGAATGCTTCTACGTGGTGGATGGAACGATCACCGTCCGCTGCGGCGACCAACTCTTCGAGGCCGGCCCACGCGCGTTCGTCTTTCTGCCGCGCGGCATCCCGCACGAGTGGGATGTCGTCGGTACCGGCGTCGCGACCGTTCTGATGATCACTGTCCCGGCGGGGCTGGATGATTTTTTGCGCGAATACCATGCGGCCGGCGCGCAGGCGGACAATGTCAAAGATCAGATCGCCATGAAATATGGGATCACATTCCTGCGCGACGCAAGCCAGGCAGCCATCGAAGGAACAGCGCACACTGCGCAAGAGCGCACCCAATGAGCGCGGACGCACTAGATCAGCTGCGTAAGATCTGCCTGGCGCTACCAGAGGCCACCGAAGGTGGTGGCGTGGGCAACCCAAGCTTCCGCGTGCGCGACAAGATTTTCGCCATGCAACATGGCGTCGGCGGTCGGCCATCCATGTGGTGCAAGGCGCCACGCGGATTCCAGGATATGCTGGTCGGTTCTGATCCAGAGCGGTTCTTTGTCCCGCCCTATGTCGGCCATCACGGCTGGATCGGCGCCTGGCTCGATGCTGCGCTGGATTGGGATTTCGTTGCCGAAGTTATCAGGGAGAGCTACCGCATGACCGCGCCAAAACGGCTCAGCGCATTGCTCGATCGAGGTTAGCGCCGCTGCGCCCTCGATCCCCGCACACGCAGCTGCCCTTACAGAATGACTTTGTGGGTCGGGCGGTTTGGCTCGGTGATGCGCTGCAGCAGTAGTTCTGTACGGCCTGTCACACGAGCGGCCATCGGATGCTGGCACACTTCTTGCAGCAAATAAGCTTTGGATCAGTAGCCACTCGCACAAGCGGCCAAGGTCCAGCTATCGCATGTAGAGGAGGATATTATGCAGAACAACAATTTTGAACACGAGGGAGAGGGCATCACAGAAGAATATAGTGAATATGAGCGCCAGCAACAGCAACAGCGCTGGATCATGATCGCCGGTGGACTAAGTGTGTGCTTCGCGGCTATCGCCGGTGTGCTGTTCCTGCTGTGGCGCCGCCGCCAGCCGACCCGGCTGGATCGTGCCGAGGCGTCGCTGGTGGCCGCCGCGGCCGCAGCCGAGCAAGCCGCGCGCACGGTGCGCCAGCGCGGGCCAACGCTGATCGAGCGCGGCGCACTGAGTGTCGAGCAGGCCGCCCGCACGGCGCGCAAGCAAGGGCCGGCGGTGATTGTGCGCAGCGGCGAGCGCGTCGAGCAGTTGGGGCGCGCGATCCGCAAGCGCGGGCCGGGAATGCTGGAGCGTGGCGCGCTGAGCGTCGAGCAGGGCGCGCGCACCTTCCGCAAGCAGGCGCCCGGCATGCTGGCCGAAGGGGCAGGCCGAGCCGAGCAGGCCGCGCGCACCTTCCGCAAGCAGGCGCCGCCTGTGCTGCGCAAGGGCTACCATCAGACCGAGCAGGCCGTGGCGCGCACGCGCGAGTTTGGCGCCGGCATCGCCGAGCAGGCCGGCCGCGCGGTCGAGCGCACTCGCGAAGTCGGCGCGGGGATTGGCGAGAGCACGCAGAGCCTAGTTGATCGGGCGAAATCCTTCCGCGGCAACAGCTAACGGGGCCAGAACCAGAGAACCGGAGAACCGAGAACCAAGAACCAGATTAGTCGCTTCTTGATTCTCGGTTCTCGTCTTGTATCAGCCGCGCTGCGCTTGCCAGGGCCGCGCCATCACTTCTTGAAGGCCATCTTCGTCCAGCTCGATCCCCAGCCCCGGCGCGTGCGGCACCTGGACGCAGCCGGCTTCGTCCAGCGCAAACGGCGTCTTGAGGTAGCCTTTGCCGATCAGCGTCCGTGCCCCATCGCGCCAGTCGTTGACTTCGTTATGCTCTTGCACCAGGAAGTTCGGCAGCGTGGCGTCGAGCTGGATCGACGCCGCCAGCGCCAGCGGGCTGAGCGGACAGTGCAGCGCCACCTTCGCATAGCTCGCCTCTGCCAAGGCCGCGATCTTCTTGCACTCAGTAATGCCGCCGGCATGCGCGATATCCGGCTGCACCACCGACAGCGCGCCCTCGCGCAGCGCATCGAAGAAGATCCACTTGCCCATCCAGCGCTCGCCGGCCGCGATTGGGACACGCGTGGTGCGCGCGAGCTGGTGCAATACATCCACCCGCTCTACCGGCATTGGCTCCTCGACAAACAGCGGCCGATGTGGCGCAAGCGCCTCCATCAGCTGCATGGCGATCGCCGGGTGGGGATTGTGAATGTCCACCGCAACATCGACATCCGGCCCAGCGCCTTCGCGCACCGCCGCGAACTGCTCGGCGAACTGGTCGACGCGCGAAGTGACCCCGAGACTATCGCCGGGGCCGAAATGCACTTTCAGGCAGCGAAAGCCCCATTCCTGAACCAGGATGCGCGCCGCTTCGTGCCAGATGTTACTGTCCTCGGGTTTGCCGCCGGTAGGGCGACCCTCGCGGTAGGCCTGGCCCGGCTCAACACAGAAGGGCAGCGCGCCGCCGGTGGCGCGATACATGCGGATGTGATCACGGCATGCGCCACCCAATAGCTGGTAGATCGGCACGCCGGCCCACTTCCCGGCGATATCCCACAGCGCCTGGTCGATCCCCGAAAGCGCCGTCATCAGCACCGCACCACCGCGAACGAAGGCCGAGCGATAGATATGCTGCCAGTGGTGCTCGATCCGCAGCGGATCCTTGCCGATCAGCTAGTCGGCCAGCTCCTCGACGGCGGCGACAGTGCTTTTGGGCTCGCCTTCCAGCGTGGTCTCGCCCCAGCCGACCAGGCCGTTGTCGGTGGTGATCTTCACCAGCCGCGTGCGGACGTGTGGGAAGAACTGCTCGATACGGTTGATCTTCATACGCCCTTCTCGCAATCAGTAGCTGATCGTCAGCTGTTTGAAGAGGATATCATCGGCAGAATTATCCCGGAAGCTCATTCTGATAATAGTGGACCTGGTCAAACTCCGTTCAAATAGGTCCTGCCTGACCTTCCCGGAAGCTTGATCCAGCGCTTTGTAGGCCGCCGGCCAGCTTCCCGGAAGGTTGATCGACGTTATTTGAAAGGTATTGGGCCTAGCTCTACGCCAGAACTGCCACCTGGTCGTATCCAGCTTGGTTGATCGCGCCGATCAGCTCCTCGACGTTTGTGCGGCCGGTGTGCTCAACACGCACGCGCTTGCCGACCAGGCTGATCGTCACCAGCAGCACGCCTGGCAGCGCGCCCAGCCCCGCTCTGATCACCTGCACACCGTGATCGCCCACGATACCTGGGATCAGCAAGTATTCCACGATCATCGTTAGCGTCTCGCAAAAAATAAAGCATCCCAATGACAAGATGAGGAGCAGCAACTTGTCATCTTGTCATCTTGTCAATCCCGCTGTGGAACGATTTTTAATTCGTACGTCCCTTAGCGCTCTGCATCCTTAGCGCTCTTTGTGGGCGAATAAGTGGTCATGCCAGCAGCAGCGTCGCGATAGGCCGCCAGCGTGCGCTCAGCCGTCTCGCGCCAGGAGAAGCGGCCGGCCTGCCGTAGGCCGCGCTCGCGCATTTCGGCGCGCAGGTCGGCGTCGTTCAGCAGCCGCAGCAGCGCCTCGCCTAGCGCGTTGGCGTCGGTTGGCGGCACCATCAGGCCGGCGTCGCCCACTACCTCGGGCAAACTGCTACTGGTGGTAGTGACCACCGGTGTGCCTCACGGCAGATCCTGGCTATCGATGAAGCCAACGAAGCGCACGCGATCGCCCAGATTGAGCGATTCTGCCTTGGCGAAGATCTGAACGTACAGCCAGCCCTTGCCGCCGCCAATAATCAGCGGGGCGTCGGTCGAAGCGGCGATCCGCGCATAGGCGTCCAGCAGCATCGGCACATTCTTGCGTGGCTCAAGCGTGCTGATGAACAGAATGAAGCGCTCTGGCAATCCGGCGCGCGCGCGGAAGGCGGCCAGCTCTGCTGGGTCGGGCGGGGTGAAGCGTGCCTCAGCGGCATCGTATGTTACGACAATCTTCTCGGGCGGCACGCCCAGCAGGCGCACAATCTCTTGCTTCGTGGCCTCCGAGACGGCCAGAATGCGCGATGCGCGTCGAGCTGAGACACGCGTGGCCCAGGTCAGGTAGGTGCGATTCAGCCGCCGGAAGGTTTGCGGGAAGCTTAAGAACGCCAGATCGTGGATGGTGATCACGCTCGGCACCGGGCAGAACAGCGGCGCGACGTTAAGCACGCCATGAAACACATCCGCGCCATTCAGCCGCAACAGCGCCGGCGCTAGCAGCTGCTCCCAAGGGATGCGAACGCGCGGGTTGATCGTCGGCAGGCGGCTGGGGCGCACGGCGAAGTTTTGCGGTAGCCCAAGCGCCCCGCCATCCAGGCCACGCGTGGTGTAGATCGTGTAGCGGTTCTGTTGGTCGATTGCGCCCAGCTGTGCGAGCAGCGCCTCAGTGTAATTCGACACGCCCGCGCGCCGGAAGCTGCGCGTGTGCGCCAGAAGGTGGGCGTTAATGGCAATGTGCATAGGTTACAGGGGATAGGGGATAGGGGATAGGGGATAGCGATCAGAGGAGACATGGAAATGCCTCGCTGTAACCTGTTCCCTGTAACCTGTTCCCTGATTCAGCCTTGATATGGAAACCATCGCTACAATCTATCTCGTGCAAAACAAGCGAGGTTGTTGGGCACGGGCGCACGTTGGAGCGCATTGCAATCCCCATCCCCCAACCCCTATCCCCCGCGCTGAAAGCGCACTACGGCTGCGCCGCGTAGGTCGGCGTTGGGATCACGCCCCAGTAGTCGCGCGGCCAGTAGGAAACCCAAGCCTTGCCGATGATCCCATCGAGCGGCAGCTCACCCCATTCGCGCGAGTCACTGCTATTGTTGCGATTATCGCCCATCACGAAGACCGCGCCGCGCGGCACTGTCACCGAGCGGTTCTGGCTGCATGGGTCATCGCCGCGGCAGGTCGTCTGCACGCCATTGAGGTATAGCTCATCCAGCAGCACATCGTTCACGAACACCTGGCCGTCCTTGACCATCACGGTGTCGTCGGGCAGGCCGATCACGCGCTTGATATAATCCTTGCTGAGATCGCGCGGGTATTCGAACACCACCACCTCGCCTCGGCGCGGCATATGGAAGGGGTAGACGATGCGAGCGGGCAGATCAGCGTTGCCGGGCAGCAAGCGTAACGGGGCGTTCATATCGAAGTGGAAGTAGACGATCTTATTGACCAGGATATACTGGCCGGTATGCAGCGAAGGCTCCATACTCTGGCCTTCGATCTTGAAGTTCTGGATCACGCCGCGCACGATCAGGAAGACCAGCAGAATAAAGATCGCGGTTTCAAGCAGCTCCTTAACCACGCCGCGCACGCTCGAGATTGTGCGCTCGTCACCCTGCTCCTCGGGAGCTGGCTGCCAGCTAGTATCGTCGCTCTGCCCATCCACTACCGCCTGCGAAGACTGTTCAAGCCCGAGCCGGCGCCGCAAAGGAGTTTCGTCCATGGTTTTTTCTACAAAATAGATATAATAGTAAGAACGACTCTCAAAATAAGTGGAGCATACCTTGCCACTGCGCTGATCCTATTTTGGCGCGCGACTTGATAGCACTGCCTTAGATGCATTATACTCCATCGCAGAATAGAATGCCAGTAGGAGCACCCTAATGCGCCTTACCGAGCTTGTGGAACGAGAAGATGGTGGACAGTGGCGCTGTGGCGTCTGCCAGTGGCGCTGCGGCCTGGCGGTGGGCGAAACCGGGCGCTGCCTGGTGCGCGTGGCTACCGCCGAGGGAATTGAAGCGCTGAACCATGGCATGATCAGCGCGGCGAATTTTGGCCCGATCGAAGATCATCGGCTATGGCACTTCTTCCCCGATACGCAGGTGCTGGCGATCGGCGGGTGGGGCTACGCTTTCCCCGCCGATCAGCAGCGCGGTCAGTATGGCGGCGTTCCAGCCGAGGAAAGCCAGCGCCGCCGCCTTGAGCCGGAGCGGGCCGCCGCTGTCGCGCTGGAGCGGCTGTGCCGCGGCGTGGTCTGGAGCTATAGCGATCCTTCGGTATCGGTCGAGTATGTCACGGAGATGCTGCAATACAGCCGGGCCAGCAGCCGCTACACCGCGCTGGTCACATCGGGCTATGCGACGATCGCGGCGCTGGATAAGTATGGGCACTACCTGGATGGCATCAGCCTGGAGCTGCGCGCATTCGATGATGCGGCCTACAAGCGGCTGGTGGGCGTTGAGCACTGGCGCGGTATTTTGGAGGTGGTGGCGCACGCTCGCCAGCGCTGGAGCTGCCATGTTGAAGTGACCACCCGGCTGCATCCGAATGTCAACGATTCGATCGAGCAGATTCAGGCGCTGGTCGGCTGGGTGCGCGACACGCTCGGGCCGAACACGCCCTGGCATGTGCTGCCGGGCGATGCTGGCGCGGCAGCAGCGGCGACGGTGGCGCGCGCGCGGCGGCTGGGCCACGAGGCTGGCCTGCACTATGTCTACGGCCCTGAGCCGGGCCAGACTACCCGCTGCCACTTGTGCGGGCATACCTTGATCGAGCGCGGCGCCACCAGTGGCCGGGTGGTCGGCATCACCGACGGGCGCTGCCACTCCTGCGGGGCCGATCCGCAGATGCGGCTGTCGATCTTCAAGCGCTGATCATGTGCTATACTATCCCAAATAGACAGCCGAACGACGGGCGTGGAAGAGTACCGCTCAGGCGGTCGCCGAAGGAGCAAGCCGGGGTTAGCCATGCCTCGCGCGAATCTCTCAGGCCCCCGGACTGCGCCCCGACGGCACTCTGGAGAGCCGCCGAGTATTGCTTGTGCGGCACCGAAGGAGTAACCCGCGCTCTTTGAGAACCAAGAACTGAGAACCAAGAACCGGCATCGATTAGAGCGCCCTGGTTCTCGGTTCTCGGTTCTCGGTTCTCCGGCGGGGCAGCTCTCAGGTTCGCGGACAGAGATCGGGCATGCTGGCCTGATCCTGCCCGCGCTTTTGATTCAAGAAACAGTTGATCGCTGGACATATGGGCGAGAATACAATCTGGTATAATCGTCGCACCTCGCAACATTCATACGTTGGTTAAAACATCCCAGTGGTGGAGGTGCGGGCGCCCGCACCCCCAATAGGATGATTTTTGAAACGCAAGTTCCTAAAGGAGGCGCGCCATTGACAGCCTCAGCGAAGCTCAAACGAACGCCGCTCTACGATCGCCACGTCGCCCTGGGCGCGCGGGTGGTCGAGTTTGGTGGCTGGGAGATGCCGGTCCAGTATAGCGGGATCGTGGACGAGCACAACGCGGTTCGCAACGCCGCCGGCCTGTTCGACATCAGCCACATGGGCGAGGTCGAAGTCAAGGGCCGCGACGCGTTGGCGTTCCTCCAGCATATCGCCACCCAGGATGTCGCAGCGATTCGCGAAGGCCAATCGAACTACGCGTTGCTGTGCCGGCCCGATGGCGGAATTGTGGATGATATCTTCATCTACCACCTGCCCGATGGCTATATGGTGGTCGTCAACGCATCGAACATCGAGAAGGATTTTGCCTGGATGCTCGACAACTTGCACGGCTTCGATGTCGACCTGACCAATATCTCCGATCGCGCTTCCATGCTGGCGCTGCAAGGCCCGCTGGCCGAGGCGATGCTTGCCAAGGCGACCGACCCTTCGACCCATTCGACAAGCTCAGGGCAGGCTAGCTCAGGACAAGGCATCGACGTGGCGGGCGTGCCGTTCCACGGCGTGACCACTGGCATGCTGCTCGGCGATATCCCCGCGCTGATCGCACGCACCGGCTACACCGGCGAAGATGGCTTCGAGCTGTTCATCGACGACGACAAGGTCGAGCAGCTGTGGGATGGGCTGCTAGCGCTGGGCAAAGATGATGGGCTGAAGCCCTGTGGCCTGGGCGCGCGCGATAGCCTGCGCTTCGAGGCATGCCTGGCGCTGTATGGCCATGAGATTGCCGACGACATCAACCCCTACGAGGCCAAGCTTGGCTGGGTGGTCAAGCTCGACAAGGGCGATTTCATCGGGCGCGCGACATTGCAGCAGATCAAGCGGGCTGGCGTGCAGCGCAAGCTGGCCGGCTTCGAGGTGACCGGCCGCGGGATCGCGCGCGGCGGCTACGAGATCCGCAGCCTGGCGGGTGAGCCGATTGGCGAGGTGACCACTGGCATGCCATCGCCGACGCTCGGCAAGAACCTGGGCCTGGGCTATGTGCCAACCGCTCTGGCCGCCGAGGGCAGCGAGTTCGATGTGATCGTGCGCGACCGGCCGGTGCGGGCCAGTGTGGTGAAGACGCCGTTTTACAGGCCGAGATATAAGAAGTAGATAGCTATAGGTTAGCGGTTAAGGGTTAACTGCATTGAAATCGTTGCGATCAATGTGAACGAAGATATTTAACCCCTAACCCTTAACCCCTAACAGGAGGCACACATGGCTTTCAAAACTCCCGCCGAACTCCAGTACACTAAAACGCACGAGTGGATCAAGATCGAGGGCGACAGCGCGACGGTCGGCATCAGCGACTATGCGCAGGATGCGCTGGGCGATGTGGTGTATGTTGAGCTGCCGGATGTGGGCGCGAGCTACGAGTCTGGCCAGCCCTTCGGCGCGATCGAGTCGGTCAAGGCCGCGTCGGATCTGTACTTGCCGGTCGGCGGCGAGGTCATCGAAGTCAATGCGCCGCTGCTCAAGCAGCCCGAGCTGCTCAACAGCGACCCCTACGGCGACGGCTGGCTGATCAAGATCAGGCTGGCCCAGGGCGTCGGTGCGCTGATGAGCGCTGAGACGTACGAGAAGTACGTAGAAGAGATCAAACACTAGGAATTGCAAATTGTAAATTGCACATTGGGCTGCTGATCAATCTGCAATTTACAATTTGCAATGGAGCATTTCATGTCGCACTATATTTCCATCACCGATGCCGAGCGGGCCGAGATGCTGGCGGCGATCGGCGTCGGGCAGGTGGCCGACTTGTTTGCCGATGTGCCCGAGGCGGTGCGCTTCCCCGAGCTGCAGTTGCCGCCGGCGCTGTCGGAGATCGAGCTGCGGCGCGAGCTGGGCGCGATGTCGAATCGGAACGCCAACCCTACCAGCCACAGCATGTTCCTCGGCGCCGGCGCCTACAACCACTTCGTGCCGAGCGCGGTCGACCAGATTTTGCGCCGCGCTGAGTTCTATACCGCCTACACGCCCTACCAGCCGGAGATAAGCCAGGGTACGCTCCAGGCGATTTTCGAATATCAGAGCCTGATCTGCGCGATCACCGGCATGGATGTGGCCAACGCATCGCACTACGATGGCGGCACCGCGCTGGCCGAGGCGGCGATTATGGCGGCCTCGGCCATGCGCAACCGCCGCACGATCGTGGTAGCTCCGAGCATCCACCCGCAGTATCGCGCCGTCATTCGCACCTACCTGGCAGGCACCAGCGTGCGTGTGATCGGCGATGAGAACCCCGAGACGACGCTCGACGAACTGCTGGCGCTGGTGGACAACACCACAGCGGCAGTGATGATCCAGAGTCCGGATTTCTTTGGCACGTTGCACGACCTCAAGCCGATTGCAGAAAAGGTTCACGCCGCCGGCGCGCTGCTGGTGGCGCACTTCGACCCGATCGCGCTGGGGCTGTTCCAATCGCCTGGCGAGGCCGGCGCCGATATCGCGACCGCCGAGGGCCAGCCGCTGGGGATTGGCCTGAACTTTGGCGGGCCGTACCTGGGCATCTTTTGCTGCAAGCAGCAGTACGTCCACAAATTGGCCGGCCGAATTGTCGGCGCGACTAAGGATGTGGATGGCGAGCTGGCGTATGTGCTGACGCTGCGCGCGCGCGAGCAGGATATCCGCCGCGAGCGAGCGACCTCGAATATCTGCACCAACCAAGGGCTGATGGCGCTGGCCGCCGCAGTCTACCTGAGTTTGGTCGGCCGCCAGGGGCTGCGCAAGCTGGCCGAGCTGTGCTACCACCGCGCGCACTACGCCGCCGCGCAGGTTGCCAAGCTGCCTGGCTATCAGCTGCTGGATCGCGGGCCGTTCTTTAAGGAGTTCGCCGTCGCCTGCCCGCGCCCGGTCGGCGAGATCAACGCGGCCCTGCGCGAGCGCGGCATCGTCGGGGGCTACGATCTGTCGGGCGATTACCCGCACCTCGGCCAGACCATGCTGCTGTGCGTGACCGAGATGAATAGCCGGGCGGAGATCGATGAGTTAGCGGATGTACTCAAGGCGATCTGACAAGATGACAAGATGATGCTCATGGCATAGTCATCTTGTCATCTTGTCACCCTGTCATCTTGTCACACCTATGTCACTGACCAAACAACAGCTCGAAACTATCCTCGATCGCGCGCTTCCGGGCGAGCGGCTGGGCGAGTGGCGGGCGCTACCCGATGATCGCTACGCGCTGGCGGCCGGCGGCGGCGATCGGCTGAACGTACAGGTGTACGAATCGGCTGATCAAGCCGCCACGGCGGCGGAGGCGCTGGGCTTGCTGCGCGGCGAGGTCGATCTGCCGATCCCACAGCTGCGCGCCAATGATGCTGCGGGCGATACTGTCGGCGTGCCATACCTGCTGCTGAGCGACCTGGCCGGCGCGCCGCTGGAGCAGGCGCTGCCACGTATTGACGATGAGCAGCTGTACAAGCTCGGCCGGCGGCTGGGCGAGACACTCTGCCGCGTTCATCGGCTGATCTGTGATCGCTACGGCCAGCTCAGCGGCGAGCAGATCGACGCGGAGGACGAGCGCAGCTATGTGCTGACGTGGCTCGGTCGCGCTGTGCGGCGCTGTGGCGAGCTAGGGCTGCTCGACCGGCGCACCGGCGCGGAGCTGACCGAATGGTTCCAGCAGTTTCAGCCGGTAGGCCGCCAGCCGGCGCTGGTACATGGCGACATGAGCCCGCGCACGATTCTAGTGCAGCAGGCCGAGCGCGGCTGGTGGATCAGCGGGCTAACTGGCTGGGGCCAGGCGCGCGGCTGGAGCCCGGCCTGGGATCATGTGACGCTGCTGGATGCAACCGAGGAACCGCGCTACTTCGGTCTGCGCGTGGGCTACGGCAACGGCTACGACGACAACACCACCCGCACCTATGAGCAGGTGCGCGAGCATGCGCTGGTGCCCTACCGCATCATGCTGCTGCTTGATCGTATGCAGCGAGCCTACGCTCACAGCGACATCGCCGAGATCAACCGGCGGCGCGGCATGCTGAAGGGCTTGATACGGGTTTTGGATACGTGAGACTCGTCAGTCGTCAGTCATCAGTGGGCTTCCGAAAGCGGGAAGGTGCTTGCGAGGCATGCCAAGGCCGCTGGCATTGAGGATGCGGTCGATGATTGGGGCGCGTGGGCCATTCGCGCTGATGCGGTAGAGATGTGGACTGGTGTGTTTATGCGCACGGACAGGTTCCTTGAGTTTCACACCAACGTACCGTTGGATATAATCGCGTGCTATATACAGAAAGTCCAGTGTACCGAGAAGCAGCCATTGATAACCGCCTCGTCCGGCCCGCGGAGTAAAAGATCCATCTCCATCGAAGTAGCCGAGCAGGAAAGCTATCGCGAACTGCTCTGGGACTGCGGGCCACGTGAGATTGTAGGACTTTCGTGGTTTTATACCAAGTCTTACAATGTCAGTGACAAGCTCTTTGCTGCCGATCGTGAATGAAAACGAGCGTTCGCCGTGCTGCGTGATTGTAGACCCGGGCGCGATGGTATCGCGAAGACGTTGCAGCCAATGCAAGTCGCGCGGTTGTAGGTCAATGGTTAAACTATAACGACGAGGGCGATCGTCAACCGTGCCGTCGGCTGCGATAAAACCTAACCAGTAGGCCTTTTCGTCGCTGTCGATTGTATGAAAATAGTCTCGTACGATTCGACATGTGTTCGGATGAGGACGACGTAGCTTTAACGAGGCAGCCTTGTGACAGATGATGCGCCAGGTGCAATCAAAGTGGTCAATCATCTGCTCACGGAAGATGTCTTCATCGGTGTACATATGGATGAGATCGGCAAGGTCCTGCTTGCTCCACTCACGATTAGGGCGCCGCAAGCCCAGGCGCCGTGCCTGCTGCTTGATTGTCCCCTTGCGCCGCCCAAAATACTGCGCGAGCTGCGCGAGCGAGATGCTTTTGTCGGGGTACAAGCGCACGAGATCAGCGATTTCACGCTCTGTCCACCGATATTGAGCCATGCTCGACTCCTTCTTACGAAAGTGAGGTTTGCTTTTACACGATAGAGTGTAAATATTATATAGTAAGTAGCACTTTTGTGCAACTGCCTGAGTCCGCTTCGTGGAGAAAGTGATTGTCCAATGGATACGTACGAACCACCAATTTTCGAACTCTCTGGACGCGGCAAGATCGGTGTAAACTTACCGCGGCTCGATGTGCCTGAGACCGAGTTACCTCAGAATCTGCTGCGACAAGATGACATAGCAACTATGCCAGAGCTGACCGAGACAGAGGTAATGCGGCACTTTACTCGCATTAGCCAGCGCAACTTCTGCATAGATACAGGGCTCTATCCGCTAGGCTCTTGCAGTATGAAATTTAATCCTAAGCTCCATGAAGAAGTCGCCCGCTACGCCGGCTTTGCCGGCGCGCACCCACTGCAAGATGCGTCACTCTCACAGGGCGCGCTGCGGCTGATGTACGAGCTACAGGAGCTGTTGGGCCAGATCTCGGGCTTCGAGGCGGTCTCGCTTCAGCCGGCGGCCGGCGCGCAGGGCGAATTCACTGGCGTGCTGGTATTCCGCGCCTACCATCAGGATCGCGGAGACGTTGAGCGCACCGAGATTCTGGTGCCCGACGCGGCCCACGGCACCAACCCAGCTACCGCCGCTATGGTCGGCTACAAAGTGGTGGAGATCAAGAGCGACAGCAAGGGCAATGTCGATCTCGCAGATCTTCAGAGCAAGCTTTCGCCGCGCACCGCCGGCATGATGCTGACCAACCCGAATACTATCGGCCTGTTCGAAGAAAACATCCGCGAGGTCACACGGCTAGTTCACGCAGCTGGCGGCCTGATGTACGGCGACGGCGCGAACTTCAACGCTATTTTGGGGATCGTCAAGCCCGGCGCGGTCGGCTTCGACTTCATGCACTACAACCTGCACAAGACCTTCACCACGCCTCATGGTGGTGGCGGCCCTGGCTCGGGCGCGGTTGGCTGCACAGCTGAGCTGGCGAAGTTTTTGCCTGGCCCACGAGTACGGGTGTTAGGTGTTGGGGATCAGGTGTTAGGAACGGAAATCCAACACCCAACACCCAACACCCAACACCTACGCTACGAGTTCTTCACCCCCGAGAAGAGCATCGGCCCGGTCAAGACCTTCTGGGGCAACTTCGGCATGCTGGTGCGGGCGTGGACGTATATTCGCACGCTTGGCGCGGCCGGCCTGCGCGAGGTCAGCGAGGTGGCGGTGCTAAACGCCAACTATCTGCGGGTCAAGCTCCAGGGCACCTATCCGCCGGCCTACGATCGGATCTGTATGCACGAGACGGTGCTGAAGGGCCAGATCAGCGAGGCGCCGCAGGCCCGCACGCTCGACATTGCCAAGCGGCTGATCGACTACGGCTTCCACCCGCCGACAGTCTACTTCCCGCTGATCGTCCCCGAGGCGCTGATGATCGAGCCGACTGAGACCGAGAGCAAACGCAACATGGACGCTTTCGTGGACGCGATGCTCAGCATCGCCGACGAAGCCCGGCGCGACATCGAGATCCTGCGCCAGGCGCCGACCACCGCTCCAGTTCGCCGGGTCGACGAGGTGCGCGCCGCGCGCCAGCCGATCCTCAAGTATGATGCCGAGAAGATTGCCAAGCTGCGTGAGGAGGCGCCCGCGAAAGCTATGCAGCAGAGCCGCGCGCCGACGGCATGAGCAATGGCCCTATATCAGTAGAACGGATTGGGCCAGGTTGGCAGTGCGGCGCGGCGGTTCTTCCGTAGCAGAAACAGCAGAAAGATAGAGGGAGCGCGAGCGCCGTCGACGTTCGCGCTCCCTCCACCCTTGCGTCTCTCTCGGCGCGCCAAGGCAGTTCTGATTAGAGTCCTAACGCACTGCGCAGCCGCCCAAAGAAGCCGTCGTCCTGCGAGCTGCCGATCTGCTCGGGCTCGAGCGAGCGCTCCAGCTCCTGGAACAGCTTGCGCTGCTGGTCGTTCAGGCGCGTCGGCACCACCACGCGCGACACCACGACCTGATCGCCGCGACCATTGCCGCGCAGGAATGGCACACCCTTGCCGCGCAGCCGGAATGTTGCGCCGGTCTGGGTTCCGGCTGGGATGCGCAGCCGCTCGGCGCCATCCACCGTCGGAACATCTATCTCGGTGCCAAGGGTGGCCTGAGCAATGTTCAGCGGCAGCTCCAGCAAAATATCATTGCCCTCGCGGACAAAGAACTGGTGCGGCTGGACATCGAGCACGACATACAGGTTGCCATGCGGCCCGCCACGCGGCCCCGACTCGCCCTCACCGGTGATACGAATCTGCGAGGAGCCATCCACACCGGCGGGGATCTTCACCATCAGCTTGCGACTCTGACGCACACGGCCTTCGCCGCGACACTCCTTGCAGGGGATGGCGATCACAGTGCCCTCGCCGCGACACTGGTCGCAGGTGGTCACCGTCACCATATTGAAGATCGGCGCGCGCTGGCGAATCTCACCCAGACCACCGCACTTTGGGCAGCGCACCGGGTCGGTGCCCGGCTCGGCGCCGCTGCCGCGGCAGGCCGGGCAGCCTTCCAGACGGCGGAATTCGATCTCTTTCTCTACACCAAAGATCGCCTCCTCGAAGCTGATCGAATGCTTCGAAGATACTGCCGAACGGATCGTTGCCGCCGCTGAAGGGATCGTAGCTCGGCGAGCCGCCCAGGCCGCTGTGGCCGAAGCGATCATACATCGCGCGCTTTTCGGGATCCGAGAGCACTTCGTTGGCCTCGTTGATCTCCTTGAACAGCACGTCGGCCCCAGCTTCCCGATTCACATCGGGGTGATACTGGCGCGCCAGACGCCGAAATGCCTTCTTGACTTCTTCCGGGGAGGCATTTTGCTGCACTCCCAGGACTTCGTAGTAATCACGCTTCGCCGCCATATGTTCCTCAGTATTAAGGGTTAAAGGTTAGGGGTTACGGATTAACAACGCTGAGAGCATTGTTCACAATGTATTCAACGATTCTAACCCCTAACCCCTAACCCCTAATCAGTTTGATACTCGCCCTCGACCACGTCCTCGCCATCGGCCACGCCACTGTTCTCGTACAGTTTCTGATCGACCTGCTGAACCAAGATATTCAGCTCGGCCGCACGGTTCTGTATCTCAGATACGTCCTCGCTCTCCAGAGTGTTGCGCAGCGCAATGATTTTGGCCTCAACATCGGCCCAGAGCTTCTGGTCGATCTTGTCGGCTGCACCGCGCAGGGATTTCTCGGCGCTGTAGATCAGCGTATCAGCGCTGTTGCGCACGCTGATCAGCTCGCGCCGCTTGCGATCCTCATCGGCGTGCGCCTCGGCATCGCGCACCATCTTCTCGATCTCGTCGTCGCTCAGGCCGGAAGACGCGGTGATCGTAATATGCTGAGCTTTTCCGGTGGCCTTGTTGGTCGCGCTGACATTCAGAATGCCGTTGGCGTCGATATCGAAGGTCACTTCTACTTGTGGAACGCCGCGCGGGGCCGAAGGGATACCATCGAGCACGAACTTGCTCAACGACTTGTTCAGCCGCGCATCGGCCCGCTCGCCTTGCAGCACATGCACCTCGACGCTGGCCTGCCCATCGCTGGCAGTCGAGAAGACTTGACTTTTGCGGGTCGGGATGGTAGTGTTGCGCTCGATCAGCGGCGTCATCACACCGCCGAGCGTCTCGATCCCCAGCGTCAGCGGGGTCACGTCCAGCAGCAGCACATCCTTGACATCGCCGGCCAGCACGCCGGCCTGCACCGCCGCGCCGATCGCCACGACTTCGTCGGGGTTGACCCCTTTATGCAGATCTTTGTTGAAGAAGCGCCGCACGGCTTCCTGAACCGCCGGCATGCGCGTCTGCCCGCCGACCAGGATGATCTCGTCGATGTCGTTCGGCCGCAGCCCGGCGTCGGAGAGCGCCTGCTTGACCGGCCCGATCGTTCGATCGATCAGGTCGCCGGTCAACTGCTCGAGCCTGGCGCGGCTGAGGTTGATGTTGAGGTGGCGCGGGCCGCTGGCGTCGGCGGTGATGAACGGCAGGTTGACCTCTGTCTGGATCACAGTCGAAAGCTCCATCTTCGCTTTCTCGCCGGCCTCTTTCAGTCGTTGCAGCGCGGTTCGATCGCTGCGCAAGTCGATGCTGGTTTGGTGCTTGAACTCAACCGCCAGCCACTCGATGATCCGCTGATCGAAATCATCGCCGCCCAGGTGCGTGTCGCCGTTGGTGGCCTTGACCTCGAATACGCCGTCGCCTAGTTCCAGAATCGAGATATCGAAGGTGCCGCCGCCTAAGTCATAGACGACGATCGTCTGATCTTTGCCTTGCTTATCGAGCCCATAGGCCAGCGCCGAGGCGGTCGGTTCATTGATGATTCGCAGCACATCAAGGCCGGCGATCTTACCAGCATCTTTGGTGGCCTGGCGCTGACTGTCGTTGAAGTAGGCCGGCACCGTGATCACCACCTGCACGACCGGCTCACCTAAGTACGCCTCGGCATCGGCCTTGATCTTCTGGAGCACCATGGCCGAGATTTCCTGCGGGGCATGCTCTTGGCCGCTGAGCAGCACGCGCACATCGCCATTGGCCGCGGCAGCCATCTTGTAAGGCACCAGATCTTTGTCGCGCTGAACCAGCGGATCGCTCAGCTTGCGGCCCATAAAGCGCTTGACCGAGAAGACTGTGTTCTCAGGGTTCGAGACCGCCTGGCGCTTGGCAACCTGGCCAACCAGCCGCTCACCCGATTTATTCATTGCCACCACGGAAGGGGTCAGGCGATTACCTTCGGCGTTCGAGATCACGACCGGCTCGCCGCCCTCCATCACCGCCACAACCGAGTTGGTCGTGCCCAGGTCGATGCCGATAATTTTTGCCATTCTTATCTCCTTAAGGGTTAGGGGTTAGGGGTTAGATACATTGATTCCAATGGTCTCAATGAGCTTAACCCCTAACCCCTAACCCCTAACCTTTATGCTTACCCCTGCCCGACCTTTACCATCGTGGGTCGCAGCACGCGATCGCGCAGCTTGTAGCCTCGCTGTAGCTCACCGACAACCTTGCCCTCCTGGCCTTCGGCCGCCTCGTAGATCACCGCCTCGTGGAAATTAGGGTCGAAATCCTGGCCCAGCGCAGCGATCGGGGTCACGCCCTCGCTCTCCAGCACTGTCTGAAGCTTCTGTGGGATCAGCTTGAAACCGCTATACCATGGCGTCGCAGCCACATCCGGCGTCACGCTGGCAAGTGCGCGCTCCAGGTCATCCACTGCCGGCAGCAACTTGAGCAGCAGGCCGGCGCTGGCCCCCCGGATCAGGTCAGCTCGCTCTATATCGGTTCGGCGCTTGAAATTCTTAAAATCGGCGGCCGAGCGCAGCCATTGATCTTTATAGTCAGCGGCCTCTTTTTCGAGCTGTGCCACGCGTGCCTGTAACGCGGTTAGCTCGTCGGTTTGTTCATCGCCATTCACGGTCGCCTGGGGTGGGGTTGTTTCGTTCGTGTTCTTCTGCGCTTCCGTCATTGTATGTAAACCTCCAAAAAATATTTAGGACTGAGGACTGAGGACTGAGGACTAAGTGTGCAATTTGCGACTCAGGCCTCAGCACTTACGTTCGGTTGCTTTCGCCACCGTACAGATCGCCCAGCAGATCGCTCATCACAGTGGAGATGTAGCGCACGGTCGAGATTGTGCGCGGGTAGGCCATGCGGGTTGGCCCAATCACGCCCAGCACACCTACCACCTCGCCGGTGATACCGTAGCGCGACAGCACCACGCTGTACTCGCGCATCTCGTCACGGCTGTGCTCGCCGCCAATCACCACCTGGACGCCATTGCTGGCCAGCGCGCGCGGGATCAGCGGGCTCAGGCCCTTACCGCCTTGCAGCATCGCCAGCACCTGGCGCACCCGCTCGACTTGGGCGAACTCAGGCTGGTTGAGCATCTCGATCAGACCATCACTATGAATCTGACTGTTCACCTGCTCTTCGAGCCGGCGCATAGCTTTGACCACCAGCTCAAGCACCTGCTGTTCTAGCTCATCAAACATGGGTGCCGACAGCGCCCGATCCTGCTGAAACAGATCCTCGATCTTTGCAACCGCCGCATCAAGGCAGCGCTCGTTGATCCGCGACGTGCCACGGCTCAGCTCATCCTGCGAGCGCGCCGACTCGAGCGCAAACGTCTGCTGGCGGATCGTGCCATCATGCAACACCAGCACCAGCAGCACCGTCGTATCATGGATCGCGATCAGCTCCAGATGCTTGAAGCGCGCCTGATAGGCGCGCGGCTGGGTCACGACCGAGGCGTTCTGGGCCGTGCGCGCCAACACCGCGCCGGCCAGCTGAATCCACTGGTCGAGCTCGGAGCGTACCTGGTAGAACTGGTGACGGATGGTGCGCTGCTCGGTGGCCGAGAGCGGCGTGCGATCCATCAAATTTTCTACATAGTAGCGATAGCCCGCGTCGGTCGGCACACGGCCGGCCGATGTGTGCGAGTGCGTTAAATAGCCCAGATCTTCCAACGCGGCCATCTCGTTGCGGATCGTCGCCGAGGAGACAGTCATCCCATACTTGCGCACCAGCAGCTCCGATGCTACCGGCGTAAGCGGGTTTTCGATAAACTCTTGGATCACTAGCTTGAGTACAAGCTCGCGACGCTCGTTCATCTCAGCCGCCATAGCAGCTACTCCAAGCGATTATCCACAATGTTAGCACTCGCACACCTTGAGTGCTAAGGTGCTATCTTAAATGATAGGCGTGCCCAATTGCACGCCAATCAGTTTGTATTTTACCATGAGTTGGGCAGAGATTCAACGGGCAGAGTGTTAGCGAAACGTTGTATATTTCACAAACATCGGTGTTGCTCGCTCCACCAGAAATCCGGCAAGATGCTACAATGGCAGAAGAAGGAATGATGTGAGGAGTACCATGCGGCCGAGCTCTGGCTTTATTTTGATCCTCGGTATCTTAGGCCTGGCGCTGGCGAGCTGCGGAAGCCAGGCCAGCACTGCAACCACCGCCACGGCCACCATTACGCGCGGCGAGCTGATCCAAAGCGTGAGCGGCAGCGGCCAGGTCAAGCCCGCGCAAGATGCCAGCTTGAATTTCGGCACGAGCGGGATCGTCGCGCAGGTGCTTGTCAACGAAGGGCAGCAGGTTCAGCAGGGCGCGCGCCTAGCGACGATCGATACGACTGATCTCGACCAGCAGGTGCTCCAGGGGGCGGCGAACCTGAAGAGCGCCCAGGCGGCGCTCAGCGCGCTCAAGGATGGCCCGAAAGAGACCGATATTCGCACCGCCAAGGCCCAGCTCGAAGCGGCCCAGATTCAGCTGAAGCAGCAGCAGCAGGGCAACGCGCGCGCAAGCGACATTGCTAGCGCCCGCGCGCAGCTGCGCGCAAGCCAGGCCGACCTGGCGACGCTGAAGAACCCTGGCCCGGCCGATATCAGCGCCGCGCAGCTTAGAGTCAGCCAGGCGCAGGCCAACGTCCAGAACACGCGCGACGGCGATTCGGCCGCCAAGACGCGCGCCGAGCTGGATCTGTCGCGCTCGACCGCCACGCTGACGCAAGCGCAATCGCGCTACGCAACCGCTTCGCAGAACTGGCAGTATGTGCAGGATACCGGCCGCGATCCGGTCAATCCATCCAAGACCAACGCGCAGGGCAAGGCGGTTCCGAATACCTTGAACGATGCTCAGCGCCAGCAGTACTACGATACATTTGTACAGGCCGAGGCAGCGCTCCGTAGCGCCGAGGATGGTGTGACACAGGCGCAGATCGCCTACGATAGCGCGCGCCAGAAAGAGGCATCCGACGTACCGCTGGCCGAGCAGCAACTGGCCGATGCCCAGAGCCAGCTCGACGCGCTGCAACATCCGACCCCGCAGAAGCTGGCAGCGGCCGCGGCCAAGCTGGCCCAGGCCCAGGCGCAGCTAAACCAGCTGTCGGGTGGCACCGCCAACGATGTGGCTGTCTCACAATCCGCGGTTGAACAGCGTCAGGCCGCGCTGGACGCGCTGCTGGCCCCGCCGGCTGCAAAAGATCTCGCCCAGGCCGAGGCGAATGTCGCTCAGGCCGAGGCCAACCTGGCCCGCGCCAAAATCAACCGCCAGTATTCCGAGCTGGTCGCGCCGTTCAACGGCACAATCGCGACAGTCGGCGTCAAACGTGGTGACACGGTGGGCGGAACCGGCAGCCAGATAGTGGCGATCTATATGGTGGATGAATCGGCCTTCCATGTCGACGTGAACATCAGCGAGGCCGATCTGGCGCATCTGCGCGTCGGCCAGGCGGCGAAGATCGAGTTGGATGCGCTGCCGGGACAACAGCTCGACGGCACGCTCGACTATATCGCGCCGACTGGGACGACGCAGCAGAACGTCACGACCTACCTGGCGCGCGTCAATCTGAAGCCGGATGGCCAGCAGCTGCGCGCGGGACTGAGCGCGGCTGTCTCGATCATCACCGACAAGCGCAGCGATGTGCTGCTGGTGCCGAACGGTGCGATCCAGCAGACCGATAGCGGCCCACAGGTCGAACTCAAAAATGGTAGCCAAACCCAGCCGGTGCAGATCCAGATCGGTCTGGCGGGCGACTCCTTCACCGAGGTCACATCCGGCCTGAAGGCCGGCGACGTGGTGATGCTGGCCGCGCCCAGGGCCCGCGGTGGCGGGTTTGGGCCGTAGGACGCGACAAGATGACAAGATGACAAGGTGAAAGAGATCTATCATCTTGTCACCTTGTCATCTTGTCATCTTGTCACAGGAAAAGGGAGAATAGTTCATGGAGCGAACTGAAAAAATAGGCACAGTTGCGCAGCCCCGCCGCCGGCCACGGGTCAATCTCAGCGGTGGCATCTGGGAGAGCGTGAAGATCGCCCTGAGCAGCCTGCGCGCCAACAAGCTGCGAACGATATTGACGATGCTCGGGATCATCATCGGCGTCGCATCAGTGGTGGCGCTGATGGCGATCGGCAATGGCGCTCAGGTGGCGATCACCAGCCAGATCTCCAGCATCGGCAGCAACCTGCTGACGGTTTTTCCCGGCCAGCAGCGGCGCGGCCCTGGCCCGGCGTCGACCCAATCGCAAGGGCTGACGCTGGCTGACGCCGAGGCGCTGGTGAAGCCCGGCGCGTTGCCGGGGGCTGTCACCGTCGCGCCGATCTACCAGAATGGCGCGCAGGTGGTGGCCGGCGCGAGCAACACCCAGTCGTCGGTAGTGGGTGTGACGACGAGCTACTTTAGCGTGCGTAATCTGACGGTTGCGCGCGGGCAGATCTTCACCGAGAGCCAGGTCAATGGCATGCGCGCGGTCGCCGTGCTGGGCGGCAATGTCGCGGAAGATCTGTTTGGGCTCGCCACGCCGGTCGGCAAGACGGTGCGTATCAAAGGGCAGACCTTTCAGGTGATCGGCGTGCTAGAAAAGAAGGGCGGCAGCGGCTTCGGCTCGGTCGATGATCAGCTGTTTGTGCCGCTCGGCGTGGCGCAGCTGAAGTTGTTCGGGGCGCGCTCGGTCGATACATCCAGCCCGCGCATCTCCAGCATCAGCGTGCAAGTGGCCGACGCCAAGCAGATCGACGCAGTCTCGGCCGCCGTGGGGGCGATCATGCGCAAGCAGCATCGACTCAAGGCCGACGGCTCGGGGGATGACTTCAGCGTCTTCAACCAGGCCGACGTGCTGTCGTCGCTCAACCAGATCACCTCGGTTCTGACCGCGTTCCTGGGCGCGATCGCCGGCATCTCGCTGCTGGTCGGCGGCATCGGCGTTATGAACATTATGCTGGTATCAGTCACCGAGCGCACCAAGGAGATCGGCCTGCGCAAGGCGGTTGGCGCGCGGCGACGCGACATTTTGCAGCAGTTCCTGACGGAAGCGCTGGTGGTCAGCTCGCTAGGCGGCATCATCGGCCTGCTGCTGGGCATCCTGATCTCGTTTGCCGTCAGCCTGACTGGTCTGATCACGCCGGTGGTCACGCCATCGGCGATGCTGCTGGCGCTGGGCTTCTCGATGGCGGTGGGCCTGTTCTTCGGCATTTACCCAGCCCGGCGCGCGGCGCGGCTACGGCCAATTGACGCGCTGCGCTATGAATAGGGCTTTGGCGCAGCAGGTGATTATATGGAGTATCATTATGAATATCGCTGGTATCAACCCGATTATCGCCATCATCATTGGTCTGCTGCTGATCGGCCTGGTGTTTCGAGTCATTAAAGGCGTGATTCGCCTGGTGCTGATCGTAGGCATTTTTGCCTTTCTGGCCTACATTGTGCTGAATTACGCGCGCTAGGGCGATTGCAGATTGCAGATTGCGATCTGGCCCACCGCGACTTACGACCTGAGCGAGGAGCCAGACATGGCGCTGATCGAAATCCATGATGTGACCAAGGTCTATCAAATGGGCAATGTCGAAGTCCACGCGCTGCGCGGCATCTCGCTGACGATCGCCGAAGGCGAGATGGTGGCGATTGTGGGGCCATCGGGCAGCGGCAAGAGCACGCTGATGAATATCCTGGGTTGCCTCGATCAGCCGAGCGCCGGGGTGTACATTCTCGATGGCGAAGATGTCGGCAGCTTGAACGACGACCAACTGGCCAGTATTCGCAATCGCAAGGTCGGCTTCGTGTTCCAGCAGTACATGTTGCTCCAGCGCACCTCGGCGCTCAAAAATGTCGAGATGCCGCTGCTGTATGGCGATGGGCGCGGCCGGAGCGAGCGGGCGCGCGCGGCGCTTGAGTCGGTCGGTATGGGCGATCGCATGCACCACAAGCCGAACGAGCTATCGGGCGGGCAGCAGCAGCGCGTGGCGATCGCCCGCGCGCTCGTCAATAGCCCGCGGATCATCCTGGCCGACGAGCCGACCGGCGCGCTCGACACCAAGACCGGCGAGGAGATTATGGCGATCTTCGAGCGGCTCAATCGTGAGCAGAATATGACCGTGATCCTGGTGACGCACGATCCCGAAGTGGCTCAGCACGCCCGCCGGATCATCCATGTGCGCGACGGCCTGATCGCCGAGGATGCCCCGCAGACGCGCGAGGTCGAGGTGGTGAGCTGAATAGAAGTGTTTGTGGGGAAGGTGCAACCTTCCCCACACCCCTTTGCATAAGCCCTACGGTTCAACTACCTCCACCGGCGCCACCGCGATGTTCGTGCCGGCAAAGGTGCTCGATGTCAGCTCGGCGATGTTGGCATACTTGCCAACTTTCTCGCCGCGCAGCCGATACGTGATCGTGGCCGTGCTGCGCTGCGCTGGCGCGCTGAACACGCCCAGCACATCGCCTTCGATCGGCGGCGTGCCCACGGCATCCCCAGGTGTAGCGGGCGAGGTATCGACGTAGTAGTTCCCGCCCACCGTGCCATCGGCGTTCTCCGCACCCACCGTCACACGATCCTCGATCGGGCTGTTCGGGCCGTAGACCATGTGAATCTGGTCGCTGCCGCCCTCAATCCAGACCTCGAAACTATGATGCGAATCGGCCGAGCTCCTGCCGTATCTGGCTGCGTCGGCCCACTCGGCCACGAACCATGTGCGCGGGTCGCCCTCAAACGATACATATGCTGCATACCAAGTGCCGCCGCCGGTGTCGTCCGGTGCGCTGCCGCGCAGATCGAGATCGGTCCAGTACGGCGCCACGACATTGTTCGGCGCGATCGGGTCGGGCAGGTGTTGGTTGAAGATACGAATATCAGTGGCGCTGCCGACGATCAGGTAGCCATTGGTTGTGATCGTCACACGGTCGTAGGAAACGCCATTGTAGGTGAAGGCCGGCGCAATATAAGTGACCGCCGCGTCGTCGCATATCGCGGTGCAGGGGCTAGGCGCCACGCCCCGGCTGCCGAGCGAGAGATAGCCGATGGGCAGGCCGGCGGTGTCGGAGATGATATTCATCGCCGCAGATTGTACGCCCGGCAGCTGGCCGGCAAAGCTCAGCGTATTGGTCGCACGGTCGTAGCTCGCGCCGGCGACCGAGCTGCGCCTCAGCGTCAGCCCAGCTGGAAGTGTATCGCGAATGCTGATCGCGGCATCATCGGGCCCATTGTTGGTGGCCGTAATTGTGCAGGTCGTTCGCCGGTCCTGCTTGAGCTTGGCCGGGTCGCAGCGCTGCTCCAGCGCGACGGGCGGCTGGGCGCGCGCGAAGCTGATCGGCATGTGCAGCTGGCGCTTGCCATTGCGCAGCAGCAGCGTGGCGAAATACGTTCCATCCGGCAATCCAGCGGCGTCGACAGTTACCACAAAGCTGGCGTAGCCGCGCGCCGGCACGCTGATCTTGGCCGGGTTGATCGTCACGCGCACCCCAGCGGGCGCCTCGGCGGCCGCGCTCCAGGTTGCATCCTGATCCAGCTCGCTGTGAACCACTCGTACGGCGCTCAACCGGCCCGGCATGGACGGCATGGAGATGCTGGGGTAGTTAAGGTCTTGCAGGTGGCCCTGGCCGCCGGCGTACTGATCGGCGCTCACGTCCAGCGTCAGCCCTGGGTCGCCGGCGTGGGTCAGGTCGATCCGGCCCGCGCCCATGTCATAGGGGTCGGCCGGCGTCACGCCATCCTGTTTGAGCACCTTGGTCCAGGCGGTGGTCATCAGCGCCGACTTGATCTGGCCGGGCGTCCAATCGGGGTGCAGCGCCTTCAGCAGCGCACCAGCCCCGGCCACATGCGGCGAGGACATGGATGTGCCGGCGATTGCTTGGAACAGCTCGCCGGGCAGGCCACCTTCAGGCAGGCTGGGCTGAGGCGTGGTGCCGGCCAAAATCTGCACCCCCGGCGCCGCCAGATCGGGCTTGCTAATGCCCAGCTGATCACCCGGCAGCGGGCCGCGCGAGCTGAAATCGGCGATCAGGTCGCCGAACCGCCGATCGATTTTGCGCTGTGGAAGCGCTATGTCGCCCAAAACGGTAGTGTTCGAGTGCGCGCTGGTGAAGGCAAGCACCTGCGCACCCGCGCCGCCATCCACATGAATCGTCGGCAACCAATGATTGTCGGTTTCGAGATCGCGCTGTGTGGTATTGTAGAGCACCATGCCCGCGCCGCCGCCGGCTCTGACATTCGCGCTTTTACCGACCCGCGTGTTGCCGCCGCGCATACACAGCACAATCGTCCCTGAGATTGTATTCGGCAGCGCGCGCTCACACTTGGCATCGCTCAGGCTGGCCGCATCCACTACCGGCGCGCCGCTGACACCAGCAGTGATAGACGCACCGCTGACCGATAGCGTGTCGGCGCCGGATCGCAGCGTCAGCTGGCTGACGAATTGCCGGTCGGTGGTGCTGGCGGCCACGCTGGTCACCCAGGGCGCGTTGGCCGGCGCGCCGATCGTGCCGGCATCGGGGCCACCATTGCCGGCCGAGACGGCCACGAACACGCCGGCGCGATAGGCATCCAGAAACGCCAGCGCGTCGACGTTGGTATACGGGTCGGCTGCGGCGACACTGCCGATCGAGTAGTTGATCACATCCACACCGTCGGCCACCGCCTCGTCAATGGCGGCCAGCAAATCGGAGCCATAGCCACCGGCGTTGCCCAGGCCTTTGTAGGCCGCGATATACGCCCGCGGCGCAATGCCGGAGATGATGCCACGCGGCTGGCCGAAGATCGTCGCCGCTACGCCGGCGTTGCCGGCAGCGGTGCTGGCAGTGTGTGTGCCGTGGCCCTCGTCGTCGCGCGCGGAGTCGAACTCACCCGGCTCAAGCCCGGTCAGCGTCTTGTAGGTATCAAGCGACTCGCGCGCGCCGATCAGCTTGTTGGTGCAAACAATCGGCGCCGAGCCGTCATTCGGCAGCTCGCAGGCACCGTGCCAGCGTGGCGGCGGCGGCGGGTAGCTGCCATCGTCGGCGAACGAAGGGTGCTCCGGCCAGATGCCGGTGTCGATCATGCCCACGATCACGCCCTGGCCGCCGGCGCCCAGGCTAGGGTTGGCCGCCAGCGCGCGCCAGATCACATCGGCGCCGATGAATTGCGGGCTACGATCGGTATCGACGTGCCGCAGCTGATCGCGCTCCACGCCGACGACGCCCGGCAGCTTCGCCAGCCGCGCCAGCTGGCTTTCGGGCAACACCACGGCCGCGCCGCCATAGACATAGCGATAGTGCGCCAGCACCCGCGCTTGAGGGATCGCTGCGCTCGCCTGCGCCTCGAAATCGCGTTGGCGCTGATCGAGGTAGCGCAGGTAGCGCTGGCTGTCCGGCGCGGCGGCGTCGAGCCGGGGGGCGCCGGTGATCCTGGTCGCTGTCGGCGGCAGGCCAGGCAGGCCGCCCGCGTAAGATGCCAGCGGCGCAACATCCAGCTTAACGATCACGCTGATCAGCGGGTCGCTGCTTGCAGCGGGCTTGTTCCGGTGCGCGTGGCCATCCCAGGGCTCATCGAGGCTGAAGTGCGACACCGCGACCGCCGGCCGCACGGTTACGCCAGCCAGGCGGGCATCGCGCGCCAACGCCGCCGCCGACATTGGGAACGCAATAAACAGCGCCAGGATCAGTGCCGGCATTCGGCGGCTACGGGGGAAATAGCTCATGATGTCGCTCCTCTTCTCGCTCATCAGTACAGCTTGATCTTATGTCCCACGCCCTTCAGCAGCTCGCCGGCGATCACATGGCGCTGGATCTCGTTAGTGCCCTCGAAGATCCGGGTCACGCGCGCATCGCGATACATGCGTTCCAGCGGCAGCTCGCGCGAGAAGCCCATGCCGCCGTGGATCTGGATCGCCTCGTCGATCACCTGCGAGGCCGCCTCGGTGCAGTACAGCTTGACGATGCTCGATTCGAGCGTGGCGCTCTCGCCGCGATCGACCTTGTTGGCGCAATCGTAGACGATCTGCTCCATGGTGTAGATCCGCACCGCCATATCGGCCAGCTTGAACTGGATGGCTTGGAAATCGGCGATCGGCCTGCCGAACTGCTGGCGCGCGACCGCGTACTTGAGCGCTAGCTCATAGGCCTCCTTGGCCGACCCCAGGCTGGATGCGCCCAGCCCACAGCGGCCGATGTCTAGCGTCTGCATGGCAGTCGCGAAGCCCTGACCGACCTTGCCGAGCACATTTGCCGCTGGTACTTTGCAGTCCTCGAAGTACAGCGAGGCGGTGTGCGAGGCGCGCAAGCCCATCTTCGGCTCGACTTTGCCGACTTTGAAGCCAGGAAAATCCTTCTCGACGATAAAGGCGGTGATCCCGCCGCGCGCGCCCAGCTCGCGATCGGTGGCGGCAAACACCACCAGCACATCGGCGAATGAGCCATTGGTGATCCACATCTTGCTGCCGTTCAGCACCCAATCATCGCCCTGGCGAGTGGCGCTGGTACGGATATGCGCGGCGTCCGACCCGGCTCCCGGCTCAGTCAGCGCCCAGGCGCCCAGCTTGCGGCCCGCGCACATGGCTGTGAGGAACCGCTCCTTCTGCTCGTCGTTGCCGCTCAGGTAGATCGACATGGCGCAAAGCTGCGCGTGCGCGCCGATGATCGTGGCGGTCGAGGCACACTTGCGGTACAGCTCCTCCATCAGCACGCAGTAGCCCACCACGCCGGCATCCGCGCCGCCATACTGCTCGGGGAACGGCACGCCCAGCAGCCCCAGATCGCCGGCCTTCTTCAGCACCTCGAAGGGCACGCGCTCCTGCTCGTCGATCTCGCGCGCGATCGGCGCGACCTCTTTCTCGGCAAACTCGCGAACCGCCTGGCGCAGCATCTTGATCTCTTCGGGAAGCTCGTACTCCATTGTCGGGTTCCTTTCTTGTGCGATCGGCGCATGTGAGCTGTGCGATGATACAGGCGATGATTCGGGCGTGGAAGGATGCTATCTTGGGTCGTTTGGTGTCTGCTGGTATGATAGCACATGCAAACGAACGGTAGCGCCTGCGGCTATGCTATAATCGAGTCGCCAAATCTGATTCGTGCGAGACGCGCTGTGAAGCACGTCATGCAATCTGCAATCTGCAATCTGCAATCTACAATCTGAAATGCGCCTATGATCGCATCAATTCGCGGCAACCTCCTGTTCATCGGCGTCGACCACTGTGTCATCGAAACCGGCGGCGTGGGCTTCCTGGTCTATGCGCCGCGGAATGTCCTCGGCGCGCTCGGCGAGATCGGCGGCGAGGTGCGGCTGTACACCCACCTGCATATTCGCGAGGATCTGCTGGCGCTCTACGGCTTCGCTACCACCGACCAGCGCCACCTGTTCGAGACGCTGCTGAGCGTCAGCGGTATCGGCCCCAAGGTCGCGCTGAGCATGCTCTCCTCGTCCCCGGCCGATGAGCTGCGGGCCGCGATCGCCGGCGGCGACACCGTGCGCTTGGCGCGCGTGCCCGGCATCGGCAAGAAGACCGCCGAGCGGCTGGTGCTGGAGCTGCGCGGCAAGCTCGATATAAAGGGGCTGCCAGTGGCCGCGGGCGCGACCCCAGCGCTGTTGGCGGCCAATTCTGAGCTGTCCGAGCTGCTGGTGAGCCTGGGATTCAGCGCGGCCGAGGCCAGCGCCGCGATCACCGCGCTGCCGGCCGATGCCCCGGCCGCGCTGGACGAGCGCCTGCGGCTGGCGCTGCGCTATTTTGGGGGCGCGTGAGGTGCGAGTTGTCCGTTGTCTGTGGCCCGTGGCCCGTTGCGACTGACAACGGATAACGGACAACCTACAACTAACACCCGACGCATCTCTTTCTGAAGCCATTTCGCAACAAAGAGTGTCTTGCATTACGCCTGCGAGTGGTATATACTGCCCCGTAGTCAGCCCAGCAGTATGAAGGAGGCCACCCATGGCCAGCACCGAAGCCCAAAGTTCGTCAACGCGCTTTCTCCCTTCTGATAAGGCTCCGCGTGATGTGCGGCCACTGTTCGTGCAGCTGCCAAGACTCTGGAAGGCCATGATCATCACCTCCTTCGTGGTCAACATGATCCTGATGGCGGTACTGATCGGCGGCGGCTACTTCTACTGGCGTTGGAAAACAGAGATCGCCAGCACGACTATGGGCGTGCAGGGCTTTGCGCACGACAATGTTGCCGAGCTGCGCGATGTCGTTCAGCAGCTCCAAGCCGCGCATATCAAGACCACCATTCCGTTGAATCAGCCGCTGCCGCTCAAGGGCCTGGGCGTGGTCGTGCCACTTCACCAGGAGCCGACAGTCTCGCTGGTCGATCCCGTCCAGCTCAACCTGGATGGCGCGGACATCAATCTAGGCGCCGGCAACCAGCTGCACGCGCAAAATATCTCGCTGGTATTGCCGGCCGGCACGCTGCTCAAGATCAAGCTCGACATGTCGATCCCACTTGACGACGTGACCATCCCGATCAAGCTGGATGTGCCGGTCGATATCGCGATGGCCAACACCGAATTGGCGCCGCAGTTCCGCCGCCTCGGCAATGTGGTCGATCGGCTGGTCTACCCAGCCAAAGATCTGCTTGGCATGCCGGATGTCGCCAAGCCCGACCCGCCGATCGTGCCTAAATAGGCAATCGTGCTTGGTGTGACAAGATGACAAGATGACAAGGTGACGTAACATCTTGTCACCTTGTCATCTTGTCATTTGAGCAAGTGAGTGTAGATGCAAAAACTCATCCTCTGGGATATCGACGGAACCTTGATCTATAGCGGTGGCGTGGCCGGCGAGGCGATGCGCGCGGCGATGGAGCGTGTGTATGGCAGCGCGTCGGCCGAGGCGCGCCATTCGTATGCCGGCAAGACCGATCGGCAGATCATTCTCGAAACCTTCGCCGAGCGCGGCCACGACGATCTGATCAGCACACTCGATCATTTCACTGCCATCTATGTCGAAGAGCTGACCGGCCGGCGCGACGCCTTTCTGGCACGCTGCCGCGTGCTCGATGGCACGGTGGCCGCGCTGGAGCGCCTGACGACCGCCCATGTGGTTCAGTCGGTGTTGACTGGCAACCTCCAGCCGATCGCGCGAATCAAGCTCGACCTGATGGGCCTGACGAGATTTCTCGATCTCGATTCCGGCGCGTATGGCAGCGACCATCATCAGCGCACTGAGCTGGCGCCAATCGCGGCGGCGCGGGCAACGCAGCGCTACGGTCGCGCTTTCGCCGGCGCCGACATTGTGGTGATCGGCGACACGCCTAACGATATCGATTGTGGCCGGGCTGCCGGCGCGCGCACGATCGCAGTAGCCACCGGCCCCTTCTCCGTCGACGTGCTGCGTGCCCACGGCGCCGATGTGGTGCTGGAGAACTTGGCCGATACGGATACGTTGATCGCAGCGATTCTGGGCTGACGTTCGTTTTTCGTTTTTTCGCTCGCAGAGCGAAAAAACGAAAAACAAAAGTGGGATGCCTAGAATCCTGATAGCTACCTGATAATCCCCCATCCTCACGTTGCCCGCTGTTCACGGCCGGTTCAGAAGCTCCTCATTCATGAGCGGCCTCCACCGCGATACAATCGTCATACAAGCGGCATGAGCCGTATGATATAGAGGAGGTTATCATGCAAGCGACATGGCTTCGGCGCGGCGCGCGACTGGCCGCCTCGCTGGTGGGATTGGCGGCGCTCGCGCTGGCCACTCTGCCGGCGCAGGCCGCGCCATTCAATGGGCTGCGTAATCAGTTTTCCGATGATGGCTTCAGAACCGTCTGGACGCGCACCGACGCCCAGAGCGTACGTGGCGGGCGCACATGGTACTGGGGGCCGCAGCCCTGGTTTGATTACGCCGAGTTCTATCGGCAGGGGGTGAACGGTCTGCGCACCGTCCAGTACTTCGACAAGGCGCGCATGGAGATCAACAACCCGAACGACCGCAGCTTCCAGGGCGGCGTGACCAACGGCCTTTTGGTGGTCGAGCTCGTCTCGGGTCACCAGAAGAAGGGCAATGATCCCTACGACTATGATACCCGCCAGCCAGCCGATGTGCCGGTGGCCGGTAATCCCAAGGCCGACAACCCGAACGGCGCGACCTATGCCTCGTTCACCGGCCTGACAACATTCGACAGCAACGGCTACAAGGATGCCAACAAGCTCAACCAGCGTGTTGGCACCTCGCTCGATAAGGGCGGCAACCTGGCCTTCCGGCAGGATCTGTCCGACGCGCATGCCGAGACCAAAATCGTCCAGTATAACTCGCTGACCGGCCACAACATTCCGAAAGTCTTCTGGGATTTCCTGAACATGCAGGGGCCGGTGATCGAGGGCGGGCAGGCCCGCAAGCGCACGATTGTAGATTGGACCTTCGCGATGGGCCTGCCGATCACCGATGCCTACTGGACACGCGCGAAGATCGGCCCGGACGAGCGCGATGTGCTGGTGCAGCTGTACGAGCGGCGCGTGCTGACCTATGTGCCCGATAATCCCGCCGGCTATAAGGTCGAGATGGGCAATGTCGGCCAGCACTACTTCCAGTGGCGTTACCCGTACCTGGGCCAGCCCTGGGCCGCGCCCGACCCGAACATGCCGCTGCTGTATGCCGCAAACGGCATAAACAGCGATCACCTCGAAGTCTGGCAATACCTGGCCACCGGCAGCGCGCAGATCACCGGCAACCCGCTACATCCCTCGTATGTCGCCGGCGAGAGCGTAGCGTTTTCCTACCGCCGCAGCTACGACCCGACCCACAGCTGCCTGATAACCGACTCACGCCGCGGCGATGGCCAGCACCGCCAGGTTTATCAGCAGCCAATCTTGCCGGTCGGCTACTCCGACAGCTTCCAAAACACATGCCTACCAGATCGGCTGACATACAGCGATGGCACGCAGCCGCCACCGGGAATGGCAGGCCAGGGCGCGCAGAAGGCCAACGACTACAACCCGAGCATCTCGCCCGACGGCACCAAGCTGGTGTTTGTGTCGGATCGCGATGGCGCGCCGCAGCTGTACCTGATGACAGCCAACGGCAACAGTTACCCACAGCGGCTGAACATGGACGGCTGCCTGACGCAGGTGCCGACCTGGAGCCCGGATGGGCGCACGCTGTACTGGGAGCAGCAATGCAATGGCGGCAAGTATGCGCTCATGAAAGGCGACATGCAGTATAGTGACGACAGCGCCAGCTGGGCCAGCGCCACGCTCACCAACATCAGCGCGCTGACCGATCAGGGTTCCGACAATCGCTACCCACGCGTCTCGCCCGACGGCAAGCGCATCGCGTTCACATCCTACCGCGATGGCAACGCCGAGATCTACCTCATGAACGCCGATGGCGGCACAGTGACGCGGCTGACCAACAGCGCGGGCGATGACGAGGCCGCAAGCTGGAGCGTGAACGGCAGCCAGCTGGCCTTCGCCAGCAACCGCGATGGCGACTACGAGGTCTACGTGATGAATACCGACGGCAGCGGACAATCGCAGCTGACCAACAACGACACCGTCGATCGCTGGGTGCTGTGGGCGCAGTAGCCAGGGACGAGGGCTGAAGGCTGAGTGCAGATGTGCCCGATTGGATGCTGGCATCCAATCGGGTATATCTGCATCCAATAGTAGCAACAGGCGTTTGCGACTAAAGGCATAGTGGGCCATAGAAAGCACATGCACCGGCGCTACGATGGTCTGCTGCGCGCTCACTCCCTCGACCGCAATCGCGAAAGGTGACGCCATGGCCAATGACGGACTGCGCGCGAACATCCTGCATCGGGTCTTCGCATTGGGGATCTGGCTGAAAGGTCTTGATGGTGTGCTCGAAATCGCCGGCGGGTTCATCGTTCTGCTGACGAGCAACCGCGCCCTGAACCAGTTCGTCATCATACTGACTCAACACGAACTGGTGGAAGATCCCCATGACCGGATTGCCAATGCACTCCGACAGGCCGCCGCCCAGGTATCCGCCAATACCAAGCTCTTTGCGAGTCTCTATCTGCTGGCCCACGGCCTCGCAAAAATCGTCCTGGTTGTGGCCGTCCTCAGCGGGAAACGCTGGGCCTATCCGGCGACGATCGGGTTTTTGGGGTGCTTCATTGCCTATCAACTGTATCGCTTGAGCTATCACTTTACAGTGGAATTGCTCCTGCTCACCCTTTTTGATAGCGGTATCGTGTGCTTGACCTGGCGCGAGTATCGATTTCGCCGACCCTAAATTGTGGATCGCGGGCAACTTGAGGATGTGCGCGAGCTGGTGGCGCGCGGGGATCTCGCCGCGTTCGATAGTGTACCGGTTCAGCTGAAGCTGGATGTGCCACGCGGCGTCGGCGCTGAGCTACAACGATTCGCTCGTGGTGGCGCCGAGATGCCGACAATTAGGCGTCAGGGACAAGCATTCCATGCGGCCGACTCGTTGCTGGCCTTTGCGCTGCTGGCTATCACCCGCGAGCTAGATCTCGTAGCGCCCATCCTTCCGCCTGCAATCGGCAGCGATGAGGCCAGCTGCGCGCGACCGGCACGGTTCATCCGCCGCCTACTTCTGGCGCAGCCCCTGTTTTAACGCGGAGACGCATCTTAACGCGGAGACGCGGAGACGCGGAGATACGGAGAGGATGGGTTTGAAGTTAAGCTCTCTTCATCTCTGCGTCTTTGCGGCGCCCAGAGGGCACCCGGCGTTAAAAACCCCCGTCAGCCGTTACTTATGTGCGCGGATGCTCGATCGCCAGCTCGGCCGTATGCAGCGCGATCGTGAAGATACTGCCGTGATCCGGCTGGCTGCGCAGCGCCAGCTGCCCATCCATCTGGTCGATCGCTCGCTTGCTGATTGCCAGCCCTAGCCCCGAACCGGAGCTGGTGGGGAGGGTCGCCTGGGCACCGTCGGCGCGCTGGAACGCGTCGAAGATCAGCAGATGCTCGGCTTCAGGAATGCCACGTCCTGTGTCCTCGATCTCGATCAGCAGGCGCCGCTCGTCGTGGAAGATGCTGTGCGGCAGCCTGGTCTCGAAGGCACGCACAGTGATCGTGCCGGCGCTGGTGTAGCGCAGTGCGTTCGCCAGCAGATTGACGAGCACCCGGCGCAACCACATCGCGTCAGCCCAGGCTAGCGGCAGCTGATCGGCTATGTCCAGGCGCAGGTCGAGCTGCTTTTGCTGGAACTGTGCCGCCAGCAACCCGGTCGCCTCAGTGATGCACAAGCCAACCTCGACCGGGTAGAGCGACATATCCAGCTGCCCGGCCTCTAGCCGCGCCAGGTCGAGCAGGTCGTCGACCAGCTTCAGCAGGCGGTGCGCATTGCGATGGATGGCCTCCAGCGCCTCCTGCTGCTCCTCGGTGACTGGGCCGAGCACATGCTCCTGGGAGAGCTCGGTAAAGCCGAGGACGGCCGTGATTGGCGTACGAAACTCATGGCTGACGGCGTCGAGTATCGCCGATTTCGCGCGCTCGGCCTGGAGCGCAGTCTCGCGCAGACGCTGGTTGTCGAGCACTGTGGCGGCATAGCCGGCCAGCGCCTGGGCCAGATCCAGATCCATGGCGTCGAAATGGCGCGCCGTCGTTTCGGCCAGGTTCAGCGTGCCCAGCAGCTGGCCGCCGGCGCGCAGTGGTATGATAAGAAGTGTGCTGGCGTCGCGGCGCTCCAGCAGGTCGTGGAGCATTGCTAGCCGCTGATCGTTGCGCGGGTCGGTGATCTCTAGTGGCGCGTCGAGCTGCCAGAGTTGCCCGCCAGGCCCGCCGCTCACCGGCAGCGCCAGCCCGATCATGGCGCCGTCGCGGCTGGCGGCGCTGCCGGCGATAATCGTCAGCTGGCCGCGCGCTGAGTCGAACTGCCCGATCGACGCATGGGCCACACCTAGCGCAGCGCGGGCGGCATCGACGACCGTGTCGAGCAGTTGGTGCGCTTCATGGGTTGAGCCAAGTGCCACAGCGACTAGCCGCAGCGACGCCAGATGGGCCGCATGCCGAGCTGCCTGCTTATCCACCAGCAGCCGATCGCCGGCACGATCGAGCGCGGCCTGTTTTACAAGCGCGCGCAACTCCAGCGAGCGCCGGCGCAGCAGAAAGGCTAGGGTTGTGCTAATCAGGAGCAGAAGCGGCGAGAGTAGCGCGAGCAGTTTGGAAAACAACGATGAAGCGCTCATTGTGTGTCCTGGTTTTGGAGATGAAAAAGGGCGCACATTGACGCTCCTTTTTCGCTCGAGTAAGTTGTGCGCTAGCTTTGCCAAGCATACGCACAGCGCATATCCCCGTCAAGGGTCGCAAGACCGATCAATTTCGCTGAAAGCTGCCGACGCGCTTGTTGATAGAGCGTGCTGGCATGCAACCACCTACCGTAAGAAGTACTACATACGTGTTTCTTATCCAGTCGGACAACGATTCTATCATCTCGGGGGCCGTGCGATCAACTCTTTCATATGACATCATGGTGACATTCCTAGTATTTATTTTGTGTATCAAAAGATTGTCCATATGGATATCAACGTGGCAGCCTCTGCCTTTTTACCTACCCAGGTTCAAAAAGGCCTACGACCACCGGTAGTTATCCAAAGATGCCGCTTTTGAATTGCGTTTCATAAACGCGTTATAATCGGAACTACGTTGATGGCCTCTGTTCTCAAAGGAGTATCGCCCTGTGGAGCAAGCACGCCCGGCCCGCCGCCAGCACGTCAGCATCGCCGGCAACATCGGTGTCGGCAAGAGCACCCTGGTGGCCATTCTGGCCGAAGAGCTCGGCTGGCAGCCCTACTATGAGCTGGTAGCCGATCACCCGTACCTGGATGACTACTACATCGACCAGGAGCGCTGGGGCTTTCATTCACAGATCTGGTTCCTGTCGCAGCGCTACGAGCAGCACCTGGAGATCGCCGACACGCCGACCTCGGTCTGCCAGGATCGCAGCATCTACGAGGATTACGAGGTGTTCGTCAAGGGTCTGCTGGAGCAGCGGATCTTTAGCCACCGCGATTTTCGCACCTACCGGCGGCTGTTCCAATCGCTGACCAAAAGCATCACCCCGCCGACGCTGCTGGTATACCTCCATGCAAGCGTGCCGACACTATTGGGGCGGATAAACGGGCGCTCACGGCAGTACGAGCAGTCGATCCCGGCGGCATACCTGGAGCAGCTCAACCGGCGCTACGATGAGTGGCTGCGACGCTTCGAGATCTGCCCGGTGCTGACGATCGAGACCGACACATTGGACTTCGCGCATGATGTAGCGGCGCGGCGCGAGGTGGTGGACATGATCGGCCAGGCGGCGGGTGTGCGCGGAATGATGCAGGAGCGGATGATGCCGTAACATAATGTATTAAAAAGTTAGGATTTACGCGGATTAACAGATAAGAATAACGAATCTATGGTACTATGGCGCTGGGCTTCTGGTTTGCAGCTCCTGGCGCTCGTTACGTTTTTCGCTGCCTGAAGAGGTTTATCGACCCATGACAGAGCTTCTTTACGGTCGCAATGCTGTTCGTGAGGCGTTGCGCGCCGGCCGGCGCAGCTTTGAGCGTCTGACGGTATCCGCGGGTGCGCAGGAGGCCGGCACGCTGGGGGAAGTGATCCGTCTGGCCGAGAAGGCCGATGTGCCGATTGTGCGCGTCGATCGCCACGATCTCGATCGCAAGCTGCGCGACGCCAACCACCAGGGCGTGGCGCTGGAATGCGGTGATTACCCCTACGCCGAACTATCGGACTGCCTGGAGCTAGCTGCGGAGCGCCAGGAGCCGGCGCTGCTGCTGCTGCTTGATCATTTGCAAGATCCCCAAAATGTGGGCACGCTGCTGCGCACGGCCGAGACCGTGGGTGTGCATGGCGTGGTGCTGCCCGGACGCCGCGCCGCCGAGGTTACGCCGGCGGTCGTCAACGCTTCGTCCGGTGCGACCGAGCACCTGCAGATCGTGGTCGTCACCAACTTGGCGCAGACGATCGGTGAGCTGCAAAAGGATGGTATCTGGATCGTGGGCGTCGAGGATGACGAGCGCGCCCAGCAGTTCGACCGCGCCGACCTGGACATGCCGCTGGGCTTGGTGATCGGCGCCGAGGGGCCGGGCCTGGCGCGGCTGACTCGCGAGCGCTGCGATTTCCTGGTCAAGCTGCCGATGCGCGGCCAGATAGCCTCGCTCAACGCCGCCGTGGCCGGGTCGATTGTGCTGTATCACGCTTGGCGTGCTCGCACGGTTAGGGGTTAGGGGTTAGGATCAATGCTAGCAATGGGAACAATGAATTCGATGCCAGGCGATGTCAGTCTTGTCAGTCGATGTTGTTAACCCGTAACCCCTAACCCTTATACAGGGGAAGATATGACATCGTATACCGATCGAGCGTTGAGCACGCTCCACGAGTGGGTTCAATCCGAGGTCTTGCGCAAGCACTGCTATGCTGTCGCGGCGTCGATGCGCCATTTCGCGCAGCTGAACGACGCCGATGCCGACCTGTGGGGCGCGGTTGGCCTGCTGCACGACATGGACTTTGAGCAGTACCCGCAGATGCCGCCGCCCGGCGATCTGCCGGCTGCTGCTGCGGCGGCCATCCTCGCCGGCGCGGCGGGCGAGCCGCTGCTACAGATGCACCCGTTCGTAGGAGTTGCGTATCTACAACAGCATGGTTGGAGCAACCAGATCTGCCGCGCAATCCTGGCGCATGCCGATTACAGCGGCGTGCGGCCCGAGACGGCGCTGGAGCGGACGCTGGTGGCTGTGGATGAGCTTTCGAGCTTTGTGATTGCGGTGGCGTTGGTGCGCCCGAGCAAGAGCATCTTCGATGTGGAGCTCGCGGCGGTTAAGAAGAAGATGAAGGATAAAGCCTTCGCGCGGGCCGTCAATCGCGAGGATATCATGCGCGGCGCGGAAGGGCTGGATATGGCGATCGATGACCTCATCCAGCAGGTGATCGCCGCGCTACGCGCCGCAGCTCCCCAGCTTGGGTTAGAGGGCGTGAGCGTGGGCTAGTGCGCTTTCAGCGCTGGTGTTGGGTGGCGGGTGGGCGGTGTTGCGAAACCCAACCCCCAACCCCTAAAACCTTGCACAGAACTGAGCAGGGAAGACGACGTGCCATCGTCTATCGTCTTCCGTCCTCCGTCCGGTCACGTCTACGACTCACACTCGCGGCGCCTATGCTATACTGGGCCACGACACTTTCATGTGGTAGCTCGTAGATGCCTGGATAGCACAGCGCTGCGTCTCTTCGCTCGTTCGCAGCACGCGTATCGGCGTGAGATCCGCGGTGCCTGGTCGGCCCATGATGCTGCGATTTCAGCATAAGCTGAGCATCCCAACCGCCGCTTACCAGTTGATTGAGCGCGCGCCAGTTCTGGATCGGCTCGATCAGGCGATCACCACCAAGCAGGTTGTGGCGATAGGCGCGCTGGCCGGTTGGGGCAAAACGACGGTGCTGGCTCAATGGGCGGCGCGCGCCACGCTGCCGGTTGCCTGGTATACGCTCGATAGTACCGATCGCGATCCACACCTCTTCCTCGATTACCTTCTCCACGCGGTGGCAACACACGTGCCCGACGCGGCCGACCTGGCCGAGCAGCTCTCTAACACTACGCCGCAGGCGCTGCCGGATCTGTTTCGCGCGGCAGCGCTGGCGATTGCCGCCGTGCCGGAGCCGTTCGCGCTCATTCTCGATGACTACCATGTGCTGGAAGATGACGCGCTGCCGGTGCTGCCGGGCATGGAATTGATCTTCGACATGCTGGCGAAGGTAGCCGAATACGCGCCTAATTGCCACCTGGTGATCGCATCGCGTATGCTCCCGAATCTGCGTGGCATCGCGCGGCTGACGGCGCAGCGGCGCGCGATGTTCTTCGATTATGCGATGCTGCAATGGACGGCCGATGAAGTGCGCCGGCTGGCCGAGAGCAGCAGCGGCGGTATCTCACCGGAGTATGCCGGCCAACTCGTCAGCCAGATGAGCGGCTGGGTCACCGGCATCGTGTTGTCGCTCGACCATGTCGTGCGCGCCCAGGAGCAGGCGGCGCCCGATGGCCTTGCCGATACCAATAGTGTCTACGCTTACTTCGCCGAGCAGATCATCGCGCCGCTGGTGCTCGCGCTCCAGCAATTTCTCGAAGAAACCAGCGTGCTGGAAGATCTATCGCCGCAGCGCTGCAATGCGCTCCGTCAAACCAGCGATGCTTCCACGTTTCTGGCCGAGATCACCCGCCGCGGGCTGTTTGTCTCGCATAAGGGCGGCACGCTCACATACCACAGTCTTTTTCGCGATTTTCTACGCGGGCGGCTGGCACAGGACCCGGTGCGCGAGCGTGCCCTGCTGCTGCGCGCAGCTGATCTGTATGCCGAGGAGGAAGATCTCGATCGCGCGCTGGAATGCTATCTGGCCGCCGCATCCGAGCAGCGCGGGCTCGCTCTCCTGCGTGCCGCTATTCCGCGCTTCCGCCAACGCTCGCGCCAGAACACCTTGCTGGCCTGCTTCGAACGGCTTAGCGCCTACCTGGAACGCATAGGCAAGGGCCGGCTATTACCGGTCGATCTGTTGTTGGCGCAGGTGCATGTGTTTAATGATCTCGCGCTCTGGGAGCGGGCCGAGCTGGCAATTCAGCTCGCCGAGACGATTGGTGATGACACGATCCGCTGGGAGGCGGCCATTTTGCATGCTGAAGTCATGATCCTGCGCGGCAACTTGAGCCAGGCACGGTCCGCGCTCGAGACTGTGCCACATGAAGGATTGCCGCCGCGACTTCAGTTTGAATATCATCGCACGGCCGGCCGAGTTCGAATTTTTTCCGGCGATATCGCTTCGGCGATCGCATCGCTTGAAGCCGCGCAGGAGCTTGCGCCTACCGCTGTTGCTTCAGGCGATATCTCCATCCAGCTGGCTACAATCGCGGATAATCTGGGCTGGGCGTATAGCACGCAAGGCGATTATCAGACCGCCCTGCGCTATCTGAAGCGCGCCGACGCCTGCTGGCAAGCCTCGGGCAACAGCGGGCGGCGTGCGATGACACTGAATAATATCGGCAGTATGGCAATGCTGGAGGGTGGCGCCGTAGAGGCGCGCGCAGCATTCGACGCTGGACTTGAAATCGCGCGCCAAACAGCCCGCCATCGCGAGGAAGCGTATCTGTGCTATAGCATGGGTGAACTCGATATCGCCGATGGTAATCCAACGCAGGCGCTCCTGCGCTTTCGTGAAGCGCACGATTTGGCGCTGCGTATGGGTGTAACACAAACTGTCGAAGCCGCCGCTGTTGGCGCTTTATGGGCAACCGCTGTGCTTGGCGATACCAACGCAGCACAGCATTGGCAGCAGCAGATGAAGGCCGCTGGTGAAACGATGCCCACCGAGGTGCGCGGGCGGAAGGCGCTCGCCGAGAGTCTCTTAATGATACGGCAGCAAGATCACAGCTGCGCCGTGCTGGCTGAACTTGCCCAGGCGGCGGCCAAAGCCGAATTGGTGTTACAAATGCCTGAGCGCGCGTATCTTGCGCTCTTGCAATCCAGCTTGCTGTTCGAGCAGCACGGCTGGTCGCCAGCAATTGCATCCTGGAATATATTCGAGTCGTGGGCCGCCAAGCTGCCGGCGACACTATTGCGTTATTTTGTCCCAGCGCATGAACGGATATTCAGAGCTGCCGCCGGATCATCGGCGTTGGCTCGGCACCTGTTGGAAACAACTCATATTCCAACCCCGGTTCGCTGGCATATCACGGCTTTGGGAAACTTCGCTTGCCTGCTCGATGATCACCCATGCGATCTGTCGCCGCTACATCGGGTTCTGCTGGTGCGTCTGCTCGATGCTGGCCCAGCGGGCTTGACCGTCGAACGTCTCTGGGAAGAGGTCTGGGGCGATACTGATATTCGTATGGCCGCGCTGCACAAGGCGCTGGCGCGGCTACGCGAGCAAACTGGGCTGGCCATGGCGGCGCGCGCCGGCCACTGTGCAATCGAATCCGCGTGGGAGTCGATCGACT
>WNFV01000382.1_pt1 | contig 58459 bp, 44 predicted proteins | sample 5400101 | NCBI WGS metagenome assembly WNFV01 (sample SAMN13153361, study PRJNA577476) | soil metagenome | isolation source: 115 cm soil or saprolite under grassland replicate 1 | place: USA:California | collected 2016-06-15
CTTCACGTCGGTGGCCGACCTGGCGCGGAAGATTCGTCGCTACATCCGCCATTACAACAAGGTGGCGAAACCGGTCCGTTGGAGTTATCGCAATCCCGCGCATCGCATTGGTAGTACTTCAGCGAGTACAGTCCACTAGAGAGGCCTGTTCTCCATGGCGAAGCCTCTGATCGTGCTGGTCTGGGCCGATTTCGATTCGCCCGAAGCAATCGACCATCCCGGACGGCGGCTAACACAGATTTTCAGCCGGCGGCGGCCGTCGGGATCGTGAACCGCCGCGGCTGAAATCGCACGTTGTGCGTGCTCAATCGTGGTCGTCTTGCGCCATGGCTGGCTTTTGAGTTGGTACCAGGCCACGAGCACTATTCGACTTCCACTTCCTGCGGCAGGCCAAGGTAACAACGTGACACGACGCAACCAGGAAGTCATTCGTCAGAATCTGGACCGCATCAATCGCAGCGACATGATCGCAACAGCATCGGACTGGGCGGATGACGCACAGAACTGCGACGCACACCTGTGAAATGTGAACCTGTTTCTGGACATCCAAATAACGACGTGAGGCTCCCATGAAATCACTCAACAGGTGGATCACACTGGCCATGGCTTTTGCTGCAGCGCCAGCCTTGGCCCAGACCCCGGCCCCTGCCGCGCCCGCAACGGCACCCGCCCGTGGGCCCCAGACGAATTGGTGGTCTCAGGCCGGCGGCGAGAACGGCCCGGAACGCATTGTCTGGGCGGCCCAGAAGACGCCGGAAACGCCCTACACCGGAGTCAACAAACCGATCTGGCATATCGCCGACATTCTCAAGTCGCATCAGGGACAGGCGCGCTGGGAAGAGAAAGTGGTGCTGACGCGCGACTTCGACGGTCGTTACGTCCAGATGGCCCCGGGCGACACGGCCAAGTGCATGTTCTACGCCGACGATCGCGTCTTCGGCTGGGTCTACAGCGGCGCTGTGAAGGTGACGATCGACGGCCAGGAGCCGAAGGTCTTGTCGAACGGCTGGGCGTTCAACGTGGCACCCCGCCTGTCCTACTGCATGGAGGCGGTCGGCACCGAGCCGGTGGTGTATTACCGCAACACGCCCGCCGGGCAGGTGCCGTCTTATCCGGAAAGCGAAACGCCGACGCCCATTCCCGGCTACAAATATATCAAGACCAAGATCACCTCGACCGGCGGCTACGACTCATTCAACGTGCCGTTCTTCAATGTGACGGAGTATGGCGATTCGAAGCGGACGGGTGAGCGCTTCCTGTATGACGGCCATACCTCCTCCAACTTGAACATCGGAATGAACCTCACGGAGCTGCCGCCCGCCTCCAACTGGGGCCACTGGCACGCCAACATGGTGGAGCTCTGGGTCAATGTGTACGGCAATGTCTGTGCGCTGATCTCCGGCGTCGGGGTGGTCCACGGCGAACTGGGCGACGTGATCAATGCCAATGAAGAACGTTGGCATCGTGCCACCAGCTGCCCCAACACCGGCAAAAGCATACGCATGGCGATGACACCGCGGAGCAAGGAAGGCCAAGTCCATTATTACCAGGTCGACCAGCGGCCCGGTGGGCAGTAGGTCTCGATGTACGCGCCACCGCCGGAACTGCTCCCGTTGGTGGTGACACCAGCCCCGCCGCTAACACGAACTGGACCCGACGGCACGCGCGTCAGTGAGCGCGCCGCGGGTCAGTTCTGACGTTATGCCGCACCACGATGCCTCCGTCGGGATTTCAAATGCTGACAGTACGGTTGGGATAGGGTCGTCGTTTTGCGACCAGGTGTCCGGATGCTCGTCACGCTGACGGACGGCGTCCGTTCCGCTGGCGAGAGGCCTCCGGGCCTGCTCGCTCGATTGAACGTGGTTCGGTCAGTTCCGGGAGGTGTCTCATGAAAGCCTGGCTTGCATTCGCGCTGCTGCTCCTGAGCACGGTCCTGACCCCGGCCGCCTTGGCTCAGGATGCGGATGGCCAGACCGGTGGCGTCACACCTCAGGAAGTGCCAAGACCCCGGCGTTGCCGAACTCCTTCGAGGCATTGCGGCTCGTTCTCAAGGTCGGCCAAGAGCTGAAGGTGAGAAACGAAACGGGACGAGCGACACGAGGAAAGGTCGTGTCCATCTCTGACGATGAACTCGTAGTCGCCCGGCTGCAGAACCCGTTCGGGCTCTTTCGGCCGCGAGAGAAACAGGCATTTGCCAAAGACCTCGTCCAAAGCATCGCCAATGTGGATTCCGGTTGGAACGGAGGTCTGATTGGAGCGGCCGCCGGAGCCGGACTGCTGGCGGCTTTGATCCAGATCGAATGCTCGCGCTCGTGCGATGACAATTTCGGCCGCCGCGGTCGCTGGGAGTTCGGCAGGTTACTATTCGTTCCCGTTGGGTTGTCCATCGGTTGGGGACTGGATGAAATGATCAACCGGTCAATTTACGAGCGTCAGCCTCAGGCGCCTCGAATCGCCATCGTTCCATGGCTTAAAGGAGATCGGAAGAGCGTCATGGCTCAAGTTCAATTCTAAGAGCATCAAAGAATGCTCAACCGGATTGCGATCACATCGCCCTGAGTGCAGCCCAACCACGCGCTGCACCCGGCAGCCGCTCGGTGGTTTGATAAGGCGCCGTCCTCACCTCGGTCATGCAGTTCGCCGCACGGAGAGATCTCATGAAACACACGCTGACCTTCCTCGTCCGCCTTCGTGCTGCCGCCGCTTCCGCCTTCGCTAAAGCTGCGGCGGACCGCAGAAGCCTTGGCGGAGGCTGGTCGGCGGGACAGGTCGCTCTGCTCGTCGTCGTCGCGGCGGAATCGGTGCACGTGTTTCAGAGCCCGCAGCCTCCACTGCCGCAGGCGCCGGACTACAACGCCTATTATCAAATCGGCCCCGACTCGCTGCCGCACGATGGAGTGCCAAAGGGCGAGGTGCGCGGGCCGTTCGTCCTGCCGAGCCAGGCCTATCCCGGCACGCAGCATACCTACTGGGTGTATGTGCCGGCGCAGTACGATCCGGTCGTCGCGGCGAGCCTGATGATCTTTCAGGATGGACAGGCGTTCAAGGACATGAACGGCGTCGTGCGTGCGCCGAACGTCCTCGACAACCTGATGTACCGCCGCGAAATCCCGGTGATGATTGCCGTCTTCATCAACCCCGGCCGGACGCCGGAGCAGCCGGAGCCGACGCCGGCCGACTGGGGCGACCGCACCACGAACCGGCCGACCGAATACAACACGCTCGACGACAAGTACGCGCGGGTCGTCGTCGACGAGCTGATGCCGGCGCTCTACAAAGAGTACAACATCTCAAAGGATCCGGACCGGCACGGCATCGGCGGCGCCAGTTCCGGCGCGATCGCGGCCTTCACGGTCGCGTGGCAGCGATCGAACGACTTCCGAAAAGTCCTGAGTATCGTCGGCAGCTTCGTGAACCTGCGCGGCGGCGACGCGTACGCCGACATCGTCCGGCAGAGCGAGAAGAAGCCCATACGGATCTTTCTGCAGGACGGACGAAACGACAATCGCGGCGTGGGACGCGGCGGCGGCACCTACGACCAGCGGCGCGACTGGTTCTACCAGAACGTGCGGCTGATGCAGGCGCTCACCGACAAAGGCTACGACGTGAACTACACGTGGGGCATCAACACGCACGGGCAGCGCATGGGCGGACCGATTCTGCCCGAGATGATGCGATGGCTCTGGCGGGATCATCCGGTTTCGACCGATGTCAACGACACGGTCGAGCGCTCGTTCAACGAGCCGAAAAAGAGCTCGCCGGCGGACGATCATCGGCGTGTGCTGGACCTGTTTCATATCGCCGCACTGCCACCGGGTCCACGGAGCGCCTGTCCCGAGACCTACGATGAAGCGAGCGCGAATCCGTTTCCCACGCTGCCCGATCCGCTCGTAATGAAAAACGGCAAGACGGTGACGTCCGCGGCGATGTGGAAGCAGCGCCGCGCCGAAATCCTCGAGGATTTCGAGAGAGAGATTTACGGCCGCACGCCGAAGGTGACGCCGACTGTGACGTGGGAAGTGGTGAGCACCACCGACGGGATGGCGGGAGAAGTCCCGACCACCACCAAGCAGCTCGTGGGCCACGTCGACAACTCCTCGTATCCGGCCATCACCGTCGACATTCAGGCGACGCTGACGACCCCGAGGAACGCCGCGGGCCCCGTGCCCGGTCATGATGATTATCGGCGGTGGCGGTTTTGGTGCCCGGCCTGCCGTCCCTGCGGCGGAGGGCGCCCCTGGTACCGCGGGCCCACGAGGCGCCGTTCCTATCGCGCGTGGTCCGGTCGTGCCCGTTGTCTGTGATAACGCCGTCGCAAAAGCGTTCGCCGCTGCGGCTGCAACCAATCCGCCGACTGCGCCTGCGCTTCCTGACGGGGCCCGCGCAGGGTTGCCGGGCGCGGCGGCCGGGCCGGGTCGCGGCCTGGGCGGTCCCAACCAGACACAAATCCTCCTGTTGGCCAAAGGGTGGGGCTATGCCACCGTGAATCCCGGCAGCATTCAGGCGGACAACGGCGCTGGCCTGACGCAAGGCATCATCGGCCTGGTGAACAAAGGTCAGCACCGGAAACCCGACGACTGGGGAGCGCTGTCGGCATGGGCGTGGGGCGCGAGCCGCGTGCTCGATTACTTCGAAACCGACACGTCCGTGAACGCCGCGCGGGTCGGGCTCGAGGGGCACTCGCGCTACGGCAAGGCCACGATCGTCGCGATGGCGCTCGACGAGCGCTTCGCGATTGCATACGTCAGCTCCTCCGGCGAGGGTGGCGCGAAGCTGCATCGGCGCAAGTACGGCGAGCTCGTGCAGAACGTTGCAGCTCGGAACGAGTATCACTGGATGGCGGAAAATCACATGAAGTACGTGGACAAGTGGGACGCGATGCCGGTCGATTCCCACGAGCTCGTCGCGCTGTGCGCGCCGCGCCCGGTCTTCCTCAGCACCGGCAAGGGGCCGGAGACCAATCCCGACGGCACGGTGGCGATGAAGTCCGATGGAAGCGCCGTGGCCATCAACGATGCGTGGGTCGATGCCAAGGGCACGTTCCTCGCCGGTGCCGGAGCGAGTCCCGTGTACAAACTCCTTGGCAGGAAGCCGATGACGAGGAAAGAATTTCCGCCGATCGAGACGCTCGTCGACGGCGACGTCGCGTTCCGTCAGCACAGCGGAGGACACACCGACGGGCCCAACTGGCCGGTGTTCCTGACGTGGGCCGAGCGGTACATCGGCGCGAAGGCCGTCAAGACGAAGTAAAGGTGAGGGAACCATTGGTACGCCGTCTGTGGCTGGTGTTGCTGGCCATCGGCCTGGCATTGGCGCCCGGCCGTGCCGTCGGGCAGGATTTTCGCGGTGCGATGACGGGTCGGATCACCGACAAGTCTGGCGCCGTGCTGCCTGGGGTGACAGTGACCGCCACCAACGTGGCCACGAATTTAGGCAACACGACGACAAGCAATACTGAAGGCGCGTACGCGATTCTCTACCTCACGCCCGGTCAGTACACATTGGTTGCGGAGCTGTCCGGGTTCAAGAAGCTGCAACGCCAGGGCATCGAAGTGCGGATTGGCGACCGTCTGACGCTGGATCTCAGTCTCGACGTCGGCCAAATCGAAGAAACCGTCACGGTGACGGCCTACTCGCCGCTGCTCGAGATGAGCACGGGGTCCGCGGGCCAGGTCATCGACGAAAAACGCATCGCGCTGCTGCCGCTGTCCGACGGGAATCCGTTCGTGCTGGCGCGGCTTGTCCCGGGCATCGCGTACACGGGCGACCTGAAGTTCTCGCGGCCGTTCGACAACGGCGGCACCTCGTCCATCAACGCCGACGGCTCCACGGGCGGCAACGAGTTCACGCTCGACGGATCGCCCAACATGGCGAACGGCCGCCGCGTGGCGTTCGTGCCGCCGGCGGGGGCGGTGCAGCAGTTCAAGGTCCAGACCGCCAGCTTTGACGCCGCCGACGGCCACACGGCCGGCGCGATGGTGAACGTGACGCTGAAGAGCGGCACGAACCGTCTGAAGGGTGAAGGCTACGAATACGTGCGGCGCGACGCGTGGGAGGCGACCGACTTTTTCGTCCTGAAGGCGGGCATCGCGAAACCCAAGGTCACTTACGATCGGCCCGGCGGCCATCTTGGAGGACCGGTCCGTATTCCCGGCCTGTACAACGGGACGGATCGAACGTTCTTTTTCGGCGCGGTCGAAGGACTCTACGACGAATTCCCCGAGCCTGGACCGCGGACGGTTCCGAGCGCAGCGATGCGCAACGGCGATTTCTCCGAGCTGCTCGCGCAGAACATCGTCATCTACGATCCGGCGAGCGCGCAGCAGGTCGGCGCGCGCGTCGTGCGGACGCCCTTCCCCGGTAACGTCATTCCCTCGAATCGTCTGAGCCCGATCGCACGGCAGCTGATCACGTACTACCCGATGCCGAACCAGCCGGGCACTCTCGGACGCAACAACTATTTCTCGAGCAATCCGCGGACGGACACCTTCTACTCGATCTCGACCCGCGTCGACCACCGGCTCACCGACAAGCAGCAGCTATTCGGGCGGTACACGCGAAACAACCGGCGGGAATCGCGCAACGCGTACTTCGGCAGCGTGAACGGCGTCGTGCCGACCGGCAACTTTTTGTTCCGGGTCAACGACGGCGTCACCGTGGACCACGTGTACACGATGAGCGCGACCACCCTGCTCGATACGCGCGCAGGGTGGCAGCGTTTTCAGGAGCCGAACGTGCGCCAGCATCAAGGGCTGGCCGACCCCGCGTCGCTCGGGTTCACGCCGAACGTGGTCGCGCTCTTCGGCGGCACCCAGTACTTTCCGCTCGTTGACGTCGGCGGCATGTCGGGCCTCGGGGACAACCTCGCCGCGACGACGACACACAGCATCTACTCGTTCCAGCCCACGCTGACGCGCATCGCCGGCAGGCATTCGTGGCGTGCCGGGTACGACCTGCGGCTGTACCGCGAGTTCGGCGCCAACCGGAACCGCCTGGGGGGCGAATACCAGTTCCGGTCGAACTTCACGAGAGCGCAGGACAACTCCACGGGGTTGTTCGGACAGGACCTTGCCGGGTTCCTGCTGGGGCTGCCGACCGGCGGGTCGGTCAGGGGCAGAATCCACCGTGATCGCACAGTGACTATCGGCTCTGGCTTGTGAGAGTGTTCAACGCGGCCCGGAACGTGCTCCACGGGACGGGCTTCCCGTGCACGGGCGCCAGCGTCTCGATATCAAGCTTCAAACGCGCCGCTTGCGTCGCGAGGCTGCGCATCGCCGGCAGTTGCGCAGCCCGGGGCGCTTCGTGCGTGTCGAACAGGTCCGCCTCGAACGCGATGCGCTCAGCCGGCAGGTACGCCATCAGCATGCCTTCCACATGCTGCAGCGGCTGCACATAATAGACGCGGAGGATCCGCTGGTTGTCCGTGATCACGTAGTTCTCCTGAACCGCTTCAGAGTTGTAGCCCTCGGAGAGCTCCGTCGGCGGCCATCGTGACACGATGTCCGGACTGACGGTGCGCGGCTCGTAATTCAGCACGTCACGATTCAGAAACGCGATGTTCTTCGCGTGCGCGACGATGGTGGCGCCGATGTGGAGATAGGTCCTGAGACCGCCAATGTGGTCGAAGTGCGGGTGAGAGCTGACCAGCCAGCGAATCGGCTTGTTGGGCGCCAGCTTTGCCACTTCGTCGATCACCGCGAGACTGCGTGCTTCGTCGCCCGGCGCCTCGAACACGGCCACAAAATCGCGAAACTCCACCATGTAGCTGTTGGCCGGCGCGCCGCCCATCAGGTACACACCCTCCGCGAGCCTGTCGACCGTCACCCTCGTCCTCACAGCCGCCTGGGCCACGGATGACGGCACCGGCACGGGGTCGCCGCAGACGTTGGGCTGAACGTTCGGAAAGTTACCGCCATAGCCGTTGTGTCCGGTGCTCTGGCGGTAGAACTGCCAGTTGTCGTCCCATCCGTGATGTGAGTGCCACGCGGTCGGCCACTTGATGCTGCCGAACGTCATCTGGTTGGTCGACTCGTGCTCGATGTTGAAGTCGCCGAGCGCGGGCTCGCTGAATGTCGTCTTGATACGAGTGATCTGATTCACCGTATTGATAGTGGCGTCCACTCGGTATTTGCCGAGCATCGTGATGGCGACCACGTGCACCTTCTCAGGCTGTACAACGTTGCCGTCGCGGCCTTTCTCGATCTGTTCCCATCGCCAGAAGGCGACGGGATTCGCGCCGGGCAGACGCGCCGCCTTGAGAAACCCCGGCGGGTTCAGCCACAAGTCCAGCTGATACAGCTCCGCGAGCGCGGGCGGGACGGCGACAGGCTCACCGTCGCCGTCGATGTGCCATGCCGACCGGCCGTTGACGATGTGACTCTGCCGCGTCGCCCGTTGCGTCGGCGTGCCGTCCTGCCACCCCAGTCCGTACTTCCACGAGGCTGGATTCAATCCCGGCTTGCGATCGAATGTCTCTTTGCTGGTCCCTGTCTCCCAATTGATGCTCCGCGTGTAATTGGCGAGCGCATCGATGCGCGGCCAGTCCACGTTGACCGCGTTTTCGTACGTCTGCCCGACCGCGCCGCCATACCCGGTGCCCGAGTAGGTGATGCACTTCAGGCTGGCTTCGCCGATTTCTCGTGCGGCCGCAGCGAGCAGCGGCACCGGATCCACGTACCCGGGCGGGAACTGTTGGGCGGGAATGCGGCTTTCCAGCATCAGCAGGACGGCCAGCGCGGCGGACAGTCTCTTCGCCATCGATCCTCCGACGGAGGGCAAGTGTATGTCCATTCCTGCCGAAACGCTGCCCGTCCCGTGCCGACCGCGTGCGACTTCTCCAACCGCATCTCCTGCGCTTTCCTCGGACATGACGCGGCCCGCTGCGCGGCCGCCTACTTGAAGTACTTGCCGAGAAAATTCAGGAACGCCGTCCAGTCCGGCGCGCTGACTGTGTGTCCGCCGGTGTGATAGACCCAGCCGAGATCGCCGCCGATCGTGGGGGTATCGAGCGGCGGCAGCTCGGTGACGCCAAGATCCTTCTTGCCGAGGAGCCGGTACACCGGGCCCGCGGCGACTTCGGCGAGAAACTCGCCCCTGGGATCGGACCACTGATCGGTGGTCCCGCCCGTGATGAACACCGGCCTCGGCGCGCTGAGCGCGATCAACATGTGAGCATCGACCGGCATGTCGTTCCAGCGACCGACATATTTCTGAAAGTTGCCCGCGAATTGCCAGGGAAAATTCTGCGCCATGTCGTCGACCGTCTCGCCCCAGTCGCGCCGGGCCAGCGCGGAGCCCATCTCGCCGGCGCAGGCGGAAAAGACAGCCGCGATGCGCTCATCCATCGCCGCCGCCCACAGCACGGTCTTGCCCAACCGTGAGAACCCGTGAAGAGCAATCTGCCTGCGATCGATCGCCTTGTCGGTGTCGAGATAGTCGATGATCCGGCTGACGCCCCAGGCCCAGGCGCCGATCGTGCCCCACTCGCCGGGCGCCGGCTGCGTTTGCCCTGACGCGAGCGTCTGCCCGATCACGCCTTCGGTCCAGGCGTTCGCGCGATCGGGTTGAATGTCCTGGTAGCCAACGGTCGCAAAGCCCCAGCCGCGCGCGAGGATGTCGGCGGCCACGGGCGGATCACTAGACACTGGTCCACGGCCGGCCCTCGCACCCGCCCCGCTGCCGCCGCCGAAATTGATCAGAAGAATGACCGGCACCGGCTTCGTTGCCAACGATGGGGTGAACAGCGTGACGTTCATCCGAGATCCGTCCGGCGCGCCGCCGATCTTCCCCACCACCTTCTTCATCACGGCCGCGCCTTCGCGCGCGGCCGGATCGATCTCCGCGACCTGCCAGGTGACCTTCGGCGCGTTGGCCGGCACACGGCCATAGATTTGGGTTTCGTACAGCTTCAGGATTTCCGCGCGGCGCGCCTTCCACTCCCGCGCGTTGCGCACCAGACGGCCGTTCGCCATCACCAGGGGATCAGGCAGCGTATACGGCGGCACCTTCGCTTCGTCGTAGTTCGAGATATGCCCGGTCTTGAGCGCACGGCGCAGCGGGTTGCCGTTCGCGTCGGATCCGAGACTTGACGGGTTCGGTGGCGACGGTGTCTGAGTATGCGGGGCGGTGGCGACCACGAGCGCCAGCAGCGCGGACAACATGAATCGCGGAGGGCGGCGGTCTTTCAGCGTCGCGAGTCCTGTCCAGAGCCAAGCCGGTGCTCGGCGATCCATTGATGGCTGACGGCGCCCAAGTCTGCGGGCCGATCGCCCCTGCGCCACGACGACACGAGCGCGAGGACGGCACCTGCGACGGCCAGACCGATGACAACCCACACGGCATTCATGAACGCTCTCCGTCGTGTCTGTCGGTGCCGGGCTCGAGCACGGCACGAATTTGTGCCAACGCTTTCCGAAGCATCTTCCGGATGTCGCCGCTCGGCAGCCGCGCGATGTTCCTGTCGAGAGCAGGCAATAATAGCGCCGGATCGTTTCCGGCGTTCACGGCGGCAACCAGCGCGTGCACGTCGGCTCGGACCGCGACCGAGACGTGGTCCTTGGCCAGCCATCCGGCGTATCGCTCCAGATCGAACAACGGAGCCGTCAGCGCTTCGCGCGGCAGCGTCAACCGTGGCTCCTCTCGACGATCGGCGTCACCGGCGTTCGTACGCGCGACCGTGTCCATAGCCCCTCGATCCCTGGAGTCTTCCGACATTCCACATCTGACCGCACGCCTCGCACCGCCAATAGGTAGACGCGTCGACTTTTTCGCTCGCGGTGGCCACTTTCGACGATCCGCAGAACGGACAATTCCCTGGCATCCGTCCCACGGCCTCGGCGTCACCGGCAATGTGTCTGTTCATGTTCGCGGCGCTGTGCCAGCCGGCCTGGAACGGATGGTCTTGCATAGCTCCTGGATGCGCTGGCGGCGAAGCATCTTGCGCTTCCGGTCCTTTTGAAATCTGGCGCGGTCGCCATTGCGTCGAGACATCTGGCTCTCCATTTCCGAGCGTGTCGATCGGCCAGGTCAATCGCGCCGATCGACCTCGTGAAGAATCTCGGCCATGGTCGGCGGCGGCGCGCCGCGCCAGACCATCAGCATGACGGCCGGCGGTGCGACGCACGCGACAAGCCACAGCGCGCTGGCGCTGACCGTAATGGATGCGCCAGCCAGAACCGCGACGAACGCGGCGGCCACCAGAACGGCGACCCAGGCGCCGACGAGTGTTGAGCGGTTGATCAATCTGGACATGAGAGGACTCTTTCGTTGTCGCCGAGTTGAGATCCGGCCAATCGATCGCCGTCGAGCGCGACCGTGGCGCCAAAGCGTAAATGTGAGTCGCGCGAGACGCGCTCGACACGGGGCCAAAGTTGGGCCGGTCGGCGCGCATCCTACAGGGGTTGCCGAGGGGATGCACTACTCGAACGCTGGCTGGCTCAGTTCTGGATGACAGGATCCACTATACACGATCGGCCGGAGCGATGCGTTGGACAGGCGAAATCGACCACCCACGCACGATACGGGCGCACGGTCGGAACCGGTCGCCGGAAGTGCGATACTTTGCCCGTAAAGTCCGACCTTCACGATGGGTGTGACATGAAACGTGCACTGACGCTCTCCTTCGTGGCGACGCTGACGGCGCTTCTCGGCGTCACGGCGAACACGGCGGAGGAGTACCCCTCCAACTATGTCGCCGCTGCGCTGGTGCGGCTCAACGACAACGGAGCGTGGTCGTGGTTCATGGATCCGCGCGTGATCGTCAACGACGGCAAACTAATCGCGGGGTCGGTGCGCGCCGTCGGGAGCAATCAGGCGAACACCACCGATCCGCGGTGGGGCAACGTCGAGATCTCGGTGTACGACGTGGCGAGCGGAAAGGTCGAGAACGTCATTCTGCATCCCCACCTCGAGCAGGACGATCACGATGCGCCGGCGTTTCTTGTCCGGAAAGACGGCCGTTACCTGGCCGTCTACAGCAAGCACACAAAAGAGCGGCGCATGTACTATCGCATTTCGGAGCCGCACAATCCGCTCGTCTGGGGTCCCGCGTCAGTGGCGCAGACACCGGGAGAAGACGCTGCGGTCGCCGGCAACAACGCCACGTACGCCAACCTGTTTCGCATGCCGAGCGGGCGCATCTACAACTTCATTCGCGCCTTCCACCACGATCCCAACTACATGTACTCGGACGACGATGGCACCACCTGGACGTACGGCGGGCGGTGGCTGTACGGCAAAGGCGGATACAGCCCATACCTGAAGTACGCGGACGATGGGAAAGGGACGATTCACTTCGTGGCGACCGAAGATCACCCGCGCAATTTCGACAACAGCCTGTATCACGGGTACCTGCGCGACGGCGCGATGTACAAGACGGATGGCACGAAGGTCGGCACGCTGAGTACGTCGACCGAGACGGCTACCGCGACGTGGGACTTCACGAAGATCTACCAGGGCACTCCGGACAGCGTCGCGTGGATGGTCGACATCGAGCTGGACCGCACCGATCGGCCCTACGTGCTGTTCTCGACGCAGGTCGACGGCCGCGGGCTGCCGCGCGGACAGGGCGGAATGGATCTGCGCTATCACTACGCGCGGCTGGACGCGACCGGCTGGCACCACGAGGAGATCGCCCACGCGGGGACGCGCCTCTACCCCACTGAAGACGATTACTCCGGGCTCGGCGCCCTCGACCCGAACAACCCCGACGTGCTCTACATCTCCACGGATGCGGACCCGGTCAGCGGCGCGCCTCTCATCAGCGCCGCGGACAAGAAGCGGCATTATGAGCTCTTTCGCGGCGAGCGCGCGGCCACCGGCAAGTGGACGTGGACGCCGTTCACGCGCAATTCGAGCGACGACAACCTTCGGCCGGTGATTCCACACTGGAATGATCGGCGCACCGCGATCGTCTGGATGCGCGGCACCTATTTGCACAACCAGGGTGAATGGTATTCGGCGCTCGTCGCCGCGATCGTCCCGCCGCGTTGACCGAGCGATCGCAGAATCCTCGTAGGGGGCCGACCCGCGCGTCGGTCCGGACGTACGTGGAACGCGGACACGCTGAGCACGCCGAAAAAGACGAACGTGGTGATTGAACCCCGTAGCAGCAGCTGGACTAAGGTACACCCGTGGATCGTCGCGATTTTCTGAAAACGGCGAGCATGGCCGGCGCGGCAGCCGCCGCGCAGCGTCCGACGTCCGCGCCGAGCGATCGCGACGCATGGATCGCGGTGATGGGCCGGCTGGCGGATCCGGTGCTCACCAACCTGGCGAACGGGACACTCAAAGCGCGCATGCCGGTGGAGCAGGCCGCCGGTACCAACCGGCGATCGGTCACTCACCTCGAAGCCCTGGGCCGTCTGCTGGCGGGCCTGGCGCCGTGGATCGAGCTCCCGTCCGATGCGACCGCCGAGGGCCGGCTCCGCGGCAAATATGCCACGCTCGCCTGTGTCGCACTCGCGCGCGCCGTCGATCCGGCGTCGCCGGACCTTCTCAACTTCACGCGCGACCGTCAGCCGCTCGTCGACGCGGCGTTTCTCGCGCTGGGCCTGCTGCGCGCGCCACGCTCACTCAGAGATGCGCTCGACGCCGCCACGAAGCGGAACCTCGTCGCAGCGCTCGAGTCGACGCGGCCGATCGTCCCCGGCTACAACAACTGGCTGCTGTTTTCGGCGACCGTCGAAGCGGGATTGAAGAGCCTTGGCGCCGGATGGGATCGTGTGCGGATCGACTACGCGCTGCGCCAGCACGAGCAGTGGTACAAGGGCGACGGCGCCTACGGCGACGGCCCGTCGTTTCACTGGGACTACTACAACAGCTTCGTCATCCACCCGATGCTGCTCGCCGTGGTCGACGCGTGCAAGGACGAGGCGCCGGCGTGGCGGGATCTCGCGCCCGCCGTCGTGAAGCGCGCGCAGCGCTATGCCGAAGTGCAGGAGCGGCTGATCGCGCCCGACGGCAGCTTCCCCGCCATCGGCCGATCGCTCGCGTACCGGTGCGGCGCATTCCACCTGCTGGCGGACATCGCGCTGCGGCGCTCGTTGCCCAACACCCTGTCTCCGGCCCAGGTCCGCGGCGCTCTGAGCGCCGTCATCCGCCGCACGATCGACGCGCCGGGGACGTTCGACAAGGATGGCTGGCTGCAGATCGGATTCTGCGGCCACCAGCCGGGCGTCGGCGAAACCTACATCTCCACTGGCAGCCTGTATCTGAGTACCGTGGGGTTGCTGCCGCTCGGTCTGCCGGCGAGTGATGCGTTCTGGTCGGCGGCGCCGCAGCCGTGGACGTCGGTGCGCGCGTGGAGCGGGCAGCCGTTTTCGATCGATCACGCGATCTGAGCACTCAGAGCGTCACGCTGCGATCGACTCCACGTATGGTTGCCACAGAGTCACGGAGTCACAGAGAAGATACGATCACGCTGAGCGCTCAGCGCAGACGCCATCGATTCGACGGACTGGGCCTGCTCCGCAGGCCCAGCGAGCGGCCGTAAACGGGTCGCGTCGACGAACCGCATCTACACGCGCGTGGCTCGTCGACGCGACTCGTTTGCGGCCGGCCGCGCCGCTTCGCGGCGCCCGTCGAATCGAACGGCTCCGTGCCTCCGTGACTCTGTGGTTTGATTTACTATCTGTCCGATCATCAGTCATGAAACGACACGGCCTGGTCGCGCTTGCCCTGATGGGCATCCTCACGGCAACTCACCCGACGGCGCAGAGCCGCTCGGTGCAAGTCGGCTACTGCACGCCGTTGCGAAACATCGACGCGGCGAAGGCCGTCGGCTTCGACTACGTCGAGCTCAGCACGTCGGAGATCGCGGGACTTTCGGACGTTGACTTCGATCAGGCTGCCGCGCACGTCCGACAGGTCGGGCTTCCAGTACCGGTCACCAACCTGTTTCTGCCGGCCACGCTCAGAGTGACGGGACCAGAGATCGACCGGGAGCAGCAGATGGCGTATGTCAGAAAAGCGTTCGCCCGCCTCGAACGGCTCGGCATCGGCATTGTCGTGTTCGGCAGCGGCGGCGCGCGCCGCGTGCCTGACGGGTTTCCGAAGGATCAGGCGTTCCAGCAGCTCGTCGAATTCGGGCGGCGCATTGCGCCGGAAGCGAGAGCGCGCCGCATCACCATCGCGATCGAGCCGCTTCGCCGCGAGGAGACCAACATCATCAACTCGGCGGCTGAAGGACTCACGCTCGTGAATGCGATCGCCGATCCCAACTTTCAGCTGATGGTCGACTTCTATCACCTAGCCAGTGAAAAGGAGGATCCCGCCATCATCGTCCGCGCGCGCGAGCACATCCGGCACCTGCACATGGCCAATCCTGAGGGACGCGTGTTCCCGCGCACGTGGGAGGAGTACGGCTACGCGCCGTTCTTCGCGGCGCTGAAAACGATCGGATACGACAAGCGGATCAGCGTGGAAGCATCGACGCAGGACCTGCCGGCCGACGCACCGCTGGCGATTTCACTCCTGCGTCGAGCGTTTCAGTAAGGACCCGTCCGGGCCCTAAGGTCAGTCACGCCGGTCCCGCGCCCTGTGTGTTGACATAGACCGCGTAGAGCGACTGGCTGGCGGCCATGAAGAGCCGGTTGCGCTTCGGCCCGCCGAAGCAGAGATTGGCGCACACCTCGGGCAGGCGGATGCGTCCGATCAGTTTGCCCTGCGGCGTCCAGATGGTCACGCCGCTGTAGCCGACGGCGCGGCCGGCGTTGCTCGAGCACCAGACGTTGCCGTCGACGTCGCACCGGACGCCGTCCGGTCCACACTTCACGCCGTCGATCATGAAATCGGAGAAGCGCGTGCCGTTCGACGCGGTGTTGTCCGCGCCAATGTCGAACACGAACACGTCGCCCTTCCCGCCGGGACCCGTATCGCCTGGCCCTTTGCCGGTGCTGACCACGTACAGCTTCCTGTAGTCCGGCGAAAACGCGAGGCCGTTCGGATCCGGAAGCTGCTGTTCGGTGATGACCTGCGCGACCTTGCCGCTCGCATCGACGCGGTAGACGCCGTTTGGCAGCTCGCGCTGAGCCGGCTGCCCTTCGTACAGGCTCCTGCCGTACGGCGGATCGGTGAACCAATAACTCCCGTCGCGATGCGCAGCGACGTCGTTCGGCGAATTGAAACGTTTGCCGTTGTACGTGTCCGCGATCACCGTCAGGGATCCGTCGTGCTCGTAGCGCACGACACGGCGAGTCAGGTGCTCGCACGAGAGCTGGCGGCCCTGGAAGTCGAAGGTGTTGCCGTTGGAATTGTTCGATGGATGCCGGAACACCGTGACACGACCGTCGTCGTCCAGCCAGCGCATCTGACGATTGTTGGGAATGTCGCTCCAGATCAGGTATTGGCCCTGACCAGACCACGCCGGGCCTTCCGCCCACAAGGCGCCCGTCCACAGCCGCGTAATCGCGGAGTTCCGCTGGATATACCCGTTGAATGCCGGATCCACGGTGATCACGTCGGGATCCGTAAAGTACGTCGTCGGAGGCGCGTTGGGACCAAAGTCGCGCGGCGGATTGGTCACCGTGCTCGGAGGTCCTGGTGGCGGCGTCTGCGGAGGCTGCGCGGCGCCGAGCCGCTCGACTGCGAGCGCACCTCCGACAGCGCCCAGTGCCTTAACGATCTGACGGCGCGACAGCATAGATGATGTCCTCGATGGCGGCCACGGCCCGCCCCATTTCGCCGGTTACGGCCGGCTCGTGATGATTTAGCACCGCATCGACGAAATCGTCGACGAGCGGCCGATGGAGGTTCGCGGCCGGCGGATGCGACTCGACGCGCTCGGCGTCGGTCCGCACGCGCACGAGGCCGGCGTTCAGCTCGTCGACGTGAATCGTGCCGCGGGTACCGAAAACCTGCAACGTGTCCCGACGGTCGTGCGCCGCGTGGGTCACCGTCACCGTGGCGCAGGGGCCGTCCTCGAAGTGCAGCAAAACGGCCGCCGTGTCCTCCACCTGGCGATCGAAGACGACGTTCGCCGTCAGACCGATCGCCTGCCGAACACTCGTGCCGAAGAGATTGAGCAGCAGCTCGATCCGGTGACAGCCGAAATCCATCATCGGCCCTCCGCCGGCAAGCGATGGCTGCAGGAGCCACGCGCGCGGAAAATCCGGTGCCGGATTGAAGGGCTCGAACGCGTTCATCTGGGCGAACACCGGTTTCCCGATTTCGCCGCACGCGATGATCTCCTTCACACGCATCACCACCGGATAGAACCGCCGGTAGTACGCGATACCGAGCCTGACGCCGTGCGCGCGGCACGCCGCGAGCATGCGGTCGCACTCTGCGGCCGTCATCGCCATCGGTTTCTCACAGAGCACGTGCTTGCCGGCCTCCGCCGCCGCAACGGTCTGTGCCGCGTGGAGGTGCACCGGTGTCGCGACGTAGACACTTTGGACTTCCTGGTCTGCGACGAGGTCCTCCCACCGCCGATGCCATCGCCGCGCGCCGACGTCCGCGGCGAATGCCGCCGCCAGGTCGCCACGCGCCCGGCTGACCGCCACGAGCTGACACAACGGGGACTCGACGAGCGCCGGCGCCACTCGTTTGTGGACGATGTCGCCGGCGCCAATCAGGCCCCACTTTAGTCGAAGCACGTTGGGTTCAGGGTTAGAACTTCAACTTCATCGCCACCTGCGCTTGACGCTCGGTGGTGCCGCACAGCGCGCACGACGGGCTGGCGAGCATCGCCGAAATCGTGCCGAACGCGGAGTTGCCGAGCTGTCCGTTCGGGTTCGCGAACTGCGGGTGGTTCAGCACGTTGAACACTTCGAGCCGCAGCTCCGACGAGAGCGGACCGATCTTCGTGTTCTTGATCATCGACGCGTCGATGTTGAACTGCCCCGGCCCGCGCACGGTGTTGCGGCCGGTGTTGCCGAACGTCGCGGTTGTCTCGGCCACCTGCTGGAAGCACGACGTGTCGAACCACTGGCCGATCGTCGGGTTGCGCGAAACCGGATCGCAGATGGTGTTCGGCCGGTTGTTCGTGAGGCCGGTCGAGAGCATCTGCTGCGACTGCGTGATGGTGATCGGCAGCCCGCTGCGCAGATAGAGGATGCCGCTGACCTGCCAGCCGCCCCACCCGCGCTGCGCCGCCCACGGCAGCTCGTAGATCCAGGTGGAGCTGAACGTGTGCCGCACGTCGTAGTCCGACGGCCCCCGGTTGTACTCGGGATGGAAGATGTCGGTGAGCGTCACGGTGCCGTCGTTGTCGGAGTTCAGGTCGATGGCGCGGCCGAGCGTATACGACTGGAGGAACGAGAAGTGGTTCGCCGATCGACGCTGGAACTTCAGCAGCAGGCCGTTGTACTCGACGTAGCCGCTGCTGGACAACGCGCCGACCGTGCGGAGCGCCGGCGCAATCGTCGCGAACGGGCGGTTGACGTTCTGATCGGTGACGCCAGGCGTGGGCTTCGCCTGGTTCAGGTCCACCTTGAGCGCCGCGTTCTTGGTGCGCGAGCCGGAATACGCGGCCTCCATCATGTAGTTCGCGCCGAACTGGCGCTGCACGTTCACGTTGAAGTTGTGCGCGTGCGCGTCGCGGAAATCGCGCAGAAACGCCGACCGCGTGCTGCCGGCCGGCGCGCGGTTCGGATCCACGCCCGGCGGCGGCGGGAGTCCGCTCGACAGCACCAGGTTGGTGCCAAAGGTCGTGGTCAGCGCCGTCGCCTGCAGAAACGGCGGATTCTGCGCCTTCGACGAGGACGTGCCCCCGGGCGTGAAGTTCCAGAACAGTCCGTACCCGCCGCGAACGATCGTGCGGCCGCTGCCGTTGATGTCGTACGCAAACCCGAAGCGCGGTCCGAAGTCTCTCCTCGAGTACGTCTGCAGATAGCGGCCGACCTCGACGCCGCCGATGGTGGCGCTATCCGACGCCACCACGAACTTGCCGATGGTCGGGTCGAAGTTCGACTGCTGATTGTTCTCCTCCACCCACGGCACGTACATGTCCCAGCGCAGCCCCGCGTTCACCGTGAAACGGCCGGTGACCCGGATGTCGTCCTGCACGTAGGCGGCGAACTCCGGCCGAACCTCGGTATACGTGCCGGCGTCGAATAGCGCGCGGTTCTCAGCGCTCGCATAGCCGAGCAGAAAACTCGCGAAGTCGAAGCCGGTATTCGCAATCGGGGTGCAGCCGCTGGTGATCGCGGCGCAGCTCGAGGTGAGGTTCTGGTTGAAGTTGAACTGGCCGACAATCGTGTCGGCGTTCAGGATTTCGCGCGACCGGTGCGTAATGCTGCCGCCGGCCCTCACCGTGTGCTTGCCGGCAACGCGCGTGACGTTGTCGAAAAACTGGAAGTCGTTCTGGTTGGTGATGAGCGGCTGATTGCCGTTCGCCCCCATGTTCCGCATGCCGCCATTCTGGAACACAATCTGGCTCATCGCGGACGTGACCTCGTTCAGATTGATGCCTGGAATGCCCACCTTCTGCGCGAGGTTCTGGCCATAGTCGATCGACGTCATGAAGAACTTGATCGAGCTCCAGCCGAAGCGGAATTCGTTCAGCCACTTCGAATTGAACGTGTGCGTGTCGTTCATGGCCAGCCCCTGCGCCTTGATGTTGCCGTCCCCGGCGCCGAAGGTGAAGCCGGCATCGCCGTGCGGCAGGGTCGCCGGCAGGAAGCGATGGGTCTTCTCGTAGCTGTATCGCGTCGAGAGACGGTTGCTCGACTTCACCATGTGATCGACTTTCAGGTCGATCTGGTTGTCCTGGCGCAGCAGCGTCGGATTGATCAGGTAGTTGTTGATCGTCTGCCCGGTGGAGCTCAGCAGGCCCGCCGTGTTCGATTCGGGAATGAGCTGGTTCAGGATGTTCTTCGCCGCCGGGTCCCACCGGTTCTGCGGGATCGCATTGCCCGGGAACGGCAGATGGGTGATCGGGTCGTAGATCACGCGGTTGATCTCCGAGAAATCGCCCGCGCGCATCTTGGCCGACGGCACCGTCGACAGATACGTCGCGCCCTGCTTCACGCGGTATCCCTGGTAGTCGAAGAAATAGAACGTCTTGTCCTTGACGAGCGGACCGCCAATCGTTCCGCCGAACTGGTGCTGGCTGAACTTGGGCTTCGCCCGGCCCGCGCGGTTGTTGAAGAAGTTGTTCGCGTCGAACCGGTCGTTGCGCAGAAACTCGAACCCGCTGCCGTGCGCCGCGTTGGTGCCCGACTTGATCTGCAGGTTCACGACGCCGCCGAGCGACCGCCCGAACTCCGCCGAGTACGTGCTCGTCTGGAGCTTGAACTCGTCGAGCGCGTCGACGCTCGGGAACAGCACCACCGTCTGCAGCCACGTTTCGTTGTTGTCCACGCCGTCGAGCATGTAGTTGTTGTCGCGGGGCCGCTGGCCGTTCGCCGAGAACGACGCCGACGCGCGCCACGCCAGACTGCCCGCGCCGTCGATGTTCGCGCCGGGAATGCCGCGGACGACGCCGGGCACGGTGCGGGTGAGGTTCACGAAGTTCCGGCCGTTCAGCGGGAGCGTCTTGATCTGCTCTTCCTGGACGGTCGTGCCCAGCTCGGACGAGGAGATTTGCACGAGCGGAGAGGCGCCGCTGACGGTCACCGTCTCGGACACCGCGCCGATCTCGAGCTTCAGGTTGTAGCGGAGCCGCTGGTCGACGCCCAGATCGATGTCCGAGAGCGACACGGTCTTGAAGCCGGGCAGCTCCACCGCGAGCTTGTATTTGCCCGTCGGCAGCGACGGGGCGGTGTATTCGCCGTTGTTGTCGGTGACGACGGCACGCACCAGGCCGGTTCCGGCGTTGGTGAGCGTCACGGTAGCGCCGGGCACGGCCGCGCCCGACGTGTCGATGACCGAGCCCAGAATGGTGCCGGTCACGGCTTGTGCTGCGAGCGAAGCCGGAAGCAGGCTCGCGGCGAGGACGAGACCCAGAACGACTCTCTTCACTTTCTCCCTCCATGCGCCGGTAATGTGGCGCCGTACGACTCGATGCCCCCGACGTCTTCGACATGCCCGAGGTCGATGGAAATCTCGCGCGCGGCCGCGAGCACGGCCGCCGTCACGTCGCTGCCGGCCAGGTTCTGCGGCATGCGATCGATCGGCCCCGCCACGCTCACCGCGGCGACCACGTCGCCGTTGTGATTGCGGATCGGCGCCGCCACGCATCGCACGCCCTTCTCGCGCTCCTCATCGTCGACGGCGTAGCCGCGCGCGCGGATCATGCGCAGCTCCTTCAACAGCCGCTTCGCCGAGGTGATGGTCCGCGGCGTGAGCGGCGCGAACTTCTGCGTGGCCGCCCAGGCCTCGACGTCTGCTTCGGGCAAGAACGCGAGCAGCGTTTTGCCGAGGCCGGTGCAGTACGCCGGCAGAATGGCGCCGGTCCGCGATCGCATGGAGCCCATCGGCTCCGGCGACAGCACGCGTTCGAGATAGACGACCTGCCAGTGATCGAGGATGGCGATCTGCGTGGTTTCGCGCGTCGCATCGCGCAGCGCGACCAGGTGCGGATGCGCCGTCTCGCGCAAATCGAGACCGCCGGCAACGATGTTGCCGAGCACGAAACACTTGATGCCGAGTTGATAGGTGCCGCGATCCTTCGCGAGGAACCCGTTGTGCTCGAGCGTGGTCAGCAGGCGGAAGGCGGTGGCGCGCGGGATGCCGCTCCGCTCCGCCAGATCGGCGAGGGTCAGACGCGGCTCGCGGAATGAGAAGACGCTCAACAGCTCCAGCGCCTTGGCCGCCGCATCGACGGTATAGCGGGCGCTCGAGGCGGCTCGAGGCTGATGTTTCATTGGATGAAACGATATATCGTACCGTGAACTCGGCTGTCAACGCCGAAACTCGTGACGGCAACGGTAAAGTAAAGACGAATCCAAAATGTCGTACGACCTGCTGTCGCTCGGCGAAACCATGATCGCGCTCGCGCCGCCGGCCGGCGTGTCGCTACGCGATGCGGAGCAGCTCGTCGTCGATCACGCGGGAGCGGAAAGCAATACCTGCGTTGGCGTGGCGCGCCTCGGGTTCAGCGCTGCCTGGGTGAGCTGCCTCGGCAACGATGGGGCGGGATCGAGGATTCTGAACGCCCTGGCGGCGGAGGGCGTCGATACCCGCTGGGTGCGTCGCGATCCGGAGCGGCCGACGGGGATGATGCTCAAAGATGCCGACGCCGGCGTGCGGTACTACCGCGAGGGATCCGCGGCGAGCGCCATGGGGCCCGACATTCTCGACGGCGTTCCAGTTTCGGACGCCCGCGCTGTCCTGGTCACCGGCGTCACCGCGCTCATCGGCTCCCGACCGCAGGCCGCTGGTCTCGCCCTGCTCGACCGAGCACGCGGCCTGCGTATCGTCGATCCGAATCTGCGCAACGGCCTGTGGGGCTCGGATCGCCGCCGGGAGCTGATCCTGCCCTTCGTCGAACGATGCGACCTGCTGCTCGCCGGAGACGGCGAGCTCGCGGAGATCGTTGGGTCGGGCTTGTCCGCCGTAGCTCGCGGCGAACGGGAAACGCAAGCGAAGGCGGATGGGTCGGGTGGGAGCGAACACGCCGAGGCTCTCGCGCGACGGGCGGCTGAACGCGGTCCGCGTGAGATCGTCGTGCGGAGCGCGGCGACGGTCGGCGTGCTCGCCGATGGATCGTGGACGCAGCTCGACATCCGGCGTGACGCCGCAGCCGTCGATCCAATTGGTGCGGGCGACGCGTTCAACGCCGGCTACATCGCGGCGCGGTTGAGCGGCGCGACGGTCGACGTCGCGCTCCGTGCCGGTGCGCGGTGCGGCGCGGCGGTGACGACCGCGCTCAGCGATACCGCTGCGTTTCCTCGAAGCCTGGATTAGGCGCCTTGGAAGCCGCTAGGACGGGTCCTAAGCACGCAAAGTGGATTGGCTCTGCGGGCTTTGCGAGCTCTGCGTTCCTTTTTTGACGGTCAACACCAGCAATCCCGAACAGATCGCGCTCGTTGCGAGCACGCGCAGTCCAACGTGAAAGTCTCCCGACGCGCTCTGCATCCATCCCATCAGGTACGGTCCGACGAAACCCCCGAGGTTGCCGACGGAATTGATGAAGCCGATGCCCGCCGCGGCGCCGTCGCCGCGCAAGAATGCCGTCGGCAGCGACCAGAACGGCGGTGTGGCGCTGTAGAGGCCAATCGCCGCGACGGCGAGCGCCACGAACGACAGGATCGGCATGTTCGCGAGTGCGCTGATCGCGAGACCCGTTCCCGCCACCGCCGCGCAGCCGGCGACGTGCCAGCGGCGTTCGCCCGTGCGGTCCGAATGGCTCGCGACGGTAATCATCCCGATGGCCGCCACCAGAAAGGGAATCGCCGACCACATGCCAACCGCCACGTCCGATCCGCCCGACAGGCGCTTGACGATTTGCGGCAGGAAAAAGCTGAAGCCATATCCGCTCGTCACGATCAGGAACAGGACGAGCGCCAGGTGCCAGACGGCAGGTGTGGAGAGGCCGACTCGCCAATGGCTCGACTGTGGTTTCGCCGTCTGCTCGCGTTCGCGCCGCATCGCGTCGACGAGCCATGCCTTCTCGTCGGCCGGCAGCCATCGGGCCCGCTCGGGCCCGTCGTCCAGGTACACGAGCGCGATCAGGCCAAGCAATACCGCGGGAATGCCTTCGACGAGAAACAGCCATTGCCAACCGTCGAGCCCCGCGACGCCGCGAAGCGACAACAGGATGCCGGAGAGCGGAGCGCCGACGATGCCCGCTGCCATGCTGGCCGTCGAGAACTGGGCAACAGCGCGCGCCCGCTCGCGGGCCGGAAACCAGCAGGTGAAATAGAAGACGATGCCCGGGAAGAACCCCGCTTCGGCGGCGCCGAGCAGGAACCGCACGGCGTTGAAGCTCCGGGGCCCGACCGCGAACATCGTCGCGATCGACACGAGTCCCCAGACGACGGCAATGCGCGCGAGCCAGAAGCGCGCGCCGACGCGTGCGAGCGCCAGATTGCTGGGGATCTCGAACAAGAAATAGCCGAGAAAGAAGATGCCGGCGCCGCGGCCGTACTGGAGCGCGGAGAGGCCGATCGCGGCGTTCATCTGCAGCGCCGCGAAGCCGACGTTGACGCGATCGAGATAGGCGACGAAATACAGGAGCGCGAGAAAGGGGATCAGGCGGCGGCGGACGCGGCGGATCGCGCGCGCGGGCACGTCATCGATGCTCGACACGGTCGACACCGGACCATCATGGCCCGGCTGTCAAGGCCCCACCAGCCTGGCGCGTGGCGCGGGCGCGGGGTGATGCAGGTACGCCTTCACGAGTTCGTACGTCAGCACACACGAAAAGGGTGCCGCCACCCATACCACGGCCGCCTCGAGCGGGAAGGGATGGACTGCAGTACCCCATCTCGAGATCGTGATGCCAACGGTGGCCTCCTCGCGATAGCCCCACCATCCGAGCGGAATGGCCAGCGTGACCTCGTAGGCAAGCGACGTGCCGATGACGTAGATCGTCGTCGCGCCAAACGCGCGCCAGTTCACGAAAGAGTGCACGACGCGGTAGGTCGCCGCGGCAGGAACAAATGCGGCGACGATCAGGAACGTGGCATACGTGGGGATCGCCGCGTGCCCATGCGCGAACCATTTGGTGGTCACCGCGAGACCGAGCAGCGCAAGCGCGGTCACCACGATGCGCGGCGAGAGCTTCAGCAGCGGGGGCTCGCGCGCGAGCACGCGCTCGCGAACAGTGCTTCGGTTGTACGCACTTAGCCAGTGCTCGTCGCACCAGGCGTAGACCAGCAGGATCGCCAGCGGCGCCAACGCATAGAACAGCACCTCCTCGATGGGGATGCCGCGCACGCTGAACAGGTACCAGTCGGCCGTAAACGTCAGGACCCGGTTTCCGAGCCCGAAGTCGAGGGCGATGCCGAGCACGACGATCCATCCCGCGGTGTACCACAGCGCGCGTCGCCGCCGCCTGGTGGGTGTGTCGGTGGCGGCCAGGAAGTCCGGCAACAACACGACAATCGGAAGCAGCCAGAACAGCAGACTGAACAGATATGAGAGCGGCCAGTACACCGGAATGGCCCACGACGCAAGCAACACCAGCAGCCAGTTGAAGTTGACCGATCGGCGCATGTCTAGGTACCGAGCGTTACGGTGACCTTAGAGACCACAGACCAGACGCTGGGATTCTTGAAGTAGTTCCGAATCGCCGTGCCTGGACGGAAGTAGCTCACCGCAAAACTCGACTTCACTCCGCCCGGTGTCTCGATCTGCGACTCCAGAAAAAATTCCCGCCCCGCATCGTGCTGGTCGATGCCTTCGGCAATGTCGTCGCCGTTGAAATAGTAGGCTCTCAGCCCGGCTCGCAGCAGCCGCGACGCGATGTCCCGCTCGGGAATGTTCAAGAGTTTGGCTGCGAGGTCAAGAGGCGTGACACGTTCCTCCTGGTAGATCGCCGCGAAGTAATGCTTATGGCGAAGGCCCGTGATCCTCGGCGCTATCCCCGCGAGCTTCCCGGCAAACGTGCTGAGGAAGAAGACATCCGGCGCAAACGCGGCTGTCTCGCCGAGGTATCCCTCGTCGCGTGTGTCGGTGGCGAGCCGGTCGCCGCTGCCGACTCCCCATTCGCCGCGGATGGTGGCCGCTACTTTCCGAGACGGCTGCGTGGCGGACGTCGGCTTCTTGAAGAAGGTGTATCCGACGGTCGTGAACGCGACATTACCGATGCCGCGGACGATTCGAGGATCGTTTTCGTCGCCGAGCGGCGTGCGGTCGCTATGGAAGTAGGCCGCGGTTCCGGAGATAGGGCTGTCGGGCACGGAAAACTGCAAATCGAGCCCGGCCGTCCAGTAGCGATGCTTCGTTTTCGGCGCGCGGTCGTCCCCGAACGAGGCCAGCAGGTTCACGCTGCGCACGCTGTTCCACTGGCGGCCGGCAAGATTGTTGGCTTCGAACAAGTACACCCGGTGATCGCGGTTACCGGTGTCGGGTACGCCATCGACGCTTTCACGTTTGATCAGATGACTGACAGCTATGTGGTTCCTGACGCTGACACGAAAGCCTTCGCCAGATTCCCGCAGGGCGATGCCGTTAGCGGGGCTAGCAAAGAGGAACTTGCCGAAACTCAGACGCAGGCCCGGCACGCTGTTGATATTGACTTGGTACGTCGGCGTGGTCACCGTCCCGGTGTACCCTTTCTCGCCCAACGGGCCGCCCTTGAATGCGAATTCGACGGTCGCGTCGGCTCTGGACCCCAGCGTTTGTTTGAGGGTCAGCTTCGCCGCGCCGGTGAATTGTCGCCGAAGGTCGCCAGGGTACTTCTGGCCCTCCTCCGTGGAGAACTTGGCCGTATCCGCGACCAAAGGATCGCGACTCGCACCAATCGTTGGCGATAGCGTCCAGCCCGTCTTCGAGGCGGCTTCGCGCAGCGAGGACAGCGGAACGAGCGAGACATACGCGGCCGCCTCGGCGGGCGTCGCGTTCTCATCGAAGAAACTGACCGAGAAGGTAACGGCCGGCTGCTCTTTGTTGATGTTGGCGTACCACGTACTGAAATTGAGCAGCGGTTCTGCATTCTCGCCGGCCAGCCACTGCGCGGCCAAACTCTTGGGGCTCTGGAACGGAAGGTTGATCACGACCTTGCAGGTGGCTGGCGGTCCCGCGACGCAGTCGCCAAGCTTCACGCCGCTTCGCGCCTCGAACGCCGTCCGTTGCGCGTCGCGATCGTAGGTGGTCTTGGCGTCGGCGATTCTACCCGGCGTGGGAATGTCGACGGTGATGGTGAACGTGCGATCGACGCCCTCGTTGACGAATTCGATGTCGGTGGCTTGAAGGAGAGCGAGCCGAACCCACGGATTCTCCGGAGATTTCGCGGCGGCGTGAACAAGCGGATCCGTGCTGGCAAGCGCCGTTTGGTAGGCGGTCTTCGCCACGCCCAGCTCTCTGTTGATCTTGTCGATTTCCGCCTGGATCTTCGCCTGGAGGATTGGGTCGTTTGGCGCCGCGGTCTTGAGATACTCCTCGAGTTGTCTTCCCCACTCGGCCGCAAGGGTCTCGTCTCCCCGATTGGGCTTCAGGAGATACGGGGGGTTGCGCAGGTTGCGGAACTCCCAATCATCGACGCCGACGCCGTTGAGGGGAATTCGAACGACACGGGATCTTGGCCCCACGGGCAACGCGGGCGATGGTGGCCCTCCGGGGACCGGCAGCTGTAGCAGATCCGTCTTTCGCGTTCGATAGGTCGCACCGGCTGTTCGACTCGCGGGATCGGTCGACAGCGCCTGGACCGGAGCAGCTGGTGGAGCGGGCGCTGGTGCTGGCGGCGCGGCCGCGGGCGTCACCGTAAAGTAACCGACACCGTTTGGAATGATCGAACCGTTGGCATGCACCGCAAACGTGCCGGACGTCTGCCCGGCGGCGATCACATCCCGGAGCGCGATCGTGTTCTGATTCGACTGACGGAGAGGAACGACCTGGCCACCGATGCGCACCTCGAAGTCCGTGATGGCGCTGAGGTTCTGAAACTGCAGGTCGACTGCGTCCGCTGGACCAAGTTCCGGGGGATTCTGCTGATTCAGGAACGAAGTGTCGACGATGCCCGCTTCACGTACGGGGATCTGAATAACAATTCGCCCCGTGACGCTGTCTCGAAGAACCGTCTGGGGCCGTGGCCGTGCCCCTTGTGCTGCAGCGCTGGAAGCTAATCCGAGCAGGCAGACGAGACACACGAATCGCATATCGATCCTCCTCGCACGGAACGGTCTTCCAGGTAGACGGACGCCGAGGCGATTTTATCGATTCAGCGCTTGCCTAGACGCGGACGCGTCTTTCACAAGCGCGGCACCGACAGGCCGCCGTCGACGTGGACGATGGTGCCGGTCGCGTAGGGCAGATCGCCGCGCACCAGCGCCGCCACGACGCGACCGACGTCCTCCGGCTGCCCCCAGCGGCGCACCGGCACCAGACCGTCGGCGATCCGGCCGTCGTAGACCTCGTGAATGCCGGCGGTCATGTCGGTCGCGATGATCCCCGGCCGCACCTCGTAGACCGGCACCCCGTGCTCGGCGAGCCGCGCCGCGAACAACCGCGCGGCCATCGACAGACCCGCTTTGCTGACGCAGTACTCGCCGCGGTTGGGCGATGCCATTTCGGCCGACACCGACGTGATGAAGACGATCGACGCCGCGAACGACGGGTCCGTGCGCCGGCGCTCCACCTGATCGCGGGCGATGGCCTGCGTGAGGAAATAGGGTCCCTGCAGGTTGGTGCGAACGAGCGCTTCGAAGCTCTCCTCGGTCGCCTCGAGCAGATCGGCCCTCGTCGCCGGGGCCTTGCCGGCATTGTTGACGAGCGCGTGCACCGCGCCGAACCGCGCGCGCACGTCGTCGATCAGGCGCGCGCGATCCTCGGGCCGCGCGAGATCGGCCGCCACGTAGTGGACGGCGCCGCCGTGCCGGCGCACGTCGTCGAGGACACTCGCGACGTCGGCATCGGACCGGATGCCGCCGAGCATGAGATCCCAGCCCTCCTGCGCGAGGGCGCGCGCGATGCCGAGGCCGATCCCGCGTGTGCCGCCGGTGATGAGCGCGCGTCGATTACTCATCACACGGTCCAAAGAACGCGAGGTACGGCTTCCCCTCGGCGAGGCGCTTGACATAGAGCGCCGCTTCCCGCGCGTGGTAGTCGCCCCACTGACTCGACTCGCCGCGCGGCGTCTTCGCGCCGGATGGCACGTAATCCCACCCATTCGGCCAGTGGTAGACCGAGTGCAGCAGCAACCCCTGATGGCTGCCATCGACGCTCAGATACGGGTCGTCGAGGATCGTATCGAGCACGTGAAGCCCCGCCTGCTCGTAGCGATCCGCGGCGTCGGCGGCGCCTTGCTTCGCCAGCACGCGTGCGAGGCGCAGCAGCCCCTGCGCCGCGATGGCCGCGGCGGAACTGTCCACCGGTTCGCGATCGTTGAACGGATCCGCCGGCCGCCTGCCCCAGCCGTCGAGCGACGCGAGGCCCGGCGCGCCCGCGTCCCAGTACGGCACCCCATCGGCCGCGGCGACGTCGATGTAGTGATCGCATGTCGCGCGCGCGCCCTCGAGCATGAACGCGCCGACGGCCGCGCGGCCGCCGCGCGCCTCGAGATCGGCATCGGGAAGCGCATCGAGAAACTCGAGCTGCTCTGCGAAGCCGAGCATCGCCCACGCCAGACCACGCGTCCAGGTGCTGAACGGCGAGTAGCCTTGTTGGGTGCTCGGCCCCCGATAGCTGCCGTTGGCGACGTTGAAGAGGCTTTCGTGTGCCGTGCGTCCACGCACGTCGAAGCGATCGCGGCCGCTGCCGTCGTAGACGCTGTAGGCAGCGGTGGCGCGCGCATGCTGCACCAGCCGATCCAGCAGGCTGACCTCCACGTCCTGTTCATCCATCAGACGCTGCCCCAGCACGTGACCGAGCGCCAGCGCGCGGAGCGTGCGGATCGTATCGACGAACAGCGAGTGAGCGCCGTTGAACGAATGGATGAAGCCGCCGTCCGGCAGCCGCGTCCACCGCCGCGCCTGCACGGCGCCGCTGACCTTCAGCGCGAGCTCGTAGAAGCGCCGCTCCCAGTCGCTGGCATCGATGCGGCGCTCGCGCGCCAGCCGCCACAGGTTGCCGTACGTGCTGACGGTGTTGAACCCGTGATCGTGCACCCCCATGTGGGTGAGGTGCGGCGCCATCCGCTCCACCGTGCGCGAGCGTCCGAGCTCGAGGAACTCGCGATCGCCGGTCGCATCGAATTGGAGGATGGCCGATCCGAATTGAAATCCCTGCGTCCACTCCGTCCAGCCTCGGGCCTGATAGCGCCCATGAACGGTGAACACCGGCGCGCCCTGATCGGGCCGCCACGTCTCTTCAATCGATCGGATCTTCGCCGCCGAGAGCGCAAACAACCGGTCGACCTTTGGCAGCAGATCGCGAGGCGATCGGTGCCGATCCATCTGCATCATCGCGGCGGCATTGTAGCCTTAGCAGCCATGTACCGTATGATGGTCGGCCATGCGTTCACGGCCTGCACCGACATCGATTGTGTTGCTGCTCCCCGCGCTCCTGGCGTGCGCGCCCCTCACGACCACACTCGAGGCCCAAATGCTGCTCAACCCGTACGGCCTGGCCATCAGTCTCGACAATGCGAAAAAGGCCGCCGCGCCGGCGCTCGCCGAAGCGCGCAAGAACAGCTGGAACATGGCGGTGGCCATCGTCGATACGGCGGGCGACCTGGTCTATTTTGAAAAGATGGATGCGACGCAAACCGGCAGCGTCGCGGTCGCGATCGCCAAGGCGCGCTCGGCGGCGCGGTTCAAGCGCCCGACCAAGGCGTTTCAGGACACGCTCGCGGCTGGCGGCGAAGGTCTGCGGATCCTCAGGCTGGAGGGCGCGGTGCCGGTCGAAGGCGGCGTGCCGATCGTGATGGACGGCAAGGTCGTCGGAGCGATCGGCCTGTCAGGCGGCACGAGCCAGCAGGACGGCCAGTGCGCGCAGGCCGGCGCGAACGCGCTCAAGTAGACCGCCAGTCGGCAACGGACGACTCGCCACGGTTAATTTGTTGGCCAGGCTGGCCAGCCAGTTGGCTGTTCAATCCAACCCGCACTTGCAGATGGAATCGTCTCCTGCCACTGCACCTCCGCGTTAGAATCTCGTACCGCAGCGCAACGTCCGAGGGTTTCATGGCCAACAAGGTCGACGATCCGATCATCCGCCGCCTGGAATCGAAGAAACACGATCTCCTCGAACAGATACGCCGGGCCATCGAGGAGTCGGGGTTGCAGGGATATGAAGTCAGATCAATCGACCTGTTCAAGAGACACGTGCCGCTGCAATGTCCCGTCGGACAAGAACCCGTGTGGGACCTTGTGAGAAAGCCCGACGGAACACTCGTGTACGAGTGGGTGTGCAAGCCGGAAGGACAAGGTTGACACAGGTTCTTGCGTTCGTCGCGGCGCACTGGATCGCGCTCACCGTGTTGGTGGCGGTCGTGATCGTGCTTTGCGTCGCCGAGGTGCGGTGGGTACGCGATCGGCGCCCGGCCGACGGCGTCGGAAATGGAATCACGATCGGCCAGCCGAAGGCCTTCGACAACCGATCGCTCGCGCTCCGAGTCGAGCGCCTGAGTGCCGGGTTGGAAACGCTCAAAGTGATCAACGAGGGCGTCACCGAGCACATCGGCGACATTCAAGGTCGGACGTCAACGGAAACAAAGGCGTCGTTTTCGGTGGGCGTGAAGGGCAGCTCGGGGAAGGCCAAAAGCGAGGCGGGCAACAAAGCGCCTGCCGCGGCGTCGAAGCAATCTGCACCCGCGGCCGCAGACGCACCGTCAGCCGATCACAAACCGAGCGTTGGCATCACGGCCGGCGACGTGCTCAACGACCGCTTGAATCTGGCCTCCCAGATCTTCAACCTTCAGCTCTTGTACGAGCGATCGCTTTCGGATCGCATGATTGAGGATCAGTCGCGGCTGCAAACGGTGCTCGGATTCCAGATCTCAATTACACCGCCGTCCGACTACGAGGACTGCGCGGCGATCACGGAGGTCGCCGTCCGCATGCAGGGCGACGGCGCGCACCCCGCAGTGCCGGTCTCGCTCGTGGCTCTCATGCCGCAGGAGAAAACGTATAACGCGGAATCCATCAGCAGCAGCGAGCGATCGATCGAAGGTTCGGCCGTCGCGAAAGTGCTGACGATGGGCTTCAGCGGATCGAAGGGCACCAGACAACTATTCGTGCACCGCGACTCCGACACCGTCGCGTTCGAGCGCGCCGCCCGCGAGGGCAGTGGGCTGCTCGAGAATGCAGCCGTCTTCGGGTGGGAATTCCGGCCGGTGCTGGGCCGTCGAACCGTCTCCGCGGGAACGCGCCAGATGCTCGCCGTCATCGCCGTGCCGGTGGCGGACGGACGAAACCCCGCGGAGTCGACGCTTGAGATCTGCACGCGCTCCTACTGGCGGCGCTACGATCGCAAGCGGCAAACGAGCGCGCCACACTGGAGCTGGATTCCCTGGCGCGTGGATCGATCGGCGACGGTCACATCGGCGCCAACGCTGTTGAACATCCCCAACACGTCCAAGACTCAAGCAACCCTGGCGCCCAAGGTCGAGCAGATTGCATGGGTCAATTCCGGCGCGGCGAGGGCGACGGTCAGCGTTGAAGGGAACAACTTCTTCTCGGGCACCAAGGTGCTCATCGGTGGTTCCACCTACAGGGAGGATGACGGCACGCTGACGCTCAAGTCGGACCAGGTGCTGGAGTTTGAAACCACGGTTGACGCGCTGGCCACCGGCGACACCGTCCTCAGCGGGCGATACGGATCTTCCTGCCGATTGACCGTGCCCAAAGCGACGCTGCCAGTCACCAGTCTGGCGATTTCGCGCGCCATTATTCGCCCGCTTCGCAAATCGAAAGCGTTCCGGCTCAGCATCGACATCGTCGGCCAGGACGACTCGGGCATGCCGAAGGACTTCACGTTGGCGGCGCTCGAGCGGTTACCGGATCCCATCTTGTTCGTGGGGAGCGAAGCCGTCGCCATGCCGTACGACTACGCGGAACGCACCGCCGAACCAAACGCGGTGCAGTTGCCTTCGGGTGCCGGCGGGGCAGGCGCCGTCGTTCCCTCCAATGCGAAGTACCTCCGGGTGGAAGCGTGGATATCCGCCAAGACGCTCGCGCGCAGTCCGTCGGTGTCCTTCCGCGTGCCGTTCTGCGGTCTCGACTATCAGGCGTCCCAGCCGCTGAGTTTTTCGGAGCCGACCGCCGTTCGAATGGGCAGCGACCCGGCCCAAACGGTGTTCCGCATTTTCTATCCGCAGGGATTCAGTGGGTCGGCGAGCGGCAGTTCGCTGAGCATCGAGCTCGACCAGACATACAGCGAGGGGAATCCAGCGCTGCAAAAGATGACCGAGTCGGAGTACCGGCTGACGGTACCGTCTGATATCGTCTCGCGTTATCAAAACATGGTGATTCGGATTGGGACCGCGGAGCCGTACTTGATCGCCGTTCCTCGAGAGGACAAAGCGCCACCCAAACCGACGGTTGATGCGAATGCCAAACCGCCACAGATCGCGCGAGGCGGCCGGGGTCCGCTCGAGTGGGTCGGAACGGCCCTCGATGCGATTACCGACGTTGCGATCGTCGGTTCAACGCCGGCTGCCGCAGCGTCAATCACCCGCATCTCGCAACAGTTCGCCGCCTATGCGGGCGGCACGCGTCTGCTGGTGTATCTGAGCCCAGGCGCCACGGCTTCGGAAGGTCAAATCACGCTCGAGTGTTCCACCGCTTTCGATGACAGGCTGACACTCCAGGCGTTTGTCACGGCGCCATGAGATCGCGTCGGCGGATCATTTCAGGAATCCGCTGACGCGCAGCCAGTTCGCCAGCAGCTTCGGCCATTCGGCGAGTGCCGGGTCCGTCAGGCCGAGACCCGTGCCGTGCCGGCCCTCCTTGAACACGTGCATCTCCGCCGGCACGCCCGCCTTGCGCAGCGCGAGGAAGTACGCGACCGCATTCTCGACCGGCACCGTCGTGTCGGCATTCGTGTGATAGATGAACGCCGGCGGCGTCGCCGCCGTGACCTGCGTCTCGCTCGACAGGCTGCGCGCGAGCGCCGGATCGGGACGGTCGCCGAGAAGATTCGTCTTCGACCCCTGATGCGTCCACGGCTCGACCAGCGAAATCACCGGATAGCCGAGCACGGCGAAATCGGGACGGCTGCTGACGCGATCGATCGGGTCGGACGCGTTCGGATTGCCCGCGTCGAAATGCGTCGAGGCGCTCGACGCCAGATGTCCTCCGGCGGAGAAGCCCATGACGCCGACGCGATCCGGTGCGAGATGCCACTCCCCTGCCCGCGCGCGCACGGTCCGGATTGCGCGCTGCGCGTCGCCGAGCTCGATGGGGTGATGGTACGACGGACCGAGACGGTAGCGAAGGACGAAGGCCGCGATGCCGAGGGCGTTGAGGTAATTCGCGGGCGCCCGCCCTTCGAGGTTCATCGCCAGACGCTGATAGCCGCCGCCCGGCGCGATGATGATCGCCGTCATCGGCCCCGTGGTGTTCGGCGGCATGTAGATCGTCAGCGTGGGCTTGTCGCGATCGTCGGTACCGAGCGCGCCAGGGGCGCCGTCAGGCCACAGCGGGATCGGCTGCGGATCCTGAAGAATCGGCGGCGCAGGCTGTTGCGGCGATGCCGTCTGCCGCGATCGCGCCGACGCGGACGTCGCGTCAGCCAACACCGCCGCGTACGCGCAGCTCAAGGCGGCAACAACGAACGCTCGTGGCATGGTCATTGGCTGCCTAAGATTAGTGGGGCGCGATCGCGAACTGGAAATCGCTGAGGAGCTGGGCTCGCGTCCGCATCACGGTGAAGCCCCAGCTGAGCAGGCCGTTCGGCGCGTCGTTCCATGTGGCGCTGCGATCGAACAGCAGGTAACTGTCCCACAGCGCGTCGACCTGCTGCGGGAACCTCCCGTCGCCGCCACGCGAAGGCCGAAGTGAGCTCAGGTGCGTCATGAACCATCGGCCCGCCGTTTTCGGCTCATCCCAGCGGTGCTCGACGCGTCGATCGGTGAGCAGCTCGCGCGGCCATCGCGATTCCTCGTCGCGAGGGTACATCCGGAACCAGATCACGAACAGCCGGGCGTCGGCGCCCGGATTCTTTGCGAGCAGCTCGCTTTGCGCCCACCGGGCGCCGGCAACACAGGTCGGTCACGTCGGCGACAGCAGCAAGATCAGTCGCGGGCGGCCTTTGTAGGCGTTGAACCACCCCTTGACCTCCTGAATGCCGCGCAGTTCCGACAGGCCGGACGCTGCCGGCGCGTCATGCGGCGCGGCAAGCACCGCGAGCGCGAACAGTGCGACGAGCGCCCGGATGGACCTCATGGCTATCCCCCGATTCCGATGAGCGGCCAGTACAGCGGCACGAGGAGCAGCAGGATCAACCCGGTCACGATCGACAACACCGCGCCGATCTTCAGCAGGTCCTTGCTGTCAAAGTACCCGTAAGAATAACCCACCACGAGGACGGCCGATTCGTACATGAACAGTTTCGGCCCGGCGCCGAACGTCCAGATCATGCCGAGCGCCAGCGGATCGATCGAGTGCTGCCTGGCATACGTCATGAGCGGCGGAAGCGACGTCGCCAGCATCGAGATCTCGTTGCCGATGACGATGTGATACAGGAACGCGGCCCAGTACAGCACGATCGTCGACATCCAGTTGGTGCCGATGAACGGCTCGATCCCTTTGAACAGAATCGTCGTCAGCACGTCGAGCGCTTGGGTCTGCGCGAGCACGTTGCTCAGACTGCCTGCGGCGGCAACGAAAAAGATCGGCAGGTAGTTGACCTTGCGAACGTCCTCCGCGTCGAGGACGCCGACGCGAGGCATGATCGCGAGCAGGCCGACGCCGAGCCCGATCATCGGCGCCGGAATGTGATGCAGGAAGTCGGTCACCCACAACCCGATGGCCACCGACAACAGCAGCGCCGCGCGCACCTCCGCGCTGGACCAGGGACCCATGGCGCGGATCTCGCGCTCCAGGTACTCGGACCCGCCCGGCAATGTCGCGGTTTCGGGTGGGTACATCCAGAGCGCGAGCCGCCACGCCACGATCATGACGATGATGTCGCACGGCACGTACGCGAGGGCCCAGTGGCTCCAGAGGACGTTCACCTCGCCGAATCGCTCGATGGCGCCGCGGGCCGTGATCGACGATGCGCCCGCAATCACCATCTTGTCGAAGATCGTCGCCTGGTACACGAGGATGATGAACATCCCGCGCGCGATGTTGCTGCCCTTGCCGACGCCGAACGCGTCGGCGAGGCCCATCGCGATCGACGCCATGATCACCACGCGTGCGATGCCCGAGGGCACGACGATCGTCAGGAGAAAGTTCGAGATGATGAGGCCGAGCAGCAGACGCGGATAGCTGTGGCCAACGGCCCGCATCACCCCGAACGCGAGGCGGCGTGCGAGACCAGACTTCCCCGCCATGAGGCCGAAGCACACGGCGCCGAAGAGAAACCACGGCGACGTGTCCGCGAAGCCGGAGAACGCCGTCTCGAACCTGGCGATTCCTAACATCCAGAACAGAAAGCAGCCGAGGATGCCGGCGACACCGTGATCGAGCACCTGCGTCATCCAGGTCGCGATCATGAAGAGGCCGACGGCCAGCGCCTTGTGCGCCTGCGGGGCGATCCCGAGCGGCAGGAGCCAGAACCCGCACGCGCCCGCCGCCAGGAGCGCGAGCAGGCCGGCGGTGCGCAGGTCGGCCGCGGCGTCCGGCGCCGCCGCAATTGCGACTGAACGGGCCGACGTGTTCACGTCCAACTATCTAACCATTTCCTCGGTCGTTCGAGGTTCGAGGTTCGACGTTCGACGTTCGGCGTTCGACGTTCGACGTTCGGCGTTCGACGTTCGAACCACGCACGACGCACGACGAACCTGAACGACGAACGTCGAACCACGAACGTCGAACCACGAATGTCGAACCACGAATGTCGAACGACAGCGTTTGTTCATGCGACGTGCGTACGTTCATGCGACGGCCGCGGCATCGACGAACCGGCCGTCGCGCATCGCGTGCACGGTCGGGAACACTTCAACCGTTTTCGGATCGTGGCTCACCATGATGACCGTCTTGCCGTGCAGCGCGGCAAGCGACTTGAGCAGGTTGGCGATCACGGCGGCGTTGGTCGAGTCGAGGTTGCCCGTCGGTTCGTCGGCCAGGATGAGCGCGGGGTCGTTGGCGAGCGCGAGCGCCACCGCGACACGCTGCTGCTCGCCGCCGCTCAACTCCTCGGGCCGCTTTTGTCCTTTCGTCTCGAGGCCGACGAGGGCGAGGAGCGCCTTCGCGCGCGTGTCGCACTCGGATTCCGACACGCCGGCCATCACCATTGGCAGCTCGAGGTTCTCGATCGCGGTGATGCTGGGGATCAGGTTGAAAAACTGAAAGACGAAGCCGACGCGCAGCAGACGGTGCTGCTCGAGCGCGCGCTCGTTCATCTGCGTGAGATCCTGCCCATCGATCAGGATGCGTCCCGTCGTCGGGCGGTCGACGCCGCCCAGCAGGTTGAGGAGCGTCGTCTTGCCGCAGCCGCTCGGCCCCATAATCGCGACCGCTTCGCCCCTTCTGACTTCCCACGAGCTCTCGCGCAGCGCGTGCACCTCTTCGGCCGCCATCGTGTACCGCTTGCTCACGCCTTCGACGCGAACGTCGACGCCCTTGTGCTCGAACATCACGAATTCCTAATCCCTAACCTCTAATCCCTAATCCCTAATCCCTAATCCCTGCTCTAAGCCCCCACCATCGATTCGTGGGCGCTTCGCCTGAACACCCACCAGCTGAAGCCGGAGGCGACGCCGACAAGGATGACGACCAGCAGCAGCACCACCCAGCCAGCCAGCGGGGCCACGATCAGGCGCGTCGGCAGCAGCTGGACGACGGTGCGAATTTCGCGCAGACGCCACACGTAGTTGGCGAGCCCGAAGCCGGCCAGCACCGACGACAGCGCGCCGAGCGCGAGGCCGACGATCGCCGGCGACAGGAGCATCGCGGCCACGAAACGCCACATCGCAGTCGGCGACGCGCCGCGGATGCGCAGCAGCGCGAGCGTCCGCCGATCCTCGCTGTAATTCGCCATCGCGATCGCCAGAATCGCAATGAGCGCGAGCACCAGGCCGCCGAGCAGGTAGATGCGCATGTTCGCGAGCGCCAGCGAGATGTACATATCGCTGCCGACCTTGCCGATCTCCTGCGACAGGCTGTGGATCTCGAGCGGCGGAAACGGCGCGGCCTTGGCGATCGCCTTCGGGAATGCCACGGGATCGACGGTCCCGTCGGTGCGCAGCAACACGATGAGCCGCGGAATCAGGATCTGCAGCGGGCCGACCTGCGCGTTGTCGGCGCTGGTCGCGAGATACGCGTTGGTGCTGAACAGGTAATTCAAATAGTCGACGCGCGCCTGCACGAACCCCTGCCGATCGTTGACGCTTTTCGGCGGCAGCCCCGGAAGAAACGCGAGCAGCCCCGCGGTTTTCGACGACACGGCGCGGCGATCGAGGTCGAGGCCGAGCACTACCTGCGACCCAGGCTCGAGCCGCCAGAAATCCGCCACCGGCGGCGACACCGCCACGTGATCGCCGACACGCGACACGATGGTCTGGAAATCGGCGCTCAATCCCACGCTCGGCTCCGAATAGACGCGGCCGCGGTACTCGTCGGTGTTTCCGAGGAGGTACAACGGCACACCGCGCAGTCCGTATCCCGGCAGGTAGAAGCTCGGGAGCACCGCCTCGATCATGTAGGTCGTGTCCTTGACGCCGGCGACGCCCCGCAGCGTGGCGAGCAGCTTCGCGATCTCCGGCTTCAATGCGGCCAGTTGCGATGCGGTGGTTCCGCTCAGCCGATCGATGTCAGCGAGATCGGGCCCATTGAACAGCACCTGCCAGTCGGTCCCGATCTGCACTCGCGCGCCGCGGATGGCCTTGTCCTCGAACGAACGGCTCGTGATCACGGGATAGAGGCTGATGCTCGACATGAGCGCGACGATCAGCAGGAATGCGGCGGTGCGGTGAGGCTTCACCGACATGTGGCGCAGGGCGAATGGTCCGAGAACGCCGCCGGCCGGCTTCAGCACCGGCGCCAACACGTGCTGGATGCGCTCGCGCTTCGACGCCATCAGCGTGGCGACGCCGTACAGAAACAGTGACAGACCGAGAAAGTCCAGCAGACGATCGGGGAGGCGGAACCACGTGAACGTGTCGGAGATCGCGAAGTCGAAGATCCAGCCGAAGAGCACGTAGCCGCCCACGAGCAGCGCGAGCTGCTGCACCGGTCCGAACGTCATCGACGTCTGCACCGCTTCGGACCCGGAGACGCGCCGCGACGCTTCGAGCGGCGAGATGGTCATCGCGTACTTCACGAGACGGCGGCTCACCACCAGCGCGAGGACGACGGAGATCAGCAGGAACGCCGCGAACATCGCGAGCTGCCTCGGCTCGGCCAGCACGCCCATCGGCACGTGACCGCGTTCGTACACGAGCAGCGGCACGACGGACCCGGCCGCGAGACCGAGCAGCCCTCCGGCCAAACCCCCGCCGACAATGCTCACGAGCAGCGCGCGGCCCATGAGATCGCCCGAGATGCCGCGGAGGCGCATCAACCCGAGCGTCCGCCGCTCGTTCAGCATCAGCAGCCCCGCCAGATTGCCGGCGAGCACCCACGCCATCCACAGCAGCGGCAGCGCGACGAGCAGCGACACCAGCCCGATCAGCCGCGCGATCCCCTGCATCCGCTCGAGTAGCACCTCGGTCGTGCTGTCGACAATGAAGTTCACGCTCCGGCTGAATTTCGAGTCGTCCTCCGGCGGCTCGCCCGCTTCGTGACTGTGGCCCGGCACGGGCTCCTCGATCGCGCCCTTCGGGATTGGGGTGTTCTCCTCCGCATTGCGGTGAAGGCGCGCGTTGAGCGCCTTGACGTTCCCGAGCGACCCCGGGATGTCCCATCCGGAGATCAGGCTCGCGCGATCGATGCGCGCGAGGTACACCACCTCCGGCGCGTACTCCGCCATTTGAATGTGGCCCGCGTCCTGATCGGAGACGCCGACGATGTCGGAAGGCACGAAGCCGGTGGCGACCTGATCGAACTTCGTCAGAATGTCCCACTCGTACGGCATCAGGAGAATCGTGCCGATGTAGGGCACGTAGCTCACCGAGCCCGTTTGATCCATCAGCCATCGATTCAGCTCGTCGCGATCGAGGCGGACAACCTTGTTGAGCGGCGTGTTGAACAGGAACCTCGGCTGATCTTGCACGTGCACCTGCAGCGTGAAGTCGTGCGCGCCCTGCAGCGCGAGGAACGCCTTGCCCATCGCGTACTCGGGACCGACGAGCGACAGCACGGCGCCTCGTTTCTGGCCCGTGCCGCGCTCGGCCGCAACCGTTCCGCCACTGGTCGAGGCGTGTTCCAGCGCGAAGCTGAGCTCAGGCGGAAGAATCGACGGATCGGACGCCGCGAGCAGGCACAACCACGGCGTCGTGAACGGCTTGCGATCGACCTGCGCCTCGACCTCGCCGCCTTCCGGGAAGCGCGCGCGCAGGAACGCCAGGCTCTCGACGCGCGTGACGCCTTTCGTGCGGGCGATCTGAGCCGGCAGGCTGCGATCGTTCCCGACGGCGCCCTGCTGATAGATGGCCAGGTCCCACGGGATCCGCTTCAGCTGATCGTCGACGTACAGCTTGAGCGCGTACCGCGACGTGATGTTCACCGTCGCCAGGAGCGCGCCGACCAGAAACGTGACGAGGCCGAAGGTGAGAATCGTCCGCCGGCCGAGAATCCCCAGGAGCCGTCGGATCATTGAGTCCCTGCTGCAGCGCGCTTGAAGAGCTCCGGCTTCAGGAACGTGAACAGACCGTTCCAGACCGCGTCGGGCGCGATGACTTCGCCGTTCTTCGCATTGAACGTGACGCCGGCCGGATGCACGATCCCCGTCGATCGCCCTTTGATCAGCGACCGCGGCGCTACATCCCCATCGTCAGCGACGTCGTCCCAGACGCCGATGAAGCCTTCCGAGCCGGTGTTCCAGGGCGACGGCAGTTCCACGTTCGCATCGAGCCCCGCGCGCGGTTTGTCGATGTCGTACGGCGGAAGGTACTCGTTGTTGATCGCCGCGACGTAGATTTTGCCGGTGTCGGGATCGAGCGCAATCTGCCGCAGGCGTGTGATGCCGGTCTTCGGACCTGCGATCACCCGCTTGGGCGCCACGTCGCCGTGATCCGTCCGGCCGAAGATCAGCAGTCCGGTGAGGCCGCCCGGCAGGCGCGAGTAGGTCGACACTACGAGTACATCGCGCACCGGATCGACTGCCACACCCACCACCTGCAGCAACTTCGTTGTCGGACCCTGAATGGTGCGGATCGGCGCCGCGTCGCCGTCCGCCGTACGGCGGTAGACGAGAATCCGCCGATCGCCGGGGTCGCCGACGACGATCTCGTTGTTTTTTTCGTCGACGGCCACGGTCTCGGGCCGCGACAGCCCGGTGCGCGCGCCCTGGATCGTCCGGACCGGCGCTTCCTCGCCAGTCGCGCCGCCGCGGAAGATCACGACGGCGGCCGCGAGCGGGTTGGGCGCGATGATTTCATCGTTCGTCGTGTCGTACGCGATGCCGTGCGTCGTGCGGCTCAGCCGCGTCAGCTGACCCTGGATGACTCGCGCCGGTGCCATGTTCCCGTTTGCCAGCCTGGCAAACGCCGCAATGCGCGGCTGGCTGACTCAATTAGGGACGAGGATTTCCTGCCGCTTGGTGTCGTAGGCAACGGCATATGGGTTGCCGAACCCGCTCGTCTCCCGTCCCGACGGCGCGTTGCGAATGATGCGGCGCGGCCGGACGTTGCCGCCGGCCAGACGCGGGAACACGAGCGCGGTGTGATCGCCGAAGTTGGCGACGTAGATCTCGTCCTTCGCGATGGCGACACCCATCGGGCCCTTGATGCCCGTGAGCGGACCGCGAATCGCGCGCTTCGGCGGGACGTCGCCGCTCGCGGTGCGCGAGAAGACGAGAATCGAGTTGTCGCCGTTGTTCGCGACGATGATCTCGTTGTTCGCTTCGTCGGTCGCGACACCCATCGGCCAGTCGATCTGGCTGAGCGGACCCTGGATGACCCGCAGCGGCGCGACGTCGCCCTTCGCGTCGCCGTCGAAGACGGTGATCGATGAGGGGAGGAAGCGGCCGCGCGCGTTCTCGTCGAGCTTGTCGCCGGTCCGTTCCTGACGCGACTCACGCGCGTCGTACGCCGTGTACGACGTGATGAGCTCGCCCGGCCGGAAGTTGCCGTGGTTCGCCACCACCACTTCGTTGTGCGTCTCGTCGAAATAGATGCCGTGCGGATCGGCCATCTGCGTCTTCGGCCCGCGCACCGACCGCACCGGCGCGTCGAACTTGTTCGCGTCGCGCCGGAAGACGACGAACATGTTCGGCGTCTGCACCGACAGGGCGATGACGTCGCGCTTGGGCGCGAAGGCGATGCCCCACGACTGGTGCGGCACGTACAGCAGGCGCTTTGGCTTGACGTTGCCGCGCGCGTCGTAGTCGAACACGACGAGGCGATCCTCGACGTCGTTGTTCACCGTGAACAGCTCGCGGTGACCGGGATCCATCGCGACCCCCGCCACGAAGCCGACACCGGTGTCGGGTCCCATGATCTGCTGACGCGCAGCTGCCGCGTCTTTTGGCGTCGCGCTGCCCGCGGTCCGATCGTAAATGAGCAGGCTCTTGCGGTTGGTGTCGCTCATCATCACCAGGTCGTTGGTGGTGTCGACGACCACGCCGTTGAAGCTCGGGTAGGGATCGACAACCATCCGCACCGGCGGCAGGTCGCCCCCTTCGATGTTGCTGCTCTTGGGAATCGCGATCTGCGATGGTTCGGTGCCGCCGCCGGGCCCGCCTTCGCCGAAGGCTTCGGCGGGCATCATGCAGATCGCGCCTTCGGTGTCCTCGGCAGCCTGCGTGGTCGCCACGAACATGTCCTCGACCGAGTGGCGTGATGTGGGTGCGACGACGCACAGGCCGACCACGAATGCCACGACAATCACAATGCGACGCCGCACGTCAGGGCTCCGTTGTTCTCGCGCCCTGCTGGCCGGGCGCGTGCGGGAAAAAGTGAGGGTAATTGCCGGCGAGCACCTGATCGATTACCGACTTGACCGTGCGCCACGGGTCGGGCGCGTAGTCGGTCATGTAATTGCCCGGCGCGTTGATGCCGGGGATCTCCGGCCGCCAGTCCTCGGCCAACAGCTGATCGGGGTTGCCGTAGCGCGACGCGAGGGCGCGCACCTCCGGGTTGTCGAGGCTCTTGAGCCTCCCCGCCTCGATCAAGGCCACCCACCGATCGGCGCTTCTGAGGTGCACCTGGTAATCCGAGAAGTACGTGTGCGTATGGAACCCGTGGTCTTTCGGCAGATTGTATTGCTTCGTGAACTCGAGCAGCTTGACCGACTGTGTCCGCACGCCCGGATCGTGATGCAGCGTGACGCCGAGGCCCCAGTGAATCACGCCCGCGCGCTGGCGCTCCGGGATGACGGTTCCCTCCTCCATGGCCGACGGATTGCGGAACGCCTTGGGGTGCGTGCCGACCGCAATCTCGTACACCCACCAGTAGCCCGGATGTTTCTCGGCGTGAAACGGATATGGGAGATCGTTGATGTGCGGGTACTGCAGGAACTCGTTCAGCGCGTCGCCGACGGTGCCACCGCCGTGGACATCGTGGACGTATCCGTTCTGCAGGTGCACTTCCCAGCGCGGAAAGAACCCGGTGTGGTTCGTGGTGCCCGCGATCGTGCCGTTCAGAATCGCCAGCGGTTCGCGCGGCAGCCATTCGTCCTGGAACGCCGGGTAGTTGACGACCGAGTACCCGAACCGCCCCGTCGCCTGGTTCGGGAACATGTACAGATGTCCGCGCTGGTACGCGCCGCGCGCCCAGTGCTGCGCCTGCTCTTCGCTGATGTCGGCCCACACGTCCGTGCCTTCCGGATCTTTGATCGTCAGCTTGTCCACATGGACGAGCGGCTCCAGCGTCTGGTCTTCGGCGAGCTGCCAGATGTCGCCCGGGTAGGTGCCGAGCAGGCTCATGACGTCCCAGCGGTTGTCGATCATGAACAGCCCGAGAAACTTGTCCTCCATCGGATGAAGGTTGCGCCTCAGGAAGGTGCCGCCGCCTTTGCCCCAGAAGACGCCGCGGACCTCGGGATGCGCAGTCAGATAGCGCTGAATCCCTTTCCCGACGTTGTCCCACAGAAACTTGCGACGAACCTCTTCGAGATGCGGCGAGAGCTCGCGGCTCTTGGGAAACAGCTTGTCGTACAGATCAGGCCGCCGGCCCTTCAACCAGGTTTTCACGACGTCTGGTTCGTGGAAGTTCGACTCCACCCACCAGGTTGCTTCCATGTAGCCCTGTTCGGACGTGAAGGTTCGCCGTGCCTTCTCGAACGCGGCCGCGGCGTCGCGGCTGACGCCGGCCACGTCGTACTCGGGCACGAGGTTCACTGTGACTCCGCGCTCCTCCATCGCCTTCTTCACCGCCTGCACGACCATGTCTTCGGCGGTGGCCGGCAGGATGAACGCGATCGTGTCGCCCTGCTGCGCGATCCCGAGGCCGTTCCCCTGAAAACCGATCTTGTTGCGCGCGAGCGGACGCACGTGCGGCAGCACCTCCTCGATCGATGCGGGCGGTTTGAGGTACGACGGAAAGCGCGGCTCCGGATACGTCACCGTCGCGCGGGCGGTGGACTGCTGGCGCGTGCCGCAGGCGGCTGCCGCGAAGATGAGCGCGACGAACATGACGACGCACGCGCGCGCCGCGGTATTGGTCATACCAATGGCTGGAGTGTGGTTCGTGAGCGGCGTGGTGTCAAGACCGCCGCGCCGCTGAACGCGTGCCAAGGTCCCTATTTCGGCAGTTCATGCGGGCGCGGCCGCGCCGAGACAAACGCATACACATCTGCGATCTCCGCATCCGAGAGGACGCGGGCGGTGTACGGCGGCATCTCGTTGCGCGGCGTCCGCACGGCGCGGGTGAACGCCGCCAGCGGCAGCGGGTTCGGTCCGAGGCGCGGGCCCGTCGACGCGCCTTGCGCCTCGCGGCCATGGCACTGGTAGCAGCCCACGCGCATGAAGGTCTGTTCGCCGCGTTCGACCGCGTCGTCGGCCTGCACTGCACCTGAAAACACGAACGCAACCACGAAAATGACAAATACTCTTCTTCGTGCTTCCTCGTGTGCTTCGTGCCTTCGTGGTTGCATCTTCGTCGCTCACCGCGGCTGCGTGACGACATCAACGAGCGCGGGCTCGCCGCGTTTGACGATGGCGACCGCGCGCTTCAGCGCGGGCGCCAAATCGGCCGGCCTGTCGATCGGCCCTTCGGCGTAGACGCCCAGCCCCTGCGCCACCTTCGCGTAATCGATGTTCGGATCCGCGATTGTGGTGCCGATATGCGCGCGATCGACGCCGCGGTTGTGCCGGTTCGCCATGCGCTGCAGATGCATCAGCTCCTGATGGTACGCGCGATTGTTGTGCATCACCATGAGGAGCGGGATGCGATGATGCGCCGCCGTCCACAGAACGCCCGGTGCGTACATCAAATCGCCGTCGGGCTGAATCGTCACCGTCAGGCGCCCGTGCTTCTTGTTGGCGAGCGCCGCGCCGACCGACGCCGGAGCCGTGTACCCGATGCCGGAGCCGCCCGACCCGCCGATGAACTGATAGTGCTTGTCGAAGGTCCACAGCCGCATCGGCCAGCCGCTGACCGGGTTGAGGTACGACACGAGCGACCAGTCTTCGTTGCGGATCGCGTCCCAGAGCTCGAGCGAGAGCCGCGCTGTTGTCACGGGGGCTGCGTCCCATCCGTACCCCGCATCGGATCGCGCACGCTCGTACGCGTTCCGGCCCGTTTCCGCGAGCTTCTTTCCTCGCGCGTCGAACGCGCGCCGGCGATCCGGGGGGACGAGCCGTTTCACGGCTTCGACGAGCGACGGCAACGTGGCCTCCGCATCGCCGCTGACCATCAGGTCGAGCTCCGGCAGACGCTGAAACTCCTGGTAGTTCGCCTTGATGCCGAGCTCGCGCGTCGAGATCGCCATCGTCTTTGCGCCCGGCTTCAGCATCGATCGCGCGGATCGATGCAGCTGATCGCGGTAGGTGTTGACCGTGCCCCAGAAATCCGTGAGCTCGAGACCCAGGATCGCGTCCGCCGCGGCGATCGCCGCGCGACTCTGTCCCGACTGGTTCAGGGCATGGCGTGACGGAAAATTCATCCGGCCGCCCTGATCGACGACCGCGGCCTGCAGCGTCTCGGCGAGCTCGACGAGCGACGCGAGGCCGGCCGGCGTCCGCGCGGCGCGGTCCGCGACGATGACCGGGGTCTCGGCCGCGACGAGCCGCTTCGCGATCTCCGCAACCGCGGTCATGTCGCCCTGTGGCGGCGCCGACGTGGTCAGCTTCGGGATCCGCAGCGTGAAGTCGCGCGCGAGCGGACGCTCCTGGAGCTCGCTGTCCGCGACCAGCAGCACCGGGCCCATCGGCGGCGTCGTCGCGAGCGTGTACGCGCGCACCGCGGACTCCGCGAAATGGTCGAGCGAAATCGGCGTGTCGTCCCACTTCGAGAAATCCCGGACCAGCGACGCGGCGTCCTGCACGCTGTGCGCCCATTCGACACCAGGGCGCCGCTCCGTCGCGTCGAGCGTGTTGCCGACGATGATCCAGACCGGCACCCGATCGCAGTAGGCGTTGTACACCGCCATCGCGGCGTGCTGAAGGCCGACCGTTCCGTGGGCCATCACGCCGATCGGCTTACCGTCGATCTTCGCGAAGCCGTGCGCCATCGCGACCGACGATTCCTCGTGGCAGCAGGTGACCAGCTCGGGTGTCGCGTTGCCGCCGTAGTTGACGATCGATTCATGCAGGGCCCGGAAGCTCGACCCGGGGTTCGCGCAGATGTACTCGAGGCCGAGCGCCTTGATCACGTCGACCATGCAGTCGGCGCCGCATCGATCCGTGGTGAGCGTTTCGTCGTCGCGCTGCGGCGGCGATGGTTGAGCGGCTGTCTGTGCGGAGGCGGATCCGCCCAGAGCCGCGCCGCCCACGGCAGCCCCGGCTGTGTTCTTCAGGAACGTTCGTCGATCCATATCGTTGGACCACCTCCGTCCCTCCTAGCGACCTCCGTCCCCCCTAGCGACCTCCGTCCCTCCCGGCGGGGACGGAGGTCACCGGCGGGGACGGAGGTGGCCGTCAGTTCGGTGTCAGTTGTTGCCGCGCTTGGACGGAGCGGCCGGCCCGAGCGTGATCTTGCTCCCGGCGCCGGGGAAGTAGTGCTCGTACAACCCTTTGTTCGCTTTCTCGAGCACCTGCAGCGCGTACTTGCCCGGATTCGGGGCGTAGTCCTTCAGGTAATCGCCAGGCGCATTGATGCCCGGCACCTCGGGAATCCAGTCCTCGGTGAGCAGGTAGTTCGGATCGCCGTAGCGCGACGCGAGCGCGCGAACTTCAGGATTGTCGAGGCTGGTCATGTGGCCCTTGTCGAGCAGGTTCACCCACTTGTTCGCGTTTCGCAGGCGCACCTTGTACGTCGTGAAGTAGGTGTGCGTATGCCAGCCGTGATCGAACGGCACGTTGTTCTTCTCGCTGAACTCGCGCCACACCTTCGACTCGGTCGGCGCGTCGGGATCGTGCCAGACGCGGATGCCAAGCCCCCAGTGAATGACGCCGCTGCGCACGCGGTCCGGGCTCGTGTTGCCGGTTTTGAGCAGCGGGATCGGATGGCGGAATGCCTTCGGATGCGATCCGAATGCGATCTCGTACAGGTACCAGAAGCCGGGCTGATTGTGGAACGGATACGTGAGGTTGTTCAGCTTGTCCCACTTGACGAATTCCTTGAGCGCCTCGCCCTGCGCGCCGCCGCCCTTGACGTCGGCGATGAATCCGTCCTTGAAAACAATCTCCCAGCGCGGGAAGAAGCCGCCGTGCCCCTGCGTGCCCGCAATCGTGCCGTTGATGCGCGCGATCGGTTCGCGCTGTAGGTATTTCTGCTGGAACGCCGGATAGCTGACGAACGAATAGCCGAACCGCCCGGTCGCCTGATTCTGGAACATGTAGAGATGTCCGCGCTGATACGCGCCTGCCGCCCACCGCTGCGCCATGTCGTCAGTGATGTCGGCCCAGACGTCGAGCCCCTCGGGATCCTTCGCCTCCACGCGATCGACGTACACGAGAGGCTCGAGCAGCTGCTCTTCGGCCAGCTGCCACACGTCGCCGGGATAGGTCGACATCTGGCTCTGCAGCGTGTAGACGTTGTCGGTGACGAAGGTGCCGAGGAACTTCTCCTGCATCGGATACAGCTGGCGCCGCAGGCCGGTGCTCCCACCCTGTCCCCAGAACACGCCACGAATCTCCGGATGCGCGGTCAGGTATTTCTTGATGCCGTCGCCGACCGAATTCCGGCTGCGGTAGTCGGTGCTCGTCGCCGCGCCGGTGTCGGCGTCTTCCCCGCCGGCGCCCGCGCCGGCCTCGCCGCGCGGCCGCTGCTTCGGCGCATTCGGGTCGTACTTCACTTCGGCGGTTTCACCGGGGAACAGCTCCTTGTACACCTCGGGCCGGCGCGCCTTGAGCCACGCCTTCGGCTCCGCCGGATTCGGGAACTGATTCTCAATCCACTGCGACGCCTGGTAGATACCGGCCTTCGTAATGTCGCGTCCCTTCTCGCGCCGCGCGACGCGCGCGTCGGCCTGCTCCTTGGTGTCGCCGGACATCTCGTACACGAACTTCATGTGCGGCGTGACCTTCCGTTCGACGAGCGCGCGCTTGATCGCCTCGAGCACCATCGGGTCGGCCTCGTTGTTGGCGACAATCAGCACCGTCTCGCCAGGTTGCAGGATGCCCATCCCCTTGCCCTGCAGCCCCGACTGGTTGCGCACGAACGATCGCGCGGACTCCATCAGGTCGTCTATCGACTTCGGCGGCTTGAAGTACGACGGCCATCGCGGGTCGGGATATTTTTCTCCCGCCGCGCCGGTGCGCGTCGCGGCGTTGGCCGCATTGTTGCGCCCGTTGTCGGCCCGGTTACATGCCGCGGCCACCACAACGGTGGTGAGGAACAGCACGGTCAGCAGCTTGACGGCAGTCGAGGCAAGTCTCATCGCCTTCGTCCTCTCTAATGGTCTGACCATGAGTGAAGCGGTGCGCGGAGGTGTAACACGGTCCGCGCGGCCGGTCAAATGCCGCGAACGCTTACTGCCGGGCCGCCTCGAACACGACCTTTCCGCCGACGACCGTCAGCACCGGCTCCAGCTCGTCGATCCGATCGTCGGCCACCGCGAGGTAGTCGCCGTTCAGCACGACGAGGTCGGCGTACTTGCCCGCTTCGATCGACCCCAGCGCCTTCTCTTCGCCGATGAAGAACGCCGCGTCGATGGTCACCATGCGGAGCGCCTGCCTGCGATCGACGGCCTGATCGGGTCCCCAGATGCGCGCCTGCTGCGCGTCGGCGCCGCCGGCTCGCCGCGCCCGCTCGCTGCGCGTCGCGTACCGCGCCACGCGCGTCACGAATCGCTCCACCCGCCACAGCGGCGGCTCGTCCGGCTTACCGCCCTCGAAATGCACCGGGATCCCCGCACTCACCAGATCCTTGACCGGCTGGATGCGCGCAAGCCGCTCGCCATACTGCGCGAACAGCATCTCGTCGCCGCGCACGACGCGCGGGCTCCAGATCTCCGAGTTGAGACCGAATGTCACGCGATCGCCCATCTGCTTCGCGAGCGCGATCGACGTGTTGTCCCAAATGACGTTGTGATCGAGCGCATGGCGGCCGAGCATCGTATGCACTTTGATGTCCGGCTGCTTCTCGGCCTCCGCAAGCGTCTGCAGCACGATCGCCGTCGCCTGACTGCCCATGTTGTGGTTGCCGCCGATGTTCCAGCCGTGCTTGCGCAGCAGCATGAGGGTGCCCGCTTCCGTTTTGGCGCGCTCGGCTGCGGTGAGGTCGCCCCAGTGTCGGCCGCTGAACGACGTCCCGGTCCACTTGTTGATTCCGGTCGGGCTCCCACCCACGCTGGCATGCACGCGCAGCTTCGGCTCGTTCGTCAGGATGCCGCCATCGTCCGATGCTCCATCGACCGGGCCGACGGCCGCACCGACGATGCGCAGCATGCCGTCACCGAGCGAGAAGTCCACGAGGTTGGGCGTGCGACGGAGGAACTGCGCGGCGAGGGGGTTCTGGCGCGCGAAGTCGAGGTCGGGGCGGATGCGGAGGGTGAGCCGGCCCTGGTGGAACAGCTGGTTCATGATCGTCACGGTGTACCCGCTCGCGTGGCCGGTGACCGTCGTGACGCCGACGCGCAAAAAGCGATCGTTGATTTGGAGCTGCTCGTCGAAGATCGCGTCGGTCAGCTCCGGCCAGTCGCGCAGATTCCAACCCACCATGCCGATGGCCGCTCCGAACAACTGGCCCGTGGGTTTCCCGTCGCGGTCCTTGACGATACCAATGTGATCGCGCGGAAGGCCGGCGGCGAACGCGCGCTCCAGCATCGCCGAGTTCACGATCCCTTCCGAGCTCGAGAGCGCGAGCATCAGCGGGTTCGCGGGGGCGAGCCCATCGAGATCCCTGGCCGTCAGCTTGGCCAGCTCCGCCACCCACTCGTCGGCCATCCGCACCCAGATTGGCGAGCCCGGCGCGGCCTCTCGCACCAGCGCGCCGACCTGCTTCAGCATGTCGGCCACGCTGTCGCCGCGGACCTTCAGGCCGACCTTGCCGTTCACCATCGTGTCTTTGTAGAGATCGCCGCCGGCGAACGCGTTGTCGCCGTCGCTGTCGATGAACCCCGGCACGACGCTGCGGCCGGCGAGATCGATCGCGCGCGTCGATGGTCCGATCAGACGTTTGATCTGATCGCTCGTGCCGACAGCCAGGATCCGGCCGTCCCGCACGGCCACGGCTTCGGCGACCGTGAACGCGCGATCGACCGTAAGGACCTTCCCGTTGTAGAGCACGAGAGTCGGGTACGCCACCAGTTCCGGCGGCATCTGCGCGCCGGCGGACGCCGCCGCCAGCGCAATGATCGACGCGGCGACCAGGATGCGAGCGATCATTTCATTCTCCCGAAACGGCTAGAAAAGAAACTTGACGCCGAACTGCACCTGGCGCGGCGTCGTGGCCAGGCTCGTAATGCGGCCCGACCCCGGCACGAGCGATCCGTCAGTGTTGAACACGCGTGGGTCGGCGGGCGGATTGAAATTCACCCGGTTGAGCAGGTTGAACACTTCGACGCGGAACTGCAGTGTCGAGTGGCCGACCTGCTGATTCTTGAACGTCGAGAAGTCGACGAGGCGGAGATTCGGTCCGCGCAGCGCGTTGCGGTGCACGTTGCCGAAGGTGCCGGCCGCGGGCAGCACGAACGCCGCCGCGTTGAAGTACTGATCGGCGTTGCCGGTGATGACGTTGCCGGGATCGAATCCCGCGGCCCAGCTCGGACGCTGCATGTTCGTGTCGCTCTGTCGATCGCCGGCGCGATCGAAGCCAATCACCGGATGGAACGGCACGCCGCTCGACACGGTGACGATGCCCGCCAGCTGCCAGCCGTCCGCGATCGCGTGCCGCATGCCGCTTGTACTGCCGGTCGACGGCAGCGCGTACACCGTGTTGAAGACGACATTGTGCGGCACGTCGAACGACGACCGGCCGCGCTCGAACTCGATGTCCCACCAGTCGACCGCGCTGCCCGCGCCTGTGAGAAAGTCGCTGCTTCCCTGCAGGCCGCCGGACCACGTATCGGTCGACCGCGAGTAGGTGTAGTTGCCCTGGAACTGGAGACCGCGCGAAAGCCGCTTCTGCAGACCGAGCGTCACGCCGTGATACTCGGATTCGGCACCGGTCGATCGCGTGCGGATGCGGCCCCAGCTCGGATACCGGAGCGCCGCTCCGGGCACGATTCGCTTGGTGCCGTCGGGCAGGTATTCGGACGGCGTCGTGTTGGGATCGCCGTAGTACGGGAGGTTCACGCCGCGCGATCCCATGTAGCCAACTTCGGCGACGAGGCCGCCCCGCAGCTCGTGCTGCAGGTTTCCGTACCACTGGACGTTGTACGGCTGATCGATGTCGAACGCGATGAACTCCGACCGCTTCTGCACCGCCGCCGTGCCCGCGCCACCGGCGAGCACCGACTGGATCGCGGGCCCGAACACTGCCGGCTGCCGGATGTCGACGCCAGCGAAGTACGGGTACTCGCGGAACGTCGTGCCGCGGTAGAACGACACGGTGAGCGGCTGGTAGAAGATGCCGGAGCCGCCGCGGACCGTCGTCTTCATGTTGCCGAACGGCATCCATGACACGCCGACGCGCGGCGCGACCGATTTCTTCGACGGGTTGTCGAACAGCGGCGAGCCGGCCGTGATCCCCAACGGACCCGATTCGAGATCGTTCAGGTTGAGGAGGCCGGCCACCTTCCCGCTCAACTCGTGCGGCGTGGTGACGAATTCGTACCGGAGGCCGGCGCTGACGCTGAGGCGGTTCGACACGCGGAAGTCGTCGTGCACGAAGAAGGCGGCGTAGTTCTGACGCATGTGCCGATCGGTGTCGGTGCCCGGGAGATTGCCTGTGAATCGATCGGCCTGCGCCGTGGCGCTTCGCCGCAGCGTCAGCATCTCCTCGAGCGAGCGGAAGCGGTAGTCGCCGCCGAGCCGCGAGTTCGAGACGCCGTCGAAGTGATAGCGCTGAAAGTCGAAGCCGCTCTTCCACGTATGCCGGCCGGCGTTGAGCGTCAGTGTGTCCGTTACCTGGTAGAGGTTCTGGGTGTAGTTGGCCGAATCGTCGACGTTGCCGACCGACGTCAACAGCCCGGGCACTTCGATGTACCCGAAATACGGCTGATCGACGAAGAACAGGCTGCGCGGGACGTCGATGAGCGGCGTCGGCGTCAGCTCGCGCTGCGTGCGGTTGGCCGCGAATCGCGCTTCGTTCAGCACTGCCGACGTGAAAATGCGCTGCCACTGCGTCGTGACGTAGCGCGCGTCGGTCGAAGTCACGTCCGTGAAGCTGGGGTGATCGTTGGCCCAGACCTGATTGTCCGACCGGTCGCTCGAGATCCGAACCAGCACGTTGTCCTTCTGATGGAGGTTCCAGTCGATCTTGCCGATCAGGAGGTGCTCGTTAGTGGGCTCGGTCGGCGCAAAGACGTACTCACCGGTGCCGTCGCCGAAGTCGCGGCCGTTCGGGACCGGATACAGCAGATCCAGGTACGGCTGGATCGTGGGATGCACGCCCACGTTGCGTAATCCGCCGCCGGGCGCCGGCAACAGCCCTTTGTGCGCGTCGGCGTTCGGGACGCGCGCCAGGCGCGTGGTGCCGAGCCGCTCGCGCAGCCCCTCGTAGCTGCCGAAGAAGAACAGCTTGTTGCGCACGATCGGTCCGCCGAGCGTGCCACCGAACTGATTGCGTGTGAACGGCGGCGGGGCGTCGCCCTGGTCGAAGTAGCCCTTCGAGTCCAGCGCGCTGTCCCGCAGGAACTCGAAGAACGTGCCTTTGAACTTGTTGGTGCCAGACTTCGTGACCGCGCTGATGATGCCCCCGGCGGCCCGGCCGAACTCGGCGCTGTAGCCGTGCGTCTGGACACTGAATTCCTGCACGGTGTCGACGCCGAGCAGCACGCCCGCCACACTCGACGGCGCCTTGTCGGCGATGTCGGAGATGTTCGTCCCCTCGAGCAGATAACCGGTCTGCTCCGGCCGGGCGCCGGCAATCGAAATCTGCGTGCCGCCGAAGCCGCCGGTGAAGTCGCGCCCCGTCGCGCGGCTCACGGCGACGCCGGGCTGCAGCGTGGCGAGCTGCATGAAGCTGCGGCCGTTCAGCGGCAGCTCCGCGATCTGCTTCGTGCTCACGACGCCTCCGACGACGGCCGTGCTGAGATCGAGCAGCGCGGTCTCGCCGGCGACGGTGACGTTCTCCGAGACGCCGCCGACCGACAGCATGAGATCGATCGGAATGTCGCGTCCGATCTGCACCAGCACGTTGTTGATCGTCGTCTTCGTAAAGCCGGAGAGCTCGCCGACCACCGAATAGCGGCCCGGCGTCAGGTTCAACGCGCGATAGCGCCCGTCGGCGTCGGTTGCGATGGATCGCGTCGCGGCCGTCTCGACGTTCGTCACCGAGACGGTCGCGCCTGGAAGGATCGCTTTCGATTGGTCGAGGACCGTGCCCGAGATGCTGCCGGTCGTGGACTGGGCACGCGCCGACGCGGCGGCGAGCACGCAGGCGAGACACACGAGCGCGCGGACGGTTGCTGTCACCGTTTCCCTCCACCGGATGAAGCGGTTCCTTTTTGAGCGCAATGGTCTTACCATTGAGCCGCGTAACTTTGACGACTTTCTTATACCGTGTCAAGGCAGCGGCCGGGGTCCTGGCGGCCGTCATCTGCGCGACCGTGCTGGCGCGACCGGCCCGCCTCCGCTCGTCAGAAAACCCAGCGAGCTACGGCGCGGCTCGCAGACCAGTCTCCGCCACGGCTTCGGCGATCCGCGGCAGCTTCGGCGAAGGCGGAAGCGCCGCAGGCGCGAAGGCGGCCATCGCGCAGCCGCCCGCAGCGCCGGCCGCGTATCGCTGTCCGATGCACCCGGACGTAGTCTCGCGAACGCCCGGCTCGTGCCCTCGATGCAGGATGGCCCTGACGCTCGCCGATCCGTACGACGCGCGCGAGTTCCTCGTGGACGTGGCATCGACGCCCGCGGCGCCGCGCGTTGGCGTGACGACGCGCCTGCGCCTCACGGTCCGCGAGCCGACCACGCGCGCGCGCGTTCGCGAGTTCGTCGACGTGCACGAGAAGCGGTATCACCTGTTCGTGATCAGCCACGATCTCGAGCACTACGACCACGTCCATCCGGAGCCGCGTGCCGACGGCTCGTACGTGGTGGACATCACGCTGCCGAAAGCCGGGTTCTACAAGCTGTACTCGGACTTTCTGCCGCTGGGCGCAACGCCACAGGTCGTGCCGACATTGATGGCGACCGCGGGCTTCAGCGGCACGCTCGCGTCACAGCGGGCGCGTCTGGTGCCGGACGACACGCTGACGCGCACGGTTGGCGGGATGCGCGTCACGCTGACAGTGCCGCCGGACGGCCTGGTGGCGGGCCGCGACGAAAAGCTGCAGTACCACATCGTCGATGCCGCCACCGGTGCGCCGATTGCGGACATCGAGCCGTACCTCGCCGCGTTCGGTCACACGCTCGTCCTCAGCGAGGACACGCTCCACTACGTGCACGCACATCCGGTGGAGTGGCTGCCCGATAACCGCGCCGGAGCGGCGGGTGGCCCGGACCTGACGTTCAAGGCGATGCTGCCGAAGCCGGGACGCTACCGCATCTGGACACAGCTGAAGCGCCGCGGCGTCGTGTCGACCGTCTCGTTCACGGTGGCGGTTGCGTCCCCGGCGGAGCGATGAGCCAAGAAAGCAACCGCGGAGCACGCAGAGCACGGCGAGAAAAGATTGCTCCGCGATCTCTGCGAGCTCTGCGGTCGCTGGTCGTACCCGTGGTACTACTCGCGACAGTCACGTTGCGGGCGGACGATCCGGTCTCGAGCAGCGTGCGCTACACCGGCGAGATCGTGCGCATCCTCGATCGCAAATGCGCGCCGTGTCACGGCGCTGACGGCCTCGCGATGCCGCTGACGACCTACCGCGAGGTGCGCGAGTGGGGCCGTGCGATTCGGGAGGAAATCGTCGAACAACGGATGCCGCCGTGGAGCGCCGCGCGCGGCCATGCGCGGTTGCAGAACGAGCTCGCGCTCACGGCGCGCGAGACGGCGACGATTCTCTCCTGGCTCGACGGCGGCATGCCGCGCGGCGACGATCGCGATCTGCCGCGCGCGCCCGAGGCGGCCCGCGACGACCCGCCGGACCTCCACCTGCCCCTTCCTGCGCAGCACGTGCCGGCGCTCGAAGAGCACGTGGTCCGTCGCGTCGTCGTCGACACGAAGCTGACGGGGCTGCGGCGCGTGGCGCGGATCGCCGTCGCTCCGGGCAATCGCCGCGTGCTGCGCGGCGCGCTCGTGTTCATCGACGGCGAGGGTCAGGATGCGCAATGGATCGGCGCGTGGGTGCCGTGGGAGCCTCGCCTGCAGCCGCCCGCGTCCCACGCCTTCCGCCTTGCGCAAGGCGCCCGCCTCGCGGTCGAGCTTCACTACCGCGGCGGCCGCGACGCCGTCGAGGACACACCGGCTGTCGACCTGTATTTTGTGAAAGAAGAATCCGCCAGGCCGACAGCGGGTGCCGCGAGCGTTGGAGAGCTCCGCGTTGACGCCTCGTCGCCGGTTCGGCTCGCCGCGGCGACAACCGTCTGGGCGATCGTGCCATCCGCCGCAGCGGCGACGTCGTCACTCGAGCTCGCCGTCCGCCGGCCAAATGGCGCCGTGGAAGTGCTGTTGTGGATGCCGGACTATCGTCATGACTGGCCGCAGACGCTCGTGCTCCAGGACGGCGTGGCGCTCCCGGCGGGCACGACGGTGACGCTCGTCGCCGAGCCGCGTACATCCGCGGCGGCCGTCCGACTCAGTCTGTTGCCAGCGGCGGGCGCCGCCGGTGCCACTCGGTCGCAGACTCGAATGCCTGCGCCGCCGCGTAAATAGCCTCCTCCTCGAACGGTTTCGCGGCGATCTGCAGACCCATCGGCAGCCCGGCGGGCGACGTCGAGAACCCCATAGGCAGTACGAGCGCCGGAAATCCGCACACGTTGAACATGCGGCGGAACGGCTGCTTGACGTCGGCGACTTCGCCCGCCGGCGCCGGCATGCCGGGCGTGAGAAACACGTCGAGCGGCTGGAACGTCTTCGCCAAATCGTGCGTGAACGCCGCGCGCACTTTTTGCGCGCGCAGGTACTGCACGGCCGTGACGAGCGATCCCGCTTCGACGTCGCGGCGGACACTGGTCAGACCGTAGCGGTCGGCCTTCGCAGCCAGGAATGGCTCGTGGTACGACGACGCCTCCGCAATCCGGACGATCTGTTGCACATCGTCGGCAACGTCGGCGGTCGCCGGAAGGTCCACCTCGAGAATCGTCGCGCCGATCCGCCGGAACACATCGAGCGCCTCCTGGAACGCGCGCATCACGTCGGGATGGTAGCCGTCGAACTGCCGCGGCTTCGGGATTCCGACCCGCGCGCCGCGAACGCCGCGACGTAGGGCGCGCGTGTAGTCGGGCACGGGCACCATCGACGAGGTGTCGTCCGCGGGATCGTGGCCGGCGATCGCGTTCAGCAGCGTCGCGTTGTCGGCGACCGTGCGTGTCATCGGCCCGACGTGATCGAGCGACCACGAGATGGCGACGATGCCGTGCCGGCTGACGCGGCCGTACGTCGGCTTCATGCCGACGACGCCGCACAACGTGGCCGGATTGCGAATCGACCCCGACGTGTCGCCGCCGGTCGCCACCGTCAGCAGGCCGGCAGCGAGCGCCGCGGCGGATCCGCTGCTCGATCCGCCAGGCATACGCGAGAGATTCCACGGATTCTTCGCGTCCGGAAACGCGCCGCCCTCGCCCGCGCTGCCGAATGAGAACTCGGGAAGCTTCATCTTGCCCACCAGCACGCCGCCGGCCGCCTTCAACCGCGCGACGACGGTCGCATCGGAACCGGGCACGAAGTCGATCAGCACCGGCGTGTTCGCGGTTGTGCGAACCCCCTTCGTGTAGTGCGTATCCTTGACGCCGAACGGGATGCCGTGCAGCGGGCCGCGGTACTTGCCGCGCGCGATCTCCTGTTCCGATTCGAGTGCCGCGCGCAGCGCGTCTTCACGCGTGACCGTGATGAAGGCGCCAACCTTCGGATCCAGCCGATCGATCCGATCGAGCATCGTCTGCGTCAGCTCGACCGGCGAGAGGCGGCGCGATTTGATCAGCGCCGCAGCCGCGGTCAGCGCGAGGTAGGCCACCTCCGTCCCTGCGGGTGCGGACGCAGCTTCGCCGGTGGGACGGAGGTGGGGACTGGCCGCCCTGAAGGGCTGCGCCACCGGAATGGCGAGCGATGCGGCGACAAACTCGCGTCGTGACACATCCATCGAGTGCTCCGGTAGCTCGGCCTTCAGGCCTGGCGTTTGAGCGGGAACACGAATCCGGGCTCGGCCTCGAGCGGCAGCGACACGGCGCGGATCTTCTCGATGGCGGCGAGATGCCCCTTGTACGCAACCAGGTCGCGATCCACGCGCTCGTCGGTCAGGTCCAATCCGGCAACCCGCGCCAGTTGTTTCAACAATTGTTTGAGTTCGGCGTCGCTCAGTTGCGCTGGCATGGCGAGACTATATCAATTTCCTTGGTCTGACCATTTAGGCGCGATGTCTTCTCACGCGCGTTGGTCTGGTAGGTCAGGTAGGTCGCGTGGGTCAAACGTCTGCGCTTCAGCCGCGACGGCGCTTACGCGGCCGGCGCCTCCTCACGGTCTTTTGGCGCTCCTTCGTCGGCTGAGAGCGTTTGGGATGCGCCTCATCAAGAATGTCCTCACCGTCCGGTTCGACGGCTGGTACTTGAGCGAGTGCCGCCTCAAAGCGGGCGCGGGATCCACGCCGAGCTTGGGCTTCGAGGTACTCCTCAGTCAGGAGAGCGGACATCTTCTCGGCCAACGCAGCCGAGACGAGCTGGTTGATGGAGATGCCTTCTCGTCGCGCCAATTCGCGAGCGCGCTCGTGCAAAGAGTTCGGAAGGCGAAGGCTGAGGGCACTCATGACGCTGCTCCAAGAGACCGCAGAAAATCGCGCGGCGTTTCCGCACGGACACCAAATCGTGCCGAGCCCGCAAAGTCCCGTGTATTGAAGGTCACAATGCGATCGCAGTGACCGTGCACCGCAACCTCAACAACCAGATCATCGCTCGGGCCTGAATCGTACCGGGATTGTCGGAGGGCCCATTCGTTGAGAGGATGGAGCCCATGGCACGACCGAGTCGATATTCTCCCGAGGTACGCGAGCGCGCGGTCCGGATGGTCCGGGAGCACGGCGCCGAGCACTCTTCCCAG
>WNFV01001521.1_pt1 | contig 58379 bp, 62 predicted proteins | sample 5400101 | NCBI WGS metagenome assembly WNFV01 (sample SAMN13153361, study PRJNA577476) | soil metagenome | isolation source: 115 cm soil or saprolite under grassland replicate 1 | place: USA:California | collected 2016-06-15
GCGAAGACGCTGCGCCCCGATGCCGACGTTCGACCTTTCGACGGATGGCACAGCGCCCCGGAGGACCCGGCGATCCTGGCCTTCACCTCCGGCACCAGCGGGCGACCCAAGGGTGTCATCCTCGCTCACGAGAATCTCTTCTGGGGCACTCGCAACGCACTCCAGCGGCTCGACATCGACCAGGACGACCGAGTGCTGGTCTCCACACCGCTGGCTCACACCGCGGTGTTCTCCGGTCTCGCACAACACGCCTGGACCACGGGAGGCAGCGTCGTTCTCGCGCCGCGCTTCGACCCCGACCTCTTCATCGACGCCGTACACGAACATCGCGTGACCACCGCATTCGCGGTGGCCGCGATGCTCGGCCGCCTCGTCAGATCCCCGCGCTGGACAACCATCTCCGACTCCGCGCTGCGGTGGCTCCTCGTCGGCGGCGGTCCTCCGGTCAAATCTCTCACCCTGAGCCTCGCACGGGCCGGGATCACGGTGATCAACTCCTACGGCTCCGGGCGTCACTGGCGAGATCTGGCTGCGAGGCCCCTCCGTGGCACGCGAGTACCTCCTGCCGGACGGCGCGCACACTCCGGCTGTCGACCAGGACGGATGGCTGCACACCGGCGACCGAGGACTGCAAGACCTAGAGGGACGCCTATTCGTGAGCGGCCGTATCGCGGACACCATCGTCACAGGAGGCGAGAACGTGGATCCTTCTGAAGTCGAGGATGCCCTCAGCGCGATGGCCGAGGTCCGCGACGTCGCTGTCATCGGTCTCCCAGACCCCGTATGGGGCGAAACCGTGGCCGCCGTTCTTGTCCTCGAGCCCGGCGCGAGCGTCCGGCTCGAGGACCTCCGCACCCACCTCCGACCGCGCCTGGCCAGGCACAAGATCCCCCGGCGCCTGATCCTCGTCGACGCGCTACCTCGCACCCCGACCGGAAAACTGCAGCGCCACGCGCTGATCAGCGCGGTCAGAGATCCGCCGATTGACGCGAAGGACGCCGAGAACCCGTGACCTGACCGTCAACACGCCGTGTCCATCAAGTGTTCGCGCACACGAACCCGAGGTGGGCTCGGCGGCGCCGACCACCTGGCGGCGGCCATCACGCAGGACCTGCGCCTGCGCGGGCAGCAGGTCGCCGAGCCGGGCGGTCGCCCGGTCCGCCCGGAATTCCTGGGTGAAGGCGAACGCGGCATTCAGCACCACCACGACGCAGATCGCGACCGCGAGCCGCCCGAGCCCCGCGATCGCCGCGAGCCCGGCGGCGACCCACAGCATCAGCGCGAAGAAGTGCGTGAGCTCGGCCAGCAGCTGGCGCAGCGGCGCCGGCCCGCGGACCGCAGGCAGCACGTTCACGGCGCTGCCGGTCGGCGGCCGCCGCCGAGGTCAGGCCGGCAGGCAGAGTGTCAACGGAGCCGGCGGGCATACGGGTCGGTCTCCTCCGGCCGCGGGGTGAGCCGCACCTTCACGTCCACGGCGAACGCGCCGCCCGGTGTCGCGACCAGCGGGTTGACGTCCAGCTCGGCCATCTCCGGGACCAGCTCGGCCAGTCGCGCGACCCGGTGCAGTACGTCGAGCACCGCGTGCTCGTCGGTCGCGGGCAGGTCGTCGCGGATCGCGCCCACCATCAGCTCCACGCCGCCGGGCACCATCGACTGCACGGTCACGTGCGGATCCCCGGTGGCCGCCGCCACCGCCGCGTACGCCGCGCGCAGCGCGGTCTCGTCGGCGATGTCCAGCTGGACACCGCCGACGTCGGTCTTGTGCACGATCTGCGGCGCCGCGGTCTTCAGCGCGACCGGGTAGCCGAGCTCCGCGGCCGCCCGGGCGGCGGCGTCCAGATCGGCCACGGTCCTGGTCGGCTGCACGGTGATCCCGACCTGCGCCACCAGCCGCGCCGCCAGGTCCGCCTCCAGCCACCCGCCGTCGGGGTTCCCGTCCAGGAACTCCTGTACGACGGTCCGGGCGCCGGCGGCGTCGACGCGGTCGAGCACCGGTACCGAGCCCTGCGGCCGCTGCCGCCACTCGGCGTACTGCACCGCACGTCGTAGCGCCCGGATCGCGGTCTCGGGGAACGCGAACACCGGCAGCTGGCGGCCGCCCGCGAGTGTGATCAGCGGGGCCGCGTCCGGCGCGCCGAGACAGGTCACGACCACCGGGACGGTGCTGCCCTCGCAGGCGCGGCTGATCGCGTCGTACACCTGCTCCACGTCACCGGCCCGGGTGGCGGCGAACACGATCAGCAGCGCGTCCACCTCACCGCCGGACAGCAGCGCCCGCACCGCGGCCGCGAGCCGTTCGGGGGTGGCGGCCGCGCCGAGGTCGACCGGGTTGTCCGCGGCCACCGCACCGGTTGCCTGGAGCAACTGTTCACGGGCGGCGGGGGTGAGTTCCGGGACGGTCAGGCCGAGTCCTTCGGCCGCGTCCGCGGCCAGCACGCCGGCACCTCCGGCGTTGCCGACGATCGCGACCCGGCGACCCTTGGCCAGCGACTGGCCGGACAGCACCCGGGCGGTGTCGACGAGCTCCTCGACGGTGTCCATCCGCAGCACGCCGGCCTGCGCGAACAACGCGTCGACCGCGGTGTCCGAGGTGGCGGCGGCCGCGGTGTGCGACGCGCCCGCGCGGCGCCCGCCGCCGGACCGCCCGCCCTTGACCACCAGCACCGGCTTGGTCCGGCCGACCAGCCGGGCGAGCCGGCCGAACTTGCGCGGGTTGCCGAACGACTCCAGGTATAGGCCGACCACGTCCGTGCGCTGCTCGCCCCACCAGCGCAGCAGCAGGTCGTTGCCGCTGACGTCGGCCTTGTTGCCCAGTGACACGAATTCGGAAATGCCGAGCCCGGCGCGGCTGGCGTGGTCGAGCACCGCGATCCCGATCGCGCCGGACTGGGACGCGAGGGCGAGCGAGCCGGGCTCCGGGCTGACGTTCGCGAAGGTGGCGTCCAGCCGGACGCCGGGAGCGGTGTTGACGATGCCGAGGCAGTTCGGGCCGATCAGCCGCATGCCGTGCGCGCGGGCGCGTCGTACCACTTCCTGCTGGACATGGTTGCCTTCGGCACCTGTCTCGCCGAAGCCGGAGCTGAGGATCACCACGCCGCCGACACCGGCCGCGCCGCACTCGCCGACGACCGCGGCGACCTGATCCGCGGGCACCGCGACGATCGCCAGGTCCACCGGTTCCGGGACCGCGCCGACGGACGGGTAGCACGGCACGCCCGAGATCTGATCCGCGTGCGGGTTCACCGGGAACAGCCGGCCGGCGTACTCGCCGCCGACCAGGCTCACCAGCACCTCGTGGCCGATCCCGCCGGGTTTGCGGCCGGCGCCGATCACGGCCACCGAACGCGGTGCGAGCACCGGTTCCAGCGAGCGACGCTCGGCGTCCCGTTCCCGCTCGGCCATCCGGTCCAGGGTGGCCGGCGCGTACGACGTGCTGAGCGACAGTTCGACCACGCCGCTCTCGATCGTGCGGACCTGCTCGAAGCCGGAGTCGGCGAAGACCCGCAGCATCGGCGCGTTCTCGGCGAGCGTGTCGGCGTGCAGGTGGTGGATGCCGCGCTCGCGCGCGATCACCGCGAGCTGCTCCAGCAGCAGGGTGCCGATACCGCGGCCGTGGAACGCGTCGTCGACCAGGAACGCGACCTCTGCCTCGCCGGCGCGCAGCGGCTCGAAGCTGCCGACCGCGACCAGCCGGCCGGCCGCCTCGGCCACCAGGGCGACGTGGCCGTCGTCCTCGGACTCCGCCGACAGGTGGTGGCTGTGCTGGTCCGCGCCGACCCGGCTGACGCCGAAGAAACGCAGGTAGATGGAACGGTCGGAGACCCGCTGGTTGAGCGCGCGCAGCGCGTCCTCGTCGTCCGGCCGGACCGGCCGGATGTGCACCACGGATCCGTCCGCGGCCAGCGCGTCCCAGCCGGCGGCGTCGCGGCTCAGCGATCGCATGGTTGCTGCAGGCGACGTCATGAGGAGGGGCTCCTTCGGTGTGGTTTCCACCTCCATCACAGTCGCCGGGGTCCGGAAATTGCAGGGCCCGACGGACCACGGTGCGGCGGACCTTCGACCCTGATCGGCCCGCCGGTGCCGTCATAGCCTCGAACCGACGGAGGGAGATGCCGCATGGACGCCGCGATCAGGACCTGGCAGCTGTCGAAGGCGTACGGCCGCCGCCCCGCCCTGCGCGAGCTGGACCTGGAGGTGCCGGCCGGCGGCGTGGTCGGGTACCTCGGGCCGAACTGAGCCGGCAAGACCACGACGATGCGGCTGCTCGCCGGGCTGCTGCGTCCCACGTCCGGCCGCGCCGAGGTGCTCGGCCTGGACCCGTACGGCGACCGTGAGCAGGTGCAGCGCCGGATCGGTTAGCTGCCCGGCGACTTCGTCGCCTACCCGGACCTGACGGCGCGCAGTACCGACCAGCGGCCTGGACCCGATCATGCAGCGCGAGTTCATCGCCTTGCTGGCCGAGACCAGGGCTTCCGGCCGGACCGCCTTCCTGTCCTCGCACATCCTGTCCGAGGTCGAGTCGGTCGCGGACACCGTCGGCATCCTGCGCGCCCGGCGGCTGGTGGTGACCCGCTCGATCGACGAGCTCAAGGCCACCGCGGTACGGCGGGTCGACCTCACCTTCGCGGCGGCCGTTCCGGAAGCCGTACTGCGCGCGGTGCCGGCGGTGCGGGCGCTGTACGTCTCGGGGCTCACCGCGCACCTGGTAGTGGAGGGCTCGATGGCGGACCTGGTTCGCGCCGCCGCGCCGTACGAGGTCGTGACGGTGCTCAGCCACGAACCGGACCTGGAGGAGATCTTCCTCGACTACTACGCGAAGGGCGGGTGAGCGGCGTGTTCCGCAACGTCTTCCTGAAGAGCCTGCGCGACCAGCGCCGGGGACTGCTCGGCTGGTCGCTCGGGCTGTCGTTCCTGGTCTTCGTCGAGTCGGCGGTCTGGCCGACGATCCGTGACATGGACTGCGGCAAGCTGCTGGAGAGCTACCCCGAAGAGCTGCGGAAGATGTTCGACCTGGACGCGATGACCACCGGCACCGGGTTCATGAACGCCGAGCTGTTCACGCTGCTGCTGCCGTCGATGTTCGTCGTGTACTGCGTCGCGCGCGGCGCCCGGCTGGTGGCCGGCGAGGAGGAGGCCGGCACTCTCGACCTGCTGATGGTGACACCGGTCTCCGGCGCGCGGCTGGTGCTCGAGAAGGCACTCGCGCTGGCCGCGTCGATGCTGGTGCTGGGTGCCGCGCTGTTCGCCGCGACGGTGGGCGGCAGCGCGCTGTTCGACCGGCGGATCGGACCGGGCGCGGGGCTGCCTGTCGATGGTGCTGCTCGGCCTCGAGTACGGCGTGCTCGCGCTCGCCGCCGGCCTGCAGACCGGCTACCTGTGGATGCTCACCGTGGCCGTCGTCGCGGTCGCGCTGGCGATGCCGGTGCTCGACCGGCGCGACATCGCCGCCCACGCCTGACCGCTGACGTTCGCCGGTCAAGCCCTGTCGGACTTCTTGGCGGAGCGCGATCGCGCCCGGTTCCCGAGCGGGCCGCCGGAGAACACGATCGACACGCCCAGCATGAAGCCGAAGTCGTACCAGCCGCCGTTGTTGTGGATCTCGTAGATGCTGACCCCGTTGTTGAACAGCGAGACCAGGAACGTGACCGGGCTGATCAGCCCCTGCCACAGACCGAGCCAGAAGCCTGCGAGCTCCTGCGTCCCGGCGACGGCGTCGTTCGGCCCCGCCGCGCACGCAGACAGCACGAGCGCCAGGGCGGTCCCGGCGGTCAGCGCGATCGCCGTACGAGCTGGTCGGGTGATCGGTGCCATCTCCACATCCTCTCGAGAGCGGACAGGCTCACGCTCGCGCGGGAGCCGCCCGGCACGGCACCGCCGAAGGTCCCCCGGAAACCGGGCAACCACCCGGGCATCGACGGGGGACAGGTGGCTTTGGTCCCGCCTCCGGCTGCCGCTGGTCCCTGTGGTCGGCGGACGGCGCGCGGTGCTGTGGAAGTGAGACTGAGTAGACGCAGACAAGGAGGCGGTTGTAGTGACGACACTCGCGAGGCGTGAGCGTGGCACGTTCGCGGACCTGTTCGACTGGCTGGAGGCGGAGATCCCCGCGTTCCCGGCCTTCCGTCCGTTCACCAGCGCGCAGCTGATGCGGGTCGAGGACTACGACGACGAGGGGCGTTACGTGCTCCGGATCGAGATGCCCGGCATCGACCCGGACAAGGACCTGGACATCGCGATCTCCGACGGCGTGCTGACCGTGAAGGCGGAGCGCCGTGAGGAGAAGAAGGAAGGACAGCGGTCCGAGTTCCGGTACGGCACCTTCCGGCGCAGCATGACGCTGCCGGCGGGCGCCGACGAGGACGACGCCAAGGCGACGTACGCCGACGGCATCCTCGAGATCCAGGTCGCCATCGGGACCATGAAGGAGCCGGAGGCGAAGCACATCTCCATCGTGAAGGGCTGAGACCCGCGCTACGTGGGTGGGACGGCTGGACACGGCCGTCCCACCCCGCCATGACCCGCCGTCTGTGCAGGGCGCTTCGTCCCGAACCAGCCGGGACTTTCGCGCCCGTACGCGATCCAGCACCGGCGCGCGAGGCCGTTGCCTTGCGCAACAGCAGCGCCGGGCTGCTCGTCGGCCGGTCAGGCGCCGGCTGATGCCGTGCGAGGCAGCGCCGCTACAGCTGGCGCCGTCCCCGGCGGCGAGGGCTCGCCGATGTGACGGTCGGGAGCGAGCGCGACGGCGTCGAGCTGGTCGCCGAGTCGCCTGAGTGCCTGCCGGGCCGACGCCTCGGTGTCGTACCTGGCGAGGACCTGGTTGAACTGGCGGGACGACCAGGCCGTGACGACCCAGTGATCACCGTTCGCTGCGACGTCCACCGTCGAGCACATGCTCAGGTTGACCAGGCGACCTTCCGCGTTCCGTACCCAGCCGTCCATCAGACGGCCCCCGCAGTTCGGTTCGAGTAGCCCATCTCGTGCCTCCACTGTCCAGTCCTGCAGCCGCCAACCCGCGGGCGGCGTCCACGCCCAGCCCTCCGGCAAGGTCGCCTTGCCCTCACGGTCCGGTCCCGGACAGCAGCGGGGCAGAGCCGAACCGCACCCCTCCGCGGGACCTTCGTCGCCCGGCGACGGAGGCGTGATCGCGCTCCGCCCCTGCCGACCGTTCCCGGACGACCGGTTGGACTTCGGGCAGGGTCGAAAGTCCTGGATGCCATGCACCAGGACGCGGGGGTGCTGAGGCAGGTCAGACGGCGTCGGGGAGGTGTTGGGTGCCGGTGTGGTCGACGCGGTAGCGGGCGCCGTGAGGGCTGGTCCACTCGAATGCGCCGTCGGGCAGGCGCTGGTAGCGCCAGCCGCCGTGGGTTTTCGCGCGGTGGTGGCGTCGGCAGCCGGGAGCGAGGTTCTCGGTGCTCGTCTGACCGGGTGGTCCGGTGTCGTCGTACGGCACGATGTGGTCGAGGTCGCAGTCGACGCTGGGCCGGTTGCACCAGGGGAACACACAAGTCGGGTAGCGCAGCTGGAGGTGTTCGCGGATCCGGTCGGGGATCTCGTACGCATCGACGCTGATCTGTTCGTGCAGGTCGATCACGGGTTTGACGACGAATCGCCGGTGGCCCAGGAGCTCGCCGAGCTGGGTGGCCAGCAACGGGCCGAGATGATCGACGCGGAGCACACCGTGTCCGGTGGCCAGGGTGTGGTCGGTGAGGTGTACGTGCAGGATCGACTGCACGGTCCCGCCACGGCGGATGTTGTCGAGCCTTCCAGCCAGGGCGTCGCGACGGCCGGCGGCATCAGTCGTCGGGGTGTCGTGGTCGGGGGTGCGGCAGGTGTCCCAGAGGGCGAGGGCGGCTTGGGGGTCGGCGAGCCAGCCGACGGCTTTGGCGCGGCGGGCATCCCGGGTGTCGGGGTCGCCGAGGGTTTCGAGGAGGTCGGCGATGTGGTCGGTGGCGGCGTCGAACCGGATCACGTCGCCGGCGGCGGCCTTCATGACCAGGGTCTTGGTGCCGTGCAGGTCGGACTGCCCGACCCACACGCCGCGCTCGCGCGCGGCGCGGTCGGCGTCTGCGCGGGCGCGGTCGGGGTCGGCCTGTATCACGGCGGCCTTCAGGATCTGGTCGAGCCGCCACGGGGTGACCGACTGCACGATCTGGTGCACGCGGGCGTCCACCAGTGCCGCGGCCTCCCGCGACAGCGCGAGACAGGCGGTGGCGATCTTGCGGGCTCGCCACGCGGTCACCTCGCCGGCCAGCACCCGCGCCCACGTCCGCGGGAACCGGTGTCGCAGCGCCAGCGCGTCACCGATCAGCGCCTGGGCCGCACCCGACGAGATCCCGATCGCTGCGCCGAGCTCATCGGCGGCGAACTCCGCCATCGCCGGACACCCGTCGCCGCCGTGCACCACCGCCCGCTCCATCCCCGGCAACACCCCACCGAGCGGCGTCCGGGCCGTTGCGTGCTCGGGACCGGGATGCAGATCGGCGATGTGCGCGGCGACCTGCAACAACTGTGCCTCCGCGTGGTCCGCGGTGGCGCGCAGCTCAGCGGCCGCGGCGAACGCCCCGGCCGCGTCGAGCCCACCCACATCACCGTCGAACATGCTATCGATTCTAGGCCATCCCTCCGACAGAAACCGTGCCGCGCGTCCGTCTGTGGATGACGCACCACGAGGTCAGAGTTCTTTGTGAGCAAGGGAAATCTCCACTGAGAGAGTCATCGCAATGCAGTCAGTGGCGGACGGCGGTGACCGCGAAGCGTTCGACTCCCTGATAGTGACCGCCTGTCGACACGACGACCGTCAGCGCCGGATCGGTGGCGCCGCGGAAGGACACCCGCGTGGTCCACGGATGCCGTTCGCCCCCGGCGGGGAGGCAGCACGTCTCGCCGATCGGTTTCGGCGACGACGGTTGCCGGACCTGCACACGCAGGTTCTCGTCCACACCGGTGATCCGGCCGCCGACGGAGAACGGCGATGACACGACGGCGCCGTACGACGGGGAGGTCAGCGTGAGGTCGGTGTCGTGGGTGCCGACGACCTCCCACGGCGCGTCCTGACCGGCGCCGATCCGGACCAGGTGCAGCACGGCGGCGACGTCGCGCCCGGAGGAGGTCGAGTTCCCGACGGCGATCCGGGCGTCGTCGCCGTGGATCGACTGCGCGACGACCTCATCCACCTCGGTGAAGCCGAGGAAGCCGGTGGTGAAGCCGAGCGCGGTCCGCCCGGCGTCGAGGTGCCACGGCTGAGCGCCACCCGTGCGGTACGCGCGCTGCCAGGCGGCGGCGTCGTCGAGCGTCGCGAACGGCCAGAGCGGCTGGTACGAGAACGGCCGCACCGTCGGGCTCGGCGAAGCACTGGGCGAAGCAGTGGGCGAGGCGGTCGGAGACTCACTCGGCGAGGCGGACGCCGGTGAGCTCGGTGGCGTGGTCGTCGTCCCGCCCGTCGGCGGCGAGCCGTCGTCGTCGCCACCGATCAGCACCACCAGCAGCACAGCCACCAGGGCCACTGCCACCGCGGCTGCGATCGCGACAGCCGCATAGAACCGGCGGCGCACTGTGCGCTGCTGCGCCGGGCCCGACGGTTCGTTCATGGTCATCGGCGCCCTCCCGAAGGTCCTGTCTGAACGATGACCGTGGCGCGGTACCGGCCTGCAGGGCCGTAAGTCCCGTACCCGGTGACCGAACCACCCTGCCGCCGAGCCCCCGCGGAGCGGATCGTGGTACCAGGAGGCATGGTGCCGCGCGGCGGACCCTCGTGCCCGGCGCTAGGAGGAGCGGATGAGGGAGACCTTCCGGTTCGGCACGGTCGCCGGGATACCGATCGGTGCGCACTGGTCCGCGCTGGCGCTCCTGCTGGTGGTCACCAACGGCCTGGCGGGTGCCGGGCTGCCGGAGCTGGTGCCGGGGTACTCGATGGGGGCGTACTGGCTGACCGCGGCCGTGGCGACCGTGCTGCTGCTCGGCTGCGTGCTGCTGCACGAGCTGGCGCACGCGCTGCTCGCCCGCCGGTACGGGGTGCCGGTGGAGCGGATCACGCTCTGGGCTCTGGGTGGTTTCAGCCTGCTCGGCGGTGAGCCGGAGACGCCGCGGGCCGCCTTCTGGATATCGGCGTCCGGCCCGCTGACCAGTCTCGGCCTCGGCGCGTTCGCGGGCGGCGCCGGGCTGCTGCTCGACGCGGCGCACGCGCCCGGCCTGGTCACCGTGTCGGCGCTCTGGCTGGCCGTGATGAACGTCGTACTGGGCCTGTTCAACCTGCTGCCCGGCGTGCCGCTGGACGGCGGCCGGGTGCTGCGCGCCGCGCTCTGGCACCGGTACGGCGATCCCGACCGGGCGGCGCTGGCCGCGGCGGGGGCCGGACGGGTCGTGGGCGTCCTGATCGCGGCCGGTGGTGTGATCGAGGTGGTCGCCGGTGATCCGAGCGGGATGTGGCTGGTCGCGGTCGGGTACTTCGTGGCGATCGCGGCGGTCACCGAGGGCCGGGCGGCCAGGCTGCGCAGCCGGGCCGGGAAGGCGCCGGTCGCCGCGGTGATGTCGCCGCCGGGCGTCTGCGGCTACGCGCTGATGTCGGTCGAGAGGTTCCTCACCGAGGTCGCGCCGCGAACCGGTCAGCGGGTGTTCGCCGTGACCGACTTCGACGGCCGGCCGACCGGGACGATCAGCCTCGGCCGGCTGAGCCGGGTGCCGCCCGCGCTGCGCGCGTCCACGCTGCTGATCGATGTCCGGGTGCCGTTGCGGCGGGTCCCGGTGGCGAAGCCGGGCGACCCGCTCGCCGATCTGCTGGTGCGGATGCCGGCCCGGCCGGACGCGCTGGCGCTCGTCGTGGACGGTGAGCGGCTCGTCGGCGTGGTCACCTCGTACGACGCGATGGGCGCGACGGCACCACCGCGCCCGGGGGAGCTGCCGCGCCCGGGGGATCAGGCCGCGACGAGCACGCCGTAGCGGCCGTCGAAGCGCCGGTAGAGCACCCGCCCGTTCCCGTCCGGGTTGCGGAAGAACAGGAACCGGTCGCCGCTGAGGTCGAGCCGTTCCCGTGCCTGCCGGGTGGTCAGCTCCGGCGCGTGGCCGACAACGCCGCACCCGCCCGCGGACCGCCGGTAGACGACCGCATCGGCGCCGCTGTCCCGGTCGGTGAACAGGTAGAAGTCGTGGTCCAGCAGGTCCATCTCGTACGCCGCCTCGTCCGCCGTCACCGGCTCCAGCGCGAACGTCTTCAGCCGTACGACGCTGCCGCCGCGCGGTACGACCGGACGCGGCGGCAGATCGCCGTGCCGCCACTCGTGCGCGTCGGCGACGCCGATCCAGCGGTGCCGGGTCCGGCTCCGCTCGCGCAGTTGCACCAGCCGGCGCTGCAGCCGGTCGACCAGCAGGTCGGTCGCCTCGGTGAACTCCGTCGCGGTGACGTGCGCGCGGACCGGCGTACCGCGCACCACGACGCTGACCTCGATCCGGGCCGGGTGCTCGTGCGCCGGGTTCGGCTCCAGGCTCATCGTGACGGCGGCGTGCTGCACCGGGTCGTGCAGCCGCCCGAGCAGGTGCTCGATCTTGCGCAGCGCATAGGGCGCGGCCGGGCGCGGCACCGCGCCGCGGATGGTGAGCTGGATCGGGATGTTCGTCAGCTGGTCGGTCATGATCCCGCTTCCTGAGGTCGAACGCGCGAGGTGAGGGAGGTCCAGCACCGCTTGTGCAGCGCCGCGAGATGTACGGTGCACGGTCGACTCCGCTTCTCCGTACCGGCTGTAAGGACGTCCCTCACCCATTTCCATCCCACCGCGCCGTGCGGCTGCGGATCAGGGTCGAAAGTCCCGGCTCGATGGGGCAATGTTGCCAGCGGCAACCGGTCTAGTCCTCGCGGATCCGGGCGCGGGCCTCGTCGAACCCGGCCTCGTCGATGCGCCCCTCGGCGTACCGGCGCTCGAGGATCTCCAGCGGCGTCTCCCGGGCGGGCAGGCGCGGCGTCGCCGAGGTGCTCCGCAGGTAACGGCCGAGCGCCAAGCCCGCGACGGCGATCACGGCGACCCAGACCACCAGACCGAAGGCCATCATCCAGCTCATCCCGCCACCGAAGCCGTACATCATCGAAACCGCCTCCTTCTGCTTTCCAGACTGACGCTCGGGCGGCCCGACCACGACGGCCGATGGGACCGCGAACAGGTGCCGAAAGTCCCGCCCGCAACCGGACGCCACGGACGGCGCCCAGCTGCTGGTGGTCGGCTCCCGCGGTCGCGGTGGCTTCCGCGGGAGCCCGGTGCTGGTGCGCTGAGGTCAGCGTGGCTGGCCGGGTTGTCGCGGCCCGATGCGGTAGGGCCGCATCATCTCGTTGTCCTCGTGCTCGACGATGTGGCAGTGCCACACGAACTGGCCGGCATTCTCGAACCTGGCGCGGATCCGGGTGACCTCGCCCGGATACGCGGTGACCGTGTCCTTGAGTCCGGATTCCCCGGCCTCCGGTGGCCGGGCGGGCCCGCTGAGCTGGATCGGTTGGACGGGTTCACCCGTCGAGGGATCGAGCTCGAGTCCCTGCCGGTTCACGACTTCGAAGGTCGTCTCGTGGACGTGAATGGGGTGGGCGTCGCCGGTGAGGTTGTTGAACTCCCACACCTCGGTGTCGCCGGGGGCCGGATTCTCGCTGACCGGAGCGGCCCACGCCATGTGGACCGGGTTGCCGGCGGCGTCAACGGTGCCCAGTCCGGCTTCCGCGGGGCCGTCCCAGAACTCCGACATCATCTCGACGAGCGCCAGCGGGCGCGTGCGGGCCGCTGCCGGAAGCGGGACGATCGCCGGGAGCACCAGGAACTGTGGCGGGGTGGTCGGATCCGCCGTGACAGCCGGTACGACGTCGAACGCCATCACCTGTCCGGTGCTGTCGGGGTCGGCGACGTCGAAGTCGTCGGGTGGTTCGCCGCCGCCGAACGGCTCGTCCGGGCCGACGTTGGCCAGGACGTGCCGTCCCTGGGGCACGTTGGTGAAGTCCACGATCAGGTCCACGCGTTCGGCCAGCCCCATCAGCACCTGGTTGCCGTGGTCCGCGCTGACGTTCACCGGTGCGGCCAGGTAGCCGCCTTCGTTGCCGATCTGCCAGACCTCCACGCCCGGCACCTGGTTGAAGTCCAGGACCAGGAACCGCGACTGGCAGCCGTTGAGGAACCGGAGCCGGTACCGCCGCTGCTGGACCGTGTGGAACGGCCAGGTGTTGCCGTTGACCATGATCATGTTGCCGAAGAACTCGGGGTTCCAGATCGGCGCCAGATCGGTGAACGGGATGAAGCCCGGGTCGGCGGCGGTGGCGCCGTCGAAGAACTCGCGCGAGTCCGGGTAGAACAGCGAGCCGTCGGTGTTGAACGCCCGGTCCTGGACCGCGATCGGGATCTCGAAGTAGGTCTTGTTGGACGGGAACCCGTCGGCCTCGATCGGAGCGGGCCCGGGCAGCACGGCCGTGGTGCCGGAGCGGCTGTCGACGATGGCCTTCTCGCCCTGAGGCCCGCCGCGGACGAGGAAGAAGCCGGCCGGTCCGGCGTACACGTTGAGGCGGGTCATGCCGAGAGTGTGGTCGTGGTACCAGAGCGTCGACTCGCGCTGGTTGTTCGGGTACTGGAAGGTCGCGAAGCCGGGGCCCCAGGTCACGCCGTACCTGGCCGAGGCCTTGCTCGCGAAGAAGTCGTACCAGGTGCCCTGGGTCGCGTAGCCGGCCGGGACGTTCCCGGCCGCCGGCAGGTACCACGCCTCGGAGTAGCCGTCGCTCTCGTCGCCGACCCCGGCCGCGCCGTGCAGGTGCGTCACGACCGGCACCGGGCCCTTGTAGCGATCAGGGGTCGAGGTGAACGACGGCCGGGTGTCGCGGCCCGCCGTCCCACCGGACGGGTTGGCCCAGTGCAGCGTCTGGTCGACCGGCAGCAAATGCGGCAGGTAGTTCCGGTTGCCGTCCACGAGATCGTTGATCCACTTGACCCGGACGGGCCGGTTCCACCTGGCCTCGATCGTGAGCGAAGGCGCGTTGTGGAGCAGCAGTCCCCGCTTGCTCGCAGACCTGACCGCGCCGTATCCCCAGACGGTCGTGGCCGGCAGTCCGGCCGGCAGGATCTGCTGCGCGAACTGCCGCACCGAGATCTCGTAGTAGTCACCGGGCTTGCCGCCCGGCATCGTGATCGTGCCCGCGCGCGGCATCACCGGCGGGACGAGCAACGGCGTCTTGAACTTGGGCACCGAGTGCGGATTGAGCGTTCCGCCTGGGATCTGGGCCAGGGCCCGCAGCGCGCCGCCCGGCATCCGGGCGAACAGCGCGAAGCCCGCGCCTGTCGCACCCACCGCTCTGATGAACACTCGCCTGCTGAGTGAATTCCTGGATCCGCCGCTGTGACCTGTCATCGTCCCCACCTCACGAGCATCGACTCGCCCGCCGGGCCCCCGGTGGTTGCGGGCCGGCGCCTACACTTCCACGATCGTCGTCGCGTCCGGTGCCCGGGAGAGCCGAAACGCATCCGTCGGGGGGACCTTCGGCTATGCGATCTCGCCATCCGTCTGTGGACGGCTGGGCATGCCGTTGCCTCCAGGAACGGAGTCGGCATGCCAGGCGTGGTAGGCCGCCACCGCGGTCGGAAGGGTGTAGAAGACCCGGTCCGGCCCGAGCCGGTCGAGGAAGCCCGCCGACTCCAGCACCTCGCGCAACTCCTGCTTGACCCGGGCCAGGGCCAGCACGATGCCGCGGTGCTCGAGCTCGGAGCGCAGGTCCTCGAGCGCGTCCGCGGCCGTCACGTCGAGCTCGATGTTCGCCTCGGTGTTCAGCAGCAGCCACTCGACCGGCGACGGCGCGGAGTCCACCGCGGCCAGCGCGCGGCGCCGGAAGTCCTCCGCGTTGGCGAAGAACAGCGGTGAGTCGTAGCGGTACACGACGAGCCCCGGCACCGGCCGCGCGTCCGGGTAGTCGTCCAGGTCGTGCATACCCGGCACGCCGGGTGCGTACCCGAGGATGCCGTCGTGCGGCCGGGCCACCCGCCTGAGCAGGTCCAGCACCGAGAGAGCCAGCGCCACCAGTACGCCGTACAGGACGCCCAGGACCAGCACGCCGGCCGTGGTGGTGAGTGACAGCACCAGCTCGCTGCGGCGGAACCGGCCGATCCGCCGGAAGTCCCCGACGTCGATCAGCCGCAGCGCCGCGTAGACCACGACGGCGCCGAGCGCGGCGGTCGGGAACGTCGCCAGAAGCGGCCGGGCGGTCAGCACCGCCAGCAGAACGGTGCCGAGGGCAACGATCGAGTAGAGCTGCGTGCGAGCCCGGACGGCGTGGGCGATCGCGGTCCGGCTGCCGCTGCTGCTGACCGGAAAGCCCTGCAGCAGCCCGGACGACAGGTTGGCCGCGCCCAGGGCGAGCAGCTCGGTGTTGCTGTCCACGCTCTCGTGGTGGCGGCTCCCGAACGCCCGCGCGGTGAGGACGTTGTCGGTGTACCCGACGATGGCCAGTCCGATCGCCGGCAGCAGCAGGTCACGCAGGTCGGCGGTGGTGACGTCCGGCAGTCGCGGCGCGGGCAGCCCGCTGGGGATCGCGCCGACCGTGGCGACGTCCAGCCCGAGCGCCACCACCGCACCCGCGGCCAGCAGCATCGCCGCCAGCGGACCCGGTGCCCAGGGCAACCATCGTGCGACGGCGAGCAGGAACGCCAGCACCCCGGCCGCGAGCAGGACGGTTCCCGGATCGGCCTCGGTCACGTGCCGCGCGGCGTACCAGATCTCGTCGAGCGGCGACTCGGCCTCGATCCGGATCCCGGTGACCCGTCCGAGCTGGCCGGCGATCATCAGCACCGCGATACCGGCCATGTAACCGACCAGCACGGGCCGCGACAGCAGGTCGGCGAGGAAACCCAGCCGGGCCAGGCGTCCGAGTAGGCACAGCACGCCGACGATCAACGCCAGGCCCGCGGCGAGTGCGCCGTAGCGGTGCGGGTCGCCGGCGGCGAGTGGCCCGATCGCGGTCGCGGTCATCAGCGCGGTGCTGGACTCCGGCCCGGCGGACAGCAGGCGCGACGAGCCGAGCATCGCGTAGACCAGCAACGGCCCGGCCGCGGCCCACAGCCCGGCCACCGGCGGCAGTCCCGCGACCTGGGCGTAGGCCATCACCTGCGGCACCAGGTACGCGGCCACCGTCACCCCGGCCAGCACGTCCGCACGTAGCCAGCCCGCCCGGTAGCCGCGCATCCACGCGGGGAACACGCGTCTCAGTATGTCGGGATCACCACGTCCGAGCCGGTGCTGTGCGCCGGCCGCCGCTCGGCGGCGTCGCGGTAGTGCTTCACCACCGTCACCGGGCAGGCCGCCGCGGCCAGCGCCCGCCGGGTCACCGGGTCGTGCGGCAGCACGGAGGCGTGCGCGCCGAGCACCAGCAGGCCGGCGTGCTGCGAGGACCGCACCAGCGCCTCGATCACCGGGCGGGCGGTGAGCAGGCGGGTCACCCGGACCTCGGGGAACCGCTCGCCGAAGCCGGCCAGCGTCTCTGACACGGTCAGCTCGGCCGCCGACGCCCACACCGCCCCGCCGGACTTGTCGGGCTTGCGGACCGGAGCGGTGTCGGAGTGCACCACGACCAGGTGCCCGCCGCGCTCCGACGCGGTGCGGAAGGCGTACTCGACCGCGTCGCGGGACAGCTCCGTGCCGTCGATCCCGACGTACACGGTGCGGTCCGCGGTGGACGGCTTCCAGCTGCCCGGGACCACGGTCACCGGGCACGCGCTGCGCGCCGCGAGCACGAGATCACCCTGGGCGGCGACGATCCGGTGCGGGCCGCGGGCGTGCCGGCGCCCCACGATGAGCAGCCGGGCCAGCCGCGCCGCCTGCGGCAGCACCGCCTGCCGGGCCCCGGCGCGCAGCGCGGTGTGCACCGTCACGGAGAAGCCGACCTGGCGCCGTACCCGTGCGACCGCCTCGCGCAGCTCGGACTCGCCCGCGATTCCCGCGCCGTCCGGCGCCGGCATCGAGTAGCCGGCCCGCCCCGGGTACGGGCGCACCAGCAGCAGCTCGGCCCCTGCCCGCAGCGCCTCCTGGCACGCGTAGTCGATGACCCGCAGGCCCTCCGCGGTCCCGTCGACCTCGACGGCGACCGGGCCTGTCCGTGATGCGATGCCCATCGCCGACCCCTCCCTCTCCAGTGCAAACTCGTCACCTACTCTCCGCCCTCGGCCAGGCCCCGCGGCAGAGCACGCCGACTCCGATCCCACGGGTACGACGCCGCCCCGCCGCGGGACCTTCGTCCCATCAGGCACGCCCTTGCCAGTCCCGCCGAGTCGTGGATTTCCGTGCGCCGAAATCGATCTCCGGGAACGCCAATCCGCGACTCGGCGGGGCATTTGGGGCGTGTGTGGATTACGGTGACTACTGCGAGAAGTGGTCATCGGGTCACGACACGTACGGGCGGTGCACGTATGGCCAGTCAAGGGGGAGACGACCGAGGGGGTTGGGCCGACTCGACCCTGGAGTTCGCGGGGTTGTCACGGGTGCGGCTCGACGCGCTCCTGCAGGAGGTGCTCGGGCGGGTCGACGAGATGCTCGACTCGCAGGACCGGCTGCGCGCGCTGCTGGACGCCGTGGTCAGCATCGGCACGGACCTGGACCTCAACAGCGCCCTGGACCGGATCGTGTACGCGGCCTGCGAGCTGTCCGGGGCCCGCTACGGCGCGCTCGGCGTGCTGCGGCCGGACGGTGAGCGGCTGGCCAGCTTCATCACTCACGGCGTGACGCCGGAGCAGGTCGAGGCGATCGGGCCGTACCCGGAGGGCCACGGCATCCTCGGCCTGCTGATCGACAACCCGGAGCCGCTGCGGCTGCACGAGATCGCCGACCACCCGCGGTCGTTCGGCTTCCCGGCGAACCACCCGCCGATGAAGACGTTTCTCGGGGTGCCGGTGCGGATCCGCGACCATGTGTTCGGGAACCTCTACCTCACCGAGAAGCGCGACGGCGCGGACTTCACCGCCGACGACGAGCAGGTCGTGATGGCGCTGGCGGCCGCGGCCGGTGTGGTGATCGAGAACGCCCGGTTGTACGCGGACACCGAGAGCAAGCGCCGCTGGCACGAGGCCACCGCGGAGATCACACAGCTGCTGCTCGGTGAGTACACCGCGCCGGAGGCGCTGCACCTGGTCGCGCGCCGGGCCCGCGAGGTGGCCGGCGGGCAGATCGCGGCGGTGCTGCTGGTGGACGGCGAGGAGCTGGTCTTCGAGGCGGTCGACGGGCCGGGCATGGGCCAGTGCGTCGGCCAGCGGGTGCCGGTCGATCACCCGCTGCTGAACGGCGTGCTGGACCAGGGGCAGAACGTGGTGATCGAGAACCTGGCCAGGATGATCAAGGAGCACGGCCAGCTCGAGCCCACCGAGGCGATCGAGGAGCTCGGCCGGGCCGTGATCGTGCCGCTCCCCGAGGGGACGCGCAGCGCCGGCGGCATACTGGTGGTCGCCGCGCACCGGGACGCGGTGCTCGCCACTGGCGACGAGAGCACCGACCTGATCGCCTCGTTCGCGAACCAGGCGACGCTGGCCCTGGACCGCGCCCAGGCGCAGCACGACCGCTACGCGCTGGCCGTGCTGGAGGACCGGGACCGGATCGCCCGGGACCTGCACGACCTGGTGATCCAGCGGCTGTTCGCGACCGGGTTGCAGCTGCAGGGCATGCACCGGATGGTGCGGCCCGAGGTGCAGGAGCGGATCAGCCGGGCGGTCGAGGACATCGACACCACCATCCGGGACCTGCGCGCGGCGATCTTCGAGCTGCACCAGCAGCCGGGCGCGCGGTCGTCGTCGCTGCGCGCGGACATCCGCGACCTGGTCGGGGAGTACACCGACACGCTGGGCTTCCGCCCGCAGCTGAAGCTGCGCGGGCCGCTGGACAGCGTCGTACCCACTGCCGTGCGGCCGCAGATCCTCGCCGCGATCCGGGAAGGGCTGTCGAACGTCGTCCGGCATGCCGGCGCGGACAGCGTCGAGGTCGAGGTGTCGGTCGGCGACGGCGCCGTGGTCGCCCGGATCACCGACGACGGGTCCGGGATCGCCGCGGACAACCAGCGCGAGAGCGGCCTGCGCAACCTGCGCGAAAGGGCCGCGACGTTAGGTGGCGCCGTCCGGGTGAGCCCAGCTCACCCGCACGGCACCGTGCTGGAACTCCTGGCGCCCCTTACGTCAGAGTCCAACTGACCCCGGGTCCAACTGACCCCGGCAGGCTCCCCAGCCCGGCCGGAGCCGGCATACATCAGACCGCCGCACCGGCACTGTGGGCGACGTCGTGCACGACGGCCACCGGACGGTCGGCGTGGTGCAGCACACCGCGCGCCACCGAGCCGAGCACCAGGCCGGTGAGCCGGTTGTGCCGCCGGCCGCCGACCACCAGTAGCTGGGTGTCGTGCGCGTTCGCGGCGGCCAGCAGCCCCTCGACCGGGTGGCCGTGGCGCAGCTCGCCGCGGATCTCGACGTCCGGGTGCTTCTGCTGCCAGACGTCGACGCTGCGGTCGAGCAGCTCGCGGGCCTCGCGTTCCCAGGTCTCCTCGGCGCCGCTGATCAGCGCGTTGTCCCAGGCGTAGATGCTGGGCACCTCCCAGATGTGCACCAGTACGACGGCCACCGCGCGCTCGCCGGCGACGGTGCAGGCGAACTCGATCGCCGCGTCGCCGCCGTCCGCCGGATCGATCCCGGCCACGACCGGCGCGGGCCGGTGCTCGGTCGTGTCCCAGGCGTCGGGGACGACGACTACGGGTACGTCGGCGTGGTTCACCGCGCTCTCCGACGTGGAGCCGAGCATCAGCCGCGCGAACGCGCCGGTGCCGCGGCGGCCGACCACCAGCATCCGGTCGGCGACGGCCGCCCGGATCAGTGCCGGTCCGGGGCGGCCGCTGACCGCGCCGGACGCGATCGGGACGTCTGACTCCCTGTTCTGCAGGTGTTCGCGGACCTGGCTGACCAGGTCACGTGCGTGCTCCCCGACCGTGGTGTCCAGGTAGGGCAGGTCGCCCCACCTGTCGTCCACCACGTGCACGATCCGCAGCTCGGAACGGGTCCGCCGGGCTTCGTCGTACGCCCAGTCCACCGCGCCGTGCTCCTGCCAGGAGTCGTCGATCCCGACCGCGACCGTCGAGGTGTGCGCCATGACCGTCACCGCAGGACCGGGTACTTGTGCACCAGCTCCGTCGACGACCAGATCTTGCCGAAGCCCCAGGTGTTCCCGGCGGCCGTGGCGGCGAGCACGATCAGTGCGAGCGCGCCCAGGATGTGGTCGTCCAGCACCGGGTTGGTCGTCGGCGGCAGCGCGGCGCTCCACATCATCAGGTAGAGCAGCGTGCCGGCGCCGGCGGCGATCCGCATGCCGATGCCGAAGGTGAGTGCCAGGCCGAGCCCGGCGAGACCGATCATGAACAGTGGCGTGACCCACCAGTCCCCGACCAGGCTGTGGTAGAACCCGTCGAACGGGCCCTCCGAGCCCTTCAGGAACCCGGCTGTCGGGTCGCCGCCGTTGATCCAGGACTTCGCGCTCTTCGTCGCGTAGCCGAAGCCGAAGAGCTTGTCGAAGAACGCCCACAGGAAGGTGAGCCCGTAGGCGATCCGCAGTGCGGCGAGCGCACGGGACGCGAAGACCGACGGTTGCCGGCCGGCGTCCAGTTCCATGCTCGGCCGTGTCGGTCGTGCATGCGTGGTGGTCATCTCAAATCCTCCAGAGTCGAGTGAGTGACGGATCTTGCTCTCATCTCGATCGTCTGGCGAGGTCACCGAGCCGGGCAGGGTCGGTGGTCACGGTCGCGGGTGCCCAATGGCCTTGGCGCGGCGGGGCCGATGCCGCTGCGTTCCGACGGTGCCCCGACGAGTCCGGCTCTCAGCCGAGCCGGCGGCCGGTGAGCATCTCGATCTGGATCCTGACGACCTGGTCACCGGGCGCCGGCGCCCAGGACTGCGGCGCCAGCCCGGCGAGCCGGTCGCGCTCGGCGGCGTCGGTGACGTACTCGCCACGCCCGACCGCGGTGACGGTCCAGCCGCGGCCGTTCAGCGGGTCGATGTCGTCGACCTGGAAGGCGATGACCGCGTCGCCGACCCTCGCGGCCCAGCGCGCCCCCGCCGCCTGACGGATCACGACGGCGCCGTCGTCGACCGCGAAACGCACCGGCCGAACCGCGGGCAGCGCCTGGTCGGTGAACACGACCCGGCCGATCGCGACCGACGGCAGCAACCGACGGCACTCGTCGTCGCTCAGGATCTCCAGCCCGGAGTCGTCGAGCTGCGCACTGCCGGCTGATTCTGACGCACCGCTGGTCATCGGACCGCTCCTAGGGGCTTCTTGGGGAACCGGAAGGCGGCCGGCTCGACAGGCACAGTGTGCCCGGTCCGGTATCCGATCAGTCGCGCCGCGGGTCCCGCACGGCCGGGCCGAAAGCCCCTACCGCGCGCTCTCCTGGCCGTGTACGACGCCCGGCCGGCCGCCGTCGGCGAGCTTGGGCAGCACCACCACCGGGCAGCGCGCGAGCTGGCCGCACGCGGTGCTGACCGAGCCCATCGCGGAATGGATCATCGACGTGGTTCCGTGGCTGCCGACGACGAGCAGCTGCGCCTCGGCGGACCGCTCGATCAGGATCGCGGCCGCGTCGCCGGCGATCACGTGCTGGGTCACGCCCGTCGGGTCCGCGATCTCGTTGCGTACCGACTCGATGTCGGCCCACAGCTCGTGACCGCTGAGCTCCAGGTCGTCGCCGTCGCGCACCACGCGGACGGCGTCCACCCCGCAGCCGCGCAGCTTCGCCTCGGCCAGCGCGAACCGCAACGCGCGCCGCCCGCCGTCGGACCCGTCCACCCCAACCACGATCGCCGGCCGCTCCGCCATCGCCGATCTCCTCCCGCCCGCACGGGCCTTGGTACGACGATCTTGCCGGGCGCGGCCCCTTCCGTCGTACTGCCGGAAGCCCCCCACCACCGGGCCGACCGGCCTGTCTCGCCGGCCGCGCGCTCAGCTGCCCAGCTCGTCGTACCAGCCGCCGAGTCGTGGATTTCGGCACCTGGAAAACGATTTCCGCTTGCAGAGATCCACGACTCGGCGCCCAGGGCTTTGGCGCCGTGCGCTGCTTGGAACGTGCCGCCGCCGAGCCGCTGAGCCGGCCGATCACATCCGACCTGCAGGTGACCAGGTTTGTTCGAGTTGCTGACATGAGCTGCAGGATCGGGTAAGAATGGGCGAAACCGCCCATTCATGCTCACAGTTAGGCTCAAATGAGCAATTTTGTCCGTTGTTGTCGGCGACTGGTGATCGCCGGTGGTGCCGCGGTCGCGGTCGTCGCGGGTGTGCTGGTCGGCGCCCCGGCCAGTGCCGCGACCTCCGAGACGCTCGGTGACGTCACCGATTTCGCCGCGGACGGCGCGTCGTACACCTTCACCGCCGGGACCGCCAAGGTGCGGGTCGGGTTCGTGAAGGACGACATGTTCCGGCTCTGGCTGGCGCCGGACGGCACCTTCAGCGACCCCGCGAACACGCCGCCGGGCGACCCGTCCGCCCCGTCGTCGAACATCGTCGTGAAGACCGACTACCCGGCGCCGGCGACGAGCTGGACCGACGGGGGCGACCACTACTCACTGCGGACCGCGGCGATCGAGGTGCGGGCGAGCAAGTCGCCGCTGCGCTTCTCGCTGTACCGCGCGGACGGCACGCTGGTGTGGGCGGAGACCGCGCCGCTGTCGTGGACCGACGGCTCGGCCAGCCAGTCACTGACCCGCGGCGCCACCGAGCAGTTCCTCGGCGGCGGCATGCAGAACGGCCGGTTCAGCCACCGCGGCCAGACCGTCAAGGTGGAGCGCAGCTTCAACTGGGAGGACGGCGGCAGCCCGAACTCGTCGCCGTACTACATGAGCTCCGCCGGGTACGGCGTACTGCGCAACACCTTCACACCGGGCACCTACGCGTTCGACGACCCGGTGGTCACCACGCACAACGAGAAGCGCTACGACGCGTACTTCTTCGTCGGCGACTACAAGACCTCGCTGGACCGGTACACCGAGCTGACCGGGCGGCCGTTCATGCCGCCGGCCTACGGCCTGGAGTACGGCGACTCCGACTGCTACAACCGCGGCCACTACGGCGTGGACCCGGACGCGAGCAACAACTGGAAGTACCACCCGGACAAGCAGACCACGCTGGACGCGATCAAGATCGCGCAGAAGTTCACCGACAACGACATGCCCGGCGGCTGGATGCTCGTCAACGACGACTACGGCTGCGGCTACTCCGACGACCTCGGCTACGAACTGGTGAACGGCACCTACTGGGGCAAGCGGGAGATCGAGCCGCTCACCCAGACCGGTGACGCGCTGCGCAGCCGCAACATCCAGATGGGCCTGTGGACGCAGTCCGCGCTGGACCGGCAGCCGGCCGAGGTCGGCACCGCCGGGGTCAGGGTGCGCAAGCTGGACGTCGCCTGGGTGGGCCCGGGTTACCGCTACGCCCTGTCGGCCTGCGACACCGCGCACGACGGCATCGAGCAGTACAGCAACGCCCGTGGCTACGCCTGGATGGTCGAGGGCTGGGCCGGAGCGCAGCGCTGCGCGGTGCAGTGGACCGGTGACCACAGCGGCACGCTGGACGCGATCAAGTGGCAGATCCCGGCGATCCACGGCTCCGGCAACTCCGGCATCACCTACGCCGCGGCCGATGTCGACGGCATCTTCGGCGGCAGTGCGAAGAGCTACGTGCGCGACCTGCAGTGGAAGGTGTTCACGCCCGCGTTCATGTCAATGAGCGGCTGGTCGACCCCGGCGTTCAAGCAGCCGTGGGCGTACGGCGACCCGTACACCTCGATCAACCGCAAGTACCTCAAGCTGCGCGAGCGGCTGCTGCCGTACTTCTACACGTACGCCGCGGAGTCGCACCGCACCGGCGCGCCGATCGTCCGGTCGCTGCCGCTGGAGTACCCGGACGACGCCGCGTCGTACACCGATGCCGCGAAGTACGAGTTCCTGGCCGGCAAGGAGTTCCTGGTCGCGCCGATGTGGGGCGCGGACGAGAGTAAGAACGCGATCCACCTGCCGGAGGGCACCTGGGTCGACTACTGGTCCGGCAAGCTCTACCAGGGCCCGACGACGCTGAACGGCTACTACGCGCCCCTCGACCGGCTGCCGCTGTTCGTGAAGGCCGGCGCCGTGGTGCCGATGTGGAAGGACGGCATCAACTCGTACGCCCAGCAGGCGCCGGGTGACCGCGTCACCGTCGACGTCTACCCGCAGGGCAACTCGTCGTTCAGCCTGTACGAGGACGACCGGGTGACCCGCGCGACCGGCTCCGCGACGCAGCGCTTCGACGTCACCGCGCCGGTCCAGGACAAGGGCGACGTGGTGGTGTCGGTCGGCGCGCTGAACGGCTCCTACACGGGCAAGCCGTCGTCGCGGCCGTACGAGCTGACCGTGCACACCGGCAAGCTCCCCGGGATGGTCTCGATCGACGGCAAGGCGCTGCCCAGGCTCGCCGACAAGGCCTCGTACGACGCTGCCACCCGCGGCTGGTTCTACGACGCGAGCGATCGCGGCGGCGTCGTCAAGGTGAAGACCGCCGCGATCTCCACGGGCAAGTCCGCCACCGTGCTCCTGGCGGGTGCCAGCTCTGTCGGTGGCGGCGCAATCGTCAGCGACAGCTACGGCACCCCGGAGCTGTCGTCGCCGGCGCTGTGGAATGCGCCGGGCCAGGCCACCGAGGTCACCGCGACGTTCCGCAACGGCGGCACCGAGCCGATGACCGGCGTCAAGCTGGCCTTCGCGCTGCCCGCCGGGTGGACCGCGACCAGCGGTTCGTTCGACCGGGTCGACCCGGGACAGACCGCCAGCACGACGCTGACGGTCACGCCGCCGGCGACCGAGAAGCCGAGCACCGTGACGCTGCGGCTGGACGCGACGTACACGGCCCGCGGAGCGTCGTACACGAACAGTACGGTGACGAGCGCGTCATTGCCGTACGCATCGATCTCGGACGCGGCGAACGTGGTCGGCATCAGCGACGCGTCGACGTACGCGAAGGGCAACTTCGACGGGTCCGGCGACAGCTTCAACGGCGAGGCGCTGGCCACGCTCGGGTTCACGCCGGGCGCGAAGGTGACGGTGCAGGGCACCGAGTTCACCTGGCCGAGCGGCACGTACGGGACGCCGAACGTGGCGAAGGGCCAGTCGTCGCCGGTACTGGTGAGCGGGTCCGGCGGATACCTGGCGCTGCTCGCGTCGGCGGCAAGCACGAACGCGAAGAGCAGCGTGACGCTGATGTACACCGACGGGACCCAGTCGACCAAGTCGCTGCAGGTGCCGAACTGGTGCTGCCAGGACCCGACCACCGGCGGCGCGCTGCTGGCCGCGTCGGTGAAGGGCCGGTACACCCCGTCCGGGCTGGGCAACACGACGGTCGACTACCGGGTGTTCTACTCGGCGGTGGCGCTGGACGCCGGCAAGACGCTGAAGGCGGTGAAGTTGCCGGGGGCGTCGATCGGGGTGTTCGCGGCGGCGGTCGCCGACAAGCCGTTGCCTCCGGCACCCAAGGGTGAGGCGTGGGTGAGCGACCTGCAGTGGCTGGACTCCACGAACGGCTGGGGCCCGGTCGAGCGGGACAGGAGCAACGGCGAGGACGCGGCCGGTGACGGCAACCCGATCACCCTGGACGGCGTCGTCTACGCCAAGGGTCTGGGTGCGCACGCGCCGTCGGAGGTCAAGGTCCGGCTCGGGGCGAACTGCTCGACCTTCACCGCGAAGGTCGGTGTGGACGACGAGGTGGCCGACCGCGGCAAGGTGACCTTCAAGGTGGCCGTCGACGGCGCGGTCAAGTACACGTCCGAGCAGCTGACCGGCACGTCGCCGACCGCCTCGGTGTCGGTGGACGTGAACGGCGGCCAGACGCTGTCCCTGCAGGTCACCGACGGCGGTGACGGCGTCACCAGCGACCACGGCGACTGGGCCGAGGCCAAGCTGAGCTGCAACCCGTAGGACCGGCCGGCCGTGCCGGGCCCGCATCGCTCCTGCGGCCGGTACGGCCGGCCTCCGCGTGTAGCCGCGATCCGCTGACAACGCGTTCCGGGGTACGACGAACGCGCGGCGGCCTGCACCGTCGCGACCGCGTCATCTTCGTGAGTCGCGCGACCACTTTCGTCGTGCAAGCCCGGCTGATCGACTCATGAAGCCGGGAGCCCCTTTCTCTTCATGAGTAGGCCGACCACGTCTGATCGTGAGAACGGCCGACTCGCTCATGAAGGTGACTCCCTCATGAAGGGGACGACTCACGCTGGCGTACCCGCGGCTCACGCTGGCGTGCCCGCGGCCGACACGCCCGCCGCGTGAGTGTGCGCTGTTGTCGCTCTAGCGTCGGTGGCGAGGTGATTCGAGATGAGTCTCGGAGTCGGAATCTTCCTGCTCGCGATCGGCGCGATCCTGTCCTTCGCCGTCGCGGACCGGATCAGCGGAGTCGACCTGACCATGGTCGGCTACATCCTGATGGGCGCGGGTGCGCTCGGCATCCTGCTCGTGCTGCTGCTCAGCAGCCAGCGCTCGCGGCGCAGCACCGACGTGGATGTAGAGGAGCGCCGCTTCACCGAGTGACCGGTACGGCGCGGGTTTCGACGGTCATCAGGCCGCGGCCGCCACGGGCGTCGAGCCAGCGGCCGACCGGTATCGACATCGCCCCGGACATCAGCACCGCGACGGTTAGCGCGCCCGCCGTGATCGCGGTAGAGATTCGCAGATCCGCGCTCATCGCGCCGAGCAGCACGCCGAAGGCGTAGTAGAGGACGCCGTACCCGGCCGTCGAGGTGACCGCGAGCGCCGCGACCAGCCCCCGCCGCGACGGTGCCCGCGGCGGGGGCAGGCGCAGTCAGTTGCAGCATCCGCCCTGTCCGGCGGCGACGTCCACGAGCGGGATGGTGAGCAGCCCGCCGCTGACACCGGTGGCCAGTCCGCGCTTGTCCGGCTGCGAGTCGGTCGCGGCGGGTCCGCAGCAGCCTCCGGTGACCTCGGCATCGCCGTCTACGAGGCTGCTGGAGCAGACCCCGGTCTCGGGCAGCTCGAGCTGGACGTCGCGGGCGGCTGCCCAGTCGCCGGCGATTGCGGCGACCACCGACCGGGCCTGCTCGTAGCCGGTGGCGAGCAGGAACGTCGGTGCCCGGCCGTAGGACTTCACACCCAGCGCGTAGTACCCGGTCTCGGGGTGCGCGAGCTCGTCGACGCCGTGCGGCGGGACGGTGCCGCACGAGTGCTTGTTCGGGTCGATCAGCGGTGCGAGCGCGCGCGTTGAGCCGAGGATCGGGTCCAGGTCGAGGCGCAGCTCGGAGGCGATCGTGTGGTCGGGCCGGAAACCGGTCGCGTTCACCACCAGGTCCGCGGTCAGGGTGCGGCCGTCGCCCGACGTGAGCGCCACGCCGCCGGCGTCGCGACCGACGGTGCGGATGCCGAAGCCGGTGACGACCTGGATCCGGCCGGCCTCGACCTGCTTGCGCAGCAGCGTGCCGAGGGCGCCGCGCGCGGGAAGCTCGTCGGCCTCGCCGCCGCCGTAGGCGCGCCGCGGGCTGACCGTCCGGATCGCCCAGACCACCTCGGTGCCGGGTTCGCCGGCCGCGAGTTCCGCGAGGCCCAGCAGCGTGGTCGAGGCGGAGTGCCCGGTGCCGACCACTACCGTGCGGCGGCCGGCGAACCGGTCGCGGTCGCTGCCGAGCACGTCCGGCAGCGAGTGCACGACGGCGTCCCCGGCGTCCTGCTCACCGCGGGCCGGGATACCGTTCGCGCCCAGCACGTTCGGCGTCCGCCAGGTGCCGGACGCGTCGATCACCGCGGACGCGATCAGTTCGTCACCGCCGTCCAGCCGGACCAGGAACGGCGACTCCTCGCGGCCCGCGGACCGGACCCGGTCGAACCCGAGCCGGGTGACGGCCTCGACCCGCGCGCCGTACCGGACGCGGCCGTCGAGCCGCTTGGCCAGCGGTGCCAGGTAGTCGTCTATCAGGTCCGCGCCGGTCGGCAGGCCGTCCGGGTCCGGCTCCTGCCAGCCGTCCGCCCCCAGCAGCCGGCGGGCCGCGGAGTCGGTGTCGAACCGCCACGGCGAGAACAGCCGCACGTGTCCCCACTCGCCGATCGCCGAGGCCGGCGAGTCACCCGCCTCCAGCACCACGAAGTCCAGACCGCGCTCGGCCAGGTGTGCCGCGGCTGCCAGGCCGACCGGCCCCGCACCGATCACTGCCACACCCACCGACTCGAGGTCCGACATGTCCGCTCCCTTGATTAGATGATTTTCGAAGTAGCGCTATCTTTGCTCGTGCTTAGATCGATGTCAAGATAGACGTATGTCGAAGCAGATCGCCGTTATCGAGAGCCAGTGCTGCGTGCCGCTCGCGGACGCGCCGCTCAACACCGAGCAGGCGGTCGACGTGGCGCGGGCGTTCAAGGCACTGGCCGACCCCGCGCGGCTGCGGCTGCTGTCGATGATCGTGTCCGCGGCCGGCGAGGTCTGCGTGTGCGACCTGACGAGTGCGTTCGACCTGTCCGGGCCGACGATCTCGCACCACCTGAAGGTGCTGCGCGAGACCGGCCTGGTCGACTGTGAGCGGCGCGGCACCTGGGTGTACTACTGGCCGGTGCCAGGCCGGCTGCAGTGGCTGTCCTCGCTGCTCGCGGCTCCGGGGCTTGGCTCCGGCTCCGGCGCAGATGGCCGGCAGATGAATTCTCGCCGCCAGAGTTGACGACGGTGACGTGCCGGCTGTGCAATCAGCACGTGCTGATATCAGCGATCCCTGATGTGTCACGGCTGCTGGTGGACCCCCTTCGGGCGCGTATCGTCGAGCGGCTGGCCGGCGGCCCGGCGTGCACCTGCCATCTCGTCGAGGACACCGGCGCCAAGCAGCCGAACGTCTCGGGCCACCTGCGGAGGCTGCGCGACGCCGGCCTGGTGGTCGCCGAGTCGCACGGCAGATTCACCTACTACCGCCTGCTGCCGGACGCGCTGGAGGCCGCGGCGAGTGAGCTCGCCGGCCTGGCCGAGCAGGCCCGGGCCAACGCCGGCCAGCGCCGGGAGTGCCCATGACTGCCGCGCTGTGGCGGCGGGCGCTCGCCGAGGCGGTCGGCACCGGCCTGCTGGTCACCGTCGTGGTCGGCTCCGGCATCGCCGGGTCGGCGCTGTCCCCGCACGACGTCGGCCTGCAGCTGCTGGAGAACAGCATCACCACCGCGCTCGGACTCGCCGTGCTGATCATCATGCTGGCGCCGGTGTCCGGAGCCCACTTCAACCCGGTCGTCACCCTGTCCGCCTGGTGGCTGGGTCGCGGTGCCGATTCAGGCCTGGCCGTTCGCGACGTCGCGGTCTACGTGCCGGCACAGATCGCCGGCGGCATCGCGGGCAGCGCGCTGGCCAACCTGATGTACGACGGTCCCGCCGTGAGCTGGTCGCAGACGGACCGGACCGGCGGGCACCTGTGGCTCGGTGAGGTGGTCGCGACCGCCGGCCTGGTGCTGCTGATCTTCGCGCTGACCAGCCGGGGTCCGTCCGCACACGGTGTCACCGTGGTCGGCGCGTGCGTCGGGGCGTACATCGGCTCGGCGTACTGGTTCACCTCGTCGACGTCGTTCGCCAATCCCGCGGTGACCGTCGCGCGGGCCTTCACCGACACGTTCGCCGGTATCGCGCCGGCGTCGGTGCCGGGCTTCGTCGTCGCCCAGCTGGCCGGAGCCGTGGTCGGCGTAGGCCTGCTCGTGTCGCTCTTCCCCCGCACGGATTCCGTCCAAGCCCGGGGCTTGCTCGCCGCCGAAGAGGTGGCCGCACCGGCCGGGAGGCCGTGATGAACCGCGACGAGTTCGTCCCGCTCGACGAGATCACGACCACCAAGACAGGAGCATCCTCGTGACCGACACCGTCAAGCCCGCTGTGCTCTTCGTCTGCGTGCACAACGCGGGCCGGTCGCAGATGGCCGCAGGCTGGTTGCGCGAGCTCGCCGGCGACCGCGTCGAGGTCCGGTCCGCCGGGTCCGAGCCCGCGAACCAGATCAACCCGATGGCCGTCGAGGCGATGCGCGAGGCCGGCATCGACATCACCGGCAACACCCCGCAGCTACTCGAGTACGACACCGCCAAGACCAGCGACGTGATCGTCACCATGGGCTGCGGCGACGCCTGCCCGGTCTTCCCCGGGAAGCGCTACGAGGACTGGGAGCTCACCGACCCCGCCGGCCAGTCCATCGACGTCGTCCGCGAGGTCCGCGACGACATCCGCGCGCGAGTGGAAGCCCTGGTCCGCGACCTCGGCGTCTGAACGCCCTCGGCCGGCTGCCCGCCGGTGCGGTTCGAGTTGACCTGAGCGACCGGGAGCACGCCGTTCCGCGGATTCTTGACGCCTGGACCGGACCTGGATGATCGTCGAACCGTACGCCGGGTCGTCGGCCAGGGAGAACCTCAACCCGGTGGGGCGGGTGTATGACTCGTTCTCCGCGTTCCTGTGCGTGCCGAAGGCGCTGTCGCAGCCGGGTAGGTACTCGCCGGGGTGGGAGGAGTTGTCATGCACGTACCGGATTGGCAGGGGCCGCTGACGGAGGCCTACGAGCGAGCGTCGGGGTACCTGGCCGGGTTGCCGGACCGGCCGGTCGGGCCGCGGCCGCTCGGGTCGGACGATCTCGCGGGGGAGTTGCGTGCCGCGCTCGGGGGTCCGCTGCCGCAGGACCCTGGCGATCCGCGGGAGGTGGTGGCGTCGCTGGCCGAGGCCGCGGACCGCGGGTTGCTGCCGAGCGGCAGCGGGCGGTTCTTCGGCTTCGTGTTCGGAGGTGCGACACCGGCGGCGGTGGCGGCGGACTGGCTGGCGGTGGCGTGGGACCAGAACGCCGGCCTGTACGCCGCTTCGCCGGCCGCGTCCGTCGTCGAGCAGGTGGCCGCCGAGTGGTTGGTCGAGCTGCTCGGTCTGCCGCCGACGGTGTCGGTGGGGTTCGTGACCGGCGCACAGATGGCCAACTTCACCGCGCTGGCGGCGGCCCGGCACGAGGTGCTGCGCCGGGCCGGCTGGGACGTGGAGCACGACGGCCTGGCGGGGGCGCCGCGGATTCGCGTGTTCACCGGCGCCGAGCGTCACGACACCATCGACCGGGCGCTGCGTTTCCTCGGTCTCGGCACCGGCTGCGTGGTGCCGGTCCCTGTCGACGAGCAGGGACGGATGCGGGCCGACGAGCTCGCTTCGGGACTGGCGGGCCTGGACGGTCCGGCGATCGTGTGCGCCCAGGCCGGAAACGTCAACACCGGTGCGGTCGACCCGCTGGAGGCGATCTGCTCGCTGGCGCACGCGGTCGGCGCCTGGGTGCACATCGACGGAGCGTTCGGGATGTGGGGAGCGGCGAGCCCGCGGCTGCGGCCGCTGCTGGCCGGGCTGGAGCAGGCCGACTCGTGGGCGACGGACGCGCACAAGTGGCTGCAGGTGCCGTACGACTCCGGCCTGGTGTTCTGCGCCCATCCGGAGCCGCACCGCGCGGCGATGTCGGTGCGGGCTGGTTATCTGATCCACGACCCGCACGGCGAGCGGGACTCGCTCGAGTACAACCCGGAGTTCAGCCGCCGGGCGCGCGGTTTCGCGGTGTACGCCGCGATCCGCTCACTCGGGCGGTCCGGTGTTGCCGGGCTGGTCGACAGGTGCTGCGCGCTGGCGGAGGGGTTCGGCGCACGGCTCGCCGCCGCGGATCAGGTGGAGGTGCTGAACGACGTCGTACTGAACCAGGTGCTGATCCGGTTCCTGTCGCCGGACGGCGATCACGACGGGCTCACGCGGAACGTCGTACGGGCGGTGCAGGCCGAGGGCACCTGCTGGATGTCGGGCACGATCTGGCAGGGCCGGGCCGCGATGCGGATCTCGGTGTCCAACTGGACGACCGATGACAGTGACGTCGACCTTTCGGTCGAGGCGTTGCTGCGATGTGCCCGCGCGTGCCGCGGGGAAGCGGTACGCGCGGGCACGTAGTCGGTCGTGCGTCGAGTTCCTCGTGCGTCAGACGGACACGTCGTGCAGGACCGAGCCGGAAGCGGCGTTCGGCAGTGCGCGGGCGATGTCGGCCTGCGCGATGATCCCGACCAGCTTGTGGCCGTCGATCACCGGGAGGCGGCGTACCTTGTGCTCCGCCATCGTGCGCAGCGCCTCCTCGGCGGAGTCGTCGGCTCCGATCGTGACCGGCTTGCCCTGGGCCAGGTCGCCGGCCTTGGTCTGCCGCGGGTCGCCGTCCTCCGCCAGGCAGCGTACGACAATGTCGCGGTCGGTCAGCATGCCCTTCAGCTTCTGGTCCTCGCCGCAGATCGGCAAGGCTCCGACGTCCAGGTCCCGCATCTTCCGGGCGGCGTCGACGAGAGTCTCCTCCACGCCGATGCACTCCGCACCCGGCGTCATCAGGTCGCGGGCCGTGGTCATGACGTCCACTCCTTTCGTTCTGCTCGCGTCGAGCGGCGTGGGCTGCTCGCTCGCCAGTCCTGTGCCCGTCCGCCTGAGCAGCAAACCGGCGTACGACGCACCGGCGCGGCGTGTGTGGCGCGCGGGTTCCACCGGCTGCGGGTCGGCTCCGGACGGTTTGACGCGGCGGCGTCGTTCGACTTCGCAGCGCGGTTTTGACTTCCGGGCGCGGGGGCACCGGGTGTGCGTGAATCAGCCCAGTAACGCGGACAGTGAGGTGCGCGGTGACGCGCGCGGTGATGTGCGGAGCCGGATGGTGGCGCTGGTCGCCGGAGCGCTGTTGGCCGCCGCCGCGCTCGGCTATGTCGCAGTCGCGGATCTCGGCACCGGGCCGGCGACGGCAGCGGTGTCGACGGCGACGACGAGCCCGTTGCCGGGGGTGGTGCTGATCCCGCTGCTCGTCGTGCTCGGCGTCGCCGTGGGGACCTTGCTGGTGATGCGCTCGCGCAAGCGTGATTCCGAAGTGACGTCGCGGACGCCGCCGGACCGCTCGCGGTGAGTTCTGCCGCAGCCGATTCACGGTCCTGTGCGCCGCGCGTCACCGTCGTCGTCGCGAGCCGGAACCGGCGCGAGGAGCTGCTGCGGAACCTGCGGCGGCACGACGTTCCCGTCATCCTGGTGGACAACGGATCCACCGACGGCACGGTGGACGCCGTACGGGCCGAGTTGCCGCACGTGCGCGTCGTACCGCTGCGGCGCAACCACGGCGCGCCCGCGCGCAACGTGGGTGCCGGCCTGGCCGGTACGCCGTATGTCGCGTTCGCCGACGACGACTCCTGGTGGGCGCCGGGCGCGCTCTCCCTGGCAGCCGACCTGCTGGACCGGTATCCGCTGGTGGGGCTGCTGGCCGGGCACATCCTGGTCGGTGAGGAGGGCCGACCCGACCCCGTGTGCGCGCAGATGGCCAGATCGCCGCTGACGGCCCGGGATGAGCTGCCCGGCGTTCCGGTGCTCGGGTTCGTGGCCTGCGGGAGCGTGGTGCGGCGCCGCGCGTTCCTGGAGGCGGGTGGTTTCGATCCGGTGGTGTTCTTTGCCGGTGAGGAGGAGCGGGTGTCCATCGACCTCGCCTCGGCCGGGTGGGAGCAGTGCTACGTGCCCGAGCTGGTCGTGCGGCACCTCCCGTCGCCGTCGCGCTCCGGTGCCGGCGCGAGGCAGCGGTTGATCACTCGCAACCGCGTGTTGACGGCCGTGATGCGCAGGCCGTGGCGGACCGTGTTGCGGGTGTCCGGTCAGGAGCTCCGCTCGGGCTGGTGGCCGCTGTGCGGTGTGCTCACGGCGCTGCCGCGGCTGCCCGGTGCGGTGCGACGCCGCTGTCCTGCCGGACCGCAGGTCGAGGCGCGACTGCGATTGCTGGAGCGGACTGCTTGACCTGCTGTTCGGGGTGCGTCCCTGGGTGCGGCCGCCGCGATCGCCGTTTGCGCGGACGGCCTACGGGTACCGCACGGCATGAGTGGGGCCCGCGTCGTGGTGACGGGAGGTGCCGGTTTCCTCGGCAGTCACCTGTGCGAACGGCTCCTGGACGAGGGCGCCGAAGTGATCTGCCTCGACAACTTCCTGACCGGACCGCCGTCGAACATCGCGCACCTGATGGGCAGGACCCGGTTCACCTGCACCCGGTGCGACATCACCGACTTCCTGCACGTGCCCGGCCGCGTCGACCTGATACTGCACTTCGCCAGCCCCGCCTCGCCCATCGACTACCTGCGGCTCCCGATCCAGACCCTGAAGGTCGGCGCCATCGGCACCTGGCACGCGCTCGGCCTCGCCAAGGAGAAGCGCGCGCGTTTCCTGCTGGCGAGCACCTCCGAGGTGTACGGCGACCCGCAGGTCCACCCGCAGGCCGAGGACTACTGGGGCCACGTCAATCCGATCGGCCCCCGCGGCGTGTACGACGAGTCCAAGCGGTACGCCGAGGCGCTCACCACCGCCTACCGCAACAGCGAGGGCCTGGACACCGCGATCGTGCGCATCTTCAACACGTACGGACCGCGGATGCGCCCCGACGACGGCCGCGCGATCCCCACCTTCATCCGCCAGGCGCTGGCCGGCGAACCCCTCACCGTCGCCGGCGACGGCACGCAGACCCGCTCGGTGTGCCATGTCGAGGACACCGTCACCGGCGTACTGCGGCTGGCCTTCAGCGACCATGCCGGCCCGATCAACATCGGCAACCCCGACGAGCGATCCGTCCTGGACATCGCCCGCGACGTCACCGTTGCCACGGGCAACCGGTCGGAGATCATGTTCATCGACCGCCCCGTCGACGACCCCGGCGTACGCCGCCCCGACACCACCAAAGCCCGCACCCTCCTCGGCTGGGAACCCCGCGTCTCCTGGCACGACGGCCTCCGCTCCACCATCGCCTGGTTCCGCGAAACCCTCGCCCGCGAAGCCTGATCCGCGCCCGCTCGCACGTTCTCAGCTGGCTGCTCAAGGGCCGGAACCGCGCGTGCGGACCGGTGGGCTCCCGGGCAGCTGCGCCGCCATCGGCGAACGCCTAGCGGGGATACCGAGCGGACATCGCGGACAGCACATCCTCGACGGTGATCCGGAGCAACGCGGGATCCGGCCGGTCGGCGTGCGGATCACCGGCGGACGTCCCGGCGTACAGCACGGTGTGCAGGTCGGGATCGATCAACGGTCCCCAGTACGACGGCGGCGTCGGGCCGAAGAGCGTCACCGACGGCACCCCGTACGCCGTCGCCAGGTGCGCCACGCCGGTGTCACCGCTCAGCACGAGCCCCGCGCTCGCGATCACTGCGGCCAGGTCGTCCAGCGTGAGCGTGCCGCTGAGGTCCGCGCACGGCACATCGGCGGCGACGGTGATCGAACGGCACAGGCCGCGTTCGGCCATGGAACCGGTCAGCACGACACGGGCGCCGGACCGGCCGAGTTCGCGAGCGACGGCGGCCCAGCGGTCGGCGGGCCACCGGCGGGCCCGGTCGGCGGCGCCGGGGTGGATGACCACCTGCCCGGCGGACGTTCTACCAGGAGGTGGTGGCAGGCGGAGATCCTCGGGGTCACAGGGGGCGCCACAGGCGGCCACCAGCCGGCACCAGCGGCGTACCTCGTGCTCGTCGGGACGCCACGCGGCCGGCCCGGAGAAACCGGCGGCCGGGCAGTCGAACGCCACCAGGTCGTCCGGCTGGCCGGCCATCAGCAGCCGGTGGCTCTGCGGTCCGCGGCCGTGCAGGTTCACCGCGACGTGCCGGCCGAGCACCCGCCCGGGCGGTACCCCGGCCAGACCGCCGACCGGCAGCACGGCGTCCACCAGGCCCTGGCGGCGCAGCCAGTCCGAGACCGCGAACGGGCCGGCCAGCACCAGCGCCCGCCCGCTGTAGTGCCGCCGCAGCGCGCGCAGCGCTGGCACTCCGGTGAGCGTGTCGCCGAGACCGAGCGCGCGCAGCACGAGCACCGGTGTCAGGGCCAAGACGGCTCCGTCGACGGGCAGACCACCAGCTCGCGGATCTCCAGTCCCGGTGGCTGCTGCAGGGCGTGGACGACGGCTTCGGCGACCTGAAGCGGGTCGGCGAGATCGGCGTCGGCAGCCGGGCGGTACTTCTCCGGACGGCCGTCGAAGAACGCGGTCCGCATCCCGCCGGGTACCAGCATGGTCACCCCGACCCGCCCGGCCGTCTCGACCGCGAGCGCCCGGCTGAACCCGACCACGCCGAACTTCGACGCGCAGTACGCGGTGGCGTCGCTCAGCGCCCGCAGGCCAAGCGTGGACGCCACCGTGACGATCCGGCCGCGGCAGCTCTCCAACGACGGCAGGGCGGCGCGTACGACGGCGGCGGTGCCGATCAGGTTGACCTGGATCACCCGCGCCCAGTCGGCCAGCGGTACGTCGGTGAGCTGTCCGCAGGCGTCGATCCCGGCCGCGGTGACCACGCCGGTCAGCGGTCCGATCCGTTCCTCCGCGGCGTGCACGGCCTCCGACGCGGCGAGCGGATCGGACAGGTCGACCTCGACCCACGGGACCTCGGCGGCCGGTTCGCGCACGTCGAGCGCGACCGCGGTCCCACCGTGCTTGCGGACGGCCTCGACGACTGCGGCGCCGAGCCCGCTGGCGCCACCGGTGACGGCGACGCGTTCGAGGGCGGACGTCATAGCGGATCACAACCTTCCGTTGTGGTTGAGGATGGTGGTGGTGGACCGGCCGGGCAGCAGCGGCAGCAGGATGACGCGACCGCCCCAGCCGCGCACGGCCGTTGCCTCGGGCAAGGAGTCTTCCGAGTAGTCGCCGCCCTTGGCCCACACGTCCGGGCGCAGCCGGCGCAGCGCCTCGGACGGCTCGTCGGCGTCGAACACCTCGACCGCGTCGACGGAGGCCAGCGACTCCAGCACGCGACACCGGTCCGCGACAGAATGCACCGGCCGGCCGGGACCCTTGAGCCGGCGCACGCTGTCATCGGAGTTCAGCAGTACGACGAGCACGTCGCCCAGTCGCGCGGCGGCCTCCAGGCTCGCGACATGCCCGGCATGCAGGACGTCGAAGCAGCCGCCGGTGGCCACGACCGTCCCGCCGGCCGCCCGGGTACGCCGGACCAGCTCCTCGGCGCGGTCAGGCCCCCGCGCCTCGACATCGGCTGGCGCGTCATCCGCGCCGACACCGCCCGCGCACAGCCAGGCGGCGGTGTCCGCGACGGCGGTCCCGACCGCGGCGACCGGATCCACGCCAGCCGCGAGCTCCGCGGTCACCGTCCCGGCGAACCGGTCACCCGCCCCGCAGGTGTCCCCGCCGTACCGCACCGGCACCGGGATGAACACCGCCGCCCGGTCCGTCGTACGACGCGAGCCGGAACCGGTCGCGGTGTAGACGCCGTTCGCGCCGTCAGTGACCGCGACGGCGCCGCTCCGCCAGCGCTCGCGCAACGCCGCGGCGACCTCGTCGACCGGACCGCCGGCGCCGTGGAAGTGCAGCGCCTCGCCGCGATTCGGCGTCGCCATCGCGACGCCGGACAGCGGCGGTTCGCTGCGCGGATGCGGATCCCACACCACTGGAACCCGGTCGGTCCAGCGCGTCAGCGCCGCACGTACCCCTGCATGCCCCGCGACGCCGCCCGCGTAGTCCGACACCAGCACCGCGTCGCACCAGCCGAGCAGTTCCTCGAGCAGCGACGCGTCGAACGGCAGCTCGCCGGACGCCGGCGGTGGATCGGTGTCGAGCCGGAGCAGCGACTGCCCGGCGCTCCGCACCCGGGTTTTGCACCGGGTCCCGGTGGTCGTCACCAGGCCGTGCGTGGTCAGCCGCTGGTCGAGCAGCGCAGTCAGCCGCTTGGCCGGTTCGTCGTCGCCGAGCCCGGTCGCCAGCGTCACCTCGACGCCCGGCCGGGCGAGCAGGGTGGCCGCGAGCCCGGCGCCGCCGGCGCGTTCGCGTACCGAGGCCACGTCGACGACGGGCGCCGGCGCGTCCGGGCACACCCGTCGTACGTCACCGGTGATGTCGCAGTCGAGCAGCACGTCGCCGACGACCAGGACCCGGCTCATCGAGGCGCCTTCCCGCCGCCGATCGAACGCAGCCCGTGCCGCCGGCCCGCCTGGACCGCCCGGAGCGCCCGGTCGAACCGCGTCGTACCCACCGGGATGCCGTTCGCCACCTTCGGCCGGTCGGTGAGGCTGCGCTCGACCGCAGCGCACAGCGCGTGCACGGCGACCAGGTGCACCTCCTGTACGGCGGCCGGCGACGGCGTGTCGATCGCCAGCAACCGGTCCGCGGTGTCGGCGAGCGGGTTCGGCGTCGGCCCGCACAGTGCCCAGACGCCGAGGCCCACCCGTCGGGCGCGGCGCGCCGCCGTCAGCAGGTTCGTGCTCTTCCCGCTGGTGGACAACAGCAGCAGCACGTCCCCGGGCCGGCCGTGCGCCTCGACCTGCCGGGCGAACACCTCGTCGTACCCGAAGTCGTTGCCGATCGCGGTCAGGCTGGACGTCTCGGCGTGCAGCGCGATCGCGGCCAGCGGCGGGCGGCCGGTCTCGAACCGCCCGACCAGCTCCGCGGTTAGGTGCTGCGCCTCGGCCGCGCTGCCACCGTTGCCCACGGCAAGCAACCGGCCGCCGCGGATCAGCACCGCGGCCAGCTCGGCGCCCCAGGCCTCCACTTCACGCTGCTGGCGGCGCAGGCTGTCCAGCCCGCGGCCGAGGTCGTCGAGGTGCGAGTCCAGGGTCCCGAAACCGGTCATCAGGCGCTCGTCTGCGCGGCCGGCGCTTGCGACACCAGCAGTTCGTAGACGTTCTCGGTGTCCGCCGCCACCCGCGACCACGTGTAGCGTTCGCGGACCCGCTCCGCACCCGCGCGGCCGAGCGCCGCCCGCCGTTCCGCGTCGGCGAGCAGCTCACGCAGTACGACGGCCAGCCGGTCCGGGTCGCGCGGCGGAACGTGTACCCCGGTGACCCCGTCGACGACGGTGTCGAGCATTCCGCCGACCGCCGTCGCGACCATCGGGCGGCCGCAGGCCATCGCCTCCAGCGGCACGATCCCGAACGGCTCGTACCAGGGCACGCAGGCGACCACGTGCGCGGACCGGATCAACCCCGGCACCTGGTCCCGCGGAACCGCGCCGACCAGCCGGACCCGGTCGGCGACGCCGTACCGCTCGGCCAGGCCGCGCAGCCGCCGTACCTCGGGATCGGACTCGAAATCGTCACCCGCGGGCCCGCCGGCGACCACCAGCTCGGTGTCCGGGATCCGCGCCAGCGCCTCGATCAGCGACCCGACACCCTTGCGCTCCACCAGCCGGCCGAGCGAGAGGATCCGGCCGTCCGAGCCGCGCCACCACGGTTCGCCGAACGCGCCGTCGCCGTACGGCTTGCCGAACAGCTCCAGGTCCACCCCGCACGGCACCACGTGCATCGACGCGGCCGGCGCGCCGATCGCGAGCAGCTCGCGGACCTCGTCGGTCGCGGTCGCGATCACCGCGTCCGCCCCGGTGGCCAGCGCGGCCTCGATGTCGAGGCGGTCCGGCGGGCTGGTGTCCTTCGCGCCCTGGTGGCGCTTCTTGACCACCCCGAGCGCATGGAAGGTCTGTGCGAACGGCAACCGCACCACCCGCCGAGCGGTCAGGCACGCGACACCCGACATCCAGAAGTGCGCATGCACCACGTCCGGCGGGTCGCCGCGCAAGCGCAGGGCCAGCCAGTCGCCGAACTCGGCCATGTAGGGGAGCAGCAGGTCCTTCGCCAGCGGCCGCGGCGGCCCGGCCGGCACGTGCACGACGTCGACACCGCCGCCGAGCCGAACCCGCTCGGGAAGCTCGGTGCCGTCGCGGCGGGTGTACACCTCGACGCTGTGCCCGCGTGCCGCGAGTGCCTGCGACAACGCGGCCACGTGTACGTTCTGCCCGCCGGCGTCCTCCCCGCCGAGCACGGCCAGCGGGCTGGCGTGCTCGGACACCATCGCGATCCTCATCGGGTGACCTCCTTGAAGACGTGTTCCCAGTCGTCCAGGAACCTCCGCAGCCCGAACCGGCGCAGCGCGTGCGCCCGGGCCGCCTCCCCGCACACGCGGGCGTCGTCGCGATCGGTGAGCCACTGGATCGCCTTGTGCGCAAGGGCTTCCGGATCGCTCGACACCAGGCCGGCCTCCGGCGGGACCGACTCGGGTACGGCGGTCGCGGCGAGCGCGAGCACCGGCATCCCGAGCGTCATCGCCTCGACCAGCGACAAGCCGAGGCTGGTCCACCGATACGGATGGAGGTACGCGAGGTGCCGCGGCATCAGCCGGTGCAGCTCGTCCTGCGACACGTCGTACCGGCCGGCCAGTCCGGCGCCGAACCGCTCCGCCAGGCCGGCGGTGCCCATCCCGAAGTACGCCACCGGGATCCGCTCCGCGATCCGGGTGGTCAGGTCGGTGCCGGCCACCCGCCAGCGGCGCAGCGGCTCGTTCACGGACACCGCGAGCGAATCCAGCTCACCGGTGTAGCGAAGTCCGTAGTCGGGGACGCCGTGCTCGACCACCAGCGTGGGAGCGCGGCCGTTGTCCCACATCGCCCGGTTCCAGCTCGTCACGTGCACGACCGGGATGTCGTCGCGGTCGGCCAGCGGGTGCCGCCAGCCGTCGACGTCACCGCGCGGCGTGTTGTGCTCGACGTACACCGTGGGAACGTCGATCCCGGCGCGCAACCCCGTCCACTCCCGGAGCAGGTCGAGCTCGTGCGGCCGCTGCAGCAGCACCACGTCGAGGTCGCGCAGCTCGCGCGGCGGCACCTCGCGCACGGTGTCCGGCCAGTCGAACGTCTGCGCGCGGCCGCGCCCGTCCGGCCCGCGGTCCGGCAGCACCGGAACGACGTACTCGTGCCCGCCGTACACCAGCGACGTCAACCACGACCCGTGCACGTGCCAGACCCCGATCCTCACGGCCGTGCCACCTCCTCCTGGGTGAGCTTGGTGACGGCGTTGACGACCTCGTCCGGGGTGATCCCGGTCAGGCACGGGTGCCCTTCCACCGGGCACTCGCGCGCCCGGGTGTCCCGGCAGGCCGCGTGCTGGTCGCCGAGCAGCACCGACGGCACGCCCCACGGCGCCCAGCGCTCCAGCGGCACCACCGGCGCGAACAGCGACACCACCGGCGTCCCCGCCGCCGCCGCCAGGTGCGCCGGCCCGGTGTTCCCCACCACCACGCAGTCCGCCGCCATCAGCACCGCGGCCAGTTCCCGGTACGACGTGCCGCCGCCGAGGTCGATCGCGTCCCCGGCCGCGACCGCCGCGGTCAGGTCGCGTTCGTCGGGAGAGCCCGTGACCACGACCGCCCACCCGGCCGCCCGGAGCGCGGCCACGATCGCCCTCGCGTGCGCGGGCTCCGGCGCTCGCGCCGCGACCGACGCCCCGGGGTGCACCACCACGAAAGGTGCCTCGGGCAACGGAAACGGCGGCAGCGCGTCCCGGATCCGCAACCGCCCGTCGTCGCCGTCCGGCAGCTGGTACCCGCAGGCCGCCGCCAGTGAGAGCGCCCGCTCCACCTCGTGGCGGCCCGTCGTACGGTGTCTCAGGTCCAGCAACGAGCCCGGGTAGTCCTCGCTCGCGGCGGCGATGTACGGCACGCCCGCCAGCCGGAGCAGCAGCGCCATCGGCAGCGCGCTCTGGTGGAACGACGTCAGCACCAGCGCCCGGGCGAACCCCAGCCCACGGACCTCGTCGACCAGCGCGGCCGTCGACCTCGCGTCGACCGGCGGCGGCTCGAACCCGCTCCACGGGCACGGCCAGACCAGCACGTCCCGCACTCCCGGCAGCATCCGGGCGGCCTGCTCGCCGGACGGCGACACCAGCAGCACCAGTTCACCGGCGGTCGCCGCGACGGCCCGGATCGCCGGCCCGGCCAGCAGCACGTCACCGTCGTTGTCGGTACGGGTCACCAGCACGGTCTCCATCACGTCTCCCGCAGGATGTGGTCGACCGCCGCGTTCAGATCGGGTACGACGACCGGCGCGGCGCGCACCTCGGCCGCCCGGGTGGCGCCGTTCGGCACCAGCACCGCGCGGGCACCGGCGGCGTCGGCGGCCCGGACGTCCGCCCCGATGTCGCCGACCACCACGATCTGGCGTTCGGGCACGCCGAGCGCCGCGGCGGCCGCGCGGACCATGCCGGGTGCGGGCTTGCGGCAGTCGCAGCCGTCGTCCGGCGTGTGCGTGCACACCTGCCAGGTGTGGAACGGCCCGACCAGCTCGTCGACCCGCCGGTTCACCTGGTCGAGCTGGTCGGCGGTGATCAGGCCGCGGCCGACCCCGGACTGGTTCGACAGCACGCCGACCGCGATCCCGGCGTCGGTCAGCCGATGCACCGCCTTGGCCGCACCGTTGACGGGGGCAACGAGTTCGGGGTCGCCGTTGTACGGCACGTCGTGCACGAGCGTCCCGTCCCGGTCGAACAGCACCGCCCGGACCGGCCCCGGCCAGTCCCCGCTGTACCGGTGCCGCCACCATCCCCGGACCCGGTGCCACACCGCCGGCCACGGCACCACCACCGACGTCATCCCCACCCGCACCACCTCGTCCCGCGTCCGCGGCCCCGGCACGACCCGTCGCCATACGAGATCCCCGGTCAGCCCCAGCCACACGGCCCCAGCCCCGGCCGCCACCCGACGGGCGGCCGGGCTGCTCAGGGCGGCCTTGGCGGCCGCGACGGTGGTGATGCCGGCGAGGACGGTCGGGACGTGCCAGCGGAAGCGGCCGCGGGGGCAGTCGGCCAGCATGCGCCAGCGCGGGCCGTGCAGGCGGCGCATCAGGGCGTCATCGGCGTTGCCGCGCTGTACCCGGGCGCTGACCCAGAAGTCCTCACCGCGCACCGGATGCTCGATGTGTCGCGTGCCCGTGACCAGCCGCCAGCCGGCCTGGCGGACCCGCAGTGCGAGGTCCGCGTCCTCCCGGTACGCGCGTGGAAACCGTTCGTCGAACCCGCACACCGCCTGCAGCGCGCTCCGCCGGTACGCCATGTCCGCAGTCGCCCACCTGGCCCCCGCGAGGCCGGCCGTCGTCCGCTCCCAGTCGGTGGGCCGCCGGTCCACCGGCAGCGGTACGACGATCCTCCCCTGCACCCCGCCGACCGGCCAGTCCCACGTCTCAGCGGCGGCCAGATCCGCGGCCAGCAGCGTGCTCCACCCGGCGGGCAGCCGTACGTCGTCGTCGACGAACACGATCCAGTCGCTCGTCGTCGCGCGCCAGCCGGTGTTCCGCGCCGCGGCCGGCCCACGCCCGCCCGAACGCCGTACCAGGGCTTCGGGATAAGCACGCAGATCCAGGTCCGCCACCGGGCGGGCGCGGTCATCGACCACCACGACCTCGTCCGGCCGCCGCTCCTGCGCGGCGAGATCCGCGAGCACCTCGCTCAGCGACGCCCGCCCCACCGTCGGGATCACCACCGTCCAGAACCGCCGGGTCTCCTGGGTCATCGCGGCCCTCCGAAGGCGGTGGTACGACGGACCAGGTGCGGGCCGAGGACCAGCAGGTCGAGGGGTGCCGAGCCGAACAGCTCGAGCGCGTCGGTGGGGCTGTCGACCATCGGGCGGCCGGCCGTGTTCATGCTGGTGTTGACCAGGACCGGCAGCCCGGTGCGCGCCTCGAACCGCTCGAGAACCCGGGCCAGCGACGGCTCGGTGTCGCGGTCCACGGTCTGGATCCGGGCGGTGCCGTCGACGTGCACGACGGCCGGGATGCGGTCGCGCCATGCCGGATCGACGTCGTGCACGAAGAGCATGTACGGACTCGGCAGCGGACCGTTGAAGATGTCCGCCGCGTGCTCGGCGAGCACCAGCGGGGCGATCGGGCGGAACTGTTCCCGGCCCTTCACGTCGTTCAGTCGTTCGGTGTTCGCCGGGTTGCCCGGATGCGCGAGCAGCGAACGGTGGCCGAGGGCGCGTGGGCCGTACTCGGACCGGCCCTGGAAGTACCCGACGATCTCGTCCCGGGCCAGCGCCTCGGCGACCGCGTCCGCCGGGTCGGCGGGGGTGTCGAACGGCAGTCGCGCGGTCCGCAGCCGCGCCGCCAGCTCGTCGCCGGTCCACGAGCGACCGAGCGCCGCCGTTGCCATCGGCTCCGCCCGGCCTGCGGACAGGCTGACGTCCAGCGCCGCGCCCAGCGAGGTCCCGGCGTCGCCGGCGGCCGGCTGCACCCAGACGTGCTCGTACGGACCGCGCCGGGCCAGCACGGAGTTCGCCACGCAGTTCAGCGCTGTCCCTCCGGCCATCGTGAGCACCCGCTCGCCGGTGGCGTCGTACAGCCACGAGGCGAGTTCGAGCAGCACCTCCTCGAGCCGGCGTTGCACGCTGCACGCCAGGTCCGCGTACGCGTCGCCGACGTCGTCGCCGGACCGGCGGCGCGGCACGTACGCCGACCAGTCGACCGGCTCGGTGACGAACCCGCCTTCGCCGGTCGCGCGGACCAGGTCGCGGAAGTCGCCGAGGTGCCGCGGCTTGCCGTACGACGCCAGCGCCATCACCTTGTACTCGTCGCTGGACCGGGTGAAGCCGAGGTGCTCGGTCAGGTCCTCGTACAGCAGTCCGAGCGAGTGCGGCAGCCGCTGCGTCGCCAGCACCTCCAGCGAACCGTCCGCGCGATACCGGCCGGCCAGGTGCGAGGCGCGCTCGCCGCGGCCGTCGAGCACCAGGCAGGCACTGCTCGGGTACGGCGCGGCCAGCCCGGCGGACGCGGCGTGCGCGACGTGGTGCGGGACGAACCGCACCGTGTCCGGGTCCAGCCCCGGCAGCGCGTGCGCCAGGAACGCCGGGGCCCGCCGGGCGTAGTCGGTCCGGATGTGGTCCCACGGGTCGTCGACGCCGAGCGCCTCGACGGGTTCGCACAGCGCCGGGTCGTACGAGTACCCGACCACGTCGAGGTCCTCCGGGCGCAGGCCGGCGGTCTCCAGGCACCAGCGCATCGACTGCTCGGGCAGCTCCCAGGCCGACCAGGGCACCGGGCGCTTGCCGTGCTTGCGGCGGCTGAACCGTTCCTCCTCCGCCGCTGCCACGATCCGCCCGTCCACCACCAGCGCGGCCGAAGGATCGTGGAAGATCGCGTTCACTCCGAGAGCTCGCACCGCGTCCTCCTGCCGGGCGGGGCCTGAACCGATCAGGTCCGGAATTGCGCACCTGTACCCCGGTCCGACGCACTCACACGGTGCGTAGCGCACGGTCATGACGAGTAGCGTCTTGTGTAGTACGACGTGGGCTCCGGGCAGTGTGGGCGAGTGCCGTGCTGGGTACCGGAGGAACCTGGAGCACCGCACGAATCCGTGCTCGGCGAAGGAGCACATCATGAGTACCAGCCAGATCAACCCGATGCCGCCGGAGGACCCCGAAGGCAGCGCCGGGACCGAGCCCTGGTCCGAGCCTGGCCCCGGACCGTCGACCGGTCCCGAACCATCGCCCGAACCGGGCACCGACCCCTCCACGCCCGACGCCGGTCCGGGATCCGTCCCCGACCACGAGCCCGGGCCCGGCACCGAACCGGAACCCGAGCCGGACACCGGTCCCGGTGGTGACCCGGATCTCGCGACACCGGACATCCGCACCCGGCCCGGCGACGACAGCCCGCTGGTCGAGCCGGCACCGGATCCCGGCCTGCAGGACCCCAGCTCGGCTGACGAGCAGCTACCCGACCCGGACGCGCAGGCTGGCCCGGACCAGCCGGGCTGAGCGTCGTACGAGGGAGGGCGCGTAGTGTCCGCCTACCGGGTGATCTGGCAGCTGCTGGCCGGAGCCGCCGGCGTGGTCGGCGGTTGTGCCGCGCTGCTGCTGATGGAGCCCGGGACGCTGGCGTCGGCCTTCGTGTCCGCGGCGCTGCTGGGCGCGCTGGTGAGCGCGGGGGTGCTCGCCCTGCAGGACGAGATGACCGCGGACCGGCTCGGTCGCCGATGCCTCGCGGCCAGCGTGCTGACCGGTGCGGCCGTGCTCGCCGTGTCCGGGTTGGGCCGGCTGGCCGGCGTGGCGGCCGTACTGGTCGTGCTGCTGCTGCTCGCCGGAGCGCCGCCGGTCGTCGCCTGGGCTCTCGGCATGCTGAACCGCCCGACGGCCACGACCGGTCCGCGGGTGTCCGGCTCCTGGTTGACGGGATCGCCCCGGAAATCCGGTCCGCCGCCCGGGCTGGCCGGACTCACCGACGGGGAGCTGTGCGCGGCGTGGATGGAGAGCTGCCGCGGGCTGCGGGACGCCCCGCTCGCGCAGGCGCTGTCGTACGTGCAGACCAGGCAGGAGTACCTGGACGAGCTCGAACGCCGCGATCCGGCCGGCCTGCAGGCATGGCTCGCCTCGACGGCCAGCGCGGCCGGCGACCCGCGGCCGTTCATCTCGTCTACCCGCAACCGCGACCGCGGCGAGACCGGCTGAGAGCCAGCCGAGCCCACGAGTCCTTGAAGGGTGACCGCGGATCAGCCGCGGGAGTCTTGGCCGACGTCGAAGCGGTCGCGGTAGCGGCGCTCGGCCTCGTCCAGGGCGGCCTGGCCGATCCTGGCCACCGGTACGACGTCGACGACCAGCGGCTCGTGATCGGGACCGAGGCCAGTCTCGCGTCCGGTGAGCAGCCACGGGAACCGGTCGCCGTCCTCGGCCAGCCGGGGCCACCACGGCTCCGGTCCGATCGTCGTCACCGACAGGCCCGGCAGGTCGACAGACCAGCGCGTTTCAGCCGCCGAACGGCCCTCCGGCCCGGAGCCTCTGTACGGCGGCGAGGGTGGGGGGAGAAGATTGTTCCGTCCGGCATCGAGCCGGGTCCGTGCCCGAATTCGAGGAGCCGCGGGTGAACGATGAGTTCGCCGAGGACTTCGCCAGGATGGCGTTGCAGTTGCACGAAGGGAGCGGCGTCGAGCAGACCGTCGAGCGCGTGCTGCAGTTCGCGCTCGCCGCGATCGGCTGCGGCCACGCCGGAGTGATGTTGGTGCACGGGCGCAAGACGGTCGAGACGGCCGCCGCCACCGACACGCTGGTCGAGAAGGCGGACCGGTTGCAGATGGAGTGCGGCGAGGGGCCATGTCTGTCGGCGATCTTCGAGCAGGAAAGCTTCCTGGTGCCGGACACCGCGATCGACGAGCGCTGGCCGAGGTGGTCCCCCCGGGTCGCCGACCTCGGCCTGCGCAGCGTGCTGACCATCCGGCTGACGACGAAGGGGTCGACGATCGGAGCGTTGAACCTGTTCGACTCCGAGCCGAACCGGTTCGACGCCGACGACGACGCAGTGGCGCACATCCTGGCCCGGCACGCCTCGATCGCGCTGGCCACCGCCCGGCACGAGTCGAACCTGTGGCACGCGATAGACGCCCGCAAGCTGATCGGACAGGCGCAGGGCATGCTGATGGAGCGGTTCGACCTGGACAGCGACCAGGCGTTCGCGGTGCTGCGCCGGTACTCGCAGGACCACAACATCAAGCTGCGTGAGGTCGCCCAGCGGCTGATCGACACCCGCAAACTTCCGGACGGCTGATTTTCCTTCGCCGGGAGTGCATAAGCCGCAAGGCGATGGGCACCGGTCAAGTAGAGCGCCTGGCCGCTCGAGAGGCCGGGACAGGCTCAGGTCTCGGCGTTGCAACCTTCAGCGCCGGGGCCGCCCGAAAGCGTCATGCCGCGCGGGAGCGCTGGGCCTTGGCGATCGCGTCGGCCAGCTCACGGCGGTTCATCGACGACCTGCCGCGGATGTTCAGCTCGCGCGCGAGGTCCTCGAGCTCGGCCTTCGGCGCCTCGGCGAGCTTCGCGGCATCCGTCGCCGTGCCGCGCCTCTTCGTCGCTGCCTTCTTGCGGGTCTTCGAGCCCGGCCTGCGGCGGGAGCGGGCCTCCTCGAGGCTGGCGCGCAGGGCACTGACCAGGTCGGTGACGTCGGTGGCCTCCGGCTCGGTCTCGGTCACCGTGATCTCCTTGCCGCGGCGCTTCGCGTCGATCAGGTCGTTCACGCGTTCGGTGTAGCTGTCGTGGTACTCGTCCGGCTTCCACGGCCCGCTCATGGCCTCGATCACGTCGACCGCCATCGCCACCTGCTTGCGGTCGCGCGACTTCGCCGGCAGCGTGCCGAGCTCGTCGGCCGGGTCGCGGATCTCGTCGGCGAAGAACATCGTCTCCAGCACCAGCACCTTGTCGTCGGCGCGGATCGCGGCCAGGTACTCCTTGCCGCGCATCACGAAGCTCGCGATCCCGGCCCGGTTGGTCTTGGCGAGCGCCTCACGCAGCAACGCGTACGACGAGGTGTTCTGCTCGTCCGACGGGGCCAGGTAGTAGCTCTTCTGGAAGTGGATCGGGTCCACTTCGGCCAGGTCCACGAACGTGGAGATCTCGAGCGAACGGGAGCGGCCGGGCGCGACGTCGTCCAGCTCGTCGGGCTCGACCATCACGTACTGGCCGTTGCCGACCTCATGGCCCTTGACGATCTTGTCGTAGTCGACCTCACGCCCGGTCCGCTCGTTCACCCGCTTGTAGCGGATCCGGTCCGACGTGCCGCGCTGGAACTGGTGGAAGTCGACCTCGTGCTCCTGAGTCGCGGTGTACAGGCCCACGGGCACCGAGACCAGCCCGAAGGTGATGTACCCGGTCCAGATCGAGCGTGCCATCGAACGAACCGCCTCACGACCGCGGCGTGAGCTCGTCGGCGAGCTCGTCCTTCGTCATCGAGGAGGCGCCGCTGACGCCGATGTTGCGCGCCTGCGTGGCGCGCTCGTCGCGGGTCAGGTCCGGCGGCGGATCGCCGAGGTGCTGGGCGCGGCTGGCGGCGAAGGCCTCGGTGAGCTCGGCGAGCCGGTCCGCGTCGAGCCGTTCCCGCAGTCCGGGCAGCACGTTCGACTCCTCCTCCTCGACGTGGTGCGTGACGGCCTTCACCAGCTCGCCCAGCACGTCCTCGAACGAGGGCGTGGCGGGGTCGGTGCCGGCCAGCTTCTTCAGCAGCTCGTCCGCCTGCAGGTGCTCCTCCTGGCTGTGCGCCACCTCGTCGGTCTCACCGGCCTCCGCCCGCGCCACCGGGTACACCTCGGCCTCCTCGGCGCGGCTGTGCGCGCTGAGCAGCGCGGTCAGTACCGGCACCAGGTTGACGCGCTGGTCCGGCTTCTCCTTCAGCTCGGTGAACAACCGCTCGACCTCGCGGTGGTCCGCCATGATCAGCTCGACGACATCTGCGGGCATGGTGCTCCTTTCGTCTGTCGACGCCGGTACCCGGACGGGCGCAGACCAAGCGGCTGACCGCGGTCAGCCCGGCACGGGGAGCCTGAGGTCGGCGGCGACGCCGAGGTGCTCGCTGGCCCAGACGCCGTCCACCGGCTCGTCGAAGAGCCGTTCGCAGCGGCTGACCGCGAGCTGGGGACCGCCGTCGTCGCAGGACACGAACAGGTAGTCGATCCGGCGGTCGAGGTTCGCCAACGTGGGGCCGGGCTCGTCGGGGTGGCACAGCTCCCAGGCGTCCTGGTAGCGCACGCTCAAGTCCCCGATCCGTTCCTGGTCGGACCAGAACCGGATGCTGGTCGCGTCCGGCTCGGCGTCCAGGTCGCCCGCCACCACCACCGGCAGCTCGGGTCCGCGGCGGACCACGTCCACGAAGCGCGCCATCCGAGCGGCCTGCAGCTCGCGCTCACGCTCGAGGCCGGAACGCCAGGACGGCTTGTGGTTGACGAACAGCAGCGGCCCGAGCGGTGTCGTGACCCGCGCCGCCGAGCTGCGGCCGGCGAACTCGTTCTCGTCCACACGGTCGGTGACCAGCAGCTCGACCTCGTGCACCTCGTCGTACGGCCAGCGGCTGGCGATGGTCGATCCGGTGCCGTCGCGCTCCCGCCGGCCCTGGTGCGCGAGGTGGTAGCCCTCACCGAGCAGTTCCGCGACCTGGTCGTGCTCCGTCGTCATCACCGAGGCCTGGAACGCGACCAGGTCCGGCTGCAGCTTCGCCAGCCCCGCACGCAGCACCTCCCGCCGAGCCGGCCAGTCGCCGTGCTCGGCAGACAGGTTCATCGTCGCGACGCGGAGTTCCTCAGTCATAGCGCTGGGTGCCGTGCGGGTGTCATCGTCGACTTACGGGGTACCCCGATCGCGCGAGGCCTAAAACGGAGGTTCCATGCAGCGTGTCGACGCACAGCCCCTGACGGACACCGAACTGCGGACCGTGCACGCCTACTGGCGGGCGGCCAACTACCTGGCGGCGGGGCAGATCTACCTGCTCGCGAACCCGCTGCTGAAGGAACCGCTCAAACCCGAGCACATCAAGCCGCGGCTGCTCGGCCACTGGGGCACCACACCCGGCCTCAACCTGGTCTACGCGCACCTCAACCGGGTCATCCGGCAGCGCGACCTGGACGCGATGTTCGTGATCGGCCCCGGCCACGGCGGGCCCGCGATCGCCGCGAACACCTGGCTGGAGGGCTCGTGGAGCGACACCTACCCGAACACCGCCCGGAACGCGGCCGGGATGGCCCGGCTGTTCAAGCAGTTTTCGTTCCCCGGCGGGATCCCGAGCCATGTGGCGCCGGAGATCCCCGGCTCGATCCACGAGGGCGGTGAGCTCGGCTACGCGCTGTCGCACGCGTACGGCGCCGCGTTCGACAATCCCGGGCTGCTGGTCGCCTGCGTGGTGGGTGACGGCGAGGCCGAGACCGGCCCGCTGGCCGCCTCGTGGCACAGCAACAAGTTCGTCGACCCGCGCCGCGACGGCGCCGTACTGCCGATCCTGCACCTGAACGGGTACAAGATCGCCAACCCGACGGTGCTGGCCCGGATCGGGGACGACGACCTCACGGCGTACCTCACCGGCTGCGGCTACGAGCCGTTCCTGGTGGAGGGTGACGAACCCGAGCCCGTCCACCAGGCCCTCGCGGCCACGCTGGACGTATGCCTGGACCGGATCGACGCGATCCGGTCCGCGGACGGCGCCGGGCGGCCGCGGTGGCCGGCGATCGTGCTGCGGACGCCGAAGGGGTGGACCGGGCCGGAGATCGTGGACGGGGTGCAGGTCGAGGGGACCTGGCGGGCGCACCAGGTGCCGCTGGCGGGGGTGCGGACGGACGCTGAGCACCGCCGGCAGTTGGAGGACTGGCTGCGCAGTTACGGTCCCGAGGAGTTGTTCGACGACGACGGTGCGCCGGTGCCGGAGCTGGTCGAGTGGGCGCCGTCCGGGAGTGCGCGGATGGGGTCGAACCCGCACACGAACGGCGGCCTGCTGGCCCGGGACCTGGAGCTGCCGGCGGTCGCGGAGTACGCCGTGCCGGTGAAGGCTCCGGGTGCGGAGGACGCCGAGCCGACCAAGGTGCTCGGCGGGTTCCTGCGCGACGTGTTCCGCGCCAACGCGTCGTACAAGAACTTCCGGTTGTTCGGGGCGGACGAGACCGAGTCGAACCGGCTCAGCCCGGTGTACGAGGTGACCGCGAAGGCCTGGAACGCCGAGACCCTGGACACCGACCTGCACCTGGCGCGCGACGGCCGGGTGATGGAGATCCTCAGCGAGCACACCCTGCAGGGCTGGCTGGAGGGCTACCTGCTGACCGGGCGGCACGGGGTGTTCTCGTCGTACGAGGCTTTCATCCACATCGTCGACTCGATGTTCAACCAGCACGCGAAGTGGCTGAAGACGATCGACCGGCTGGACTGGCGGCGACGGATCCCGTCGCTCAACTACCTGCTCACCTCGCACGTGTGGCGACAGGACCACAACGGTTTCAGCCACCAGGACCCGGGCTTCATCGACCACGTGGTGAACAAGAAGGCCGAGGTGATCCGGGTCTACCTGCCGCCGGACGCGAACACGCTGCTGTCCACGTTCGACCACTGCCTGCGGACCCGCAACTACGTCAACGTCGTTGTCTGCGGCAAGCAACCGACGCCGTCCTGGCTGGACTGGGAGTCCGCCGCGCTGCACTGCGCGCGCGGGGCCGGCGTCTGGGACTTCGCCAGCAACGACCGCGGCGACCCCGACGTGGTGATGGCCTGCGCCGGCGACGTGCCGACGCTGGAGACGCTCGCCGCGGTGCGGCTGCTGCGCCGGAACCTGCCGGACCTGCGGATCCGGGTGGTGAACGTGGTCGACCTGATGCGGCTGCAGGACCCGGCCGAGCACCCGCACGGCCTGTCCGACGCGGAGTTCGACGCGCTGTTCACGCGGGACCGGCCGGTGATCTTCGCGTACCACGGCTACCCGTGGCTGATCCACAGGTTGACCTACCGCCGGCACAACCACGACAACCTGCACGTCCGCGGGTACATCGAGGAGGGCACCACGACGACGCCGTTCGACATGACGGTGCTGAACAACCTGGACCGGTACCACCTGGCGATGGACGTGATCGACCGGGTGCCGACACTCGGCCCGCGGGCGGCGACCGCGCGGCAGTACTTCGCCGACCAGCGGGTCCGGCACCGCGCGTACGTCGACGAGCACGGCGAGGACCTGCCCGAGGTGCGGAACTGGCGATGGGAGGCCTGACGTGCTGCTGGTCGTGAACCCGGGCTCGTCGAGCCTGAAGCTGCGCCTCCTCGACGACGACGATCTCGTGGTGGAGGCGGAGGACCTGGGCGAGTGGGCAGGCGACCCCAGCGCGCTGGACGACGTCGTGTCCGGCGCGGACATCGAGGCGGTCGCGCACCGCGTCGTGCACGGCGGTGACTACCGCGACGCCGTGCGGGTGGACGACGACGTCGAGCGCGAGCTCGAACGGCTGGTCCCGCTCGCCCCGCTGCACCAGCCGCGAGCGCTCGAGCTGATCCGGCACAGCCGCAAACTGTTGCCCAAGGCATCGATCGTGGCGTGCTTCGACACCTCGTTCCACCAGACGCTGGCGCCGGCGGCGGCGACGTACGCGCTGCCCGCGGACTGGCGCAGTCGCTGGGGCCTGCGGCGGTACGGGTTCCACGGGCTGTCACACGCGTACGCCGCCCGTCGTACCGCGGTGCTCTTGAACCGCGACGACCTGCGGCTGGTGACGTGCCACCTCGGCGCCGGCGCGTCCGTGTGCGCGGTCGAGCTTGGCCGGTCGGTGGACACCAGCATGGGGTTCACCCCGGTCGAGGGCCTGGTGATGGCGACCCGGTCCGGCTCCGTCGACCCCGGTCTGCTGATGTGGCTGCTGACCGAGGGCGGGGTCGGCGTCGATGAGCTGAGCGACGCGCTGGAGCACCGGTCCGGGTTGCTCGGGTTGAGCGAGACGTCCGGCGACCTGCGCGAGGTGCTGGCCGATCGTGACAACGGCGACCCCCGCGCCGAGCTGGCCTTCGACGTGTATGTGCACCGGCTCACCGGCGAGATCGCCCGGATGGTCGCCGCGCTGAACGGCGCCGACGCGATCGTCTTCACCGGCGGCATCGGCGAGCACTCCGCCCTGGTGCGACGCGAGGTCTGCGTACGGCTCGGCTGGCTCGGTGTCCGGATCGACGACGAGCGCAACGAATCGCCGGACGAGCCGGACGCGATCGTCAGCCGGGTCCCGTCGGCCGTCGAGGTCTGCGTGGTCGCCGCGCGGGAGGACCTGGAGATGGCCCGCCAGACCCGCGATCTGATCGGTGGTTGACGGGATCGGCTACGGTCGACGGTGAACCGCCCGACTCGTTGCCGGAGACAACAATGACGCCACCGCCCCGAAGCCGCCGGCAGCGCATCCAGGACACCCTGCGCCGCCTCGAGCACGACGTCGACTGCTGGGTCGCGACCGCCGACGCCGGCACGCCGTACCTGGTGCCGCTGTCCTTCCTCTGGCACGACGGCGCGATCCTGCTCTCGACGCCGTCGGACAGCCCGACCGGCCGCAACCTGCGGTCCACCGGCACGGCCCGGGTCGGCATCGGCCCGACCCGCGACGTCGTCCTCGTCGAGGGCACGGTCGAGGTCGTCGACCTGCCCGCCGGGACCGGTGACGCCTTCGCCGCCAAGACCGGCTTCGACCCGCGCGACCTCTCGTCGTACGTCTTCTTCCAGGTCCGGCCCCAGCGCATCCAGGCGTGGCGCGAGTCCGACGAGCTCAACGGCCGCGACCTGATGCGCGAAGCCCGCTGGCTCGACACCTGACGGCGGCTTCTGGTCAGTGCTTCGGCACTCGCGGGTGGTAGGCGCTCTGGTACTCGACGGGCTTGTCGGCGAACGAGGCGAGCCGGTCGGCTGCGGCCGCCGAGCCTACATCCTGTCGCAATCGGACGTTGCGGGTTCTCGCACTGCCTGGTGCCTCTTCGCAGGGCATGCCGTGCGAAGACCCGCCACGCCGTGCGAGAACCCGCAACAGTCGCGACCCCCTCAGGGCCAGCGGAGGAGGGCGGCTACGCCGTCGGGTGGGAGGACCTCCGGGGCGGTGACGAGAACCTCGGCGTCGGTGGCCGCGGCCGCGCCGACGACGGTGAGGTCGGCGCGGAGCTGGTCGGCCGCGAGTGCCGACGGCGGCAGCGGCAGGCCCGGGTGCCGGCTGGGCCGGACGGTCCGGCCGGCCGCGGCTTCGGGGGCGAGCAGCACCTGGTCGGCCTGTCCGCGAATCAGACTGTCGAGCACCTGGCCGATGCCCAGCGCGACCGCCTCGCCGCGACCCGTGCGCTGCTGCACCTCGCGGACCAGCGCGAGCTGCTCCGCGAACACCCGCTCGTGCAGCGCGTGGTGCAGCGCGGTCTCGAGGGCCTCGCGGGAGCTGCCGGGAGCGCGGCTGCCGTGGTCCAGCGTGACCAGTCGTTCCCTGGCGAGCTCCGCGACCGCGGCATGGATCTCGCTGCAGGCCCGGACGTCGCCGGCCACCGCGACCAGGTCGACACCGGCCCGGACCTGCCGGTCGACCTGTTCGGCGACAAGGCGGGCGTTGCGCCGCCAGATCTCGTCGGAACGCCGCTGGAACTCCTTGTGCGCCCAGTCACCGGCGGCCACGTGCGTCAGGTGCGGCTCCTCGCCGTCGACCGACCAGGTGCGCGCCGGCGGGCCCGGCCACACGTCGTGCAGCTCGAGGTCGGCACCGACGCGATCGGCCAGCACGAGCAGCACCGACCGGCACTGTGCGGCGTCCGTGAGCCAGCTGGTCAGGTCCGGCAGCGGCGCCCAGGAAAGCACCTCGGCGCACGGTGTCGTGGCGATCGTCTCCTCGAGGAGTACGTGGTCACCGGCGGCGGCGACCAGCCGGCCGACGGGCCCGTGCTGCCGGGTCGGTTCGACGACACGTTCGCCGACCCGGTCGACCAGGTCGTGCGGCGCGCCCTGGGACAGCAGTTCCACGCCCGCGGCCTGCCAGCGCACCTCGAGCTCGTGGGCGGCGAGCGCGGTGCCGCGGCCGACGTCGAGGTAGGCGGTCAGGTACGGACCGTCGGACTTGATCAGGTCGCTGACTTGACCGAGCTTCATAGCAGCCTCCTAGGAGTCGGGTCAGGCGCTGTCGCGAACGCCCTCGGCACCGGCCATGCGGGCGCAGTTCGCGCAGCAGAACACCGTGCCGTCGACCTCCACGCCGTGCCCGAGGACCCGGCAGTCGCAGTGCGCGCAGACCGGAGCGATGCGGTGTGCCGCGCACTCCAGGCTGTCGAAGGTGTACTCGTCTCCGCCCGCGGTCCTGATCTGGAACGACCGCTCGTACTCGTTGCCACACACGTCGCAGAGCGCCATGACAGTCCTCCCTCGCATCGCTTGCAGAGTGACCCGTAACCACGCAAGCACGGGCGAAACAGCCGATCCACCGGCAGCGCGTCGTCCGACGTTTGACCCGCGTACGGGCGGTCACGGGGCAGGAACAGACCAGGGTGAAGGGAGGATCCAGATGCGGTTCGGCTACTTCCTCTCGGCCGAGGAACACGGTCCCGCCGCGCTCGTCGAACAGGCGCGGCTCGCGGAGCGGGCCGGGTTCGACGCGCTGTGGATCAGCGACCACTTCCACCCGTGGAACGACGCGCAGGGCCAGAGCCCGTTCGTGTGGTCGGTGATCGGCGCGATCTCGCAGGTGTGTGACCTGCCGGTAACGACCGCGGTGACCTGCCCGACGGTGCGCACGCACCCGGTGGTGATCGCCCAGGCCGCGGCGACCAGCGCGGTCATGCTGGACGGCCGGTTCACGCTCGGCGTGGGTTCCGGCGAGGCGCTGAACGAGCACATCACCGGCCAGGTCTGGCCGACGACCCGGGTACGGCTGGAGATGCTCGAGGAGGCCGTCGGGCTGATCCGCCGGCTGTGGACGGAGGAATTCGTCACGCACCACGGCCGCTACTACACCGTTGACTCCGCGCGGATCTACACCCGACCGGAGACACCGCCGCAGATCCACATGTCCGGGCTCGGCCCGCGGGCGACCGACCTGGCGGCGCGGATCGGCGACGGGTACATCACCACGCAGGCCGATCCCGCTCTGCTACGGCGTTTCCGGAAAGGGGCCAAGGGCAACAAACCCGCGTCGGTGGGGTTCAAGGTGTGCTACGCGCCGACCGAGCGCGAGGGTGTCGAGACCGCGCACCGGCTGTGGTCCACCAGCGGCCTGCCGGGTGAGCTGGCCCAGGTGCTGCCGTCTCCGCGGCACTTCGAGCAGGCCGCGGCGCTGGTGACCCCCGAGGCCACCCGGAAGTCGGTCACCTGCGGCCCGGACGCCGGCGCGCACCTGAAGGCGTTCACGCCGTACGTCGAGGCCGGGTTCGACGAGATCTACGTGTCCGACATCGGCCCGCACTACGAGGAGATGCTGACGGTGTACGGCAAGGAAGTGTTACCGGAACTACGACGATGACCAGTCATCCCGGAGCAGCTGAGTGGGTGCCACCGGCGGCGGACCTGAGTGCGCTGGAGCGCGCGATCCAGGACTGCCGCGGCTGCGATCTGTACCGGGACACCATCCAGGCGGTGTTCGGAGAGGGGCCCGTCACCGCCCGGGTGGTGCTGGTCGGCGAGCAGCCCGGTGATCAGGAGGACAAGGCCGGCAGGCCGTTCGTCGGTCCCGCCGGCCGGCTCCTGGACCGGGCGCTCGCCGACGCAGGCATCGATCGCGACGACGCCTACGTGACCAACGCGGTCAAGCACTTCCGGTTCAGCACCCGCGGCGAGGGCAAGCGCCGGCTGCACAAGACTCCCGACGTCGGCCACATCACCGCGTGCCGGCCCTGGTTGACCGCGGAGCTCGCGGTCCTGGACCCGGAGGTCGTGGTGGCACTCGGCGCGGTCGCCGGACGTGCCCTGCTCGGAGCGTCGTACCGGGTGACGAAGCAACGCGGGCAGGTGCTGGAGCTGCCGGACGGCGGTGCCGCCGTCGGCACCGTGCACCCGTCATCGGTGCTGCGGTCCGACGACCGGACGGCGGCGTACGAAGAGTTCGTCGCGGATCTGCAGAAGGTCGCCGCGCTGCTGTGATCCCGCGGCCGTCGTCAGGCCCGTACTGGAGTGTCCCCGGACCGGTGGGCAGGCAGGAAACAACACAGGGAGGTAGCGATGGGCAGCACCGACAAGGCGAAGAATGCCGCCGACGAGGCCAAGGGCAAGGTCAAGGAGATGGCCGGCGACGCGACCGACAACCCCGACCTGGAGGCCGAGGGCGACCTGGAGCAGCGTGAGGCCCAGCTGCGCCAGGCCGGCGAGAACGTCAAGGACGCCGGCGAGAAGGCGAAGGAGGCCTTCGACCGGTGATTCTCCGCTGCGCCTCCCCGGCCGCTGCGCTGGGGAGGCGCACCGCATGTCTCGCGGGCTTTCGGGTACGGCGTGGGGGGAGGACGCTGAAAGGAGACTGCGATGCCGCGGAACCAGTGGAGCGACAAGCGCGAACGCCAGTACAAGCACATCAAGAGCGGGCTCGAGAAGCGTGGCCGGAGCGAGGACACGGCCGAGGAGATCGCGGCACGCACCGTGAACAAGGAACGTGCCCGGCGCGGGGAGTCCAAGGAGAAGAGCCGTACGTCGACCGACGACATCTCGTCCGGACGGCGTGGCGGCCTGCGGTCCCACAAGGGCGCGGGTGGCCGCACCAAGGAGCAGCTGTACGCCGACGCCAAGCGCAAGGGCATCAAGGGCCGCTCGAAGATGAACAAGGCCGAGCTCGCCAAGGCTGTCGGCCGCTGAACCTCCACCCGGGCCGGGCACACCCCCTCCGCCTGGCCCGGGCGGATCAGTCATCCGGCCTGGTGCTCACCAGTAGTGGTTGCGGCCGCCGACGGCGTGGCCGGTCGTGCCGAGGAGCCACAGGGCGGCCCCCACGAGCGCCAGGATCACCCCGATGGTCCACAGGATCCCGACGTTCAGCACGAGGCCGAGGACGATCAGGATCACTCCGAGGATGAGCATGGTTCCTCCTTCATTCACGGGCCGCTGGTAGCCGTATAGCCTGTGCCCATTGGCCGGACCTTCATTCACCGTGACCGGCGGTCAACGCTCAGGTAGCGCTGCGTCGGGCGCGACCCGGGCCCGGACGAGGCCGTCGGCGACCTCCTCGACGTCCGTCCACGGCAGGTAGCCGACCCGCCCGAGCCGGCGGTGCACCAGCCACCGCAGGGCAGCCGGGCCCACCTGACGTTCGTACCCGAACAGCCGGGTGGTGCGGCCGCTCACGATGATCAGGCCGTCGACCCGGAACGCCGCCTGCATCGACGTCAGCAGCGGGCCGTCCTGAACCAG
>WNFV01000384.1_pt1 | contig 58363 bp, 59 predicted proteins | sample 5400101 | NCBI WGS metagenome assembly WNFV01 (sample SAMN13153361, study PRJNA577476) | soil metagenome | isolation source: 115 cm soil or saprolite under grassland replicate 1 | place: USA:California | collected 2016-06-15
AGAGGATCAGGGACAGGAGCAGCACGGACGCGATCCCGCCAATCCCGATCGCGAAATTGCGCCGCCACAACGGCATGGCGCGCTCGACGGCCACGCGGCTCGGAATGCCGACACTCAACAGCCACGGACCTCGATCGACAACGGCGTTCCCGTAGAAGCGCTGCACGCCGTCCAGCCCGGTCAGCTTCTGCACGCGCTTCACGTCGCGCGGCAGCACACTTTCCTGCGTAATCACGCTGCCGATGAAGCGATCCGGTTCCCGGCTGCGCGCCAGCACGCGGCTCCTTTGGTCCGTCATCGTGACGACCGATCCCTCTGGCAGCGGGATCACGTTGAACAACGTCTGCAATTGCGCAAGGTTCACGCCGAGGCCCAACACTCCAACGAGCGCGCCATCGTCATTGCGCACGGGGTACGCGAGCACGACGGTCGATTTGCGTGTCACCTGACCCGTCATCAGCTCGCTCACGATCGGTTTCCCGTACTTCACGACTTCACTGGGATAGCCCATCGTGATGGTCGAATCGGTCGTGGGAAGGCCGCTGCCCCTCAGCCTGCCGGCGATGTCCGTCAGGCCCACGTTGAGCAGGAGCGGCTGGTGCTCGAGCACGCCGGCAAACAGCCGATCGCATTGAGCGCGATCGAGCACCTTGACGGCGGGATCGCGGACGAGCGCCGCGGCCACGGAGTCGAGACCGTTGAGGTACTGATTCAGATGCGTCGCCGCTGCCGCCGCGATGGAACCGGATTCCGCCTGCACTTCTTCTTCTCGCTCGATGCGGGTGCGATTCGCCGACCAGAAGGCGGCGACGGTGAAGGGTACGAGCAGCACGAATGTCGCCGTGAGGACCTGACGCCGGATGGACTGGTCTTTGAGAAAGCGCACGAATTGCCGGGATTCTATCGCAGTAGCCCGGGATCGGCGACCTGCGCTTCGCGGAAACCCCTCGCGCGCAGCAGGCAACTGTCGCAATGGCCGCACGGCCGGCCGTCGGGGCGTGGATCGTAACAACTGGACGTCAGGCTGTAATCCAACCCGAGCGCGACGCCGCGTCTGATGATCTCCGCCTTACTGAGCGTGATGAGCGGCGTGTGCACCTGAAACGACGCGCCTTCGACGCCCGCCCGAGTGGCGAGCGCCGCCAGACGCTCGAACGCGGCGATGAACTCGCGGCGGCAATCGGGATAACCCGAATAGTCGAGCGCGTTCACGCCGATCACGAGATCGCGCGCGTCGAGCACTTCGGCCCACCCAAGCGCGAGCGACAGAAAAATGGTGTTGCGCGCCGGCACGTAGGTGGCCGGAATGCCGGGCGCATCGAGATCGCGATCGCGGGGCACCGCAGCATCGGATGTCAGCGCCGATCCACCGATCGCGCGCAGATCCACGGCGAGCTCGAGGTGCTGTTCGACGCCGAGCGCGCGGGCGACTCTGCGGGCCGACTCGAGCTCCTGGGCGTGCCGCTGCCCGTAATCGACTGTCAGCGCGCACAGCGCGAAGCCCTCGGCCTTCGTGATCGCTGCGGCCGTGTACGAATCGAGGCCGCCACTCAACAGCACTACCGCCCGCATTGGTGAATTCGGGACCAACTTACCAATTCACACGCCCCTGGTGGTGGGCGACCAGATGTATTTGTGCAGCTGCAGCTGAAGGCGCGCCGGAAGCCTGTCCGCGAGCATCCACTCGGAGAGCGTTCGCGGATCGAGCACGCCATGCACGGGCGACATCAGGATTGCGGCGGCATGCGGTGGCAGATCGTAGCGCGCGATCACGTCGCGCGCGAACTCGTAGTCGGCCCGATCCTTGACGACGAACTTCACCTCGTCGCGCGGGCCCAGCCGCTCGAGATTGCTCCACTCGTTCTTGGCGGCCTCCCCGCTGCCAGGGCATTTGACATCGAGAATCTTGACTACCTCGGAGGGAACCCGGGTGGTGGGGCGATGACCGCCGGTCTCGAGCATGACGGTGCGGCCGCGTGCAAGCAGCTGGTCCATCAACGGATAGACATCGTCCTGCAGCAGCGGTTCCCCGCCGGTAATCTCGACGAGCGGGCACGCGTGCGCTTCGACCTCGGCGACGACCTCGTCCACAGACATCTTGCGGCCCTCATGGAACGCGTACGGCGTATCGCACCACGAGCAGCGCAGATCGCACGCCGTCAACCGCACGAACACGCACGGGATGCCGGCACGCGTCGATTCGCCCTGAATCGAATAGAAAATCTCGTTGATCGTCAGCACTTTCATTATTCTAACGGTATGGCGACAACGACGTTCTACTGGAAACCCACCTGAACCACGTGCAAGAACGCCAGAAGTTTTCTGGACACGCGCGGCGTCGACGTTCGGGAGATAGATATCAACAAGGAGCCACCTTCGCGCGAGTTCCTGGAAAAGCACATCGATCCCGATCGTTTCCTCGAATACGTCAGCACCCGGAGTCCGGTGTTCAAGGATCGGCCGCTGCCGAAATCGAAAAAGGAAGCGATTGCGATGATGATGGAGAACCCGAATCTGATCCGGCGGCCCATCCTCATCAAAGGATCCAAGGCTGTTTTCGGGTTCGACAAGGACGCCTATCAGAAGGTCGGGTAGGTGGGGCTTGCCCGCCGAAGCGCGAAGCGCGAAGGTGGGTGGGTCGGATGGGTCGAGTGGGTGACGGAGGCGCTGTTTGGACTCGCTGCGAATCGGGACCTCGGGGTGGAACTATCCCTCCGGCACAGGCACGTGGAACGGCGTGTTCTATCCGCCGACGCGCGGGCGGCCCAAGGACTTCGACGAACTGACCTTTTACGCGGAACATTTCGACACGGTCGAAGTGAACTCCACCTTCTATGGCCAGCCGCGCGTCGACGTGTGCCGCGCGTGGGCCGACCGCACGCCGCGCGGTTTCGAGTTCTCCGTCAAGCTGTATCAGAAGTTCACGCATCCGCGAATGTACGAGGAACGGGTCGTCAAGAGCCTCGGGGCAACAGGAGCCGGTCAGGCTGCCAGCGGGCGCCCGTCCCCGGATCTCGACGCGATCGTGCGGCCCAATGCCGCAGATCTCGACGCGTTCCGGCGCGGCATCGAGCCGCTTGCGGCGAGCGGCAAGCTGGGCGCGCTGCTCGCGCAGTTTCCGCCCAGCTTCAAGGACACGCCGGCGGCGCGCGACTACCTGACCGGTCTGCTCCACGCGTTTCACGACTACGCGGTGGCCGTCGAGCTCCGTCACCGCAGCTGGAGCGACGGCATCGGCGACACGCTGACGCTGCTGAATGCCTTCAATGCCGCGTGGGTCCAGATCGACGAGCCGAAGTTCACGTTCTCGATCCGCCAGAACTACCTCCCGAACGTGCGGGGCTTCTACTACATGCGGCTGCACGGGAGGAACGTGGAGAAATGGTGGCGGCACGAGAAGGCTGAAGATCGGTACGACTACCTCTATTCAGCCGATGAATTGAAGGAGTTTTCGGAAACCGCGGCCGCGGCGACGCAGCTCGTGAAGAAGGTGTACCTCTACACGAACAATCACTTCTCGGCAAAATCGGTTGCGAACGCCGCGATGATCAAACGCCAGCTCGGCGAGCCGCTCGACGGCGCGTACCCGCCGGAGTTCGTCGAGCGTTATCCCGAGCTCGCCGGGGTGGTCAAAGAGCTGAGCCCGCCAACCATGACTACTTCACGTACATCCGCGTGATCACATCGCCGTGTTCGAGCATCGCAGGCACATCGTCTCCGTCGACGACGCGCCCAAAGACGGCGTAGCGTCCGTTGAGATCGCGGCGATCGGCCAGCGTCACAAAGATCTGACTGTCGGCGCGCGCGGGATTGCCCAGATGCGCCACCGCGACGGCTCCTTTGATATGCGTCCGCTTCTTCGTAATCTCGGCGACTCCGATCGGCGCGCCGCTCGATGCCGCTGCGCCGCGGCCCCACTCGGCCGTCTCGCCGACATCGCGCGATCGCGGGTCGCCCCATTGCACGACGAAGCCAGGCAGCGCGCGATGCACGCGCTGCCCGTCGTAGAACCCGCGCTTCACGAGATCGACGATGTGCGCCACGGTCTTCGGCGCCTCGTCGGGGTACGTTTCGATTTCGAAGGTGCCTTTGGCGGTCTCGACGACGATGATTGGCGCAATGCTCTGTGCCACTGGCCGCACCCAGCCCCACGACACGATCACCACCAAGGACACAAGAGACACGCACCTCCGTCCCTGCCGGCAGGGACGGAGGTGGGTGTCTCTTGTGTTCTTGGTGGTGAGGTTTCGGTTGACACGGGGACAGGTCTCAGTGTCGATCATGGCCGAGACCTCTTTCCCTCGACCTGTTTCACGCCGACGCGCGCGCAATGCTCACGAATCACGCAGGCGCCGCAGCGCGGGTACACCGGCCGGCACACGTTCTGTCCCCACGTCACGAGATACAGGTTGATGTATGGCCACCAGCGCTGGTCGGTCGTGCGGTACAGCGCCTGCTCGGTTTCATCCGGCGTCCGGGTTTTCACCCATCCCAGGCGGTTCGAGATGCGGTGCACATGCGTATCGACGCAGATGTTCTTCAGGCTCTTGAACGACAGGATCAGCACCAGGTTCGCCGTCTTGCGTCCGACGCCTGGAAGCGCCAACAGTTCCTCCATCGTTCCCGGCACACGGCCGCCGTAGCGCTCCACGAGGATGCGGCACGTCGCTTTGACGTGCCTGGCCTTGTGACGATAGAAACTGACCGGGTAAATGAGCGTTTGGATTCTCCGCACAGGCAGCTCAGCCATGGCCTTGGGAGACCGCGCCGCGCGGAACAGCCGCGCCGAGGCGGCGGCGGTGACCGGATCCCTGGTTTGCGCCGAAAGCATGGTCGAAACAAGCACTTCGAACGGATCTTCCTGGCTCTCTTCGGCGATCTTTTCGACGGCCGGGAGATCGAGGTTGTCGATGGCGCGAGCCAGCGCGCGCATGACCGCCTGGACGGCCCGGGCGGGCGGCCGGTGCATCTACGCCACTCCAGACGTGACAAACCGGGCCGGGCGGCCTAGAATCTCGCGGGCGTCGTTTGCGAAGGAGGAACAGATGAAGCGGTTTGTTTTAGTCGTTCTCGCAGCGTTCGGGTTGTCGATGGCAGCGCTTCCAGTGGGGCTGCAGGCGCAGGGTAAGGCGAAGTCGATGAGCGCGAGCGGCACGGTCAAGGCCGTGACCGGCACGTCGCTGACCGTCACCGCCGCCGGCGGCAAGGAGATGACATTCACGATCGACAGCACCACCAAGTTCGTCGGCAAAGGCCTCGGCACGAAAGCCAAGGCGGGCAAACTGACGGCGACTGACGCCGTCGGGATGAACGACAGGGTGAGCGTCACGTACCACGACATGGGCGGCACCCTGCATGCCGCAAGCGTGCGCGTGAACAGCAAAGGTACGACGACCAAGTGATCACGGGTTAGGGGTTAGGGGTTAGGGGTTAGGGATTAGGAATCAGGGATTCGGAAATCAGGGCTGACGGCCCTGCTTCCTGATCCCTGGTTCCGGTTTTGTCTCAACCGATTCCCGTTTTGTAATCTGCACTTCGTCGCGGCGATCGACGTAGATTGCCGTCGCTTCTCCCCGCTTGATTTCCAGCGCCGACGCACGTCCGTCCGGCACATAGGCCGGCTGCATGCCTGTGTCGATCTGTATCACCCGTCCATCGAACCGCGTTGCGATCCGTCCCGTCGTTGAAACCGTGTGTGCGACAACGATGGCGCGCGCGCGGTGCTTGGCGAGTATCTCGTCGACCTGTGGCGCGAACGTGTCCGGCTCCAGAGCAAGGCCGCGATACCACAGTGGACCGTCGGGGCGTGCTGCGAAACTGTCGCGCGGCGCGGCTCTCGTCCTGTCCAGGTCGTCCGTGAGGTCGCGGCGCACTCTGTCGTTGATGCGATCGCAGGTCATCGGGGCGACTGCCGGACTGATTCCGCCGTGAACGAACGTGAGGCCGTCGATGTTGATCGTCACCGGCAGCTGGCGGAGCCAGCGGCCGTAGTCGCCGTCCCTGCCGAATGCCATGCGCATTTCGGCAAATCCCAACACGGTTTCCTTCAGGCTCTTTGCGCGCTCCGGGGAGCTCGAGAACCTCAACGTCCTGAGGTACGCCTCTCGCGTCGATTCGGAATCCGGTGTCGTGAAGCCCGCATACTCGCCGGCATCGGTCAGCCTGAGGTCGCCGAGCATCCGCATCACTTCGTGGTTCCCCAGCAACATGTGCACGGCGCCGCCTGCGGACCGCGCCTCGCGCTCGAGCCGGCGGATCAAGTCCAGCGCTTTGCGCGAATCGGCGCCGCGGTCCACGACATCTCCGAGCTGTACGAGATGGGTCGTGCCGCCTGCCCAGTGCTGGTCGGCGTTGATCACGCCCGCGACTTTCAGAATCTCGACATATCGGTCATACGCGCCGTGAACGTCGCCGATGGCGACCACGCGCTCGATCCCGTTCCACTCGCACGAGCTCGCCGCCCGAGCCTGCCCGGCGGTGCAGACGATGAAAAGAGCGGCAATCAATGCCGGCCATGGCGCACCGCTTCGGATGCGCATCACGACAACCTCGCGTTGGTTGTTGCGACGGGCGTCAGCGGCGGCCGTCCTTCGAGCACCGCCAGCACGTTCTCCGCGGCAAGATCGGCCATCGCCGTCCGAGTTTCCGTGGTGCCGCTCGCGAGGTGCGGCACGAGCAACACGTTCTCGAGCGCCAGCAGATCCGGGTGAACGGCCGGTTCGTTTTCGTACACGTCGAGCGCCGCGCCGGCAATCAGATGGTGCTGCAACGCCCACGCGAGCGCGGCTTCGTCAACGACCGGCCCGCGCGCCGTGTTGATCAGATACGCCGATCGCTTCATGCGGGCAAGGGCGCGCTTGTCAACGAGGTGCCGGGTTTCCGGCGTCAGCGGCACGTGCAACGACACCACGTCCGACGTATTCAACAGGCGATCGAGCGAAAGCATGTCCACACCATCAATGGGGAGGTCGCGCCGCGACGTACACGCAACACGCATGCCGAACGCGGGCGCCCTGGCGGCCACCGCCCGGGCGATGCGCCCCATGCCGACGAGACCGAGCTGCTTGCCGCGCAGTTCCGATCCGAGCATGAAATCGAGCGCCCAGCCCTTCCACTCGCCGCGGCGCAGCAGCCGTTCACCCTCGGACAACCGCCGCGTGATGGCGAGAATGAGCGCCCAAGTGAAATCCGCGACCGAATCGGTGAGCACGTCCGGGGTGTTCGTCACGGCGATGCCACGCGCCGTGGCATAGGCGACGTCGATGTTGTTGTACCCGAGTGCGACGTTCGCAATCACTTTCAGCGTCGCCGCCGCATCCATGATCGATCGGTCGATCGTATCCTTGAGGAGACAGACGAGCGCATCCTTGCCCGCGATACGCGCACGGAGCTCGCCGGCCGGAATCGCCGCGTCGCCTGAATACAGATCGACGTCGGCGGCGTGGCGAAGCCTGGCGATGACTGAGGAAGGAAGCTTACGTGTCACGAGAACCTTTGGCATCGGCGGGATAGGCTGGACCGGCACACCCAGTCTACTGTTAGTGTCCGTACGACAGGCAATACCCGCAGTGGTTGCAGCGAACGGCCGGCTCGATGAGGCACGCGCCGTCGCCGTCGCCGCCGCGCAGGAGCGGCAGCAGGGCATGACTCGCATGGGCCGCGGGCCGATCGTGAGATTCCCGAATCGTCGGCGCCGCACCGAGGTGCCTGGCGATCGACTCGCGGATCATCGCGCGCAGTTCCTGGTCATCCACTGATCGTCACCATGTCGATAATGCCGACGATGGCGGCGTCCACGGGCGCCGCCTTTTTGCCAAGCGCTTCACCAGCCGCGCGTCCTTCGAGCACGATCAGCACCTTTTCGGAAACGCCGGCGCCGACGCCGTCCACGGCGAGCACCGCCGCGCCGCGCGGCGTGTCGTCGGCATTCAGCGGCTGCACGAGCAGCAGCTTCGCGCCTTCGAACTTGCGGTGTTTTTGAGTCGCGACCACCGTCCCAATCACGCGCCCTATTTGCATCTTGCGTGCTATCTGGAATCTGAACGCCCGCTTTCGCGCGCCGGGCTTGCTGGCGAGCGTCGGCGAGGCTCGCCGACCAGCCTCCGCCAAGCGGCGGTCCGCCGGAGCTTCAGCGAAGGCGGAAGCGCCTTCGGCGCGGAAGCGGCTGAAATGTGAATCACTCAGTATCCCAGTGATCGACGATCCCGACGATGCCGGCGTCGACTGGTGGTTCGGCCGGATAGAAGGGAAAGCTGGCTTCCTTCCCGCGCACGAAGAACACTTCCTCGCCGACGCCCGCGCCGACCGCATCAACGGCCACGATGGGATGGCCCGCCGCCTGACGATCCGGCGTGAGCGGCTGCACGACGAGCAGCTTGAGACCCATGAGGTTCTCATCCTTGCGCGTCGCCACGACGTCGCCAATCACTCTTGCCAGATGCATTACTCGCCGATCTCCACCGCGTCGATGATGCCGACAATCGCAGCGTCCACGGGACAGTCCTTCAGACCCGACGCCATGCGCGCCGAACTGCCGCTGACGACCAGCACGGTCTCGCCGACGCCGGCGTCGACCGTGTCGACCGCCACGAGATAGCCGCCGTCAACCTTGCCGTGCGGATCAACCGGGCGCACCACCATCAGCTTGTTGCTGACGAGCCGCGGATCCTTTCGCGTGGCGACTACGGTGCCCACGATCTTGGCTAACAGCATGCGAACGGGCTCAAGGGTTCAGGGACTCAGGCTTTAACCGTTGTCGCCTTGCCGATCGGGAGCGCGTCCTCGAGGTTCGCGTGCGGGCGCGGAATGACGTGAACCGACACGAGCTCACCGACGCGGCGCGCCGCGGCGGCGCCGGCATCGGTCGCCGCCTTGACCGCCGCGACGTCGCCGCGCACGATGGCGGTCACGTAGCCGGCGCCGATTTTTTCCCAGCCGACAAGCGTGACCTTGGCGGCCTTCACCATCGCGTCAGCCGCTTCGATCATCGCGACCAGCCCCTTGGTTTCGATCATTCCTAACGCCTCGCCCATTACCGTGCTCCTTGTCAGTTCACAGTTGACAGTTCACAGTCGACAGATGTGACCAGAACTGTTGACTGTCGACAATCGACCATGCCTCGACGCTGTCAGCGTAACTGCCTGATGGCGTCCTCAATCAATGCGGAAAGCTCGCGGTATGTTAACCGAATTTCACCCTCTCTACCGGCGTCTCCGGCCGGCCGAACGACGTCGGGGACGAGCCTGGACCCGCCGCCCGACGGCGCCTGGACGACCTGACACTCGGCGTCGCCGCTGCCCGTGGCGTCGGCGGCCACGACTTCAGGCGGGCAGATCGGTGCCGGCGCCGTGATGCCGTAGGTCCCGCGCAGGTCCTGAAGCCGCAGGACCTCTTCGCGCGACAGGAGATTCTCGCGCCCGAGCAGCCGCGCGACGAGACTGATCTTCGCGAAATGCTCGATCGTCTCCATCTTGTAGTACGCGCCGAAGAGATCGCCGCCCACCGTCAGCGCGCCATGGTTCGCCAGCAGCATGCCGTCGTGCGCCTTGATGTATTTGCCGACCGCCTCGGGCAGCTCACGCGTCGAGGGCGTGGCGTACGCCGCAATGGGAATGCTGCCGAGTGTGGTCAGCACCTCGGCAAGGACGGCGCGATCGAGCGGAATGCCTGCCACCGCGAATCCGGTCGCGATCGGCGGATGCGCGTGTACGACTGCCTGCACGTCGGGCCGCTGCCGGTAGACCTCCAGGTGCATCAGCATCTCGGAGGACGGATCGCGATCCCCCTGCAGCTTCCGCCCGTCGAGGTCCGTGATGCACATCATGTCCGGCGTCATGAAGCCCTTGCATACGCTCTTCGGCGTCATGAGCAGGCGATCGGATCCCAGACGGACGCTGATGTTGCCGTCGTTCGAGGCGGTGTACTCGCGGGCGTACATGCGCCGGCCGACTTCGACGATGTCCGCGCGAAGCTGGGATTCGGCGCTCATGCGGTGCGCGCCCGGTATTTGTCGCGGCAGGCTTCGGAACAAAAGAACAGGCGCGCCTTTCCGTCGATGACCGTCACGGCCCGATCGGGCAGCACGAACGTGCCGCAGACAGGATCGCGGACCATCTGCACGCCACGCTGAGGCGTGGAAGGACGGCGCTCGCGGCCGGTCACGCCTTCGATGAAGCTGCCGACAATGCGCCAGAAAATGCGCGATAACACGATCGACAGCACCAGCAGCAGGACGAAACGGGACATTACGAGCCCGGCTGCGGCGGTTTGGCGGAGCCGCCACCCGTGGAATCCAGCGTGGGATGCGCGGACTTCAGGCTGTCGAGCGCACGCTTGGCCGCCTGCCCTTCGGGGCTGTCGGGCGCGACGGCGATCACCTGCTGCCACGCGCGCGTGGCGCCGTCGAGGTCCTGTTTGCCGAACGCCCGCACGATGCCGACGTTCAGCAGCGTCTTCGCGTGCTTCGGATCGAGCTCGAGCGAAACGGCGAACTGCGCGAGCGCCTTGTCCGGTTGATTCGTGTAGTAGTAACAGACGCCAAGGTCGGTGCTGACATTCACGTCTTTCGGTGACAGCTTCACCGCCTCGCCGTACCACTTGATCGCATCGTCGTACCGTTCGGCGTCGAAATACAGGTTGCCGAGCTGCGCGCGCGGCTGCGCGTTCGACGGCTCGCGCTCGGCAATCGACTTGAGCGCCGACACCTGGTTTTCGTCGAGGACCGCGGCGCGAGTCTGCGCCGAGCCGCCGGCGCCGCCTGTCGGCGCGGCGGTCTGCTGCGCCGCAGGCGCGACACCCGGCCGCAGCGTCGCCTGCTGAGAGCCGATGATCCAGCCGGCAATCAGCCCGAACAAGACCCCGGCAATTCCGAACGCAATTGCGTCTGATTTCATGACAGAACGCTCCACCACGGAGGACACGGAGGACACGGAGGACACGGAGGAACGTACAGGTTTGATCCTCTGTGTCCCCCGTGTCCTCTGTGGTGGAGCGTTTTGATCATATCAAACGCCCCTGCCGCCCGCGGCGATCACGTCCAGATACTCGCGGACGACGACAGCCAGGCCCACGAACAGTGCGCGCGAGATGATCGCGTGACCGATCGACACCTCGTCGAGAGACGGCAGCTCACGGAACATGACGAGGTTCGTCAGGTCGAGGTCGTGACCGGCATTCACGCCGAGCCCAAGCGAGTGCGCCAGATGTGCTGTCTCCACGAAACCGGCGAACGACTGCCGGCCCGACTCGGCACCCCGTTCGAAGGCGCGCGCGAACGGCTCGGTATACAGCTCGACACGGTCGGCCGTGGCAGCCGCTGCCCATCGGATAGCGTCCGGTTGGGCGTCGACAAAAAGGCTGACGCGAACGCCCACTCCATGCAGCCGCTCGACGATCTTTGGAATCTGATCGGTGGCGCGCCCAGGCCGCCACCCCGCCTGGCTCGTAATCTCACCTGGAACCACGGGGACCAGCGTGCACTGATCCGGACGAACCTCTTCGACGAGATCGAGAAAGTCAGCCCGTGGATCGCCTTCGATGTTGTATTCCACCCCGGGAGAGCCGGCGCGAAGCGCACGGGCAATTGCGCGAACGTCCTCCGGCGTGATGTGCCGCCGATCGGCCCGCGGATGGACCGTGATGCCGGGCGCGCCTGCCGCGACGCACACGTTCACGGCCTCGAGCACACTCGGCACGCCGCCGCCGCGCGAATTGCGGAGCGTCGCGACTTTATTGACGTTTACGCTTAGGCGAATCATAGGGTGCTGAGTGCTAGGTGCTGAGTGCTAGGTGCTGAGTGCTAGGTGCTGAGTGCTAGGTGCTGAGTGCCAGGTGCCGAATGCTGGGTGCTGATGCAGTAGCCGGTACAGTGCCGCGGGCCAGGCACTCGCACCTGCACCCAGCACCAAGCACCCAGCACCAAGCACCCGATCAGCCAAGATGTTCCTGGACAACGTCCACGATCTCCTGCGCCCACCCCTGAATCTGGTGCTGATCCTTGCCTTCGACCATCACGCGGAGCAGCGGCTCGGTGCCTGAATACCGGACGAGCAATCGCCCCTGGCCCGCAACGTTGGCTTCGACGCGCGCGATTGCGGCGGCAATGGGTGGGACACTCGCAAGGTCCGCTTTGTTCCGCACCCGCACGTTCAACAACACCTGCGGATAGGTCGTCAAATCGGAGGCGAGATCGGCGAGCGTTCGCCCGGACATCGCGACCGTCCGCAGGACGCTCAGCGCCGTGCAGATTCCATCGCCCGTGAACAAGTAATCGGAAAAGATGATGTGTCCCGATTGCTCACCGCCGAGAGACAGCCCGCGTGCGAGCATCTCTTCCATCACGTACTTGTCGCCGACCGCGCAGCGCACGAGCTCGATGCCGAGCGGCCGCAGCGCGAGCTCCAGTCCGATATTGCTCATCACGGTGGCGACGATGGCGTCGCCCTTCAAGCGGCCCTCGCGCTGCAACTGGCGGCCGCACATCAGGAGGACGGCGTCGCCGTCGACAATCCGGCCGCGGTGATCGACGAAAATCGCGCGGTCGCCGTCGCCGTCGAATGCGACGCCCATCTGACATCCGCGCTCGACGACCGTCCGCGCCAGGAGCCCGGGATGCGTCGATCCGCACTGCAGGTTGATGTTCCGCCCATCCGGCTGATTGCCGACGACGACCGTGCCGAAGCCGAGGCTCGCGAACAACTGCGGCGCGACAGTAGTGGTTGCGCCGTTCGCGCAGTCGATCGCGAGCGCGAAGCCCGACAGCATGGCTGCCTCGGGGAAGACCGCTCGGAGATGGTCGAGGTACGCACCGACGAGATCCACACGCCGGACCGGCGCTGCCTCGCCGCCCCGCGCCGTCCATGCCGGATCCGCGACGATGGCTTCCACTTCTCGCTCGATGCGCTCGGTGAATTTCTCGCCCGTTCCCGAGAACACCTTGATGCCGTTGTCCTCGTACGGATTGTGCGAGGCGGAAATGACCACGCCCGCGTCGTAGCCGCTCGTGCGCGTCAGGTACGCAATGGCTGGCGTCGGCACGACGCCTGCGCTCGTCACGGCGGCGCCCTCGCCCGCCGCCCCGTGCGCGAGCTCCGCCTCGATCCATGTGCCCGATTCGCGCGTATCGCGCCCGACGATCAGCCGGGCCGCATCGATGCCGTGGGGCAAGGCCCGCACGAGGGCGGCGCCAAGACGTCGAACCGTCGGCGGATCGAGCGGGAATCGCCCGGCGGTTCCGCGCACGCCGTCGGTGCCGAACAGACGGACGTCGGATCGCGGGTCGCGCGATCCGCCCGGCTCATGGCTTGCCACTGGCGATTCGCACCTTCACGGAAGCAGGCTCCATTCGGATGACGCCGACATCCGGCGGCGAGTCGGCGTGCACATCCAGCGAGTACTCGCCGGCGCCGAGCCCCGCGATGTCGATGTGGGCCACGATGTCGTCGGCCTCGACGCGGTTCAGCGCCTCGCGGCTCCCGCGCAACGTGACGTCGACCGTGGCGGGTATCGCTTGGGCCTGGAGGCCTGAGGGCAGCCCCCGCAGGTGGACGGGTCGGCTGTGCAGCACGCGCTCGAGCGGCGCCGGCACAATCTGCACGGTCACGGTTGCCGCTCGCACGTTCTTCAGCCGCAGCGATGGGTCCAGCAGGCCAAGCGCGACATTGTCCTTCACCTGCTCGCGCGCGCCCGCGACCGACACCGGTTCGGTGAGCACCTCCGTCGCGCGCTTCACGACGCTCTCGGGACCGACAACTTCGACCGTCTTCGGATCCGCCGTCGCCGTGCCCACGATGTAGCCGGGCGCGGGGCGGCCATCCACGGCGGGGACGACCGGCACCTGTCGCGACGCCGACGGCTCGAACGCCATCGCGATGGCCGGCGGCGTCAGCTGCACGACCTCGACGCCGAACGGCACGCGCACCTGCTCCGGCGTGAGGGGGAAGAGCCGGCGCCCGGCCCGTGCCGTGCGAAAGTCGAGCACCGCCACGACGTCGCCGGCTGACACGCGGCTCAACGTTCCGGACGCGCCCCGTACGCGCACGTCGACTGTCGTGGGAATGTCGCCGGCCAGCTCGAGTCCCGTCGGCACCTGCTGAATCTCGAGCGGAATCCGCAGGCCGCGCTCCACGGTTTCCTCGCCGGACACGATCATCCAGAGCAGGAGCGCCAAGACGAGGGACAGCGCCTTGAGCCCGACATGACGGAATGGCCAGATACGACGCATCAGGTGTACTGCACTTCGCGTTTGTGCGGCGTCCTGGCGCGGCGCTGAAGCACCAGCGATCGCAGCCGTGCGCGCAGCTCGTCGGCGTCGTGGACGCGCTCGATCTGGCCATCGGCGACGATTGAGATGCTGCCGGATTCCTCGGACACGACAATCGCCACCGAGTCGTTTTCCTCCGTCAACCCGATCGCGGCGCGATGCCGCGAGCCGAGCTCTTTACCGAGCTTCGGGTTGACCGTCAGCGGCAGGAAGCACGCCGCCGCGGCCACGCGATCGTCCTGCACGATGACGGCGCCGTCGTGCAGCGGCGACGCCGGCAGAAAGATGCTCAACAGGAGATCGTAGGAGAGCACGGCGTCGAGCGGAATGCCGCCTTCAATGTAGTTGCGCAGACCGATCTGCCGCTCGAGCGCGATGATCGCGCCAATCCGCTGCGACGACAGCAGGCGCGCAGCGACGACGAGCTCCTCGATCGATTCCTCCGCCGATTCGGCCTTCGCGAAGTAGCGGAAAAACGGAGCGCGGCCGAAATGCGCGAGCGCGCGGCGAATGTCCGATTGAAACAGCACGATCACCGCGAAGACAATGTAGCCGGCGAGGTTGCGAACGAGCCAGTTGACGGTCTCGAGATGCCCCCACCGCGACCCATAAAACAGCCCGACCAGCACCGCGCCGCCAAGTCCCATCTGCACGGCGCGCGTGCCGCGAATGGCCTTGAGGACCTCGTAGATCAGAATCGACACCACAAGGATGTCGAGCAGGTCCCACCAGCCGATGGGAGGACGCCGAAGGAAGGCGGTGATCCAGTTCATGGCTGAGGGCTAATGGCGATGGCAGATGGCCATTAGCCATGTCTCCTGATCTCCTCGGCGACCCGAACGACGTGGGTCATCTCGGCGACTGCGTGCACCCGCACGATGTGCGCGCCGGCCAGTACGGCCGCGGTCACGGCGGCGGCCGTGCCCCAATCGCGTTCCGCGGCGGGACGATCGCTCGTCGCACCGCGCAGAAACGATTTCCGTGATGGGCCGACGAGTACCGGACGGCTCAGCGCAGCCGCCAGCTCAGCCAGCCGCGCCAGCACACCATAACTGTGCGACGGCCGTTTGGCAAACCCGATGCCCGGGTCGACGACAACGCGTCCGACGTCCACACCATTCTGCACCGCGCGATGAAGGCTGTCGCGCAGCTCGCGCGTCACATCTTCGACGACATCGCCGTATACCGCCTCGGCGTACATCGTCTTGGATTGCCCGCGCGTGTGCACGAGGACGAGCGCAGCGCCTGCTTCGCCGACGATTCGGCCCAACAGCGGATCGTACCGCAGGCCGCTGATGTCGTTCACGATGGCGGCGCCGGCGCCGACGGCGGCGCGAGCCACCGCTGCTTTTGACGTGTCGACCGAGATCGGAATGCGCAGGCGGCCTGCAAGGCCGGTGATGACCGGGAGGACGCGAGCGAGCTCTTCGTCGGCCGACACCGGGTCGGCGCCCGGGCGGGTGGATTCGCCACCGACGTCCACGAGATCCGCGCCTTCGGCCTCCATGCGCAACGCCGCGTCGACGGCTGCGCCGGGCTCGAGCAAGCGCGACGACTCGGCGAAGGAGTCGGGCGTGACGTTCACGATCCCCATGACGAGGCAGCGCTCGCCCAGGGCGAGGCTGCGGCCGTGCGCGAGTGGAACGGTGAAGGATTGGCGCTGAGGGAACACTGTAGTTGACAGTCTACCCGCCTCCGCTCGCCACCCGTTGCCACGAGCTTCGGCGTGCCAGGCAGTCAGCAGCTGACAGCTCTCGACCTGTCAACTGCTGTCGACTGTCAAACTGTCGACTATGAACTACTCCTGCGGCAGCGGTTTGTTGAGCGATGGAACGATTGGCGCGCGCTCTTTGTGACGCGGGCGGGCTTCGTCCGCCTCCGCGACGACGGGACGCGCGGCAACCGGCTGGCTTTCCTCGAGCGGCAGGCCGGCCGCCAGACGCCGCACCTGTTCCGCGTCGAGCACCTCGCGCGCGAGGAGCGCCTCGGCGATCTGCACCAGCGTCTCCTTGCTCTCGGTGAGCAGCCGGTGCGCGCGCTTGTAGTTGTCGGTGACGAAGCGCTTCACTTCCTGATCGATCTGGAGCGCGGTGTCCTCGCTGTAATCCTGATGCTGCGCGATTTCCCGGCCGAGGAAGATCTGCTCTTCCTTCTTGCCGAAGGTGAGCGGCCCCATCGCGTCGCTCATGCCCCACTCGCAGACCATCCGGCGCGACAGCTCGGTGGCGCGCTCGAGATCGTTGCCGGCGCCGGTCGTGAGGCTGTCCATCGTGATCTCCTCGGCGATGCGTCCGCCGAGCAGGATCGCGATCTGGTCGTTCAGGTAATCGCGCGAGTAGTTGTGCTTCTCGTCCGCCGGCAGCTGCTGCGTGAGGCCGAGCGCCATGCCGCGCGGAATGATCGTCACCTTGTGGATCGGATCGGCGTGCGGCAGGAGCACCGTGAGCAGCGCGTGCCCGGCTTCGTGAATTGCCGTGACGCGTTTTTCCGCGTCGCTGATGATCATCGAGCGGCGCTCGGATCCCATCAGTACTTTGTCTTTCGCGAACTCGAAGTCGTGCATCCGCACGACCTTCTGGTTGTAGCGGGCCGCGTTCAGCGCCGCCTCGTTCACGAGGTTCGCGAGGTCCGCGCCGGAGAAGCCCGCGGTGCCCCGCGCCAGCACCGGCACTTCCACGTCGTCGGACATCGGAATCTTGCGCGTGTGGACGCCGAGGATGCCCTCGCGGCCCTTCACGTCGGGCCGGTTCACGACGATGCGGCGATCGAAACGGCCGGGACGCAACAGCGCCGGATCCAGCACGTCGGGACGGTTGGTGGCGGCGACGAGAATGACGCCTTCGTTCGATTCGAAGCCGTCCATCTCGACGAGCAGCTGATTGAGCGTCTGCTCGCGTTCGTCGTGGCCGCCGCCGAGGCCGGCGCCGCGATGGCGGCCGACCGCGTCGATCTCGTCGATGAACACGATGCACGGGGCGTTCTTCTTGCCCTGTTCGAACAGATCGCGCACGCGCGACGCACCGACGCCGACGAACATCTCGACGAAGTCCGACCCGCTGATCGAGAAAAATGGAACGTTCGCCTCGCCAGCCACGGCGCGCGCCAGCAGCGTCTTGCCCGTTCCGGGAGGGCCCATCAGCAGCACGCCCTTCGGAATGCGGCCACCGAGCTTCTGGAACTTTTGCGGCTCCTTGAGGAACTCGATGATTTCCTGGAGCTCCTCTTTCGCTTCATCGACGCCGGCGACGTCCTTGAAGGTGACCTTCTTCTGCGAGCTCGACGACAGCTTCGCCTTGCTCTTGCCGAACGACAGCGCCTTGTTGCCGCCGCTCTGCATCTGTCGCATGAAGAAAATCCAGAAGCCGATCATCAGCAGCACCGGCGCCCACGAATAGAGCAGCGACGCCCACGGGCTCGCCGTCGGCTCCTTGGCTGTGACCGCAACGCCCCGATCGATCAGCTTGTTCACGAGGCCGTCGTACTGACTCGGCGCGTAGGTGCGGAAGCTCTCCCCGACTTTCGTTTTTCCGTTGATTTCCTGTCCCGTGATCGTGACGCTCGCGACGCTGCCGGAGTCGGCCCACGACATGAAGTCGGTGAAGGTGATCGGCTTGTCGTGCTGCTGGAGCTTGGTCGAAAAATTCCAGATCAAGACGCCGATGACGACCAGCACAACCCAGAACAACAAACTCTTCAACGTCGTGTTCACGCAGAGCCTCCACTTGCACGGGGGGCGCAGGCCGATCAGACCTGCGTAAGTCTCAAGAGTAGCATGACTTGCGCGGTGTCCGTTACCCGAAATGCCTCGTCAATTCCGTAGCCGGCCACCCACACAATTCGATCGGTGTCATCGACGACAATCGGCACCGCATCGCGCTCGGCGCGGCGCACTTTCCGATCCACGAAGAAATCCTGCAGCTTCTTCCGGCCCCGGAGACCAACCGGCCGAAACCGGTCGCCCTCGCGACGATTTCGAACGGCCAAACTTCCACGGCAGAGGTCACTCCGTACGACAGCGACCGGCCCATTGCCCGCAATTGCACACGCGTCAACCGGACCCGATACGCCGACCTCTTCGGCCGAGACGACGCAGGCCGCCTCGGACAATTGAACCTCACCTGGGATAGACAGCGGATACCTGAAAAGGTTCACCGCGTTCGGACGCCGCGCGCCCTTCGCGGGGTTCATGCGGCCGACGATGCCCGGCGGTCTACCTGTTAAGACGACGTGCGCGCCGATGCGTTCCACGCGCTGACCGGGCGCATCGAGACGACTGGGCCCGTCGGCGTCGAGCAGACCGAGCGCCGCAGCAACGTGTTCGAATCCCACGGGCCTCTCCCCTGCCGTTTCACGCATCGCGCGCCACAGGACGAGCCGTCGAACCGCGAGCGGCACGCTGCTCAACCCCGCGATGTCGATGACGCGGCCGGTCTCAGTAGCTTTGACGATCCGCGCGGTAACTTCGTCAGCCGTTCGGTCGATCGCCTCCCATGCCTCCCGTGCAAGGTCGGCCTCGCCGGCCAGAACATCCACGATCGCCGGGTTGAACCGCGCTTCGAGCAGCGGTACGAGCTCCGCGCGCACCCGGTTGCGCGGAATACTCACGTCGCCGTTGGATTCGTCGTCCACGAAAGCGATCGCGCGATCGGCCAGCCAGTCGCGAAGCTCGCGCCGGCGGCAATCGAGCAGCGGACGGACGAGCCATCCGTTCCTCGGATACATGGCCGCGAGACCGCGCGGTCCGGCGCCGCGCAGAAGCCGCAGGAGGAAAGTTTCCGCCTGATCGTCACGGGTATGACCGACGGCGACCACATCGGCCTGGAAATGCTGCCGCGCGCGCGCGTAGCATTCGTACCGCGAGGCGCGCGCAGCATCTTCGACGGAACGCCGCTCATCCCGAGCGCGCGCGCCGACGTCGCCACGCTCCGTCAGAACATGCCGGCCGACGGATTCCGCCAGACGCGCGACGAATTGCTCGTCGGTGTCGGCGGCCGCACGGAGCTGATGGTTGAAGTGGACGAGCCCGGCGAGCCGCAGTTCACCGGACGCATCGAGATCGCGCAGCAGGTGCAGCAGCGCAACCGAATCCGACCCACCCGACACCGCAGCAACGACACGGGTGTCGGCTCGGATCAGGTTGTGATCGCGAATGGTGCGCCGAACGCGGTCCAGGACTGCTTTCACGTGTATGGTAGGTCTGACAGGTCAGGTGGGTCGGGTGGGCAACCTGACCTACCCGACTTACCCGTCCAATGCTGGTGCCGGAGGGCGGACTCGAACCGCCGACCCCGCGCTTATGAGACGCGTGCTCTCAACCAACTGAGCTACTCCGGCGAGAACTCATGATAGTAGCATGACCTTTGCTGACGGCTTCGGCGCGCGAATTCCATGAACATCATCGGCGATCACGACGCGGCCACGATTCAGCAACTCGAGCGCTGCGCCGCCGCCGAAGACGGCGCGCCGGCCGTGCTGTGCGCGGACGGTCATCTCGGCTACTCGATGCCGATCGGCGGCGTCGTCGGCTACAAGGAGCACATCTCGCCGTCCGGCGTGGGCTACGACATCGCGTGCGGGAACCTCGCGGTCCGAACCGACCTTCGCGCGGCCGACCTGAAACCCGCGGACCGCGAGCGCATCGCCGATGCGATCAGGCGTCGCATTTCATTCGGCATGGGACGACAGAACGAAGCCCCCGTTCGCGACCACGCCGTGTTCGACGCGATCTCTCACTCCCCCGTGGCCGGACAGCGCCAACTGCTCGCCCTTGCGCGGCAGCAACTCGGCACGGTCGGCGGCGGTAACCATTACGTCGACGTGCTGGAAGACGCGGATGGCATGTTGTGGGTTGGCGTCCATTTCGGCTCGCGCGGCTTCGGCCACAAGACGGCGACGGGCTTCCTGAACATCGCGGCTGGCCGTCCCTTCGAGTCGCACGCGCGGCAGGGTGGTGAGATGCATGCGGCGCCGTCACTCCTGCTGCTCGCACTGCCGAGCGGCCAGGATTACGTCGCGGCCATGAACATCGCCGGAGAGTTCGCGTACGCCGGCCGTGAAGCCGTTGTCGGCACCGTGCTCGACATCCTCGGCGCGAGGGTCACAGACCGCGTCCACAATCATCACAACTTCGCCTGGCAGGAGCGTCACGGGGGCGACACGTACTGGGTGGTGCGCAAGGGCGCGACACCTGCGTTTCCAGGACAGCGCGGGTTCATCGGCGGCAGCATGGGCGACATCGCGGTCATCGTGCACGGCGTGGAGTCGCCGCAGTCGGCGGCGGCATTGTATTCGACGGTCCACGGCGCGGGTCGTGTCATGAGCCGTCGTCAGGCGAAGAAAGCGGTGAACTTCCGCGCCGTGCAGGATCGCGTGCGCGCCGAGGGAACGGTACTGCGCGGTGCGGGGGCGGACGAAGCGCCGGAAGCCTATCGGAAGCTTGCCGACGTGCTCGCACGGCATGCCGGCACGATCGCGATCGAGCATGTTCTTCACCCGCGCATCGTGGTCATGGCGGGACCGAACGAACGCGATCTCTACAGAGACTGACGAACAGGGACCTCCGTCCCTCCTGAGACACGACACTAGCCCAGCGCGTCTTTCAGCGCCGCTGCCAGAAGCGGAATCATGATCTCGTGGTGGCCCACAAGGGAATAGCCGCGGCCGCTCGCGGCGGTTGGACGTGAGACGACGTTGGTCTGGGGACGGTAGTGCCGCACGAAATCCAGGTCGACGGTCGTCAGACCTGCGAGCGCGATGCCCCGATTGCGCGCGAGCGCCACGGCCTTCAGAAACACTTCGGGCAACACGACCGCCGACCCGCAATTCAGGTACACGCCGCGCTCGAGCCGCGCGACGTTCGAGACGAAGTAGCGGAAATCCCGGAGACTGCCTTCGCCGATGGCGGCGCCCGACGCGGACGGGTGCATGTGAATGACGTCAGTGCCGACCGCCACGTGCACGGTCACGGGCACCTCGAGGCGTGCGGCCGCCGCCAGGACGCTGCTGCGCGCGTATTGCGGCTCCTTGGCCGCCAGGAATTGCGTGACCGCCTGACCAATTCCCAGACCGGCAGCGACGCCGTCGTTGATCGCGGCATTCAACAGACGGCCGGTCTCGTCGGCCATGCCAAAGCGGCCGGGTCCCAGCGCTTCATCGACATCCTCTGACGTCGCACCGGCCAGCGCGACCTCGAAGTCGTGGATGATCGCGGCGCCGTTGGTGGCAATCGCCGACACGAACCCGCATTCCATCAAATCGATCACCACGGGGCCGAGGCCCGTCTTGATCACATGCGCGCCCAGACCCCAGACGATGCCGGCGTCCGACCGCTGCGCGTCGACGAGCGCGGCGACAACGGACCTGAAATCGCGAGCTCCAAGAATATTGGGAAGCGCGTCGACGAACGCGCTCATGGACGCCTGGCGCGCGACGGGCCGCGCGAAATCCTCGACGCGCGCCTTGCTCGCGCGCGATTTCAAGGGATACGTGCGGACGTCGGACACGTCGAATTCGTCGTAGGGAAATGGCACGTGTCAGGTGTTAGTCGACAGGTCGCGCATGTCAGCAGACGAAACTGTGGACTGCCGGCTGTGAGCTGTCAACGTCAAATAATCAGCATGGCGTCACCGTAGCTGTAGAACCTGTACCGCTCGGCGATCGCCGTGCGATAGGCGGCCAGCACGCGCTCCCGGCCGGCAAAGGCCGACACCAGCATCAGCAATGACGACCGCGGAAGGTGAAAGTTGGTGAGCAGGCCGCGGACGACGCGGAACGTGAACCCTGGATAGATGAAAAGCGCGGTCGATCCGTGACCGGGCGCGAGGCGGCCGCCGTGCGCCGCGGCCACCGCTTCGAGCGTGCGCGTCGTGGTCGTGCCGACCGCAACGACGCGCCGCCCATCGTCGATCGCGCGGTTGATGGCGTCCGCCGCCGCCTCGCGGATCTCGTAGTGCTCCGGCTCGAGAAGGTGCTCTTCAACCCGTTCAACGCGCACCGGCTGAAAGGTGCCGTACCCGACGTGCAGGGTGATCTCCGTCACCTCGATGCGGCGCGCGGCGAGCGCGGCCAGGAGCGCCGGGGTGAAGTGGAGACCGGCTGTCGGAGCCGCAACCGATCCGCGTGTGCGCGCGAACACGGTCTGGTATCGCTCGCGATCGGCCTCGCGGTCGCCGCGCTTGATGTACGGCGGCAATGGGACGTGACCGATCGAGTCGACGGCCTCGTCCACGCCCGATCCGCCCTCGGTCCACAGGCGAACCACACGTCGGCCGTAGAAAAGTCGTTTGAGGACCTCGCCATGGATCGTGCGCGTTCCCTCGAACACCACCCGCGCCCCGGGTTGCAGTTTTTGCCCAGGGTGCATCAGCGCCTCCCAGATTTCCGCCTGGTGTCTGCCACGTGTGTCTGAGATGTGTGTCTGATACCAAGCCGATGCGGCTTCGGGCTCCAACCGGCGCACGAGCAGACACTCCACAGCCCCGCCACTCGACACCCGCCGGCCGAGCAACCGCGCCGGAAATACTCGTGTGTTGTTGACGACGATCAGATCGCCCGCGTGCAGCCGTTCGGGCAGTGCGGCAATGTGCGTGTGGGTGATGGAGCCAGTGTGACGATCGAGGTGAAGCAGCCGCGCCGACGTCCGTTCCGCCGCGGGCTCCTGCGCGATCAGGTCGGGAGGAAGATCGAAATCGAAGTCGCGGACGTCCATCGGTCGTCGCGGCTCGAGGCCGCCGCGAGCGATTCTAGTGGATGATGCACGACCGGCCGATGAGCGCCGCCTCGCGCCACTCGTCCGCGAGGATGGCCCACAGCGCCTGGTCGAGGTATTCGCCGTTGCGCAGGAACGATCGGCGGAGCACGCCCTCCTGGATGGCGCCTATCTTCCGGAGCGCGCCATTACCACGACCGTTCTTGAGCGCCGCGCGGGCCTCGAGACGGGCGGCGCCGACCGTGTCGAACGTGAAGTTCACGACCAGCCGGGCCGCCTCCGGGAACACGCCGCTGCCCCAATAATCGGCCGCAAGGGCAAAGCCCCACTCGGCGGTGCCGAACGCGGGCTCGAGCGCTCGCACCTGAAACAGCCCAATCGCGACATCGGAACCGCGCGGCACGACGGCGAAGCACATGTAGGCACCTGCCGCGCGCTGACGATGGGTCCACGCGATGAACCGTTCGAAGCCGTCGACGGTCGTGGGCGGCGGCGAAATGAATCGCGCGACTTCGTCGGTCGCCAGAGCGGCCAGGAGCGCCGGGGCGTCGGTGCGGCGGAGCTCGCGCAGCATGACGCGCGACCCGGCGAGCACCGGCAGGCCGGTGCGCCAGTCGTCCTCGCGAGGCGCACGCTGCGGCAGCGGCACCGTCGACACGACGGTGTCCGTGTCCGGCTGATACGGCATCTTCTCCATCAGAAGATCCCGTCGAAATCTTGAGTCGTCAGGAACGAGCCCCACACGATGTTGTCGCCTTCCGGCGCCGCCGTGCCCCAAATGATGTTGTCGCCCTGCGACGTGCCCCAGATGATGTTGTCGCCCTGGAACGTGCCCCAAATGATGTTGTCGCCGGTCAACGTGCCCCAAATGATGTTGTCGCCGGTCAACGTGCCCCAGATGATATTGTCGCCGGTCGCCGTGCCCCAGATGATGTTGTCGCCCTCACGCTCGCCGAGGACACGATCGGCCCACACGATGTTCGTGCCCCAGATGACGTTCGTGCCCCAGATGATGTTGTCCGCGACCAGAGTGACGCTCGGCCCCCAGCTCGTCGTCGTGCCCCAGATGATGTTCGTCCCCCACACGATGTCGTTCGTGTAGACAAGATCGCCCGACAGCACCGCGTCGCCCCAGATCACGTTCTGGCCCCAGGCGACCTGCCGGTCTCCGATTGCCGAGGTGCCCGATACGGCGCTGTCCAACCAGTAGCTGTCGAGGGAATCGCCGGTGTTGATCGCACTCGCCAGTTCGATGGCTCCAGCTGCGTTGACCTCGCCGGCGCCCTGCGTGAGGTAGTCGGTGCCGCCGACGGGAATGGCGGTGAATTCCAGGATGCCCTTGACGAGATTCGCGGTGAGCGGCTTTTGATGGTGATAGCCGGATCGGTTGTGCGCTTCGAGAATCAGCGCGACGACGCCGCTCGTGACGCCCGCGGCCATGCTCGTGCCGCTCAGTCGCAGCAGCGCGTGTCCGTTGTTCAGGTTCTGGCGGTTGTTCGGCAACACCGAGTACAGGTATGAGTCGAGCGGCGTGTTGGACAGAAGGCGATGACCAGGCGCGACAACATCAGGCTTCGCGCGCGCGTCGTACCACGAGGGCCCACGCGAGCTGTAGGGCGCAACCTCGTCGTCGTCACGCGTGATGGTGTGCTTCGTGTTCGCCGCGCCGACGGTGATGGCAGACGGGGCGTTCCCAGGAGACGTGAGCCCGGTGTATCCGGAACCATCCGTCCGTTGGCTCTTCCCGGCGTTGCCGGCGGCGACGACCACGATGAGCCCGGCTGCCGTTGCCTTCTCGACAGCCTGCACGAGCGGATCGTCGTTTGCCGGCGCGAAGATCGGGTGCCCGAACGACAGGTTCACGATCTGTACGTTCAAACGGTTCTTGTTCGCGACCAAGAACTCGAGCGCGTTGATGACGTCGCTCGTCGTCCCCTCGCCGTTCCCATTGAGCACCTTCACACCAATGAGGTGCACGTTGGGTGCAATCCCCTGGTACTCGTAATTCGAAACACCGCCGCTGCTGCCGATGAGCCCGGCGATGTGCGTGCCATGGCCGAAATCGTCGAAGGGATTGGTCGCAATGCCGCCGCGCGTGAAATCCCAGAAGCCGGTAATGCGGCCGCCGAAGTCGGGGCTCGGCGCAATCCCTGAATCAAGGATCGCGACGCCGACGCCCGTCGAACCGGTCATGGTCGAGGATCCGGCGATATGCGGCAGGCCGAGCGTGTCGCGCAACGTGCTTATGAGGGGCAAGGTCGTCGGGGGCGGCGTGGTATTGCTCTCGACGATCGGGATCGTACTGTCCCAGGTAAAGGTATAGCTCGTATCTTGCGAGGCCACGATCCGTGCATCCGACGCGATAGCCCGCACCATCGGATGGCGCGAGAGCTCATCGATGTCCGAGGAATGAATCTCAACCGACAACGCATCGACAAGACCGTGCTCGAACTTGATCTTGTCACCGTGCTGTTCGAGAGCCTGTCGAATCGCTTTGCGAGCGCCGGGCACAACGGTCACGATCACACGCTGCGTCGGCGCACCGGTCTTGAGCGCTTCGTTCAGCGCGCGATCGATCTTGTGGGTTTTCTCGGTTTGCGCTGCGGCAGGGGCGGTCGACAGCACCAGCGCCCCGACGGTGAATGCAGCGATCACAGCTATAGCGCGATTCGAGTGTAGAGCTGTCCTCATTCGTACGTCCGTTAAGTTACAGCAACAGACTCGATATGACAACAGAAAAGACGACCAAAGCCATATGGCTGTGTTACATAACGATGCACAAGGTCCTCCTCGGGGGCTGGTGATCGTCTTGCACCGGAACGGTTCGCCATGTTCGACGTGGTCGTTGTGGGCGGCGGGCCGGCGGGACTCAGCGCGGCCCTGATGCTTGGCCGCTGCCGGCGGCGTGTGCTGTTATGCGACGTCGGCGAGCCGCGCAATCGCCGCGCATCAGCGCTGCACGGCTATCTCACGCGCGATGGCACCCCGCCCGCGACGCTGAACCGCCTCGGGCGGGACGAGCTCCCGCGCTACGGAGTCGAAATTCGATCGCTCGGCGTCACCGACGCCTGCAGAATCGCCACCGACCGTTATCGTATCTCCCTTGCCGACGGTTCCCAGGAGCTCGGCCGCTTTCTGTTGATCGCGACCGGGGTCATCGACGATATCCCGGCGGTGACCGGCTTCGACGATTGCTATGGCCGTTCGGTCTTTCATTGTCCGTACTGCGATGGATGGGAATGGCGCGACCGGCGCCTCGCGGTCTTCGGAGGCGGCGTCGCCGCGCCGCATCTGGCCATGGCGCTCAAGACCTGGAGCGCCGACCTCGTGCTCTGCACGCACGGGGCGCGCATCACTCGCGCGGCACGCGAGCGCCTGGCACGCAACGACATCGCCGTCAGAACGGCACGTCTCGAACGGCTCGAGCACACGGATGGAGCGCTGCAGGCGATCGTCTTCGCGTCGGGCGATCCGTTGCCCCGCGATGCCGTGTTCTTCAGCACGCGACAGCATCCCCAATCGGACCTTGCCGTGAAGCTCGGGTGCGCGCTGACGCACCGGGGCACCGTGAAGACCGGCACGCTGTGCGATACCAACGTGCCGCGCGTATTCGTGGCCGGCGATGCCTCGCGCGACGCCCAGTTCGCCGTGGTGGCCGCCGCGGAGGGCGTCAAGGCGGCGGTGGCGATCAACACAGCGCTGCAAGCCGAGGAGCTCCGATGAAGATCGCGGCGCTCCCGCCGCCGGCCGACAGCCGAGCGTCCACCGCCGACAGCCCGCGGTCGACGCTGGCGAGATCGCGATCGACCGTCGACGAGGCGGCGCCATCCGTGCGTGTGCCGCTCGACGTGCGCAGCGCCGCGCTCACCGTGCTCGCGGTCCTCGCGGTCGTGCTCATGCTGCGATACGCGCAGGCGATGATCATTCCGATCGTGCTCGGCGTGCTCATCAGCTACGCCCTCGAACCAATCGTGTCTGCCATGACCCGGGTGCGGGTGCCGCGGCCGATTGCCGCGGCAATCGTGCTGATCGTCATCGCTGGAGCGGGCGGACGGCTGTTGTACGGTCTCCGGTCGGAAGCCAGCGCCCTCGTCGAACAGCTGCCGCAGGCGGCGCGGCGGCTGCGGCAGACGATCGCGAGTGGACCGCCGAGGACCACCGCGATCCAGCAAGTGCAGAAGGCAGCGACCGAGCTCGAAAAGGCGGCGACCGCGGCGGCTCCTCCGCCGGCCGAACCAACCGGCGTCCAGCGCGTGCAAGTGGAATCACCGCCGTTCAACATCGGCGACTACCTGGTGTGGGGCTCGATTGGGATTGCGACCGCCGCCGGCCAGCTAGTATTGATCTTCTTTCTGGTGTACTTCCTGCTGGCGTCAGGCGATCTGTACCGCCGCAAGCTCGTGAAGCTCGCCGGCCCCTCGCTGACGAAGAAGAAGATCACGCTTCAAATCCTCTCGGAGATCGACCGGCAGATCGAAACCTTCCTGCTGGTGCAGCTGTTCACGGGGACGATCGTCGCCGTGGCGACCTGGCTGGCGTTTCGCGCGCTGGGCGTGCAGCAGGCCGCGGTGTGGGGCATCGCCGCAGGCATCTTCAATTCGATTCCCTACTTCGGTCCGGTGCTCGTCGCGGCCGGCACAAGCGTCGTTGCCTTCCTCCAGTTCGGCACGGTGCAGATGTCGCTGCTGGTCGGCGGCGTCTCGCTCGCGATCACGTCGCTCGAAGGGTTCCTGCTCACCCCCCTCCTCACAAGCCGCACCGCACGCATGAATGCGGTCGCCGTGTTCGTCGGCCTGCTGTTCTGGAGCTGGATGTGGAACGTGTGGGGCATGCTGCTCGCCGTCCCGATGCTGGTCGCGCTGAAAGCGGTCTGCGACCACGTGGAGGATTTCAAGAGCGTCGGTGAGCTGCTTGGGGAGTGACAGGCGTAGTCCACAGTTCACAGTCGACTACAAATACTTCTTCAGATCGAATCGCCCTCGCCGCTGCAGCAGCGGCTTCCACAAATCGCCCAGCTTCGCGACGCGAGCGGGCACGTTCACGATCGTGAAATCCTCGATGCGAACCCCACGCTCGATTTCCTTCCAGGTGACCGGCGTCGACACCGTCGCGTCCGGCCTCGGCCGTGGCGAGTAGATCGACGCCAACGTGCGGCCCCAGGCGTTCTGGTTGTAGTCGATCAGCACGCGGCCCTGCGGCCGCTTCGCCACGCGGTATTCCGCGGTCATCACCGCGGGATGCCGCGACGCGAGCTCCTGCGCGAGCGCCTTCGCGAACGTCCACACCTGTTTCTGCAGCGGCCCGCGCACGATCGGCACGTACACGTGCAGACCCTTCGAGCCGGTGGTTTTCACGAGCGACGGCATCTCGAGCGTGACGAGCGCGTCGCGCACGATGAGTGCGGTCTCGAGGACCCGCTCGAACGCCGCGCCGACTCCCGGATCGAGATCGAAGTGCACGTAGTCGGGGCGATCGACGTCGTCGCAGGTCGCGTACCACTGGTTGAGATCGATGCAGCCGAGATTGATGACCCACATCAACGCGGCGCGGTCCTGAATCATTGGAAAGTCGATGATGTTGCCGGACTCGTGCTCGATCGAACAGATCTCGATCCAGGCGGGACGCGGCGTCGGCGCGCGCTTCATGAAGAAAAACTCGCCGGCCGCGCCGTGCGGATACCGTTTCATCACCATCGCGCGATTCCGAATGTGCGGCAGCAGCACGTCCGCGACGCTCGCGTAGTACTGCAGCAAATGCCCCTTGGTGAAGCCGATGCCGGGCCAGAAGATCTTGCGCAGGTTGGTGAGGCGAACCTCTTTCCCGTCGAGGGTCAGGACGAGGGTGTCCTGGTCGCGGGGAATGCTCGGCGCGCGAGACACGCGTCGTTAGAATACCGTCGTGCGACGTCCAGCGTCTCGACTCATGGGTCGTCTTACGTGATGGTTCGTTGGAGCGGCGGCAGCCTGGGCGGCCGCGCGCCGTGCAGCACCGCCCCGGCGACGGCGACATAGTCGAGCTCCAGGCCCTCACGTGCCTTCCTCAGCAGCAATCCGCCGCGGCTCATGTCGCCTCGTCCGACGAAATCGATCGGAAACCGCAACCGCTCACCGAAGATCTCTAGCAGCACCGAGACGTACTTCGGCGATGCGACACTGCCCAGCAGCACCACGTCGCAGTCGGGACCAATCTCGCGCAGCAGCGCGCGCGCGCTGGTTTCGAGCGGGCGCCGATAGCGCGCGTTGTCGGGATCGACGTCGCCGGCGGCGAACGCCCGGACCGCCCGATGCGTGACATACGTGTCGTGGCTTCGCAGGCCCGCGTTCGGCGTGATCACGTGGACGCCGCAGCCGACAATCGCGTTGTCGCGCTCGGGTGGCGCAGCGAACCGCGTCGCGTACGTCAGCTTGCCGCGAAAGTAGAGGCCGCTGACGAACGCGAAGACGTCGCCGAGCCTCGCTCCGCGGGGCGAGCGAAGATCGGTCGCCAGCGTGAACTGGGCGTTTGGCGACAACACCTGCTTGGCACGCCTGCCGCCGCAGTGCGCCGGCGACAGAAGAAAAACCCGGTTCATCGATCAGACCCTTGTCGGGAAGACAGCGCTCAGGAGCGCGTAGCGACCCAGTACATCATGAAGAGCGGCACGAGCGCTACGGCAACGACCGCCGCGACGACGGCGACGACGAACAGCCAGTCGGCCGCGGACGTCGTACGGAGCTCAGCGGCATGACGTTCGAGCAGCGCGAAGTTTTTCGAGTTCGACTTCCAGAACACGTCCGCGACGTCACCCACCACCGGAACGGCTCCGACCAGCAGATCGATTGCAACATTGATCAGCATCCGGAGCTGGACGACCTGCGGCACGCGCATGCGGTGCGCCTGCACGATGATCGCGCAGGAGAAGAGGGCGGTCGCGGCATCGCCCGCCCACGGCACCAACCCGATGAGCGCATCCCAGCCGAAGCGGACGGTGGTGCCGGGGACGCGGAACTGTTCGTCGAGCAGACGCTTGAGAGACCGCAGCGATCGCATGCGGTCGAGCTCGCGCATCAGAAGCCTCGGGTATCCTCGTGATCGGGCCGGTCTAGAAGCCCCACCGAAGCAGGACCGCGCCGACGGTGAACCCGGCACCGACCGATGCGAGCAGCACGAGATTGCCCTTCTTCAGGCGTCCGGAACACACGGCATCGTTCAGCGCCAATGGGATTGTCGCCGCGGTCGTGTTGCCGAAGCGCTCGATGTTGATGATGACCTTGTCGCGATCGATGCCAAGCTTCTGGGTCGCGGACTGGATGATTCGACGGTTTGCCTGGTGCGACACGAACAGGTCGAGATCGTGGGGGCTCAATCCATTGCGCTCCAGCAACCGTCGCGAAATCTCTTCGGTCTTCCTGACTGCGAATTTGAACACGGTCTGACCGTCCTGCTTCACGTAGTGCAGCCGGGCGTCGACGGTCTCGTGCGACGAGGGCTTCAGGCTGCCGCCGGCGGGCATGCACAAGGCCCGGCCGCCGCCGCCGTCTATCTCGTGCTCGAAATCGATGATCGCGCCATCGTCGGGCCCGGCGGCCGACACGACGACGGCGCCCGCCCCGTCGCCGAACAGCACGCACGTCGCGCGATCCTTGTAATCGATGATGCTCGACATGACGTCGGCGCCGACCACGAGGGCATGCTCGTGCGCGCCGCTCCCGACGAACTGGCTCGCCGCCGTCAGCGAATAGGTGAACGCGGAACAGGCGGCGCTCAGGTCGAAGCCCCACGCCTGGTGGGCGCCGATTTTGTGCTGGACGAGGCATGCCGTACTGGGAAACATCATGTCGGGTGTGACGGTGCCGACGACGATCACGCCGATGTCGTCCGGCGTCAGGCCGGCCTTGGTGACCGCGGCGAGCGCCGCTTCCTTCGCCAGATCCGACGTCGCCACGCCCGGGTCGACGATGTGGCGCTCGCGGATGCCGGTGCGCTGCAGAATCCACTCGTCGCTCGTGTCGACCAGCTTCTCCAAATCGGCGTTCGTCAGCAGGCGCGGCGGCACGTACGTCGCCAGCGACGCGATCGTGGTCGGCCGGCCGCCACAGCGGGGCGTGAGCCTGGTCACCACAGTCGTGAATCCCTTCTCCGCTCGTCGGGCGCGACGAGCCCGAAGTAGCCGTAGGCGGCCGGCGTCGCGACGCGGCCGCGCGGCGTCCGATCCAGAAAGCCGATCTGAATCAGGAACGGCTCGTAGATGTCCTCGATCGCGTCCTTCTCTTCGCTGATCGCCGCGGCGATCGTATTCAGGCCGACAGGTCCCCCCCCGAATTTGTCGATGATCGTGCGCAGGAGCTTGCGATCGACCTCGTCGAACCCGTGTTCGTCCACTTCGAGCAGCTTCAGGCCGGCGTGCGCGACGTCGAGCGTGATCGTTCCGGTGGCGCGGACCTCGGCGTAATCGCGCACGCGCCGCAGCAGCCGGTTCGCGATGCGCGGCGTGCCTCTGGCGCGCCGCGCGAGCTCGGCCGCCGCCGCGTCCTCGATCGGCACGCCGAGAATCTTCGACGAACGGCGCACGATCTCCTCGAGGTCGGCCGGCGTGTAGAACTCGAGCCGGTGGCTGATGCCGAACCGCGATCGCAGCGGGGACGTCAGCAGCCCCGTGCGCGTCGTCGCGCCGATCAACGTGAACTTCTCGAGCCGCATCTTCACGGTCCGGGCGCTCGGGCCCTGGCCGATCACGATGTCGACTTCGTAGTCCTCGAGCGCCGGATACAGAATCTCTTCGACGATCGGCGACATGCGGTGGATCTCGTCGATGAAGAGCACCTCGCCGTGCGCGAGGTTCGTGACGATGCCCACCAGATCGCCTGGTTTCTCGATGGCCGGCCCCGATGTCGCGCGCACCTGCACGCCGAGCTCGTTCGCGATGACGTAGGCGAGCGTCGTTTTCCCGAGGCCGGGCGGGCCGTGCAGCAGCACGTGGTCGAGCGGCTCGCCGCGCTGCTTCGCGGCGGCAATCGCCACCTGCAGGTTTTCGCGCACGCGATCCTGGCCGATGTACTCGTCGAGGCGACGCGGGCGAAGCCCTGCTTCGTACTGCGCGTCCTCGTCCACACGCGCCGCGGTCACCAAACGATCATTAGTCATCGCGCAAGGGCTCAGGCTCAGGGCTCGGTGCACGGTGCACAGTGCACCGTGCTCGGTGCACCGTGCTCGGTGCACCGAGCACTACCGTGAAAGCTCGCGGAGTGCCTGCTTCAGCGTACGCTCAAACGCCGCATCGGGCACGGCCTTCACGGCGGACGCCGCGGCTTTTTCTGCGAGGGGCCGATGATACCCCAGGTTCACGAGCGCCGAGACCACGTCGTCCTGCAGCACGGGCGCGATCGGACCGGTGTGGCCGGCCGCCAGCGCCGCCGCCTGCGCGCGCGGCAGTCGATCCTTCAACTCCAGGACGATTCGTTCGGAGGTCTTCTTGCCGATACCGGGGATGGCGGTAAGCCGCGCGAGATCGCCGCGCTCGATCGCACGAATCAGATCGAGCGGCTCGATGCCCGAGAGCACGGCGAGCGCCACCTTCGGACCGATCCCGCTGACACCGATCAAGCGCTCGAACAGCTCCTGTTCGAGCAATGTCGCGAATCCGTACAGGAGCAGTGCGTCTTCGCGCACGTGCGTATGAATGCGCAGCGAGATGTCGCTGCCCGCGTCGCCTAATCCGTAGAACGTCGACAGCGGCACGAACACGTCGTAGCCGACGCCGTTCACGTCGACGACGATTCGGTTCGGTTGCTTTTCGGAAATGCGTCCGCGGAGGTGGGCGATCACGACGGTCCTTAGTCCTTGGTTCTTGGTGCGTGGTCCGTCCCTGGTCCTTGGTCCGTCCCTCGTCCTTGGTCCCTCCGGCGCGCGTCTGCCCTCACGGACCCGGGACGAAGGACAACGGACGGACGAAGAACAAAGAACGAAGGACCACGGACCATCAACTGGGCGGTCTGTACTGGCGCCAGCTCGTGGCCTTGCTGCGGGACGGCATCGCAGCGGCCACGCGCACGGACGGCTGACAGTGCACGTGACAAATCGCCACGGCGAGCGCGTCGGCGGCGTCGTGCGGCGACGGCGTCGCTGCAAGGCCGAGGATCAGCTTCACCATGTGCTGCACCTGATGCTTCTCGGCGCGACCGTAGCCGACCACGGCGCGTTTGATCTCCGCCGGCGTATATTCCATTACCGGCACGCCGAACTCGACCGCGGCGAGCATGGCGACGCCGCGGGCATGCCCGAGCTTCAGCGCGCTTCGGACGTTGACGGCGTGAAAAAGGTTTTCGATGGCGACGCAGTCCGGCCGGCACTCGGTGAGGAGCGCCGTCAGCCTGGCGTGAATCTGCAGCAGTTTCTCGGGGAACGACGCCTGCGGCACTGCCGCGATGACGCCGCAGGTGACAATTCGATGGCGCGCGCCGTCGGTCTCGACGCACCCGAAACCGGTGCGCTCGGAGCCGGGGTCGATGCCGAAGACTCTCACGCGAGCGAGGCCTCGATCTCCTTTTCCGAGATGTCGAAGTTCGACCACACGTGCTGGACGTCGTCGTGCTCGTCGAGCGCTTCCATCAGCCGGACCATCTGCTGGGCGGGCTTGCCTTCGAGCTTCACGTAGTTCTGCGGAATCATCGACACTTCGGCGCTCGCAGGTTCGACGCCGAGCTGCTTCACCGCATCGCGCACCGCGGCGAACGCTTCCGGAGCGCTCAGCACTTCCCAGTTGTCGTCGTCGTCCTGCAGATCGTCGGCGCCGGCTTCGAGGACGGCGGACATCAGCTTCTCTTCATCCGCTTTCGCCTTCTCGATGACGATGTAGCCCCTCTTGTGGAACATCCAGGCCACGGCGTTCGGCGCCGCCAGGTTGCCTGCATGTTTTTCGAGCAGGTGGCGGATCTCGCCGGCGGTGCGGTTTTTGTTGTCGGTGAGCACGTCGATAATGAGCGCCGCGCCACCTGGCCCGTAGCCTTCATACTGCGCCTCTTCGTACGAGACGCCTGGCTCCTCGCCGGTGCCGCGGCGAATCGCGCGCTTGATGTTCTCGGCGGGCATGTTCTGCGCTTTGGCGTCGGCGATGATCGTGCGGAGGCGCGGATTCATGTCGGGATCGCCGCCGCCGGCGCGCGCCGCGACCGTCAATTCCTTGATCAGGCGCGTGAAGATCCTGCCGCGCTTCGCATCGAGTGCGCCCTTCTTGTGCTTGATCGACGCCCACTTTGAATGGCCGGACATGTGAAAACCCCCGGAAAAACGGCGGAAACGAGAGGAAAATTCTACACCTTTTTCGCGAGGAGGATCCACACGTCGGCGCGATCGTCCCACGGCCGCCCGCGGTAGTCGCCAAGGATGGAGTCGATCGCGAAACCGGCGCGCTCGAGGTGCCGCGCCATCTGCGGCACCGACAGCGTGCGGAACGTGAGATCGAATCGATGCTCGGTCGACCGGCGGTCGCGACGCACGACGTAGCGTTGCTCGAATGTCGTCAGCTGCCGCGCCCGATCCTGATGGACCGACTCGATCAGCGTGAAGTGGGCATCGCCCGATCGCCCTCGAAGCTGCACCCGATTACGGTATTCCCGCCATTTCGGCACGTCGGGCACCAGATCGATGCCGAAGGTGCCGCCCGCGCGAATGACACGCGCGACCGACGCAAGCGTCGTGGCGAGATCGCGCGGCCGAATCAGCGACTGCAGGATTCCGTAGGGCGCCAGGACCATGGAGAAGGATCGCGAGGGAAACGGTAGCGCGCGAATGTCTGCGCGCACGAGAACAGGGATTGGGGATTTGGGATTAGGGATTCGGGATCGGGATTCGGGATTCGGGATTCGGCCCCCGGATTCAGGATTTGGGATTCGGCCGGGATTGTGGCGCAGGGCTTCAGCCCTGCGGATCGCGCGTTCAAGCATCGGCGCGGAGCGATCGACGCCCACGACATTGACGCCTGCGGCGGCGAGCGCCAGGGACACGCGGCTGGTGCCGCATCCGAGCTCGAGCCCGCGGCCATCGGCCCCGGACGCGACGCGGGTCCAGAACGGCACGTCGCGGCGTCCGAGGGTCCGCGCGTTTTCCCAGTCGTAGAAGGGCGCGTACTCGTCCCAGCCGTGCCACCCCTCTCGGGGTTCGGGGTTCGGGGTTCGGGGTTCGGGGTTCTGGGTTCGGGATTTGCGACTCGGCATCTACAATCGGCTCATGGACACACTCGAGCGGTGGCGCGAGGAGTTTCCGATATTGTCGCGGACCGTCTACATGATCAGCAACTCGCTCGGCGCCATGCCGCGCAGAACGGCACAGCACCTCGCCGACTACGCCGACACGTGGGCGACACGCAGCGTGCGCGGCTGGGAGGATCGCTGGTGGGAGATACCGCTCGAAGTCGGCAACAAGGTCGCGCGCATCATCGGTGCGCCCGCCGGTTCGGTGAGCATGCACGAGAACGTCACGACGCGCACCTCGTCGCGCTGTCGTGCCTGCGGCCGTCCGGCGCGCGCCGGCGCACGTCTGCTCGGCGATGGACTTCCCCTCGATGATCCACCTGTTTCGCGCGCAACAGACTCGTGGGTTCCAGCTGACGATCGTGCCTGCCGAGGACGACCTCAGCGTCCGCACAGACCGATTCCTCGACGCAATCGACGACACGGCCGGTGTCGCACGTGCTCTTCCGTACGTCGTACGTCATGGACGCTGCCGCGATCGCCTGCCGCGCGCGCGAAGCGGGCGGCAGCGTGATCCTCGATACCTATCAGTCCGCCGGGATCGTGCCGGTCGACGTGGCCGCGCTCGACGTGGACTTCGCCGTTGGCGGCTGTCTCAAATGGCTGTGCGGAGGGCCGGGCAACGCGTTTCTGTATATGCGACCCGAAGCGCGCGCTGGCCTGCGGCCGTCCTTCACCGGCTGGCTGGCACATCGAAGGCCGTTCGCGTTCGACATCGACCAGGCGGCCGACGAGGATCTCAGAGACGATGCGATGGGAATGATGAACGGGACGCCATCGATTCCGGCGTACTACGCAGCACTGGCCGGACTCGACATCGTCCACGAGGTGAGTGTCGCCCGAATCCGCAAGCGGTCGAAGCAGCTGACCGCGCGACTACTCGCGCTCGTCGACGCACACGGCTTCTCGTCCGCGGCGTCGCGCGATCCCGAGCGCCTCGGCGGCACCGTCGCCGTCAACGTCCCCGACGCGCAGCTCGTGGCCCGCACGCTCAAGGCACGCGACTTCCTCGTCGACTACAGGCCGCCGGTTGGCGTGCGGCTCTCACCGCATTTCTACAACACGGCCGAAGAAGTCGATCGGATGATGAGCGAAATCGTGTCGATCGTCGCGCGGAAGGACTACGACACGCGCGAACAGCACTCGGTGGTCACGTTAGCCCTAGTCCGAGACGGCCAGTTCGCCAGGCACGATCGGACGTGTCCGCGGCAACCGGCCACGCCGCGCGAGGTTGCCGACGAATGCGAGAATTGCGATGAAGATGGCGAGCTTGAGACCGTCACCAGCCCGCGTTCGAGGCAGCACCTTCCACATCAGCCACAGCGTTGGCTGCGCCCAGCACACGGCCCACACCGATCCGTAGAAGTACCGCCGCTCGTGCCCTTCCCCTTTTGTCGACGGCTTGACCCGCGGCAGCCGACCCATGGCTCCGAGCGCCCAGATGGCGCCCGCCAGCGGAAAGTACGCGTAGCGGTACATCTCCTTCAATTGCCAGTGACCGGTGACGATGGCCCACACGAGACCGGCGATGTTCAGCATGGCGAACGTGATCACTTCGCTCCACGCGAACGTGTAGCAGATGCGCCGATACAGAGGATTCGGCCGATCCTCGGTGAAGCGAATGATGTACGGCTTGGCTTCGACGCCCGGCAAGCGGCCGCGGAGACCGGCAATGCCGGTCCCCAGCAGGACGGCGCCGAGCCAGAGTGCCATGCGGGCGTCGAACCCGCGCTCGAACAGATCGAAGGTGAGCGGGCCTGGCGCGATGAAGAAGACAAAAATCCAGATCGGCCAGTGATTGAACCGGTAGTAGAGCTTGTTGTACTCGCGGATTCGCCGCTGCGAGGCGTACTCGACGGGGATAGCGTTCACGGCTGCTTTTTCTTCTTCGCGCCTTTCTTGGATTGGTCGCTCTTCGAAGCCGGCGAGCGAGTGGCCTTGGAGCGTCGAGTATAGCTCGTCGCCGGAATCGGCGGCGCGCCACCCCACATGCCACGCCGAAACGCCTGCGCTTCCGCCTCCGCCCGTTTCAGCTCGGCGAGCCGCGTGAGGGGCAGCCGTGCCGAGACGCGCGCGAGCCCCTCGCGCACCAGGATCGCGTTGACGAACTGACCGTCGTCGGTGACGACGTACGCGAGGTGCCGGTTGTACACATCCATGGACGCGCCTTCCAGTTCGAGCCGGATCCACCGATGCAGCAGCAGACGCGTGAGTCGCTCGCGGGCTTCGCGCCCGAATGGCGCGGCGGTGTCCAGGCCATGAGTCGTCTCCGGTGCGTCGATGCCAAGCAGCCGCACGCGGCCGAACACCGACACGTTGATGGTGTCGCCGTCGAGGACCGCGTTCACGAGCACGGGATCGGACCGGGTGACACGCGGAGTCGGCGTGAATGTTTGCGTAACGGCAACCGTGGTCACAGCGAGAGCGATCAGAATCTGCATACGCCCCTCCGTTTGGCGCGGGATTGCGCGAGGTGATCACGCGCATGTGCAAACGGCTCACCAGAGCGACGTGCACCTGAGGGACGGAGGTCCCCGGGAGGGACGGAGGTGCCCAGGAGGGACGGAGGTGCCCAGGAGGGACGGAGGTTAGGACCTTACCCGGTGAACTTGTAGCCGAGACCGTGGATCGTGACGATGAACTCGGGGGACCGTGGGTTGGCTTCGAGTTTCTGCCGCAGGCCGGCGACGTGGACGTCGACCGTGCGCGTGAGCGGCGTTTCGTCGTACCCCCAGACGTCCGACAGCAGCTCCTCGCGCGACAACGTCGCGCCGCGGTGCGCGATGAAATGCCTCAGCAGCTTGAACTCGCGCGCCGACAGTTCGATCGGCTGCACGCCACGCGTCACCTCGGCGCGCCGGAAGTCGACCACGATGTCGCCGAACCGATAGGTGTCGCCGCCCGGCTGCGCCGCCGACGGCCGCCGCCGCAGGAGCGCTTCGAGCCGCGCCATCAGCTCGATCGTCTCAAACGGCTTCGTAAGGTAATCGTCCGCGCCGAGCTTCAGGCCGACGACGCGATCGACCACCTGCCCGCGTGCGGTCAGCATCAGGATTGGCGTCGTCACGCCGCGGTGCCGCACTTCGCGGCAGATGTCGAACCCGTTCATCCGCGGCAGCATCACATCCAGAACAATCAGATCGTACGCGCCACTCGATGCCTGCGTGAGACCGGCCTCGCCATCGCTGGCCGTGTCGACAGCGTAGCCTTCACTGACGAGGCGATCGCTGAGCGTGAGGCGCAGACCGGCTTCGTCTTCCACGAGCAGCACGCGTGGCACAGCCGTCATCTCGCCCGTGCCGTCACCCTGCCTCATGCGCGTTCGACGAGATCTGCGTTCGCCGGCAGTTCGAGCGTCACGGTCGTACCCTCGCCGGGCCGGCTATCGATGTGGATCCGTCCCTGATGCTGGTCGATGACGTGACGCACGACGCTGAGGCCAACACCCGTTCCGCGCACCTGCGCGTCCAGCGCGCGGCGTCCGCGATAGAAGGGTTTGAAGATGTGCGGCAGGTCCGCGTGGTCGATCCCGAGGCCGCGATCGGCGATGCGAATGCGCAGGGCCGACCCGTTCGCCTCCGCCGTGACGTCGACGGTCGCGCCGTCGGGACTGTACTTGACAGCGTTGCCGATGACGTTCTCGATCGCCGATCGCAACGCGTCGCGGTCGCCGGTGACGGAGGGCAACGTGCCGTTCGGGTGCAGCGCGATCGTCACGCCTCGATCGCGGGCATCCGCGTGCAACCCGCGCACCGCGTCGGCCAGCACGCCCGCCACGTCGATCGGTCCCTGCGCGCGCACGAGCGTCGCCGCCGACGTAATGCCCGCAAAATTCATCACCCGTTCGACCGTCGCGCCTAAACGTCGCCCTTCGGTTTCAATCAGCGAGCCGTAGCGCTTCACCTGCGTCGCGTCGGCGACGACGCCGTCGGCGAGGTTCTCTCCCGCCGAACAAATGACGGCGAGCGGCGTCCGCAGCTCGTGCGAGACCGCGGCCACGAAGTCCATCTGTTGTCGCGCCAGCCGCTGCTGCCGTTGTGCCGCGGCGATCACGAGGACGAAACTGGCGGCCAGCAGTCCGAGCACACCGAGGCTGATCGCGACGTTGCGGCGGCGCGACTGCGCGACGATCGCTTCGAGGGATCCGCTCCGATGGCGGACGCGCGCCTCCCAGGCTCCTTCGCCGCCTGCGCCGGCCATCAGCACGCGTTGGGAGTCCGGACCGTTCGCACGCCGGACGATCGTGATGGCGACGCGGTCGCGCGTGACACCGCCGCCGCGCGGCCCCGGCGATGCCGTGAGCCGATTCAGCTCGTCCATTCGCAGATCGAACAGGCCAGTCGTGACGTCCGCGTTCGGCTGATCGCGCACCGCCGTACTGCTGTCCGACGTGAAGACCACCTGCGTGGGATCGTCCCGGCGCACGATGGTCACGAAATAGTCGGAGCCATTCGCGCCATCGAAGTACTTCGCGACGAGCGGCTCGAGCAGTTGCCGGTGCAGCCGCTCCTGGTCGAGCACGATGATGACCATCGACGACAACGCGGCGGGATCGGTGACAAAGGCCCGGTTCTGGCCGCTCTCGATTTGCCGGAGGCGCGGCACGCTGACGAGGAGTGCAGGAATGCGCGAATCGATCGCCTCCGCCATGAAGAGCGGAGGCGGCACGCCGCGAATGATCGGCATGTGCTCGGCCGAATGGCGCCAGGCCGTCAGCGATGGCGGCCAATCGCTGGGCTCGAGCACGTGCCGTTCCAGATCGAATCGACGCAGCGTGCCCGTCGCGCCGCTTTGGCCTTCGAGCAGATAGACCGCCTGCACCAATCCGGCCACCGTGGTGGACGCCTGCCACCGCGCGTAGGCATCGCTCAGCGTCGCCGCACCGTCGGCATCGAGCCGGTCGCCGTCGACATGAAACGCCAGATACGTGCGCGTCAGCTCGGCGTCGAATTCCTGCGCGAACTCCGAAGCGCGCGTCCGCAGGCTCGCGCGCATCCGCTCGCGCTCCGCCTGGCTGACTTCGCCAAGCCAGCGGTACTGGAGCGTCGCGAGCGTCGCGAGCAGCGCGAGCAGTACCACGCCGACGAGCGGCTGCCATGAAACCCGGCGCACCCGTTCACTTTACCGCGAAGCTTGCGCGCGACCGCCGGCGCTTTACATTTCTTACAAAACGATTGCCGACAGATAACAACTTCGCGCGCCGCGGCTCGTCATACTCACCAAGAGGTGATCATGATGCAGCGGTTCTCCATTTATCTCTTCTCCCTCGCGCTGACGCTCGGCGGCTACGCGGCGCGTGCGGCCGGCGATACCAAGGCCGCGGAGCTGCTCGCTCAGGCCCGCACGGCCATTGGCGGCGACACCAAGCTTTCGAAGGTCCAGGGACTCTCGTGCGCGGGCGCACTGCAGCGCGCGATGGGCGACCGTCAGATCGCGGGCGACGTCACGATCGATTTGCAGCTGCCCGACAAGTTCCTTCGCACGGACAGCATCAGCCCGATGGGCGACGCGGCGCTGGTCGTCACCGAACAGGGGATCAACGGCGACAAGGTGCTGCGCAACTCGAAGACGCTCAATGCGCCGCCGGGCATGATGATCCGCATGCCGCCGCCGCCGGCGCCGGGCAGCGACGCTGAAATGCAGCTGCTGCGCAATTCACGCGCCGAGCTTGCGCGCCTCAGCGTCGCGCTGCTGCTCACGGCTCCTGCGGCGACACCGTTGGAGTTCACGTACGGCGGCGAGGCCGAGTCGCCGGACGGGAAAGCGGATGTGATCGACATGAAGGGACCGGGCAGCTTCGTGGCCAAGTTGTTCCTCGACAAGTCGAACCATCGACCGTTGATGCTCACTTATCGCGGCGTCGCGCCGCGCATGGTCATCCAGACGCAGCGCGGCGACGGACCCGGCAGGGGGCAGGACGCCAGGACGCCACCGCCGGCGGCGGCGCCCGAGCAGGTCGACATCAACATGTTCCTCGACGACTACCGATCGGTGGACGGCGTCATGCTGCCCCACCACATCGCGCGCGCGATTGACGGGCAGCCGAGCGAAGAGTGGACGTTCAAAACCGTGAAGGTGAATCCCGCGTTCAAGGCGGACACGTTCGCGCCGAAGTAGGGCGGGTAGGTAAAACCATGCGAATGCTGATCGCGCTTCTGATTGCGGTTCTCTTCCCCGCGCTGGGGTTCGCGCAGCCGGCGGGTACGGACGCCACGCTGCGCGTGACTGTCGTCGATCCGAGCGGCGCGGTCCTCGTCGGCGCGCAGGTGGCCGTTACGCCGCTCGCGCCCGGCGCGGCGCCGGTCACGCCGAATACCAGCGGCCGCGGCGATGCGGTCTTCGCGGCGCTCGAGCCGGGGCGCTACGCCATTCACGTCGAGGCGGCCGGGTTCGAGCCGCGGGATGTGCGTGAGGTGCGGCTGCGACCTGGCGAGACGCGCCGCGAAGTCAAGCTGCCCATCGCGAAGCTGGCCGAACGCGTGGACGTGACACGCGATCCGCGCGAACGAGGCGCGGACCGGCGCAGCGACGCATTCGCAACCGTGCTCGGACAGGCTGAAATCGACGAGTTGCCGGACGACCCCGAAGAGATGGAGCGTGTGCTGAAGGAAATGGCGGGACCCGGCGCGATCATGCGCGTCAACGGATTCCGGGGCGGCAAGCTGCCGCCGAAGGATCAGATCGCGCAGATTCGCTTTCATCGCAACATGTTCGCCGCCGACTCGCATGAACCGGGCATGGTGTCGGTCGACATCGTCACCAAGCCGGGTCTCGAGCACTGGCGTGGATCGACGAATCTCGGGCTGCGAAACGACGCCCTGAATGCGCGGAACGCATTCGCGCCGGCGAAGGGCGAGGAGCGGAACGAGCGCGTCGGCGTGTCGCTGAATGGTCCGCTCTGGAAAAAACACACGTCGCTCGCGATGTCTGTCGACGGTGTCGATGCCTTCGACAGCAGGACGATTGTCGCCGCGCTCCCGTCGGGGTACTTCGCCAACACCGTTCGCAAGCCAACCGACACGCTGAACGTATCGACGCGCGTCGAGCACGCGCTCACCAAAGCGCAACAGCTGCGGCTTGAGATGCAGCGCAACCACGTGTTCAACGACAACCTGGGCGTCGGCGATTTCGACCTCACCGAGCGGGCCTTCCATCAGACGCGCAACGAATCGCTCGTCCGCGCCTCGCTCGCCGGTTCGATCAGGAAGTCGTTGTTCAACGACTTCCGCTTTCAGTTCCGCAACGTCGACACGGCGTTCGGTGCGCTCACGCAGGCGCCGGCTGTTCTGGTGCTCAATGCCTTCAATTCGGGAGGGGCGCAGATTGACGGCGAGCGTCACGCGGCCGACGTCGAGATTGCCGACGACCTCGACATCGCCGTCGGCAAACATGCCGTCCGGGCCGGCCTGCAGTTCGAAGGCGGACGATATCGCAGCGACGAACGGCGCAACACGTTCGGCACGTTCACGTTCGCCGATCTCGACGCCTTCACGGCCGGGCGACCCACAACCTATACCCGCACGGTCGGCGACCCGCGCGTGGAGGTATCCCAAACGCAAACCGGCGTATACGTGCAGGACGACTACCGGGCGCGGAAAGAGTTGACGCTCAGCGGCGGCGTGCGCGGCGAATTCCAGACGCACATCGGCGGCTTCCATCTTGGACCCCGGGGTGGCATGGCGTGGTCGCCATTCAAGAACGGAAAAACGACCGTCAGGGCTGGCGCCGGCGTCTTCTTCGACTGGTTCGACGCGCTCACGTATCAGCAGGCCATCCAGCTCGATGGCACGCACCAGCAGATCGAAACGATCGTCCAGCCTGGCTACCCGGATCCGTCGATCGGCGGCCGCGCCCTCCTGCTCCCGAATGGACGCGTGCAGCTGATGCCCGATCTCGAACAGCCGCGGCTCGTCGAGACGAGCGTCGGCGTCGAACGACAGTTGCCCGGCGCCGCGCGGCTGAACGTGATGTACATGCGTCGGCGCGGCTCGAGCGAGCTGCGCGGCGTCAACATCAATGCGCCGGCGGCAAACGGGATCCGGCCCGATCCGTCGGCAGGCACGATCACGGACATCCGGTCCACGGCGGCTTCGTCGTTCGACGGTCTCAGTTTCAACTTCAACTACGTGAATCCGCAGCGCCGCTTTTTCGTGGCGGCAAATTACTTCCTGTCGCGGTCGATGAACGACGCGGACGGCGCGTTCAGCCTGGCGGCGGATGCGGCGAACCTCGCGGCCGAGCGCGGGCCCGCGCTGCAGGACGCGCGGCACCGGTTCATGAGCTTCGCGAACGTTCCGCTCTTCAAGCGTCGTCTTTCGTTCGGCACGTCGGTTCGCGTGCAGTCGGCACTGCCCTACAACATCACGACCGGGCGCGACGACAACGGCGACACCATCAGCAACGATCGGCCCGCCGGCGTGACGCGCAACAGCGGTCGCGGACGCGCCCTGATCGATCTCAGCACGCGCCTCGCCTGGAAGGTCGGCTTTGGCGGCGCGGCGGCCGCTGGGCCGGGCGGGCCGCAGATTCGCATCATTCGCGGCGGGGCCGATTCGAATCCGCTCGGCGACATGCCGTCCGGAGACGGTACGAAGCGGTACGCGGTCGAGCTGTACGCGCAGGCGTTCAACCTGCTGAACCACACCAACGCGCTCAATTTCAGCGGCGTGCTCGCGTCGCCATTTTTCGGCAGAGCGACGTCGGCGGCGGCGCCGCGGCGAGTGGAAGTCGGCGCGCGGCTGACGTTTTGAGAGCGCATCGCGAAATGCCGACGAAGCTACGTATCACGGTGGCGAGTTTAGTTCTGCAACGTGCGCTGAACTCCAGATTTAGAATTCAATGCAAAGCGCACAGAAACAGTTTCGGCCGCGGCGTGAGTCGCGCGACGAGCGGCGCCAGGTCGCGCGCCGCGGCGCGGTTGACGAGCACCGATTGCACGGAATAGCGAGAGTCTTCGAGGAGGCGCCGCCAATCCGTTCCACCATGTCGTGGTCGTCCATCATGGGCTGATCCATTCCGACGCCTCTAACGGCATGAGTCAACTGTCTGACGGTCCATCCCGTCTAAGAGCACGTCTGAAGGGAAAGGGCTATGCGACACCTGACACGTGATCTCCGGTACGCGTGGCGCGGGCTCAGCCGCTCGCCGCTGTTCACCCTCGTCGCGCTCGTCTCCATCGCGCTCGGTATCGGCGCCAACACCGCGATTTTCACGCTCGTCGACGAAGTCCTTCTTCGGACGCTTCCGGTAAAACACCCGGAACAGCTCGTCCTGTTCAACGGCGCGCGCAACCATTTCGGCAACAACTCGGGCGGGAACATGCTCTCGTACCCGATGTACGAGGACTTTCGCGACAACTTCGTGGATCGCCGCCTTCGCACCGAAGGTGCTTCGGCGAGCCCCGCCGCAGCTCGCACGACCAACGGGCGAGCGGAGGCGGAGGACACCGCGCCAGCTTTGCCGCGCGTCAGCCTGCCGGTCGCCACGACCGCACCAACACCGAAAATCTTTTCTGGAATGTTCGCCCGCCGGCCGCTTGCGATGGTCGTCGGCGTGAACGGACAGAGCGAGCGCGTGCCCGGCGAGATCGTTTCGGGGACGTACTTTTCCGTGCTCGGCGTTGGCGCCGCCCTCGGCCGCGTCATCACGCCGGACGACGACAAAGTGCGCGGCGACGGCGCGGTGGCGGTGCTCAGCTACGACAACTGGCGCAATCGCTTCGGGTCGGATCCGTCAGTCGTCGGCAAGCGCATCACCATTCAGAATTTTCCGTTCACCATCGTCGGCGTGTCGCAGGCTGGGTTCGACGGCCTGGACATCGGTTATGTGCCGAAGATCCGCGTGCCGCTCATGATGAAGGCGCAGGTCACGCCAAACTGGGACGACGTCGACAACCGTCGCAGTCGTTGGGTGAACGTGTTCGCGCGCATGAAACCCGGCGTGACGCTCGAGCAGTCGAAGGCCGCCCTCCAGCCGTTTTTCCACGGCATCCTCGAGGCCGAAGTGAACGAGCCGGCGTTCAGCGGAACGAGCGCCTACACGCGAGAGCAGTTCCTGAAAGGCCAAGTGGACCTTCTTCCTGCGGCGCAGGGCCGGTCGCCGATCCGGCAGCAGTTGTCGCAGCCGCTCTGGCTGTTGCTGGGAATCGTCGGCGGCGTGCTGCTCATTGCCTGCGCGAACGTCGCAAGCCTGCTGATTGCGCGTGCGGCGGCGCGGCAAAAGGAGATCGCCGTCCGTCTCGCGGTCGGCGCCAGCCGCGGCCGCATCGTCGGTCAGTTGCTCGTTGAGAGCCTGCTGCTCGCGGCCATCGGCAGCGTCCTCGGCCTCGGCGTTGCGTGGTGGACGACGAAGTTCCTGCTCGGATACCTTCCGACGTCCGACACGCCGCACGTGATCTCCGGATCGATCGATTACCGGATTCTCTCGTTCACCTTCGCGCTGTCGCTGGCGACGGGCCTCATCTTCGGTCTCGTGCCGGCGTTGAAGTCGACACGGCCCAGTCTTGCGCCGACTCTGAAGGATCAGGTCGGCGCCGTCATCGGCGGCTCGGGCGGCGTGCGCGTCCGGAAAGCGCTCGTCGTCGTGCAGGTGACGATCTCGGTGCTGCTGCTGGTTGCCGCCGGGCTTTTCATTCGCAGTCTGCGCAATCTCCGGCTGCTCGACCTTGGACTGAGCACCGACAACCTGATTGCGTTCAACATCGCCCCGGCCGCCAGCGGCTACGCGCCTGTGCGCACGAAACTGTTTCACAAGCAGCTTCTCGACAAGGTCCGGGTGCTGCCTTCCGTGGCCGGCGCGGCGTGGGCCAATATCGGTCTGCTCGAAGGCAACGAATGGGACAGCTCGATGAGCGTCGAGGGCTATAACGCCCAGCCCGGCGAGAACATGAACCCCTTTTGCAATGCGGTCAGCGCGGACTATTTCAAGACGATGGGCATTCCGCTCGTGGCGGGCCGCGATTTCGACGAGCGCGATGCGCGTTACGATCCGATCGATCAGACCGTCCAGGCGCCGCCGCCCTACAAAGTCGCCATCGTCAACGAGAGCTACGCCAAGCACTATTTCGGCGATCGCCCGGCAGTCGGCCGTCACATCGGCTTCGGCACCAATCCAGGGACGAAGACGCCGATCGAAATCATCGGCATCGTCAAAGACGCGAAATACACCGGCGTGCGCGACGAGATTCCGCGGCAGGTCTTCTTCGCGTATCTCGAAGCCGAGAACAACGGCGGCGTCGTGTATGTCCGGACGCGGGCGCACCCGGACGCAACATTTGCGGCAATCCGTCAGGTGGTTCGCGAGATGGATGCGAACGTCCCGATTTACAACCTTCGGACGCTCGACCATCAGATCGATCAATCGCTGCTGAACGACCGCATCATCGCCACGCTGTCGAGCGCCTTCGGGCTGCTCGCGACGCTGCTGGCGGTGATCGGGCTCTACGGCGTGATGGCGTACACCGTGGCGCGGCGCACGCGCGAGATCGGTGTCCGCATGGCGCTGGGCGCCGTGCAGGGGGACGTCGTCTGGTTGGTGATGCGTGAAGTGCTCGCACTCGTCGGCGCCGGCGTCGGGCTCGGCCTCGTCGCCGCCTGGGCGCTGGGGCGCGTCGTGAGCGCGCAGCTGTACGGCGTCACGCCCAACGATCCGCTGACGATTGCTGCAGCTGCGGCCGTACTTGCCACCGTTGCCGCGCTCGCCGGCTACATTCCCGCCCTGCGCGCCACGCGAGTGAATCCGGTTCTCGCCCTCAGATACGAATGACGCGCGGCTGACGCCTTTGCGTTGCGACCGTTACGACGATCAACGCAGAGCTCGCAGAGCCCGCAGAAACATTGGACGGTGGTGTCTTCATCCGCGCCGTCCGCGAATGTATCTGCGAGCTCAGCGAGCTCTGCGTTCAAACGTCGTATTGCCGCAAAGTGAGATTGAACCGCCCGCAGACTCCGAGCTCGGGCGGCGCCGTGTCCGGAATGATCCGCGACACGCCGTGATAGCGCAGGCGCGCAGGCCCGCCGAACACGAACGCATCGCCCGACTCCAGCAGACGCGAGTCGACCGGCTCGCGTCGACGGACGCCGCCGAACAGGAATCGCGCCGTGTCTCCGAGCGACACCGACACCACGGGCAGTCCCGCCGCAATCGATCGTTCGCTTTCGTCCTTGTCCTGGTGCATACCCATGCGGCCGGCGGCGTCGTAGTAATTGAGGATACAGAGGTCGGCGTCGAGCGTCATGCCAACTGATGCGGCGATGTCGCGCGCGAGCGCCTTGAACTCGTCGGGCAGCGGCGGCACCGGCAGGCCGTCGAAATCGGTCCGCGTCGCCTCGTACGTGTACGTCTTGCCGTTCCAGTGCCGCCCGAGACAGAGCATGCGAACGTGCATCTTTCCGCCGCCACGGACGATCGGCACGTAGGCGGGCACGTCGCCGTCGACGAGCGCGCGGCAGTGTTCGACGAGAAGCCGCTGTGCGTCGAGCTCCAGATACCTCGGCAGATGGAAGGCGCCCGGCGCGATTTCCATGGGCGTACGTTACCATTTGCCGTTCATGACACGACGATCAACGCCGGACCCGCAGAACCCGCGGAGCAAATCTTCTCTGCGGCTTCTGCGAGCTCTGCGTTTCATCGTTGTCCTGCTGGCCGTCCTGCTGATCGCGCGGGCGGCTGCGGCTCATCCCGCGCCGTTCAGCTACATCGACATCACGTTGGGCGATCGCTCGCTCGAGGTGTCGGTGGTCGCGCACGTGTTCGATCTCGCGCACGATCTGAACGTCGCCACGCCGGAACAGCTTCTCGATGGAGGCGTCGCGCGCGGCCGTCTGCAGGCGATCGCCGAGCTGCTCGCCGGCCGTATCGGGCTGCAGATCGACGGCGAGGCGCGGTCGTCGCACGCTTGGGCACTCGATCGCATCCTGGCGGACCGTCAGTCGCTGCGATTCACCACCGCATTCCCGCTGGATCGTGCGGCGGGCCGGCTGACGTTCAGCACGCTGATGTTTCCCTACGATCCGAACCACCAGACGTTCGTGAACGTGTACGAGCGCGGCGCGTTGACGACGCAGGCGATTCTGGACGTGAATCACCGCACGCTCGATTATTTCGCGGGCACGCGTCAGGGCGCGCTCGCCGTCGTTCGCAAATTCCTGCCGGCCGGCATTCATCACATCCTCATCGGCCCCGATCATCTGCTGTTCCTCGTGGGTCTCCTGCTGCTCGGCGGCACCATCCGGCAGCTCGCGGTCGTCGTCACAGCGTTCACCGTCGCGCACAGCATCACGCTGTCGCTCGCGGCACTCAATTTCGTGACGCCGCCCACGCGCATCATCGAGCCCGCAATCGCGCTGAGCATCGTCTACGTCGGCGCCGACAACCTGCTGGTGCGCGACGGGCGCGACGTCCGCGCCTGGATTGCGTTCGCGTTCGGATTCATCCACGGATTCGGCTTCGCCAGCGTCCTCCGGGAGATGGAGCTCCCGTCGCGGGCGCTCGGCTGGTCGCTGTTTTCGTTCAACGTCGGCGTCGAGATCGGGCAGCTTCTGGTCGTGGTCACGGTGGCGTCCGCGCTGGCGATGCTGCGCGCGCGCAGCGAAGCCGCGGGACGGCGGCTGGCGTTCGCCGGCTCCGTGGTGGTCATTGCCGCAGGCGCGTTCTGGTTCGTGCAACGGGTCTTCTTTCCAGGAGGTATCTCATGAGACGAGGCATCGTGCTGGGAGTACTGATCGCGCTCGGGACGCTGGCAGCCGTCAAGGCGCAGCCGCCGCAGCAGGAGGTACCAAAAACTCTGACCGTCGACAAGCTGAAGGACAACCTCTACGTGCTCAAGGCGGTGCCCGGCCCCACGCCCGCGGGCGGCGGCAATACGGCGGTCTTCATCACCGCGACAGGCGTGGTCGTTGTGGACACGAAAAACCCGGGCTGGGGCAAGCCGACTCTCGACAAGATCAAGGAGCTGACGCCCAAACCGATCACGATGATCATCAACACCCACACGCACGGCGACCATGTCAGCGGCAACGTGGAGTTTCCGGCGACGGTCGACGTCGTCGCTCAGGACAACACGAAGGCCAACATGGAGAAGATGGACATCTTCAAAGAGCACAACAACGTCGGCATGGCCAAGCGGACCTTCAAAGACACAATGACGCTCGGGAAGGGAGCGGATCAGATCGATCTGTATTACTTCGGCCCCGGTCACACCAACGGCGACGCCATCGTCGTTTTCCCCGCGCTGAGAACCGCACACATCGGCGACCTCTTCGCCAGGAAAGGGATGCCGCTCGTCGACGGCACCAACGGCGGCAGCGTGCTCCACTACCCCGAGACGGTGAACAAGGTTTACAGCGGCATCAAAAACGTGGACGTCGTCATCACGGGCCACAGCGATACGACGATGACCTGGCAGGACGTGAAGGAGTACGCGAACTTCACGCAGGACTTCCTGACGTGGGCGCAAGGCGAGCTCAAGGCCGGCAAGACGCCGGAGCAGGCCGCGGCCGAATGGAAACTTCCGGACAAGTACAAGGGCTACTCAGCGGAGGTCAGCACGCTCATGGGAGGTTTGCCCGGGCGGCTGCAGCGGCTTCAGGAAGAGCTGAAGAAGTGAGCGCTCGCAGTTCAGATTTCAGAGTTCAGAGTTCAGATTGATTTCAGAGTGATTGATTTCAGAGTGCGGGATCGTGCGGGATTTCAGATTTCGATTTCACTGAGTGTGCAGATGGACCGTCTGCAGGCACGTTGCGTGCAGGCGGCCTACGCATGAATCCTGAGACGGAAGCGCTGAAGAAGCGCACAAAGAAGTTTGCTCTGGACGTTCTAGATTTCGTTGACAGGCTACCGGACAAAGGGTCCACCCTGCGAATAGGATGGCAGCTGTCCGACGCGGCTACGTCGGTTGCCGCCAATTATCGCGCGACGTGTCGCTCTCGGTCGGATCCCGAATTCGCAGCAAGGATCGGAACCGTCCTCGAAGAGAGCGATGAATCGCCGTTCTGGCTCGAGATCTGTGAAGAACGGACCCTGGGGGAACGAGCTACCCGGCGACGGCTGTTAATCGAAGCGAACGAGCTGACTGCAATCTTTGCGGCTTCGTCAAACACGATTCGCGCAAAACTCGGCCGCAATCTCGCGAATCCGAAATCCAACAATCTGAAATCAACTCTGAACTCTGAACTCTGAACTCTGAACTCTGAACTCCGAACTCTGAACTCTGAAATCTGAAATGTCGACTCTCAGTCCGTGTAACTGCCGGGCCTTCCAGCCTGCACGACGAGCGACCCACCGACGTGCGCCGGCAGGTCGGGCACCGTGACACGGTCGAGAATCTTGAAATCCGCGCGCATCGTCGCAGCGGTTGCGGTGCACGCAATGTAGCCGCGGCGGGCGCTGTGGTACTTGATGTGCGCGTTGTCGCCCTTGATCGCGTCCCAGCCAGGCGCGACGTCGAACCCGTCGCCGATCGACGTCACCGATGAATTCGTGAACTCCACGCCGACGGTCGCCGATCGCGGGCTCGTGAAATCGAGTTTGAGATCGGCGCCATAGTGCATGTGCACGTCGCCGGAGAGGACGACGGGGTTCGGCGCCTTCGTCTCCTGCAGCCGCGCGTACAGCCGGTGGCGCGCCGCGACGTAGCCGTCCCACTTGTCCATCGAAAAGCGACCATCGGGATTGGTCTTCGCCATGTCGCGCGCGTAGGTCGGCACCTGCTGGCCGATGACGGTCCACCGCGCCTTCGCGGTGGCGAGGTTGTCGAAGAGCCACTTCTCCTGCTCGGCGCCCATCATCGTGCGCCCGGAATCGAGCGCCTCGTTGCAATCGCTGTGGACGCCGTCGCCGCACGCCTGATCCGATCGCCATTGCCGCGTGTCCAGAATGTTCAGATCGATCAGATTGCCGAACTGCAGACGTCGATAGATTCGCATATGGCTGCCGGACGGCAGCGCGCCCGCCCGCAGCGGCATCGTTTCGTAGTAGGCCTGATAGGCCGCCGCACGGCGCAGCGCGAAAATCTCCGGCGGCGTGCCGTTCTCGTCGAAATCCCCGGCGTAGTTGTTGTCCACCTCGTGATCGTCCCACGTGAGGATGAATGGCGCGGAGGCATGCGCGGCCATCAGATCGCGATCGGACTTGTACAACGCGTAGCGGTTGCGATAGTCAACCAGCGTATAGGGCTCCTGGCCGTTGTGCTGGCGCACACGGTCGCCGCGCCCGCCGTCGGCGCGACCCTCGTATATGTAGTCGCCGGTGTGGAACACGAAATCGAACTGCTCTTCGGCGATGCGGCGGAACGCGGTGAAGTATCCGATTTCGTAGTGATTGCAGCCGCACACCGCGAACCGGAGTCGATCGACGGCGGCGCCCGCGGCCGGCGCGGTCCTGGTGCGCCCGATCCGGCTGATCTCGTCGCCCGCCCGGAAGCGGTACCAGTACTCGCGGGCCGGCTCGAGGCCGGCCACCTCGACGTGCACGCTATGTCCCAGCTCCGGCCGCGCGATGGCCGTGCCCTTCTGCGCGATCGACGTGAAGCGCGGGTCGCGCGCGATCTCCCAATCCACGTCGACGTTGGCCATCGGCATGCCGCCGCCCTCGAGCGGTTTCGGGGCAAGCCGGGTCCAGAGCACGACGCCGTCAGGCAGCGGATCCCCCGACGCGACGCCGAGCGAAAAGGGGTAGGCATCGAAGATCGGCCTGGCGAGCGCGCGGCGCGTGAGGATCGGCGGCGCAATCGCCGCGGCGCCAAGCATGCCGGCAATCTTCAGCAGCTCGCGGCGAGAGAATCGGGCCAGCGTGCGGTCGTAAATCGTCATGGCACGGCATTATAGGCGCCGACCGCGGAGCGCGACAGCTTCCGCCGAACGTTCACGGAGCCATCTCCAGGGGTAGAATTGGTGTCTCGCTCAGGAGGGCCATCATGCCGCGTCCGCGCCGCGCGTCCGCTAGCTTCACTCGGCTGAAGGCTTCCTGCCTCCGCTCGCGCGGCGGCCACGCGAGCTTCGGCGAGGCACGCCGACCAGCCTCCGCCAAGGCTTCGGCGGTCCGCCGGAGCTTCAGCGAAGGCGGAAGCGCCTTCGGCGCGAAGGCGGCGCGCTCCATCGCCATTCTCCTCGTCGTCGCCGCGAGCGCGCTCATCCGCGCGCAAACCCCCACGCAACCGCTCAATCAATCGCCGCTCCAACGCGAGTCGCTCGCAGCGGCGCCGAACCGCGCGGCCGGCGAGGGTTTCGGTCCGTACAAAACGATGGTCGTCCGCGGCGCGATGCTGATCGACGGCACCGGCGGTCCGCCTCGCGGTCCCGTCGACATCGTCGTCGAAGGCAACCGCATCGCGGCCATTCGCAACGCCGGCACGCCGGGGCTGCCGATGCGGCCCAACCGCCCGCCGAAGGCCGACTACGAGATCGATGCAACCGGCATGTACGTGACGCCGGGGTTCATCGATCTCCACGTGCACGCGGGCGGCGCGCCGAAAAATCCCGACGCCGAGTATCCGTACAAGTTGTGGCTCGCCCACGGCGTGACGACCGTGCGCGGCGTCCCGCTCACGGACAACACGTTGTCGGTGAAGGAAAAAGCCCGCAGCGCGCGGAACGAGATCGTCGCCCCGCGCATCTTCAATTACCAGCGTCCCGGATCGGGCTGGGCTAAAGGCGTTCCGCAGACCCCCGAGCAGGCGCACGCATGGGTGGCATGGGCGCACGACAACGGCGTCGACGGCATCAAGCTCGGCGCGGAGCGTCCGGACTTGATGGAGATCTATTGTCACGACGCGAGGAAGCTGGGCATGGGCACGACCGCCCACCTGCAGCAGACCGGCGTCGTGCAGGTGAACGCGATCAAGGCCGCGCGCATGGGTCTCGGCACCGTGACGCATTTCTACGGGCACTTCGAATCGCTGCTGAAGGATTACGTCGTCCAGCCGTATCCCGTGACGCAGAACTACAACAACGAACAGGATCGATTCGGCCAGGTGGCGCGCCTGTGGGACAAGATCCATCCGCCGGGCAGCCCGGAGTGGCAGGCGTATCTCGAAGAGCACCTGAAGCTCGGGACGACATTCGATCCGACGCTGACCATCTATTCGGCCGGCCGCGACGTCATGCGCTTCCGCGCCGCCGAATGGCACGACCGGTTCACGCTGCCGTCGCTGATGGAGTTCTACACGCCGGATCGCAACAACCACGGCGCCTACTGGTACGACTGGACCACGGAGGACGAAGTCGCATTCCGCAACTTCTACCAGGTGTGGTTCAGGCTGATGAACGACTACAAGAAGATGGGCGGCCGCGTCACCACCGGATCCGATTCAGGATTCATCTACCAGACGTACGGCTTCGGTTACGTCAACGAGCTCGAGCTGTTGCAGGAAGCGGCCTTCCACCCGCTCGAAGTCATCCAGGCGGCGACCATGAACGGCGCGGCGACTCTGTACGAACCGATGCACACGCCGCCGGACATCGGCGTCGTCCGCGAAGGGATGCTCGCGGACATGGTGATCGTGGACCAGAACCCGCTGCAGAATTTCAAGGTGCTCTACGCGAACGGCGCGCTGCGCCTGAACGACAAATCGGGCAAGGTCGAACGCGTCGGCGGCATCAAGTGGACCATCAAGGACGGCATCGCCTACGACGCGAAGAAGCTGGCGGCAGACGTGACGGCGATGGTCGACAAGCAGAAGCGCGAGCGGGCGATGAAAACGACGGCATCACGATAGGCCTCGGCTGGACAAGGAGGAACGCCATGTCTGTCAACGCGTGGCAACGTGCTCTCATCATCGTCGTCGTCGTGGCCGGCGGCCTGGCCACGGCATGTTCGGATGTGCTGACGCGTCAGGGTGAAACAGGTGCAGTCGCGTCGAGCGGCACAGCGCCTGCGGCGGTCGGGATCGAGATGTCGCCGTCGTACCTCACAATCGAGAACCGCGCCGGCCTGCCGCTGGTCGATGTCACGATTGCGATCAAGTCTGTGAGCGGCCTGTCGTTCACGAAGTCGATTCCGCGTCTCGAAACCGGCGCGAAGCGCGACCTTGCGCTTTCAGAACTTCGTGGCAACGACGGCACCACGTTCAGCACGCAGTTCCAGCGGCCGAAACAGGTTGTCCTCAAGGCAACCGATCTCGTGGGGAAGAAGTACGAGATCGAGGTGCCCTGGAAGCCATAGCGGCCGCGACGCGTTCATCCGATTGCTATCGATTGGTGCGAGCGTTCGGTCCGACGTGCCGCGCGAGAAAGGCCCGCACCTCGGTCAGCGACCGCGCGAGCGGGATCCCGGCAGGCATCACGTCGCCGTGCTCGCCGTACGCGACAATCGGAACGCCGTACTGCGTGGCGAGCCACGCTTCCGACTCGGTCCCCTCGCGTCCCGGCAGCGCGACGATCGCATCGGCCGACAACACGTTGATGTGGTTGCGGCTGGAACGCTGCGTCCCTTCGCGACCGCTGTCCGGTAAGTGCGTGTAGATCGCCAGTTCGACCCAGTCGTTCGGATAGCCGGGCCACACCTTGTACTCGACAGCCGAATCGTTGCGCTCCTCGAGCGCGGCGAGCGGATCGACGGCGCCAGGAACGATCCCGATTACGATCCCCTTGCGTGGTGACGTTTCGAAAAACGCGCGGCTGACGGCTGCCATCGCGCCGCCGCCGCCGCCCGTGAGCAGGTCGCAGCCAAGCCTCGCGATCAGACGGCCAACTTCCTCACACTGAGGATCGGCAGTCTCGCCGGAGCCGATGACGGCAACCACCTGCCTGCGGTTGTGAGCGCCTTCGCGCCGGTGCCGCTTCACGCTGTGGGCCGTCATGGCCGGGTACGGTATCAGACGGCAGCCAACCTTCCGAGGCCGATCTCCGTCTAACGGCGCAGGAGTCTACATAGTAGACAGTATGCCGCCTGCCTGCCTCGGGGAATTCGAACAGCTGCTGCTCCTCGCGGTGCTCCGCCTCGGCTCGGAGGCGTACGGCGCCGACATCGCGCGCGAGCTCGAGGCGCGTGCGGGACGCACGGTGTCGCGCGGCGCGCTCTACACCTCGCTCGATCGGCTCGAGGACAAAGGCCTTCTTCGCTGGACGCTCGCCTCGGGTACCGCCATCCGCGACGGCCTGCCGCGGCGCGCCTACACGGTCACTCCGGGTGGCATCGAGGCGCTGCGTGCCTCGCGCGACGTGCTGCGGCGCATGTGGCGCGGCCTCGAAGGACTGTTGAAGGAGCCGTCGTGACGGGCGATCGGCGGCCGCCGCGGTTTGCGCGCTGGCTGCTGGACCGCACGCTGCCGACGGACGGCCGCGGCGGCGCGATGCGCGGCGATCTGCTCGAAGAATTCCGCACGCGAGGCGGCTCGCCGGCGCGGGCGGCCGCATGGTACTGGCGTCACGCGCTGTCGGTGTCGATGCGCTACGCGCGCACAGGTCGTCATCGCGGGAAGGAGCAGGAGCTCATGAGATTGGAGTCACTGTGGCAGGACGTGCGCTACGCCGTGCGCTCGTACGTGAAAGCGCCGTCGTTCACGCTGGCGGTCGTCGCAACCCTCGCGCTCGGCATCGGCGCCTCCACCGCCATCTTCTCGATGGTGAACGGCATCCTTCTCCAGCCGTTGCCGCTGCGCGACCCAGACCGTCTCGTCTACATCAACGAGGTCAATGCGGCCGGCAATCGCATCAGCGTGGCCTGGCCGACGTTTCTAGACTGGACGACGCGCGCGCGAACCGTCGAAGCGCTCGCGCTGTCGCGCGAAGAGCCGATCACGCTCACGGGAATGGAAAGGGCCCAACGACTGAGGGGCCGCCGCATGACGGCGGCGTTCCTTACGGTGATCGGCGTCCAGCCCGCGCTCGGACACGACTTCTCCCAGGACGCAGATCGACCCAGTGCTCCGCCTGAAGTACTCGTTTCCGAGGGATTCTGGCAAACCCAGCTCGGCGCGGCCCCGACCGTTCTCGGCCGCACGCTCATGCTCGACAACGTGGCGTACACCATCGTCGGCGTACTCCCGCACGGCTTTCAGTTCCTGCGGCCATACGACGTCTTCGTGTCGATGGGTCCCGTGTCGGGGACACAGCAGCTGCTCGAACGCGGGAACCACAGCGGGTTCAACGCCGTTGGACGCCTCAGGATCGGCGCCGACGTCGCCGACACAGATCGCGAGTTCAAGACGATCGCCACCGCGCTCGAACGCGAGTATCCAAAGACGAATGCCGGCCTCAGCGCCCGCGCGGAGGGGTTGGCCGACCGCGTGGTGGCAGACATCCGGTTGACGCTGCTCGCGCTGCTCGGCGCCGTCGGATTCCTCCTGCTGATTGCCTGCGTGAACGTGGCGAACCTTTTGATCGCGCGGGGTGCCGGGCGTCAGCACGAGCTCGCCGTCCGCGCCGCGCTCGGCGGCGGTCGTCTGCAGCTGTGCGGTCAATTACTGGTCGAGAGCACGCTCGTGTCCGCCATCGGCGGCGTGTTGGGCGTTGGCCTCGCGTTCTGGCTGCTGCGCGCACTCATCGCCGTCGCGCCCGAAGGGACACCCCGCCTGGAAACCGTGCGCCTCGATGCCACTGCGCTGCCCTTCGCGCTGACGGCGGCGGCGATCTGCGGCATCGTGTTTGGTCTGTTTCCGGCCTTCCAGGCGTCGCGCGCCGACGCCCAGCAGGCACTGATGCGAGCGCGCTCCGGCCGCGCCGGGGCGGGATCGCACCGCGTGCGCCGCGTGTTGATGGTCGTCGAAACGGCGCTGGCCATCATTCTCCTCACCGGTGCCGGCCTGACGATGCGGACGCTGCAGGAGCTGACGCGGCTCGACGCCGGGTTTCGCATCGATCATTTGCTGACGCAGCGCGTCACGCTCGCCGGCGCGCAATGGACCGAGGGCCGCCGGCGGAATTTCTCAACGATCTCATCGCGGGCGTGAGGGCAATCCAGGGTGTGACGAAGGCGGCGCTCGCCTATTCACTGCCGATCGAGGGTTCGCAGTGGAACTCGGTGTTCATCGCGGCCGACAAGCCGGAGCCACGGCGTGCAGAGACGCCCAGCGCGGCGTTCAGTCCCGTCGGCGCCGGTTATTTCGAAACGTTGAGCATGCGTGTCCTGCGCGGGCGCGTCTTCGACGATCGCGACGCCGACGGCGCACCGCGCGTCGTGGTGATCAACGAATCGCTCGCCAAGCGGATCTGGCCCGGCGAGGATCCGGTCGGCAAGCACATCAAGCAGGGCTGGTTCGACTCGCAGACGCCGTGGAATGAGGTCATCGGGGTGGTCGGCGACGTGAAGTTCGAGGGGTTGACGGCGGAAACGCCGATGCAGGTCTACGTGTCGCTGCCGCAGGCGCCGACGCGATCGGTCGCCGTCATTGTCCGGACGGCTGCCGAACCAGGCGCGATCACGCCGGTGGTGAAGGACATCGTTGGAGGACTGGACAAGGACCTGCCCGTTTTCTCGGTGCGTACGATGGACGACCTGGTGGACACGTCCATTGCGCGTCAGCGGATGGCGATGGTCGTCTTCGTCCTGTTCGCGATCGTGGCGCTCACGCTCGCGTCTGTGGGGCTGTACGGCGTCGTCGCGCACGGCGTGACGGAACGCACGCATGAAATCGGCGTGCGGATCGCGCTCGGCGCGGAACAGCGGCACGTGCTGGGACTGGTCGTCCGCCAGGGCTTGTCGATGCCGCTGCTGGGCACGATGATTGGCGTGGCGGGAGCGCTGGCGCTGTCGCGTTGGATTCAGGGACTGTTGTTCGGCGTCACGGCGACCGATCCGATGACGTTCGCAGCAGTGGTCGCCATGCTGCTGACGGTTGCCCTTGTCGCATGCTACGTCCCCGCGTGGCGCGCGACGCGAGTCGATCCGACGCAGGCGCTGCGGGCAGAGTAGGGCCGGAGAGGCTGGAGGCCTACTCTGATCTCAGCGCATCGAGCGGCACGATGCACGTGGCGCGGCGCGCCGGCACGTAACACGCCAGCAGGATCGCGGCCGACAACACGACAGCCGCCGTCGCCAGGACGACGGGATCGACAGGGCTGACTTTGTACAGGAGCCCGCTCGCCAGCTTGCCGATGCCCGCGGCCAGCACGACACCGAGCACGACGCCGGCTGCCGTCGTGCGCAGACCCTCGTGGATGATGAGCCGCTTGACGTCGCCCGCCGTCGCGCCAAGTGCCATCCGGATGCCGATTTCCCGCGTGCGCCGCGAGA
>WNFV01000692.1_pt1 | contig 58358 bp, 52 predicted proteins | sample 5400101 | NCBI WGS metagenome assembly WNFV01 (sample SAMN13153361, study PRJNA577476) | soil metagenome | isolation source: 115 cm soil or saprolite under grassland replicate 1 | place: USA:California | collected 2016-06-15
CTCCCGCACCAGCTCGGCCGGCAGCTCCAGGGCATCGGCCTTGCGCCGGACGGGGAACTTCTGCTCGGCGCAGCCCACCAGGAAGACGACCGGGAACTCGAGCCCTTTCGCCTTGTGGACGGTCAGGACATGGACCGCGTCGTCGTCGGGATCGGCCTCGGCCACCGCCGGGTCATCCCCCGCCTCTCGCAGCAGGTCGAGGTGGGCCACGAACGCGGGGACGCGGTCGTGCTCGGCCACGTCGCCGTAGGCCTTCACGGTCTCGAAGAAGCGGGCGATGTTCTTCACCTTCGCCTCCGCCTCGCCACTCGCCTCTTTCGACAGGCGGGCCAGGAAGCCCGAGGCCTGCAGGAACCGGTACAGCACCTCGCCCGTGCGCAGGCGGGGCAGGTCTCCCGCCGCCCGCTCGAGGTCGGCGAGAAGGCGCGCCCCCCCCTCCCGCGCCGCCCCGGAAACGCCGAGGAGCTCCTCGTTCTCCGGCAGGCCGCGCATTACCTCGAGCAGCGGGCGCGTCTTGCGCCGCGCGTAGTGGTTGAGACGCAGGAGGTCCGGCGGGGGCAGCGTGTAGAGCTCCGAGGCCAGCAGGTAGAAGAGGGAGACCGAGTCGTCGGGGTTCGCGAGCACGCGCAGGAAGGCCACCAGCAGGCGCACCTCCTCGCGCGCGTAGAGGCCGCGGCTGCCGCTGAACCGATGCGGAATCGCCTTCATGTTGAGGGCGCGCAGGAAGGGATCGGCGTCGCCATTGCTGCGCACCAGGAGGCCGACGTCCCGGGGCCGGAGGCCCGCGAGGAGCCGGGCCTCGACCATCCCCGCCACCGCGTCCGCCTCGGCGGATACGGTGTCGAAGTGGTGGTGCCGCACGGGCGGACCCCCGGGCCGCGTGGAGCGCAAGCGCTTGTCGATCCCCGCCAGCACCTCCAGCCGGAACGGGTTGTTGTAGGCAATGAGGCGAGAGGCCGCGTCGAGGATCACCTGGGTCGATCGATGGTTCTCGGCCAGCACCACCTGCCGGGCCTCGGGGTAGAGCTCGCGAAAAGCCAGCAGGTTCGCGGCCGCCGCCCCCCGCCAGCGGTAGATGGCCTGGTCGTCGTCCCCCACCACGGTGATGTTGGGGGCTCCCTCCCCTGCGAGCAGGCGCAGCATCTCGAGCTGGGCATGGTTCGTGTCCTGGAACTCGTCCACCAGCACGTAGCGGAACCGCTCGCGCAGCTTCGCGAGGAGCACGGGGCGCGCGCGCAGCAGCTCCAGCGAGCGGTGGATCTGATCGCCGAAGTCCACGAGGCCGGCCTCCGCCATCAGGTCCTGGCAGGAGGCGTAGAAGGCGGCCAGCTCGAGGTGCCGGTCCGCTCCGTCCCTCTCCTCCTCGGTCGCCGCCGCCGCGGCCTGCTTCTCGGCCCAGGCCCGGTACGCCGCCGGCGACACGTCCTCGTCCTTGGCCCGGCTCACCAGGCCGAGCAGGGCCTGTAGGTGCTGGGTGGGATCGCCGAGGGGGCGGAAGCGCTTCAGGGGGAGCCGCCACAGCCGCTCCCGCAGGAGGATGACCTGCTCGGGCCGCGTGAGCACCCGGAACTCGGGGTTGATCCCGGCCTCCAGCGCGGCCAGGCGCAGCACGTGGTCGCCGAAGGCGTGGAAAGTCGAGATCCAGGTCTCGGCGTAGCCGTAGGGGATGAGCTGGTCCACCCGCTCGGCCATCTCGAGGGCCGCCTTCTCGGTGAAGGTGAGGGCCAGGATCTCCTCGGGCCGCGCCCGCTTGCTCGAGATGAGGTGGGCGATGCGCCGGGTCAGCACCGTGGTCTTGCCCGTCCCCGCCCCCGCGATGATGAGCAGCGGCCCGTCGCCGTGCAGGACGGCTTCCTGCTGAGCGCCGGACAGGGTGTCCAGGACGCGGTCTTCGGCGACGGGTGCGGGCGCCTCCTTCGACAGTGCGGCCACACCGGGAGCTTAAGGTGCGGCGCTTCCAGGGGAGGTCCGCCTCGGCGGTCCGCATCAGTCCGGAAGGAGACGGCGACCGGCGAGGGTGCCCCCGCAGAAGCGGGTGAGGGTGGCCGCGCTCCCGTCCAGCACTTCCTCCAGCCGGGCCAGGCGGTACACGGCGGGGGCGTAGACGACGACCAGGGCGTTCCGCGTCTCGAGCGTGATCATGGTGCGGGCCGAGTCGGACGTGGGGTTGCCGAAGGGGCCCGCCCCATCCACCAGCACGGGCCGCGCCTCGACGTTGACCGCACCCTTGCGGATGCCCTCGTAGGACTCGCCCGGCTCGCCCCGCCGAAGGCGGACCGGGGGCTGCAGCTTGTCCCGGTCGTAGAGGCCGAACGGGAGCTGGTGACGGAGGGAGCACAGGTTGAGGGTGTCGACGAGGGTGTTGATCCGGTAGAGCGCCTCGCCCTTCAAGGCCCGGCGCAGGAGGGCCTCGTTCGAGGGGCGGGTCTTCGTGGGGTCCAGGCCGAGCGCCTTGTAGAGCGTGCGCGCGTCGGCCACGCCCGGCACCTCGGCGCTCTTGCCCTCCCCGTAGCGGCCCTTCAGCTCCCGGCAGGTGCCTTCGATCTCGGCCGCCAGGGCCTCGTCCTGCTCGCGCACGGCCACCCCCTCGAGCTCGAGCACCCCGAGGCGGACGCGGCCCAGGAGCTCGGGGGCGATCCCGAGGTCGATGGGCACGATCAGCACCCCACGAGCGCGCGGCCGATCTCGTCGATCGCGGCCACCGCCTCCCGGCCGGGCACGGTGTGGTTGTTGACCACGATCGAGAAGGCCAGCCGCTCCCCCGCCGGGGTGGTCGCGTAGCCCGCGAGGGCGTTGGCCCGCTTCAGCGTCCCCGTCTTGGCCAGGATGCGGCCCTCCACGGGCGTGCCCTTCAGGCGGTCCTTGAGGGTCCCGTCCACGCCCATCACCGCGAGCGACTCACGGAAGGCCTCCGCGTAGGGGTGGCGGTCCATGGCCACGAGCAGGGCCACGAGGCCGCGAGGGGAGACGAGGTCCGAGCGCGAGAGGCCCGAGCCGTCCTCCAGGCCCCAGCCGTCGGCGGGGACGCCCATCCGGGCCAGGAAGGCCCGCGCCGCCTCGTGTCCCGTGGTCACGCTGCCCTCGCCCTTCGCGCGCTGCCCGAGCAGCCGCAGCAGCATCTCGGTGTGAAGGTTCTGGCTTTCCTTGTTGACCACCTTGAGCATCTCGAAGAGCGGCGGGCTGTCGTGGGCGGCGAGGACGCGGGACTCCACGGGCAGGGGATCCGAAGACGTCGCCGCCGTTCCCGTCACCCGTATGCCCCTGGCCTCGAGGACCTCGGAGAAGACGGCGGCCGCGTAGCGGGCCGGGTCCTCCAGGGCGACCCTTCCCTCCCAGGTCTCGCCGATGGGCAGGGTCCCCGCCAGGTGGATCCGGTTCGCGCCCGCGTCGCGCACGAGCGTCAGCTCCCTCTTCGTCCCCGCCGGAGTCGTGGCGACGGTCGAGACCACGGAGTAGTACGACGACCGGGGATCGGCCTCGAGCAGGGCGGGATCGCCCGGGCGCTCGCCGGGGGCGAGCCTCAGCTCCACCGTGTTGTCGTTGAAGGAGAGGGCCGAGACCTCGGCCCCGTAGGACCAGGTCAGGTCCTCCCAGCCCCAGTCGGACCCTCGCCGGTCGCCCGTGAACGTCCCTTCGTGGCCGACCACCCGACCTTCGATCCGCCGGACCCCGGCCGCCTCGAGCGCGTCGGCCAGCTCCTGGAGCGGCGCGAGGACGCTGCCGCCGGCGGCGGGACGGCCCGAGAGGCTCGGGTCGCCCCGGCCGACCAGGAAGACGTCGCCCAGGATGCGGCCCTGGCCGTCCAGGCGGCCCGTGGTCTCGACCGTGGTGCGCAAGCGGGCGTCGGGACCGAGCGCGTCGAGAACGGCGGCCGTGGTCACGAGCTTGAGGGTCGAGGCGGGCCGGAAGTTCTTCTCGGCGTTCCGGGCGAAGAGCACGCGGCCGGTCTTCAGGCTGCGCACCTCGATCCCCCAGAACGCAGGGGCGAACGCGGGGCGGCCCAGGATGCGCTCGAGGGTGCGGCGGAGGGCGTCGGGTGCGGGAGCGGCCGAGGCGAGCGACGCGAGCAGGAGCAGCCAGGCCGAGGCCCACCGGCCGCCATGCGAGGAGGCGGGCCGCCTCACGCCGCCTCCGCGCCCTGGGCCACCACCTGCCGCACGTCCTCGGCGAGCGACTCCGCCGCCTCCGGTCCGAGGCCCGCGGTGGCGACCGGAGGATGGATGGCCAGGCGGACCGTCCCCGGCGTGAGGGTTCGGAGGCCGCGGGGCGCCACGCGCTTCACGCCGGCCAGGGAGAGCGGCACCACCGGCACCTGCGCCTCCAGGGCCAGAACGAAGCTGCCCCGCTTGAACGGCCGCACCCGGGCGTCCGGGCTGCGCGTGCCTTCGGGGAACACGGCCAGGCTCGTCCCCGCCCGGATGCGCGCGGCCGCCGCCATCAGGCTCCGGTGGGCCCGAAACGCGTTGCCACGGTCGATCCCCACGTGGCCGGCGAGGTAGAGCGTCCAGCCGACCAGAGGGATCAGGTACAGAGAGCGCTTGTGGATGATGCGGAAGTCCACCGGCAGGTAGCCGAAGAGGATCGGGATGTCGAGAGCGCTGCCGTGGTTGGCCGCGTAGACCGCGGGGCCGGGAGGGACGTTCCCGGCGCCCGTGACCTCGACCCGCACTCCCAGGCCTCGCAGCAGCAGGCGGGCCCAGGCACGGGCGAGGTGACGGCAGAGACGGCCCGTCCGGTCCAGGAGGCCGGCCAGAACCGCCGCGCTGCCGAACACCAGCGTGTCGAGTGCGATCAGCGGGACCGCGAGCAGGACCCGGACCATGGGGCCCGACGCACTCCTAGTCAGCCTTGGCGGCGGGGGCGTCTCCGGAGGAAACCGCAGCGGGCAGGGACGGTGCCGGCACCGGGGACGGGCCCGCGGTGCCCAGGGGAGCCGTGTCGGCCCCTCGCGGGTCGGAGGCGGTCGCATCCGCCATGAGGCCGGGTGGCATCGTCCGCTCGCCGGAATCCCGCCGGTCCGACTCGTGGCGGGGCTCGCCGCCGCGGTAATCCCGGCCGTTGCGCCCATCGCGGCGCTCGTCCCGGCGCTCCCCCGGTCTTGCCTCGCGACGTGCCCCGTCGCCTTCGACCGCCGGCCCCGCTTCCGGCCAACGGCAGAAGATCATCTTGCCGGCGGTGGTCTGCAGCACGCTGGTGACCATGACCTCGATCGTCCGGCCGAGGGCCCTCTTGCCCTGGTCGACCACCACCATGGTTCCGTCGTCGAGGTAGGCGACGCCCTGGCCCGACTCCTTGCCTTCCTTGAGGATGAAGACGCGCAGGACCTCGCCCGGCAGGACCACCGGCTTCAGGGAGTTGGCGAGCTCGTTGATGTTCAGCACCGCCACCCCGCGAAGCTGCGCGACCTTGTTGAGGTTGAAGTCGTTGGTCACGATCTTGCCGCTCATCCGGCGGGCCAGCTCGATCAGCTTCAGGTCGACCTCGCGGATCTCCGGGAAGTCCGTCTCCACGATCTGCACCTGCACGCTCGCCATCTTCTGGACCTTCTGCAGGATGTCCAGGCCGCGCCGGCCCCGGTTGCGCTTCAGGGAGTCGGAGGAATCGGCCACCTGCTGCAGCTCGCGCAGGACGAACTGGGGGACGACGAGAGTGCCCTCGAGGAAGCCCGTCTCGCAGATGTCGGCGATGCGCCCGTCGATGATGACCGAGGTGTCGAGGACCTTGTACTGGTGGAGGCGGGTGGAGTCCTTGAAGGCGGCGATGATGCGCGCGGGCTCGAACCACTCCCCCTTGCGGGTGCCGATGACCATCCCCATGTAGACCAGGAAGACGATGAGCAGGGCGTGGATGAAGTGCTCGGCCACGAGGTCGAGCCCTTCCATGACCCCCCACACCAGGCGGGCCCCCACGAGACCGGTGACCCCGCCCACGAGGGCTCCCACCAGGTGGTGGGCCGGGACGCCGCGGAGCTTGATCTCGAGGGTTATGACGGCAAGGGCCGCCAGGACGCCGAGCCCGGCCCCCACCAGGGGCTCGCCGGGCATCGGGGTGTAGAAGTATCCCGCATGGGCGAGGAGGGCGACCATGAAGACGCGGAAGAGGCTGAGCCACATGGGCGAACCTTTCGGGACCCCCGCTGGGAGCCCCCGGAACACAATGAGACCAGGACCTTCATGTAAAGGCGTCCTTCAAGTGCGGTAATGATAAACCTTTGTCGCCCGGGGCGAAACGCCCGCTCAGCGCGAAGGGGCGTCGTCCATGAGCCGCTCGAGGGCCTGCCCGAAGGTGTCCACCCCCACGAGGCGGAGGCCGTGATCGGCGTCCGAGGGGACGTTGCGGGCGGGCAGGATGCAGCGGGTGAAGCCCATCTGGGCGGCCTCCCGGATGCGCAGGCCGGCCTGGGCGGCCCCGCGCACCTCGCCCGCGAGGCCCACCTCCCCGAAGAGAACCGTGTCGCCGGGGACCGGCCGGTTCCGGAAGGAGGAGGCGATGGCGGCGGCCACCCCCAGGTCGGCGGCCGGCTCGTCCACCTCGAGGCCGCCGGCCACGCTCACGAACACGTCGTCGCCGAGCAGCTCCAGGCCCACCCTCTTCTCGAGCACGGCCAGGAGCAGGTTGGTGCGGTTGGGGTCGATGCCGAGCGACATGCGCCGCGGGGTGCCGAACGAGGTGGGCGAGACCAGGGCCTGCACCTCGGCCAGCATGGGCCGCGTGCCCTCCATGGTCGCCACCACCGCGGAGCCGGGCGAGCCCGCGATCCGCTCGGCCAGGAAGAGGGCCGACGGGTTGGCCACCGGCTTCAGGCCCGCCCCCGTCATCTCGAACACCCCCATCTCCGAGACCGCCCCGAACCGGTTCTTCACCGCCCGGACGATCCGGTGGTGCTGGCGCTTCTCGCCCTCGAAATAGAGGACAGTGTCCACGATGTGCTCGAGGGACTTGGGCCCGGCCAGGCTGCCGTCCTTGGTGACGTGGCCGATGAGGAAGGTCGTGATGCCCTTCCCCTTGGCCACGAACAGGAGCTGGGTGGCCACCTCACGCACCTGGCTGATGCTGCCCGGGGCGGAGGGGAAGCGGGAGGAGAAGACGGTCTGGACGGAGTCCACCACGAGGGCGGCGGGCTTCAGCTCCTCGACCAGGTCCAGGATGCGCTCCAGCGAGGTCTCGGCCAGCAGGAAGAGCCCGCCCCCCCCGTGGATGCCCAGCCGTTCCCCGCGCAGCTTCACCTGCCGCTCGGACTCCTCGGCCGAGACGTAGAGCACGGTCCCGTGGGTGCGGCCGAGGAGATGCGCCACCTGGAGCAGCAAGGTCGAGTTGTGGACGATCAGGTCGTTGGCCACGAAGTTCGCGTGGGACGGCATCGAAAGGTCGTATACGCGTTCTTGGCCAGCCGGCACGACGCTCTCGATCTCGTCCCAATAGACGTCGGCCTCCGCCAGCCGGCACAGTTCGGGCGAAGGATAGGCGCTGGCGAGAGCGGCCACGGTGCTGCGACAGAGGGGTCGCTCGTGGCGTCGGTTCTTCAAGTGTACGCCGGCCGTTGCCGAGACTCGCGAGAAGGGAGCACCGCCGGTCGCCGCATGCAGCAGACCCCAGAACCCCTCCCCCGTCGGTACGGTGTCGAAATGCGTCGAGGATCCCCGCGGCGAGGCTTGCCTGCCGATGTCTGCCTTTGCCCCTTCGCGGCCCCAGATCCCGATCTCTCGGAGAAACCGCTTGACCTCACGCAGGCCGAGCAGCTGGACCTCATACGCGACGTACGGTCGTCCGTTGACCCGTTGCGTCTTCGTCCTCAGCTTCGAGACGAAGCCGAAGCGCAGAAGGAGGTGTTGCACGTCGCGGGCGAGCCGCTCGCTGACCGTGGAGTATGAGACGCCGCTCTGGCCCCCTGCGCTGACGTAGACGGACCCGTCGCACGAGAAAAGCACCTTCAGGAACAACCGAAGCTGGTCGGCGGGCAAACGGAAGATACAGTCGGGTACCGTCTTGCCGCCGGCCGTCTGGAAGCGTAGCCCGAGCGAGGTGAGGAATCGGGCCGCCTCGGTCGTCATCTCTGCTCGGGAACGTGCGGTGGGCAGCAGCGTCCCGACGGGCAGGTCGGCCGCGGCCGCCAAACGCTCCAGCTCCGCCGCACCGGGGACGCAGGCGGCGCGTCGCCACACGTTGAGCATGCTGTAGCTCACATCGGCCTGGCGCGCCCATGCGGCCCAGGTCCGACCCGACTTCGCTTGCGCCTGCCGCAGGGATCGCGCGAATTGCACTCGTGCTTCAGCGCGCTGCCCACGCGGTCGAACGAGCCGGTACGTGCTGGCCGCGTTCCCGGGCTTGGCGTAGACCCGGAGGTGCAGACCAAAGCCGCCTGCGACCTCCGTCAGGTCGTGCCGAACCTCCGGGAGCGCGGTGGTCACGTTGACGTCGCTCTGGGCCGAACCGTCCGAGAGAACATAGGCCACGAGCTTCACTTCATGGTCCGGCATCCGGTCGGCTCCGAAATACGGCAGCGCGCGCGGCGAGGCGATGCGTGTCCCGGGCCTCAGGTCGCCGGCGGCCTTCCACCCCGCTGGCGTGAGCACCGGATGACCGGGTGTGCAACGCAGCGTGCGGCCGAGTCGCGTCTTCAGCTCGACGATGGGCCGGACACCCTGCTCGTGAAAGGATGCGACGGGCTGCGACATCAGGCGCTGCGTCGACTCGTCGAGGGAGACCACGTGACGCTGCCGACGCGCCCATTCCGTAATCGGGAGCAGCGCCCCCGTCTCCGGGTCGAGCAGGCGGGTCGATCCGGCGAGGCACTTCCCAATCCCCGGCTCGCCGCCGATGAGGACCATGGAGCCGGGCACGACGCCGCCCCCCAGCACGCGGTCGAACTCGTCGATGCCGGAGGGCGTGCGGGCCCCCTCCGCCCCGTCGATCAGGTCGTATGGCTTCGGGCGGCTCGAAGCACCTTCGGCGAGGATGGCCGGACGGCCCCGGGCCGCCGGGGCCTCCTCCCGCCGCTCCTCGACGAAGCTGTTCCACTCGCCGCAGTCCGGGCAGCGCCCGAGCCATTTCGAGCTCTCCAGTCCGCAGGCCTGGCAGGCGAAGAGGACGCGGACCTTGCTCATGGCAGCAGGATCGCCCGACCGCCGGTCAGGCGAGGTCCGCGAAGAAGCGGCCGAGGCAGCGCTCGGACTCGTCCTTCAGCTCGGACTCGTCCTTCAGGAGGACCGTGCGTTCGTAGCCGCGGGCCTTCGCGAACAGATTGGCCCAGGCGCCGGCCGCGGAGTAGAGCCCCTCGAAGGCCCGGGCCGTCCCCTGCCGCACCCGGAACTCCCAGACGATCCGGATCACCGGCTCAGGTGTTCCACTGGGGCTGGAGGTTCTCGAAGCGCGTGAACTCCTTGATGAAGGCGAGCTTCCGGGTGCCGGTGGGGCCGTTGCGCTGCTTGCCGATGATGATCTCGGCGATCCCGCGGTTCTCGTCGCTGGGCTTGTACTCCTCCTCCCGGTAGATGAACATCACGATGTCGGCATCCTGCTCGAGGGCTCCGGATTCCCTGAGATCCGAGAGCTGGGGACGCCGGTCGGTGCGGGCCTCGGGAGCGCGCGAGAGCTGGGAGAGGGCCACCACCGGCGCCGCCAGCTCCTTGGCCAGGCCCTTGAGCGAGCGGCTGATCGCGGAGATCTCCTGCTGCCGGTTCTCCACCCGGCCGGTGGAGGTCACGAGCTGCAGGTAGTCCACGATCACGAGCCCCAGGCCGTGCTCGGCCCGGAGGCGCCGGCACTTGGCCCGCATCTCCAGGGGGCTCACGGTGGACGAGTCGTCGATGAAGACCTTGGAGGCGGAGAGATCGGCGTAGGCCTTGGCCAGGCGCGCCCAGTCCTTCTCCTGCAGCCGGCCAGTGCGCAGCTTGTGGGCGTCGACCCGGGCGTCGGAGCAGAGCATGCGCAGGACGAGCTGCTCCTTCGACATCTCGAGGGAGAAGATGCCGACGGTCTCCCCCGCCCGCATGGAGGCGTGCTGGGCGACGTTGAGGCAGAAGGAGGTCTTGCCCATGGCCGGGCGGGCGGCCACGATCACCAGCTCGCCCTTCTGCAGGCCGCTCGTCATCTCGTCGATGTCCACGAAGCCGGTGGGGAGGCCGGTGACGATCTCCTTCGACTGGGAGAGCTGGTCGATGGTGCGGAAGCTCTCCTTGACGATCTCGCGGATGCCCACGAAGCCCTGGCGGATGCGGCGCTCGGCGATGTCGAAGATCGCCTTCTCCGCCCGGTCGAGCAGGACCGCCGCTTCGTCCTCTCCCTCGAAGCAGGACTGGACGATGCGGTTGCTGGCGTGGATGAGGTTCCGGAGCACGGCCCGCTCCTTGATGATGCGGGACCAGTGCTCGACGTTCGTGATGCGGGGGACGCCGTCCAGGAGGCTCCCCAGATAGGCCGCCCCCCCCGCTGCCTCCAGGGCGCCCCCCCGGAGGAGCTCGTTCTTGAGGGTGACGAGGTCGATGGGCTGGCTGCGCTCGGCCAGCACGGCCATGGCCTCGAAGATGCGCCGGTGCGACTCCCGGTAGAAGTCCTCCCGGGTGAGGACCTCCGCCGCGGAGTTGAAGGCGGCGTTGTCCACGAGCACCGCCCCCAGGACGGTCCTCTCCGCCTCCAGATTGTGGGGGAGCGTCTTCTCCTGGGTGACGTCGGTGGTGGCCACGCGAACCCCCCGCGGTGAGCCGGCTCCGCTCCGGCCCGGCTCAGCCCTCCTTGGTGACCAGCAGCTTCAGGGACGCGACCACCTCGGGGTGGAGCCTGATCTTCACCTCGTGCTCACCCAGCTGCTTGATCGCCTCCTCGAGCTGGACCTTGCGCTTGTCGATCTCGATCCCCTTGCTCTTGAGGAACTCCCCGACGTCGCCCGCGGTCACCGAGCCGTAGAGCTGCTCGTTCTCCCCCACCTTGCGAGGGGCGATGAAACGCAGCCCGGCGATGCGCCCGGCCAGCGCCTCGAACTCGGACTTCTCCTTGGCCAGGCGTGCCTGGTTGGCCTTCTTCTCCTTCTCGATCATGGCCTTGTTGGCCGAGTTCACGGCCATGGCCAGCCGCCGCGGCAGGAGGAAGTTGCGGCCGTAGCCGTCGGCCACCTTCACCACGTCACCCCGGCGGCCCAGCTTGTCGACGTCTTCCCTGAGGATCAGCTCCATGGAATCACCTTCGATTGAATCACACATCCAAGACGCCGCAGGACCGTCAGACCCCCCTCGCCTCGGGGGGCTCGGCCCACTTGCGGAAGTCGATCCAGTTGTCGAACAGGCCCAGCAGGGCCAGGATCTGCGGGGCCCAGGGGTTCACGAGCACGAGCACCACCACCGCGACCCGGAGGAACGGCGGACCCGCCAGGCGGCGCGCGTAGAAGGCCGCCACCGCGAGGCCCTGGAGCGCGAAGAAGAACGCCTCCACGAGCAGCGCGTTGTAGGCGAAGGGACGCAGCGGGGCGAGAAGCACCGCCGCCCCCGAGAGCACGAAGGCCACCGCCAGCGGCAAGGGGAACCGCACGCGCTCGAACTCCCCGTCCTCCAGCCATCCGGGGTCCCGGCGGGCCAGGTACATCCGGAGCAGGGCCCCGTTCACCAGCACGACCAGGCCGCCCCCGATGATGTAGACCGCGGGGAAGACCACCGCCAGCGCTTCGCGCAAGGTCGCGACCTGGTCGGTCCACTCGGCCACCTTCTCCGGCGGCAGGCCGCTCGACTTGAGCTCCGCGATGAACTGCGGCGAGCGGAACTGCTCCAGGGGCTCGAGGGAGCTCTCGGACATGGGGCCGCTGGCGGTGAGCAGGGCCAGCACGATCTCCGTGGAGAGGGCCAGGAAGGCCCACGCGCAGCCCCGCAGGAGGCCGCGCCCGCGGGCCATGGCTTCACCGATCAGAAGGCCGGGAAGGCCGAGCACCAGGACGAAGGCCACGGCCTGGCCGAGGGTGAAGACCGCGGCCAGGAGGGCCGACGCCAGCGCCCCTGCGAGCAGCGCCCCCGAGAGGCGGCCCCGCAGCCGCTGCAGGATCAGGGGAAACGGCGAGAGGAGAGCGAGCGGGAACAGCAGGGGCACGAGAAGGGATGCCGAGAAGAGGGCGGCTGAGCCGGCCCCTGCTCCCAGGATGCCGCCGAGCCGTGGCTCGGGGCTCGCCCCGGTCCGTGGTCGGCCCGCCCCGGGGTGCGCGGGAGCCGACACCGGTCCCTGCTGGTTCATCGACGCCTATCCTTCATCGACCCCCCCTCCTAACCTCCCCCACGTTGGGGGGAGGGAGAGCCGCTGCATGCATGGCTCCGCGCTTTCATGCCCCCGACTCCCCGTCAGTCGGCCGCGAAGGGCAGGAGCGCGATGTTGCGGGCGCGCTTGATGGCCAGGGTCAGCTTGCGCTGGTGCTCTGCGCACGTCCCGAACATCCGCCGGGGGAGCACCTTGCCGCGCTCGGGGACGAACGAGGACAGGAGCTTCACGTCCTTGTAATCGATGTAGTCGATCTTGTCCGCGCAGAACTTGCAGACCTTGCGCCGGCGAAAGAAGTAGCGCTTGCCCTGGTCCTTCCCGCCGCGCCCGCCCGCGCCACCGCCCGCCGACCGCGCCCCCCCACGCCCGCCGCCCCCGCCCCTGCCGCCGGCGCAAGGTCTGCAAGTTCTGCGCGGACAAGATCGACTACATCGATTACAACGGGCGAGGTCCGATCGGACATGCGACCCCGCCGCTTCTCCTCCTCGGCGGTGCGCCGGGCCTTCCGCCGCTCCGCCTTGCGCAGCTCCTCGTCGACCCGCACGGTGAGGAAGCGGACGACGCCGTCCGTCACGCGGAGCCGGCGCTCCACTTCCTTGACCAGGTTCTGCCCGCCCTCGGTGACGATGAGGACGTACGAGCCCTCACGGTGCCTGCCCACCGGGTAGGCCAGGCGCTTCTTGCCCCACTTCTCGACCTTCTGGATGCGGCCGCCCTCCTTCTCGGCGTAGCCCTGGACGAGGGTGGCGAGGGCGTCCACCTCCGGCTCCCCGAGGTTGGGGTCGGCGATGAACAGGATCTCGTAGGTGCGATCGCTCACGGCGCTTCGATCTCCTTCCGGATCTCCGAGGGCCGGTGGCCGGTCCCGGAGAGCCCCTTTCGGGCCGGGGGGCCCCATCGCGTCATGGGGCGCCCGGGGGGCCCTACCGGGAGCAAGGGTCAGTTGGGCGCGCCGCACCGCGCGGCGCGAAAGAGCGATTATACGACGAAGGGCCGCCCCTTGTCAGGTCTTTCGCGGCCCGTTGAAGCGGCTCATGGCCGCGACCGTCCCTTCCCGGGCCAGGAACTCAATGGCTTCCGCCGCGTAGCCGACCATCTCCTGGACCACCAGCACGTCCTCCGCCGGGAATTCGGAGAGGACGTACTCCGCCAGGTCCTCCGGCAGCTCGCCTTTCCGGACCCCCAACCGCACGCGTGGGAAGTCCTCCGTGGCCAGAGCGTCGATGATCGATCGCAGGCCGTTGTGGCCGCCGTGGCTGCCTCGCTCGCGGATCCGGAGCACGCCCAACTCGAGGGCGATGTCGTCCAGGACGACCACGAGGTCGCTCGGCTCCACGCCGTGGGCGGCGAGCAGGCCGGCTGCCGGTCCGCCGCTCCGGTTCATGAAGGAGAGGGGCTTGACGAGAAGAGCCGGCTCCCCGCCCACCGAGGCCTCGGCCACCCAAGCTCCGTGGTCCTCCCGACCCCTGCCGGCGCCGCCCCGGGACGCCAGCACGTCCACCACCATGAAGCCGATGTTGTGGCGCGTGCGCCGGTAGCGGTCGCCGGGGTTGCCGAGGCCGACCACGAGCCGCATCTTCATGAGCTGGGGGACGCTGCGCCGCGTCCCCCAGACCCCCCGCTCGCTACGCGGGAATGAATCCCGCTTCGCTCACCGCCGGTAGCGGGAGGGGCGACGCGTCCGGCCCCACTATTTCTTGTCCCGCTCTTTCCTCTCGGGCCTCTCGGGCCGCTCGGGTCTCTCGGGTCTCTCGGGCTTCTCGGCCTTCTCCTCGATGGCCTCGCCCTCGGCGGTCTTGCCCTTCTTGATGACCTCGGGCTCCACCGCCACACCCTCGGCGGCGGCCACCTCGGCCACCGGGGCCACGACCTCCTCCGCCCGCGGCACCACCACGTGGACCACAACGACCCCGGGGTCGGTCAGGACCTTGACCTTTGGGGGGACCTCCAGGTCCGAGACGCGCAGGTGCTTGCCCAGCTCGAGGGCGGACACGTCCACCACGATCTTGTCGGGGATCGCCGTGGGGAGGCACTCGACTTCGAGCTCGCGGGTCACGAAGTCGAGCACGCCGCCCTGGACCTTCACTCCCACGGGGACCCCGGTGACCTCGAGGTGGACCTTCACCTCGATGGTCTTGTCGAGGGCCACCTCGTAGAAGTCCGCGTGGAGGAGCTGGCCCTTGACGGGCTCCCGCTGGCACTCCTTCAGGATGACCTTGCGCTTGTTGCCGCCCACGTCGAGGTCGAAGAGCGTGTTCTCGCCGGAGGCGCTCCTCAGGATCGAGACGATCTCCTTGGGGGACACCGCCACCGGGATCGTCTCTTTCCTGGCCCCGTAGAGGACGCCGGGGATGAGGCCCTGGCCGCGCAGGCGCCGGTTCGCGTTCTTTCCGCTTTCGGTCCGGCTCTGGGCCGCGACCACGTACTCAGGCATTTTTCACTCCGTGGGCAAAGGATGGCATTACACGAACAGGCTCGTGACCGAGGTTTCCTCGTGGATGTTGCGGATGGCCTTGGCGAGGAGGTCCGCGATCGAGAGCACGACGATCTTGTCGATCCGCTTCTCGGGGGCGAGGGGGATGGAGTCGGTCACGATGAGCTTGGAGACCGGGCTCTTCGCGATCCGATCGATCGCGTTGCCCGAGAGAACCGCGTGGGAGCTGGAGGCGAAGACCTCCCGCGCCCCCGCTCCCTTGATGGCCTCGGCGACCTTGGTGAGGGTCCCCGCGGTGTCCACGATGTCGTCCACGATGAGGGCGGTGCGGCCCTCCACCTCGCCGATCACGTGGTGGACCTCGGCCACGTTCGGCTGCTCCCGGCGCTTGTCCACGATGGCGAGGGTGGCCTCCAGGCGCTTCGCGTAGGCGCGCGCGCGCTCCACCCCGCCCGCGTCGGGCGAGACCACCGTGAGGTCGGGGAGCTCGAGGCTCCACACGTAGTCCATGATGACGGGGGCCGCGAACAGGTGGTCCACCGGGATGTCGAAGAACCCCTGGATCTGCGAGGCGTGGAGGTCCATGGTGAGGATGCGATCGCTGCCCGCGGCGGAGAGCAGGTCCGCCACCAGCTTGGCCGAGATGGGCACCCGCGGCTTGTCCTTGCGGTCCTGCCGCGCGTAGCCGTAGTAGGGGACCACCGCGGTGAGGCGCGAGGCGCTCGATCGCTTGAACGCGTCGAGCATGAGGAGCAGCTCCATAACGTTCTCGTTGACCGGGGGGGCGGTGGGCTGCACCACGAACACGTCCGCCCCCCGCACGTTGTCCTGGATCTGGAACCAGACCTCGCCGTCGCTGAACCGGTCCAGGTGGGCGCGCCCGAGGGGCACCCCCAGGGAGCGGGCGATCGCCTCTCCCAACGCGGGGTGCGCGCTCCCCGTGAAGATCTTCAGCTCGCGCTCTCGGCTCATGTCTTCTCGGCTGATCCGACCCCGGCTCGTTTCCCTCGTCACGAGCGCCCTGGCCACGTCCGGGCCGGGTTGGCTGGGGCGGAAGGATTCGAACCTTCGAATACGGGGTCCAAAGCCCCGCGCCTTACCACTTGGCCACGCCCCAACGGGATCTCGGCGCCTCCCTAACCCTGGGAGGCGTCCTTTGCGGCGGGGGGGTCGCCCTCTTCCGGCGAGCCGGAGGAGGCGGGCGCCGCGGGAGATGTTCCGGACGTCCCGACCTGCTGCTTGTAGACCCCCAGCACCTTCTCTTCGAGGTACTGCCGCATCTGGTTGTTGAGCGGGTGGGCGATGTCCTTGAACGTGCCGTCCTTCCGCTTCTTGCTCGGCATGGACACGAACAGGCCCTTGGGACCGTGGATGATCTTGATGTCGGTCACGACGAAGCACTGATCAAACACGATCGATACGAACGCCTTGAGTTTCTCGTCGTCCACCGGGATGACCTTGACGTCGGTGATCTCCATGATGTGCGCTCCTCTCGCCGACCCGTCTAGCGACCCAACGATCGGGCCCAGACCCTGCGGTACTGGTCCAGGGAGAGCGTCCGCGCTCCGATGGCCGTGAAGCCCGCGGCCACGAGGGCGCTCCGGGCTCGCCGCGCACCCCCCGCCTCGGAGAACAGGCCGAAGTACGTCGACCCGCTCCCGCTCAGCGCGGCCAACTCCGCACCCGCCTGAACCAACACATCCCGGATGCGCTCCGCCCGCTCTTTGAGGACCGGAGCCTCGTCCAGGGCCGCTCGCTCGAGATCGTTGGTCAGGAGACGCAGGTCCGGCTTCCCCTCCAAGTCTCTCGATACAAAGCAGAAGATGCTATTACTGTTTCCCCGGGGTGTCAAACATTGGTCCAGGCGGCGGAAGACCGCCGCAGTCGACACGGGCAGCCCGGCGTCCACCAGGACCACGTGGGCCCGGACCTGGCCCGGCAGCGCGTAGACTTCGTCGCCCCGGGCCAGGCCCAGGACGGTCCCCCCGACCAGGAAGAACGGGACGTCGGCGCCCAGCTTGCGGGCCAGGACGTGCAGGCCCTCCGGGCCCAGGCCCAGCCGCCAGAGCACGTCGAGTCCCCTCAGGACGGCCGCGGCGTTGCTGCTGCCGCCCCCGAGACCGCCCCCCACCGGGATGCGCTTTTGGATCTCGATGTGTACACCCGCCTCCACTCTCCCGAACGCCCGGAGCGCCTCGGCCGCGCGCACCGCGAGGTTGGTCCCGTCCTGGGGGACGAGCGGGTGGCCGCAGGCCACGGTGACGTCCGCCCCTTTCGGTCGCGGCCGGAGAACGATCTCGTCCGCGAGGTCGATGGTCTGGAACAGCGTCCGCAGCTCGTGGTAGCCGTCCGCGCGCGTCCCGAGCACCTCGAGCCCCAGGTTGATCTTGGCGAAGCTGGGGAGGCGCAGGGGGCGGAGGCTCATCGGCCGCCCCACAGACGACGGGCCTCCGCGGCGTCGACCTCGCGGAAGGCGTCGTGCCCCGGCGCCACGAAGGCCTCGTCCGGCAGGGGCAGGTCCGCCTCCGCCTCGTCGACCGTGGCGCGCAGGCGGCTGCCGTCCGGGAGCACGGCCGTGATCTCCCGCGGCAGGGCGGCGCCCCAACGCGCCTGGTAGGAGCGCAGGCGCGGCGAGGGAACGCCGACCAGCAGGTCGATCAGCTCTGCGGGATCGAGGCCGACGCCGAGCAGCGCTTCCAGGTCGGCCGCGTCGGCCCGGCCGCGGAAGATCGCCCGGTCCGCCGGGAAGACGGCCTCGAGGGCGCCGTCCTTCGTCACCGCCACCAGCCGGGGGCCGGCCGGCCCCGGAATTTCGATCCGCAGGGCGTCGGGCCGCCGGAAGCCGAGGAGCACCCGCGTGCGGCCGCGGAACTCCGGGCCCTTGAGGGAGACGCGCAGGGAGGCGCTGTAGGTGGCCGCGGCCTTCGCCCGGTCGGCGACCCTCGCGGGCGGGGGCAGGGGCACGCTCGCACAGCCGGCCGCGACGGACGCACCCAGCCACGCCAGGCACCGCGGGCTCCGGCGCGCCCTATGGGGTCTGCTGCGCGCGCAGGCCCGACTGGGCGTCACGGATCTTGCGCTCCACGCGGGCCCGGTCCAGCTCACCCTCTTCGTCCTCGCCCCGAAGCGCCTTCTGCCAGGACTCGACCGCTTCCGCCGTGCGTCCGCGGCCTTGCAGGATGTCGCCCAGGTGGTCGAGGATCACCGCGTTCTTGTCCTGCCGGCCGAGGGCCTTCTTGACCGACTCCTCCGCCGCGTCCAGGCGGCCCAGCCGGAACAGCGCCCAGCCCAGGCTGTCGAGATAGGCCGAGTTGTTGGGCTCCAGGGCCAGGGCACGCTGGATCATCTCGAGCGCCTCCTCGACCTTCACGTTGCGGTCGGCGTTCATGTAGCCGACGTAGTTGAGGACGGGGGCGGAGTTCGGCTCGACCTTGAGCGCCTCCCGGAACACCACGTCGGCCTCGTCGTGGCGCTGCTGGCGCTCGAGCACCGCCCCGAGCTGGAAGAGCGTCCCCAGGTTCTTCGGCTCCAGCTCCCGCGCCTGGCGCAGCGCCGACTCCGCTTCCGGGAACTTCCTGGCCCGCCGGTAGAAGTCGGCCACCTGGGTCAGGACCTTGACGTCCTTCGGCGAGCCCTGGCGGAGCTTCTCGACCAGCGCGGTGGCGGCCTTCATGTCGCCCTTCTCGCGCAGGACCGTGGCCTCGAGGCCGGTGAGGTCGGGGTCGTCGGGGAAGCGGGAGCGCGCGCTGCGCACCTCGGTCAGGGCCTGGTCCAGCTGCTTCGCCAGGTACAGGGCCTCCGCGTGGTAGCCGAGGAGGGCCGCGTCGGGATCGCCCCCCACGCGCTTGGCCCGCCCGAAGGCGTTCGCCGCGTCGGAGAACTTGGCCTGCTGCTGGTAGGCGAAGCCGAGGTGGATGAGGAACACCCGGTCCCGGCTCGCCGCGTCGGCCGCGTCCTCGCCCGAGTGATTGCGGGCCAGGATGGTCTCGAGCTGAGAGGCCGCGGCGGCGAAGTCGCGCCGGCCCTCCGCGATCTGGACCTTGAGGTAGGCACCCTGCAGGTAGGCGGCCTGCCGCTCGCCGGGGTCCTGGCCGAAGCCGCTCCCCGCTTCGGCGAGGATCGCGTCCGCCGCTTCCTCCGCCGCGTCGAACTCGCGCAGGTCGCGCAGGGCCTGACCCTTCAGGTTGAGGGCGAAGCGGTTTCGCGCATCGGCGCCCAGGACCAGATCCGCCTCGGCGAGCGCCTCCTTGTATCGTCGGGCACGGTAGAGGGTCTCCGTCAGGCCCAGGCGCACCCTCACGTTGGCCGGCTCGATCTCGAGGGCCTTGCGGTAGTGGAGCACGGCCTGGTCGGTCTGCTCAGCCTGGGCGTAGATGTCGCCCAGGGTCTGGTAGACGCGGGGCGAGCCGGGCTGCAGCTCGAGCGCGTCCTTGAGCGCGGCCGCCGCTTTCTCGGGCTGCCCCGCGGCCAGCAGGTGGGTGCCGACCTGGAGGTGGGCTTCGAAGCTGCCGGGGTCGAGGCCGACGTAGAGCTGCCAGATCCGGGCCGCCTCCTTGTGGTCCTGGAGCTGCTGCCCGTAGAGGCTGGCCAGGGTGACGAGGGTCTCGCGGTCCGCCGGCTGGAGCCGGACGACCTCCTCGAATTCGGCCGCCGCCTTGCGGAGCGATCCATCCCCGCCCGGACCCGCGGCCTGGAGCTGATAGAGCTGGGCCAGGGCGAGATGCGCGTCGGAGTTGTCCTTGTCGAGCCGGACGGCCTCCCGGGCCTCGGCGAGCGCTTCGTCGATCTTCCCGGCCTCGCGGAGCAGCCGCGCGGTTTCGACGCGGATCGCCGCCGAGCCCGGGTCGAGCTTCTGCGCCTTGCGGTACTCCTCGAGCGAGGTCTGGGTTTCCCCAGAGAACCGCGCCTGCAGCCCGAGGCTGAAGTGGTAGTAGGCCTCCGAACGGTCGCGCAGCTCGGGGACGGGACGGGGCGGCGGGGCCGGCACCGGCTGCGCCGCCGTCAGCAGGATGAAGACGAGGCTCGTCATGAAGCTCCCTGAGGACCCCCTTCAAACGATTCTCACACGCCGTTCACGAGGGAGTCAAAATCCTAACACGCCATGCGGGCCCGTCAAAGGACCGGGCCCCCATGGATCCCGCCCCGCCACGCCCCGGGACATCCACCGGGAAGCGCCGCCCGCGGCGCGCCCCGGCAGGATGCCCCGGGCGCGTGCCTCAGGCCGCGTACTGGCTGGTCTTGTACTCCTCGAGGATCCAGGTCTTCACCCGCTTTACCTCGCCCGGGCTGCCTTCGGCCGATCGCAGATAGTCGAAGTAGCGGCGCTCGTTCCCCGCCCCGAAGGCGCGGGACGGGAAGGTCACGTAGACCTCGCCCTCGGGGCTTCGCCACAGGCAGAACCCCACCAGCTTCATGCCGGTCAGGGGCCCCAGGTTGTCGTCGAAAATGAGCTCCGCCTCGCACACGAGGCGCTCGGGGGCGTTCTCCTTCGTCACGAACTGCACACGCATCTCTTCCTCCAATCAGGCTCGCCGGCGGGAGAGACGACCGGCAGGTCATCACGGGGCGTCGGAGTGAATCCGCCGCCCCCCTTGAACCGGGGGGGCTCTCCCCCCCCAGACCCCTCGTTCGTCATCGCGTGTGCGGCAGCGAGGTGAAGCTAGCACGGGGAGGGGGCAGGCCGGGTCCACCGGCGCTACCGGGCCGGCCGGCCCTTGCGCTAGACTCGCGCGCATGGCGATCCATCCGGACCTGCTCGAGCTCCTGGCCTGCCCGGTCTGCAAGGTCCCGATCGAGGTGGTGAAGGACGGGGCGGGGCTGCGCTGCCCCCAGTGCAAGCGCGTCTACCCCGTGCGGGACGACATCCCGATCATGCTTCCCGAAGAGGCCACCGTCGAGGAGTAGGCCCGCTCTTCGCCGGGGAAGCGGAAGAGGAGCCGAAGCGGCCTTGACCCTCGAGCGCAAACAGCTCGCCATCGTGGCCTCCCTGGCGGCCGTGGTCTTCGTCTCGATCTTCGCCACCCAGACCCTGCTGTGGCTGGGGCTGCTGGTCTTCCTGGCTCGCCTCGTCTCCAGGCGGGTCAGCTTCCCGCGCACGCCCCTGGACGGCCCCGTCCTCGCGTTCTGCCTCTGGACGCTCCTCTCCGCCTCTTTTTCCGTGAACCCCGCCCTCTCCCACGAATCCGCCAGCAAGCTGGTGCTCTTCCTTCTCTTCTATCTGGCCATCGACACCCTGGCCTCGGAGGCCGCCCGCGAGCGGGTGCTGACCGCGGCCCTTCTGGGCGGGCTCGCCCTCGTGAGCCTCACGATCCTCCAGTACTTCCTGCTCGGCTTCGACACCCTGAGCCTGCGGCCGCGGGGCCTCCTGGGCCACTACATGTCCGCCTCGGGCCTCACCATGGGGGTGGTCGTCCTGGCCGCCGCGCGGCTCGCTCTCGCGCGGGAGTGGCCCCGGCTCCATCCCAAGGACGGCCGCCTCCTGGCCGGACTGGCGGTGGCGGTGGCCGTGCTTTCCGCCACCCAGGCCGCCGGGGTTCCGTCCTTCCGCGTCTCGCCGCTCATGCGCCATGGCATCGGGCCGGAGACCTTCTTCGTGCTCGGGTTGGCCTTGACCGGTGGTGCCCTGGCGGTCGCTCGTGGCCGCTGGCCCGAGCCCTCGACGGCGACCCTGCTCGCGATGCTGGCCCTGCCCCTGGGCTCCCTCGCTCTCGTCCTCTCGCAGACCCGCAATGCCTGGCTGGGGGCGGTGGCCGGCCTCGCGACGGTGGCCGTGGTGCGCGCCCCACGGACCTTGTGGCTGCTGGCCGTGGCGGTGGTGGCCGTGCTCGCGGTTCGGCCGGCCACCGTCATGAACCGCCTGACCCTCGAGGACGACAGCAGCCGCGACCGCTACTACATGTGGCAGGCCGGGATCGACATGATCGAGGACAAGCCCGTGTTCGGGCAGGGGCCGGGGATGATCCTCCTGGTGTACCCGAGCTACCGCTGGCCCGAGGCCCCGAACCCGCGGGCGCCCCACCTCCACGACAACGCGCTGCAGATCGCGGCCGAGCGCGGTCTGCCCTGCCTCGTCTTCTGGCTCTGGTGGGTGGCCGCGGCGATGGGCGACGCCTGGCGCGAGGCCCGCCGGGGAGCCGCGGCGGGGGCGCCTCTCTCGGCCTCCGCGGTGTGCGAGCACGCCTGGCCTGCCCTGGCCGCGCTGGGAGTGCTGGTTGCGGTCCTGGCCGCCGGCCTGTTCGAGTACAATTTCGGCGACTCCGAAGTCCTGATGTTCGTCCTCCTGACCGCGTCCTTCCCCTACGCCCTGCGCCGGCAGCGCGCCCTCCTCGCGGGCGCCCGCGCATGAGGCCCGCCCGCGCCCGGGCCCTCCTGAAGGCCATGAGGGCACGACGGGTGCTCGTCCTCGGAGACGTGATGCTCGACGAGTTCATCTGGGGCAAGGTCGCCCGCATCTCCCCCGAAGCGCCGGTCCCCGTGGTGGAGGTAAAGGACCAGAGCTTCCACCCGGGCGGGGCCGGGAACGTGGCCACGAACGTGCGCTCGCTGGGGGGCGCGGCCATTCTGGCGGGCGTGATCGGCGAGGATGCGGCCGGCGAGCGCGTCCGGTCGGCGCTGGCCGCGGCGGGGGTGGAGCCCCTGCTCGTCGCCTCCCCGGACGGACGGCCCACCACGGTGAAGACCCGCATCATCGCCCACCACCAGCAGGTGGTGCGCGCGGACCGCGAGCGCTCCGACGAGATCCCGGACGGCCTCGCGGCCGTCCTGTTCGACGGCACCCGGCGCATCCTGCGTTCGTGCCAGGCGGTCGTCGTCTCGGACTACCAGAAGGGCGTGGTGACGGCCGGCCTGATGAAGCGGCTCCTGCCCCTGGCCCGCCGGCTCCGCCTCCCCGTGCTCGTGGACCCGAAGGTGGGGCACTTCGCGCGCTACCGCCGCGTCACCCTGGTCACTCCGAACCAGCTCGAAGCCGAGGAGGCCACCGGCCAGACGATCCGCTCCGCCGCCGACCTCCTGGCCGTGGGCCGGCGCCTCCTGTCGATGCTCGGCTGCGGGGCCGTGCTCATCACGCGCGGCGAGCACGGCATGAGCCTGTTCGAACGGGCGCGGCCGGCGGTCCACATACCCACCGCCGCCCGGGAGGTCTTCGACGTGACCGGCGCCGGGGACACGGTGATCGCCACCCTGGCCCTCGCCTTGTCGGCGGGCGCCGGCTTCGCGGAGGCCGCGGTCCTGGCGAACTACGCGGCCGGGGTGGTAGTGGGCAAGCTCGGCACCGCCCAGGCCACGCCCGACGAGCTGCTGGCCGCGGTCGAGGCCGGGCCGTGAGGGTCGCGGTGGTCGGCGCGGGGCCCGCGGGGGCGCTCCTTTCGTACCACCTCGCGCGCGGCGGGGCCTCGGCTACGGTCTTCGACGCGTCCCACCCGCGCGAGAAGCCCTGCGGGGGGGGCGTGACCGGCAAGGCGCTGGCCCTCCTGCCTCCCGCTCCTGCCTCCGATCCCCTGCCCGCGCGGTGGGTGTCCTCCTGCCGGTTCGACTCGGGCGAGGGGGAGCGCGTGGACGTTTCCCTCGACCAGCCGGTTGCGGTCTGCGCGCGGCGCGAGCTGGACGCGTGGCTGCTCCGCCAGGCCACTTCGGCCGGCGCGCTTCACGTGGCCGAGCGCGTCACCGCGGTGGACGCAGCGGGCCGGGTCGTCACGTCTTCCGGGCGAGCCGAGACCTTCGAACTGATCGTCGGGGCCGATGGCGCGGGCAGCCTCGTCCGGCGGACCTTCCTCGCGCCCACGCCCCCGGCCCGGCTCACCATGGCTACCGGCTGGTTCGCCCGTGGGACCTCGGAGATGCTCGTCCGCTTCACCCCGGGCCTCGCCGGCTACCTCTGGCTCTTCCCCCGCCCCGACCACGTCGGGGTCGGCATCTGCGCGCCCCTGGCCGCGGTCCCCACGCCCCAACTCCTCGCCCGCCTCGAGCGCGAGGTGTTCCGCTCGTTCCCCGCCCTCATCGAGGAAGAAGGCGGCCGCTACGCGCACACCATCCCCTCGCCCTCGGCCGACCCCAAGAGCCTGGCCGAGATCGCCGGCCCGCGGTGGGCCCTCTTGGGAGACGCCGCCGCCCTCGCCGACCCGATCACCGGCGAGGGGATCTACTACGCGCTGAAGTCGGCCGTGCTGCTGGCCGAGGCGCTGCGAGCCGATGGCTCGCCTTCCCGATATCCCGAGCGGGCGCTGGCGGACTTCGGCCGCGACCTGCTGAAGGCGGCGGCGATCCGGGACCGCTTCTACGGCCCCGGATTCGCTCCTCGGATGATCCGCTATTGCGCGCGGAGCGCGGCCGTCCGGCAGGTGCTCGCCGATCTGGTCCTGGGCGAGCAGGGGTACGTCGGGCTGAAGCGTCGGCTGCTGCGCGCTTGCCCGCGCTTCCTGCTCGAGGCCGGCCTCTCGACCCTCCGCCCGGCCGTCTGACCTGGTCGTTATCCCTGGGTCGGAGCCGCCGGGGTGCTCGGCGTCTCGGCCGGTCCTCCACCCCTCGGCACGCGATGGCCCTTGAAGCCGCCTCGCCCGCCGGGGCCGCCCCGGTGGGACGCCTTGAAGGCGTCGAGCCTCGTCTTCTGGTCGTCGTTCAGCACGCCCTTGAGCCGCTGCTCAAAAGCCTCGTGCGCCGCCTTGACCTTCTCGCGGTGCTGCTTGAGGGCCAGGGTCGCCGCCCCGACCGCCGCCGGGTCCGGGTTCTGCGCGTCCATGGCTGTCCGAAGGCGCTGGTGCAGCTCCCGGCCTTCCTGCATCAGCGGTTCCATTTCCGTCTTCTGCTGCTCGTGCAACGACTTCCAGGTCGCCTGCTGCTCTTCGGTCAGGCCGAGGTATTCGGCCATGCGCTGAAAACGGGCCTCTCCACGACCCGGCCGGCCAGGCCGTTGCGGCTCGACCGCGGCCCAGGCCAGGCCCGCCGCCAGAACCGTGGCCGCCAACGTCGTCATTCCCAGGATCTTCTTCATCGCCTCCCCCTCAGCCCCTCCCTTGTGTTGGACCGCGGTTCGGGCGAATCGGTTGAAGGCGACCCCTGCCTCGCCTTCAATGCCGGAAGTGACGGACCCCCGTGAAGACCATGGCCAGGCCGTGCTCGTCGGCGGCCGCGATCACCTCATCATCTTTGATGGAGCCGCCGGGCTGGATGACCGCGGCGGCCCCCGCGCGCGCGATCTCGTCCAGGCCGTCCCGGAACGGGAAGAACGCGTCCGAGGCGGCCACGGTGCCCTTCAACGGGAGCTGGGCCTTCTGGGCGGCGATCCGAGCCGCGTCCACCCGGCTCATCTGACCCGCTCCGACCCCTACGGTCTGCACCGCGTTCGCGTAGACGATCGCGTTGGACTTGACGTGCTTGACCACCGTCCAGGCCAGGAACATGGCCTTCCACTCTTCGTCCGTGGGCTTGCGCTTCGTCATGACCTCGCACTTGTCGCGCTCGAGGCGATGCAGGTCCCACTGCTGGGCGAGCAGGCCGCCCATCACCCGGCGCAGGTCGAAGCCCGAGACCTTGTGGATGGAGGTCGTGTCCATGTCCATCACGCGGAGGTTGGGCTTCTTCGCCAGCGCCTTCTTGGCCGCGGGCTCCAGGCCGGGGGCGATCACCGCCTCCACGAAGACGGACGCGATCTTCTCGGCGGCCGGTCCCTCCAGCCGCCGGTTGAAGGCCAGGATGCCGCCGAAGGCCGAGGTGGGATCGCAAGCCCACGCCCGCTCGTAGGCCTCTCGGGTCCCCGAGCCCACGGCGGTGCCGCAGGGGTTCGTGTGCTTCACGATCACGCAGGCGGCGTCGGGCAGCTCGGTCACCAGCCGCCAGGCGGCGTCCAGATCGAGGATGTTGTTGAACGAGAGCTCCTTGCCCTGGACCTTGCGGGCCGCGGCCACGGAATACAGGGTGGACCCGAGGTCGCTGTAGAACGCGGCCCGTTGGTGGGGGTTCTCGCCGTAGCGCAGGTCCTGGACCTTCTCGTAGTTCAGGGTGAGACGGTAGGGGAACACGTCGTCGGAGTCGGCCACGCCGTAGGCCCCGTCCCGGACTTCGACCTGCGCGAAGTAACCGGCGATCGCCGCCTCGTAGTGCGCCGTATGGCGGAACGCCTTCTGCGCGAAGAAGAGCCGGGTGGGGGCGTCGATCCCTCCCGGCCGGTCGAGCTGCTCGAGGAGCAGCGGGTAGTCGGCGGGGTCCACCACCGCCGCCACGTGCCGGAAGTTCTTGGCCGCCGCGCGGAGAATGGCGGGGCCGCCCACGTCGACGTTCTCCACCGCCTCCTCGAAGGGCGAGCCCTTCGCGACCTTGTCCTCGAAGGGGTAGAGGTTCACCACCACTACGTCCACCGGCGCGATGTCGTGCTGGGCCAGGGCCTTCACGTGCTCCGGCCGGTCCCGGCGGGCGAGGATCCCGGCGTGAATGACCGGGTGCAGGGTCTTGACCCTTCCGTCGAGGATCTCGGGGAACCCGGTGACGCGCGCGACCGGCACCACGGGGACCTTGGCCTTGCCGAGGTCGGCGGCCGTGCCTCCGGTGGAGACGATCTCGAAGCCGCGCTCGGCCAGCCCGCGGGCCAGCTCGACGATCCCGTCCTTGCGGTACACGGAGAGCAGGGCTCTTCTGTTCATTCGTCGACCCCCCCTCCTAACCTCCCCCACGGAGGGGGGAGGGAACGCTCTTGCCTGTCTGGCTCCGCGCCTTCATCGACCCCCCTCCCTGATCTTTCATCGACCCCCCACCCTGTCCCTCCGATACATCGGAATGCAGTACACCCGGTCGAGTCGACGCCAGCTCCGACGCATTCCGATGTATCGCCCCACGTAGGGGGAGGGAAGCGCTGCTTCCGCGTCGGGCTCCGCGCCTTCATCGACCCACCCCCCTATTCCACTTCTGAGTCGGGGGACGCGGCGCCTCGTCCCTCTGAGGCGGATTCTCCTCCGGCCCGCGGCGGACCGGCGGCGGGAGGGGGGGCGCGCCCTCCTGGGGCGCCACTTGGCGCGGCCTCGGCATGCGGGTGGTGTCGCCCCGGGCGTCGCGCCAGACCGCGATCCAGGTGGCGGCGATCGCGGTCACCGCCCGGGAGTAGGAGAGCGAGGCCACCCCGTAGACGGGCGAGCGGTAGTCGATCCGCCGGTGGTCCACCAGGCACCCGTTCCTGAACAGCTCCGTCCCGATCAGGGGCGACTGCACGCGGCTCCGTTCGATGAGCCCCTGCCAGTAGTCGGGCAGGTCCCGGCGGGACAGCCGCAGGGCGGGAGGATCGTCGAGGACCACCGGCATCTTGTCGAGGCTGGCCACGATGAAGGCGTAGTACTCGCCCGTCACCCCCGCGGGATAGCCCTCGGGGCCGGCCGAGAGCACGGGATCGGCGAGGTCGGCGGGGATGCGCATGAGGCCGCCCAGCCGCACCAGCCCCTCGCCGATCCGCTGCTGCCGGAACATCTCGCCCACCAGCCCCGCCTCGGCGTCGAGCGCCGCCAGCGTCTCGGGCCGGAGGCGGCCCGCGGAGAGGTCGACCGCCACCCGCTGCCCCAGCTCCGGGGGGAAGCGCCGCGTCTCCTCGAGCACCTCCCGCTCGCGCTCACCGAGGAGACGGGCGAGGGAGCGGGGCACGAGGCGCCGCGCGTCGCGGTTCAGCGCCTGCATCAAGGCGGACGGCCAGGCCGGGGACTCCACGGCCAGGGCGCTCAGGAGTCCCGTCAGGATGAGAGCGCGCCGCACCAGCCTACTTGACGACCTTGGCCTTCAAGGTGACCTTGCCTTCCTTCTTCTCCAGCCGGAACTCCACCGCCTGCCCGCCCTTGTCCGAGAGGATGCGCGAGGCCTGCTGGCCGATGAGCTTCTGGAAGCTCTCGTACTTCACGGGAGCAGTCTCGCCGTTGCCCTTTCGGGCCTGAAGGAAGCTCTCGTAGAGGGCGCGGACGGTCTGGGCGTCGCGCTCCGGGTTCTGGACGCGGAACTGCTCGGCCGGGCCTCCGTGAGCGCCCGCGTGCTTGGGCGCGGCCGGGGCGGGCGGGGGGGGCGGAGGGAGCGCTTCGGCCTTGAGCCCGTGCACCCCGAAGGCCTTGCCCTCCTCGCGCAGGCGGAGCTTCTTGGACCACAGCTCGTTGAGGGTGTTGTACCTCGCGGTCAGGGTCTGGTACCGGAAGCGCTCGGTGTTGTTGCGGATCTCCGCGTTCGCGTGCCGGCGGATGAGGGCCTCCAGCCGGGTCTTCGAGTCGTTCGGCGGCTTCTTCTCGATGCCGCTGAAGAACTTGTCCCACTCGATCTGGATCTGCCGGATCGAGCGCTCGAGGGCGTCGAGGTCTTCCGAGAGGGCCACGCTTGCTCAGGCCTCCGCGCCCACGAAGATCCAGAAGAGGGGCAGCCAGAGCTCGTGGCCGTAGGGGGCCCTCTTGCCGCCCACCAGGACCTCGGTCCCGGGCCGGCCTCCCACGAGGTCGAAGAGGTCGCGCAGGGTGCGGGCGGAAGCCGCCTCGAACGCCGCGTGGTGGAGGAGGCCGTCCGCGGTGGCCACTTCGCGGTACTCGGGGGACCGGCGCGCGAGCGCGATCGCCCGCGGATAGGCCTCCCCTTCGAAGGCCTCGAAGGCGACGCCGAGCCGGAAGGGGTGCTTTCGCCGGCCCGGGTAGAGCACGTCCGCCATCTCGTCCGAGAGGTGCGAGATGTCGGCCTCTTCCTTGGGGACCAGGCGGGGCAGCCGATCCGCGTAGTCCGGCGGGCGTTCCCGACCCATCGCGCGAAGGATACCACGGCGGGTCCGCTCGCTACTTCTGGGGCCGGTCCTTGTCCTTCGGCCGGTCCTTCGGCTTCTCCCTCGCCTCCCGCCTCTTGTCGGGCGTCTTCGCGCGGTGGTCGCCCTGGTTCTCGGCGCCGCGGCGCTGCGCGGCCGCGGCCTCCTGCCGCTCCCGCCGCGCCTGCGTGCGGGCCGCATCCTGCTGCTGCCGCTCCCGCTGCTGCCGCTCCGTCATCTCCCGATGCTCGCGCGCGAGGCGCTGGTCCAGGTCGGCCTCGCCCCGCGGCTTCCTGATCTCCCGACGGTGCTGATGCTCCATCGCCTGCCGCTCCCGGGCCTGCCGGCGCTCGAGGTCCTGGCGAGCCCTCTCCTGCTGCCGGTTCTCGCGGAGCTGGCGCCTCTCCGTCTCCCGCTCCTCGGCCTGGCGCTGCTTCTGGAGGCGCCGGTTCTCCTGCGCCTGCTGCGTCCGGTCGCGGGCCTGCCGGCGCTCGAGGTCCTGGTGCATGCGTTCCTGCTGCTCACGCTCGCGCGTCAGGCGACGCTCGGCCTCTCGCGCCTGGCGGCGTTGGTCCCTTTCCCGCACCTCGGGCGTGGGGGCCCGGGTCGCCCGCTCCTCGGTCCCGCCCCTGCGGAGGGCCTTCCCGCGGGGCGGCACCGCGTCGGCGCGGGGGAGAACGCGGGGCTGGAACACGGTCACCGCATCGCCCTTCACGCGCCCTCGGCGGGCCGCCCCGACCGAGTCCACCTCGACCACGCGGTGACGGGGCACGCGCCGGCCGATGGACCTCTCGACGCGCTCGACGTCCAGGCTGCGGTCCACCACCCGGCTCTCGACGACCCGGTAGTCCGTCACGTTCCTCGTGACGCGGATGAGACCGGGGTTGCGGTCGATCGGAAACAGGCGGCGATGGACCCCCGGCTCCACGAAGACGCGCTCCTCGCAGAAAGTGTAGTCGCGAGGCTCGCTCAGCGCGTCGATCTCCGCCGCGCCGACCCGGAATCCAACCCGGGCGCTCCAGGCGACCCGTGGCGGAAGAGGGGCCCAACCGACGTAGCCGCCGCCGGACCGCCACGCGACCCATCCGGGCCCCCACTCGTAGCCGGGGACCCAGACCCACTCATGCACCGGGTCCCGGTACCAGCGCCCGTAGTGGAAGACGGCCCAGCCGAACTCCTCGTCGGAGAGCCAGAGCCAGCCGTAGTCATCGGTCCAGACCCAGCGCCCGTAGGCGTAGGGGCGCCAGCCGTGATGGACACGGGGCGCCCAGGCCCAGCCGTCCCGGACCTCGACCCAGTCGCCATAAGGCGCCAGATCTTTGTAGAAAAGGCCGACGTCCACTTCGAGGGACACGCGGTGATAAGCCCGCGCGGGGACGCTGCCCCAGAGCCCCAACGTGAGAGCGAGGCTTGCCAGAAACGCCCAACGGGAGCGGTTCCTGCGCATGCGTGACCTCCTTTTCCCGTTCGCCTGCCCAGACGACGGCAGGCCGGAGACCCGGCCCGGAGGGCCGGAGGAAGCCTCCGTCCCCGTCAAAAGCAGACTTCGTGCCAGGTGTAAACTCCGCTCATGCCCGCTTCCTCGAGCGCCGACTTGCGGCGCCGCCTCCCCTCGGTGGACCAGGTGCTGCAGGATCCTCGGTCCTCCGGCCTCGTGGAGCGACACGGGCGCGGGGTGGTGCTCCGTGTCCTGCGCCGCCTCCTCGATACCGCCCGGGACCGCGCGGCCGCGGGAGACGAGGCCGGCCTCCAGGAGGCGCTGGATCGCCTGGGAGGCGACCTCGCCGACCGGGTGGAGCGGGCGCGCCGGCCCTCGCTCGTCCGCGTGCTGAACGCCACCGGGGTGGTGGTCCACACCAACCTGGGCCGGGCCCCCCTCTCGCCCGGCGCCGCCGCTCGGGTGGCCGAGATCGCCTCCTCCTATTCGAACCTCGAGTACGACCTCGCGGCGGGAGAGCGGGGGGATCGGGAGGCGCATGCCGAGGCGCGGCTCCGCGAGCTGCTGGGAGCGGAGGGCACGGTGGTCGTGAACAACTGCGCGGCCGCGGTCCTGCTGGCCCTCAACACCCTGGCCGAAGGGCGGGAGGTGCTGGTGAGCCGGGGCGAGCTGGTGGAGATCGGCGGGTCCTTCCGCATCCCCGAGATCCTCCGGAAGAGCGGGGCGCGGCTGCGCGAGGTCGGCACCACCAACCGGACCCGGCTCGCGGACTATCGCGCGGCCATCGGGCCCGAGACGGCGGCGATCCTCCGCGTCCACCCCAGCAACTTCCGGATCGTGGGCTTCACCGAAGCTCCGGATCTCGCCGAGCTGGCCGAGCTGGCCCGCTCCGCGGGCGTGCCCCTCGTGGAGGACCAGGGGAGCGGCCTGCTCGAGCCCCTGCCCGAGCCCGCGCACGCCGAGCCGACGGTGAGCGGGAGCTTGCGGGGGGGGGCCGACCTCGTGACCTTCAGCGGCGACAAGCTGCTCGGGGGACCCCAGGCGGGCCTCGTGGCCGGCCGGCGCGGCCACGTCGAGGCCATGCGCCGGAACCCGCTCTACCGGGCGCTCCGCGTGGACAAGATGACGCTCGCCGCCCTCGACGCCGTGCTCCTGGACTACGAGGCCGATGCCGCGGTGGCGCGAGTCCCCGTAAGGCGGATGCTCGCGCTCGGCGCCGAGGCGGTGCGCGCCCGCGCCCGGGCTCTCGCGGACGCCCTCGCGAACGGAGCGCCGTCCCTCGCGATCGCCGTGCAGGACGGCGAGTCGGCGGTCGGGGGCGGCGCCGTCCCGGCGGTGGGCCTTCCGACCGCCCTCCTCGCGCTGACCCACTCGTCGGCCGGCCCCGACCGGCTGGCGGCGGCGCTGCGGGCCGGCGAGCCTCCGGTGATCGTGCGCGTCGCCGAGGACCGGGTGCTCGTGGACCTGCGCACGGTGGAGCCGGCCGACGAGCCGGCGCTCCTCCTCGCCCTGCGCTCGGCCGCGGAGCGCGTGGCCCGCGGTTGAAGGACCGCCAGGGGGATGGCATCATGCCCTCCCGGATGACGCCCCGCTGGCTGCTGCTCCTCCTCGCCCTTCTCGCCCCACAGGCCGCCTTCCCCGAAGAAGTCGTGAAGCGGGTCGGCCGGGTCACGTTCCGGGTGGACCAGAGCCAGGCCTTTCCCGGCGGGGTGATGGCCGTGCGCCTGCTGGCCCGGGGAGGGCTGGGCGCCGCCTACGCCATCCTCGACGGACGTCGCGTTCCGTTCTACCTCGCCTCGGGGATCCCGCGGGCGCTGGTCCCGATCCCCCTGACCACCGCCCCGGCCCCCGGCACGCTGGGGGTGGAGCTCGTGACCCGCCGGGGGCGCCAGCGCGTTCCTCTCTCGGTGATGATCGCCCCCCGCGCCTACCCGGCACGCACGGTCGTGTTGCCGGAGGAGAAGCGTCCGCTGCTCCGTCAGCCGAGCGCCACCCGGGACGGCCGTCAGCTCCTGGGCCTGCTCCGCGCGGAGAACCCGGTCGAGCCTCGGGGGCTCGCTCCGCCGATCACGATCGTGCCCGGCGTGGGCTTCGGGGGGGAGCAGACCTGGGTGGGCGGCTCGCCGGTGGAGTCGATGACCGACGCGGTCTGGGGCGAGCAGCACCGCGGGGCCGACTTCGAGGTCCCGCCGGGGACGGCGGTGATGGCGCCCGCCGCGGGCACGGTCCTCTTCGCGGGTCCCCTGACCTTGAGCGGCCAGACGCTGGTCATCGACCACGGCCAGGGAGTGGTGAGCGCGCTCTTCCATCTCTCGCGGATCGACCTCCGGACGGGCGACCGCGTGGAGCCCCGCGCCATCGTCGGGCTGTCGGGCGACAGCGGGATCGCTCCCACGCCCCTCCTCCAGTGGCGGACCTACGTACACGGCGTGGCCGTCGATCCGTCCGTTCTGCAGCAGTTGTTGAACTAAAGGCCACGGGCGGCGAGCGGAGCCGAATTCACTTCGGCGGAGCGAGCGGGGGGGTCTGGGGGGGTGCGGCGCAGCACCCCCCAGCTCCAATGTGATACCTTCGGCCCTCCTCCGTATATAACTACAGCATGGCTGGCGTCCGGGGGATCGCGTGGCTCGTCCCGCGGGCCGCGAAGACAGCCGCGCTCGATTGGGAGGCCGTCTACCGCGAGGAGATGCCCCGCATCTACAACTTCTTCCGGTACCGGGTCGGTGACGGACCGGGCGCCGAGGACCTGACGTCGGCCACCTTCGAGAAAGCCTGGCGGGCCCACGATCGCTACCGCCGGGATCGGGCCTCGGTCGCCACCTGGTTGTTCGCCATCGCCCGCAACGTCGCCACGGACCACTTCCGCAAGGACCGTCGCGAGGTCCCCCTCGAGGAAGCCGAGGACCTGGGGCCGACGTCTCCGGAGGCGTCCATCCTGCGGCGAGCCGACTTCCGAAGGCTGTCGGCGTTGCTGGCGGATCTGCCGGAGCGCGACCGCGAGCTGCTCGCCCTGAAGTACGGGGCGGGCGCCACCAATCGCGCCATCGCCAAGCTCACCGGCCTGGGCGAGTCGAACGTCGGGACGATCCTCCACCGGGTGGTGGCGGCGCTCCGGGCCCGCTGGGCGGAAAGTGGAGAAGGACCATGAACGACGATTTCCTTTCCGGCCTTCAGGAGGATCCTCGCCCCGAGTTCACCGACCGGCTGTGGCGTCGTCTCGAGACGCTGGAGGCGGAGGAGCCGGCCCGGCCGCGGCCCCGCCGCCTGCGCCTGCGCCCCTGGCCGCTCCTGGCCGGCGCGACCCTCGTCGGCCTGATCGTCGCGGTCGTGGGCCTCGCTCCGGTCCGCGCGGCCGCCCGCGGCTTTCTCGACTTCTTCCGCATCAAGAAGTTCGCGGCCATCCCGGTGGACCCGGAGCGCCTGAACCGGCTGCGCGAGGGGAAGCTGGACCTCAAGACCCTCGTGGGAGAGCAGGTGGAGGTGCTCCAGCCGCCCGCCGAGCCGGTGGTCGTCGAGAGCACCGAGGCCGCGGCCCGCCTCGCGGGCCTGACCCTGAGGCGCCCCGCCACCCCGCCGCGAGGCGCGACCCTCTCCGAGGTCCGGGTGGGGAGCCCCGGCGCTTTCCGGGTGACCCTGGACACGGGCAAGATCGAGCTGCTCGCCCGGACCCTCGGCGCGAATGGCGTCGAGGTGCCGAACGAGTGGGACGGCGCCACCATCGAGGTCGAGGCGTCGCCCGTGGTGGCGATGGTCTACCGGAGGGGCGGCGACGATTTCGTGTTCCTCCAGGCCCGCAGCCCGGCGGTTCGCATTCCGGAAGGAGTGGACCTCGTTCGCCTGGGAGAGATCGGTCTTCAGATGGCCGGCATGTCGCTCGAGGAAGCGCGGATCTTCGCCCGAACCATCGATTGGCGGAGCACCCTGCTCGTGCCCGTTCCCCTGGAGGGGGGGAGCTTCCGTGAGGTGGAAGTGGGCGGTGCGCGAGGCCTCCTGGTGACCTCCTACAATCGTCCGAAGCCAGGGTCGAGCACCGCCGGTGGCTGGCGCTCGGTGGTCCTCTGGTCCGAGGGCGACCAGGTCTTTGGCATCGAAGGACGGGGCAACGGGGTGGAGATCCTCGCGATGGCCCAGTCGGTCGGCTAGGCCGCCGTCCGTGAGCGAGCCCGCTCTCGAGACCCGCGCGCTGCGGAAGGAATACGGCGCCAAGGCGGCGGTCCGGGACCTCACCCTGAGCGTGCCGCCGGGGACGGTCTTCGGCTTCCTCGGTCCCAACGGCGCCGGGAAGACCACCTCGGTGAAGATGCTGCTGGGACTCGTGCACCCCACCGCGGGGGGCGGACGCGTGCTCGGGCGCCCGCTGGGGGACGGGGCCGCGCGGGCCCGGATCGGCTTCCTGCCCGAGCACTTCTGCTTTCACGAATGGCTGGAAGGGCGCGAGCTGCTCCGGTTCCATGGGCGACTCCTCGGGCTGCCGGATCGGGTCCTGGAGCCGCGGATCACGGACCTGCTCGAGCGAGTGGAGCTGGCCGAGGCCGGCGGCCGTCGTCTGCGCGAGTACAGCAAGGGGATGCGCCAGCGGATCGGGCTGGCCCAGGCCCTGCTCGGCGAGCCCGCGCTGGTGTTCCTGGACGAGCCCACCTCCGGTCTCGACCCGCTGGGGCGCCGCCTCGTGCGCGACCTGATCCACGAGCTGCGGGATCGCGGGACGACCGTGTTCCTGAACTCCCACCTGCTCGGAGAGGTGGAGGTCACCTGCGACCGCGTGGCCTTCGTGAAGGCAGGGCGCGTGGTTCGGGAGATGGCGCTCGGCCCCCTGGACCGCGACCTCGAGGTGCAGCTCCGCCTCGACCGACTGACGCCAGCGCTCCTCGCGGGCCTGGGCCGTTTCGGCCGCGACCTGCGCGACGACGGACGCGTCGTGCGGCTGCGCGTGGAGAGCGAGGAGCGGCTGCCCGAGATGTCGCGTTGGCTGGCCAGCCAGGGGGTCGGCCTCTACCATCTCGCCGTCGAGCGGCGCTCCCTCGAAGCCGTGTTCCTCGAGGTGATCGGAGAGGGCCCCATCGCACCCAAGGGGTCCGGGGGCCCGGCGGATGGATGAGCCCGGCCGGCCTCCTCGAGGCCCCGGGGCGGTGCGCGCGATCCTCACGGTGGCCCATCTGACCTTCCAGGAAGCGCGCCGGCGGCGGGTCCTCGCGGCTTCCCTCGGGCTGGGGGCTGCTTTCGTGGCCATCTTCGCCACCGGCCTCTACTTCATCGTGCAGGACATGCGCCCGCGTACGCCCCCCGTGCAGCAGGGCCTGATGATCAGCTTCGTGGTCACGGCCGCGCTCTACGCGGCAAACTTCCTGATCGTCGTCACGTCGGTGCTCGTGGCCGTCGACACGGTGGCGGGGGAGATCGCCTCCGGCGTGATCGAGACGCTCTGCACCAAGCCGGTGGCCCGCGCGGCCATCATGCTCGGGAAGTGGCTCGGCTGCTGGCTCCTCCTGGTCGCCTACCTGGGGCTGACCGTGGGCGGAGTGCTGGCGGTGGCCCGTGCGCTCGCCGGGTACACGCCGCCCCACGCGGCGCTCGGAGTCTCCCTGATGCTCCTGGAAGGCACGCTGCTGCTGACCCTGGCCGTAGCGGGAGGGACTCGCATGGCCACCCTCGCGAACGGCGTGACCGTGCTGGGACTCTACGGCCTGGCCTTCATCGGCGGCTGGATGGAGCAGCTCGGCACCCTGCTCGGCAACCCGACCGCCCGCTACCTGGGCATCGCGGCGAGCCTCCTCGTCCCCAGCGAGTCGCTGTGGCAGCTCGCCGCTCACCACATGCAGCCGCCCCTGGCGCGCGACCTGAACCTGACGCCTTTCTCGCCCGCCTCCGTCCCCAGCCCGGCCATGGTGGCCTGGGCCCTCGGGTACGTGCTGGTCACCCTGACGGTGGGCCTCCGCCTCTTCCGGACCCGGGATCTCTAGCCGGGTGCGGAGGGCGTAGTGCCGTTGACGTCGCTCGCCCCGCGCTCTAACCTCTCGACCACATGACGCATGTTGGGGAAGAGAGGACCTCATGACACGCCGAGCGTTGCTTTGTCTCCTGACGACGCTTCTGGCCGCGCGTGCGCTCGTGGCCGAGCAAGCGCCGGCCGCTCCCGCCACCGGCGGCCGGGTGTTCGAGCTGCGCACCTACACCGCGTCGCCCGGCAAGCTCGATGCGCTGAACGCGCGCTTCAGGAACCACACGTTGACCCTGTTCAGGAAGCACGGGATGGAAATCGTCGGCTTCTGGATGCCGGTCGACAAGGAAGCGGGCGCCGGCGAAAAGCTCGTCTACATCCTGGCCCACCAGAGCCGCGCGGCGGCCGCGGCCTCGTGGCAGGCCTTCCGCGTCGATCCGGACTGGGTCAAGGTGAAGGCCGACTCGGAAGTCGACGGCGTCCTGACCACCAAGGTCGAGAGCGTCTTTCTCGCGGGGACGGACTACTCGCCGCTCAAGTAGCCGTCGCGGGAGCCCGGGGCCCTACCTCCCGGCGATCGACCGGAGGTCGATCTCGAACCGGATCGTACTGTTGGGAGGTATGGGGCCGTTGCCCGAGGCCCCGTAGGCCAGGCCCGGCGGGATCGTGAGGCGACGCTTGCCCCCCACCTTCATGCCCAGCATGCCCTGATCGAACCCCGAGATCACGGAGCCCGCCCCCACGCGGAACGTCAGCGGCGTTTTGCCGATTGAGGTGTCGAACTGGGTTCCGTCGAGGAGCGTCCCCGTGTAGTTCACGGTCACGACGTCTCCCGTGACCACCGTGGCTCCGCCCTCGTGGCTTGCCCGGTCGCTTGGCGGGAGCGCCCAGCAACTGAACGGGCTCCGCCGGGCGCTCTGCTATCCTAGCCGCAACCTGTGGCCCGCATCCTTCCCCTCACTCCCACGGTGGATCTCACCACGCGCCGCGGGGCGCTCCGGTTCGAGAGCCGGCTGCGCCGCGCCGATCGATATCTCCTCGCCGTCGACCTCTACTCGCACCTCCGCGAGAGCCATCCCGAGACCCACCTCGGATACTGGGTCTTCCCGCTGCCCGAAGGGGCAGCGCGGACCACGGTCGGCCTCGACTTCACGACCATCGGGCCCGCTTCGGTGTGGATCGAGACCGCGGCCGGGCGGCAGGCCGCGATCGACTCCTGGCACAACCCCCGCTACGTCTTCGACCCCGTGGTCGGCATCCAGCTCGTCCTGCGCAACCGCGAGGGGCGGGTGGTGGAGAACCGCTTCGTGGCCGCGAAGGTGATGGATCCCGCGGTCCTGCGCTCCTACTACCACCGAGTGCATGCCGGCCACGGCTACACCCCCGCCGAGCCCTTCCTCTTCGAGCTTCATGCGGCGATGCTGCGCAAGCTGGAGCGGATCTTCCTCGACGGGATCCCCCAGGGCGCGCGCGTCCTGGACGCGGGGTGCGGGCGGAGCCTGTTTACCGAGATCCGGCCTCACTGGCCGTTCATGATCGTGGCCGCGGACGTCGAGCATGCGCTCCTGCGCGAGCGCAAGCGCGAGTTTCCGAGCGTGCACTGGGCGGTGGCGGGAGCGCATCCGCTCCCGTTCCGGGACCAGGCGTTCGACGCCGTGTTCGCGGGCGAGCTCATCGAGCACCTCGCGGATCCCCGTGAGGGGCTGGCCGAGTTCAACCGTGTGCTCCCGGGCGGGGGAAGGCTGATCCTGACCACCCCGAACCGTCTCCGCCTCGCCAACGTCGTCGACCGCTCGGAGCGGCCCTACAGCCCCGACCACCTGAGCGAGGTGAGCTACGACGAGGCCCACGCGCTGCTCGGCGAGGCGGGCTTCGAGGTGGAGCACGCCAGCGGCCTACACCTCGAGCTGATGTTGAACTGGTTCTCGTCGCAACCGAAGCTCGACCGCCTCCAGCGCCGGTGGAACCGCCGGTGGGCAGTGCCCCTCATGCGCGCCCTGCTCGCGGCGGGCGCCCTCGCTCCGCGCTACAGCCTCGACCTGATCTTCGTAGCCCGCAAGAAGGGCCCGTTCCGGCGAGACGGCGTTCGCAGCCCGCATCCTGGCGGCATGCCCTGAGCGGTTGTGACGGCCTCGACCTGGCGGGGGTGGCGGCCGCCGAGGGCGAGGGCGGAGGCGGGAGCCACGCGTCCCCAGTTGTCCTCGGAGAGCGGCTCGCGCAGGAAGACCGTGCGGCGGCCGCGAGGCCGGGGCGGCGATCGGCCAGCCCGCCACGTCCGAGAGGGAGAGCGGCTCGCGGCCTTCCCGGGCCAGGGCGGCGAACGCGCCGAAGCCGCCGATCTCACGCAGCCAACCCGATGCGCCGGAGTAGGTCCGCAAAGCGCGGGTCGGAACGAATGCCCTCCCACGGTGAATTGTTCTTGAGCGATTCCGCCTTCAGCCAAAGCAGGCTCTCATCCCGGTTCCGGACGCACTGTTCCAACACCACGAACGCCTGGTCCTTTTCGCCAACGCGCGCATGAAGCTCGGCCAGGCGGTATGGGGAGACATACCGTGGGGGCGACCGTCTCTTCGCCAGCTCAACGTCCGTCGCGTACTTCCGCTTCGCCAGCTCGAGCTGCTTCTGCCGATAACCCTTCATGCCGGAGAGTGCGTAAGCTCTCTTGAGCACGGCTCTCACTTCGTTGCTGTCCCCACACAGCGTTCTCATCCAGTACCCCTGCAGCATTTCCGTGACGGCTTCATCGTACCTGCGGTCTCGCAGGTACACTTCGCCGCGCAGCTCATGCAGGTACGCCTTCGCGTCGGCGACTTCCGGGTGCATTTCGATGATCTTTTCGACCTGCCGAATGGCTTCGTCGTATCTTCCGAGATTGACCAGGGGCCACACCGCGGTGAACGCGATGATCAACGAGAGCGGATCAAGCTGCCGCGCTCGCTCAAGTGAGACAAGGGCTTCCGCAAAGCGGCCACCCGCGAAGTAGTACATCCCGAGCCACTGATGGGCCGTTGCATAGTTCGAGTTCAGCTCGATGGCTCGCTTGAAATCCCTCTCCGCGCCCGTGCGGTCCCAGTCGTACTGGGCCTTGATGATTCCAAGAGATGCGTGCGCCTCCGCGAGCTGGTCGTCGATCTCCAGGGCGGTCAGGGCGGCGGTCCTGGCCTTGGGTATCGCTTCATCCGGACGCAAGACGAGACTCGAGAGCTGGTAATAGGAATCAGCCAGGCCGGCCCACGCCGGGGAATATTTCGGATCGATGGCGATTGCTTGATTGAAGTATCCGATCGCGGTGTTCCACCCCGCTTCGGTGTACTGGTGCCATGAGTAGCGGCCCTTCAGGTAGAGGTCATACGCCCGGGGGTCGGCCACCCGGGTCAGACGGAAGCGCCTTTGGTCGTCCGGCTCGAGCCGGCCGCGAATTCCCTGGGTGATGGCCCCCGCCACCTCGGCTTGGAGAGCAAACACGTCGCGGAGATCGCGCTCATACGCGTCCGCCCATAGGTGCTTGTCCGTCGCGGCGTCGATGAGCTGGACGGAGATCCGCACTCGGTCGGCCGCCCGCCAGACCGAGCCTTCCACGACGGCATGGACGTTCAGCTCCCGGCCGATCTGGGGCAGCTGCTTTCGCGTTCCCCGGTAAGACATCACAGAGGTGCGTGAGATGACTCTGGAGAGTCCCATTCGAGACAGGCCGGTGATGAGCGCGTCGGTCATCCCGTCGACGAAGTACGCCTGGTCCGGATCGCCGGAGACGTTCGCGAGCGGGAGCACCGCCACCGACCCGATCGCAGGTCGGTCCGAGGTCTCCCCCCCACCGCGCCACGAGAAGACACCCAGTTGCAGCGCGGCGAGCATTCCGGCGGCCAGCGCCAGCACGGCGAGAGCTGTCGTGCGCCTACGGCGGAGCAGCCCAGAGCGGAGGGGTTCCCGGGCGCCCTCGAGCGCGACGCCTACCGCCCTCGCCGGCGTTCCCGGCGCGGCGTTTTGCCGAAACCACTTCAGCTCCGCCGCCAGGTCGCGTGCCGTCTGCCAGCGCTCCTCCGGGTCCTTGGCCAGGCATCGTCGAATGATGTGCTGCAGCCCTTGCGGCACGCTGGGGAGTATGCCGCTCGCGAGTGGCGGCTCGTGCACGAGGATGGCACTGATCAGCCCGGCGTTGCTGTCCGCCACAAAGGCCCTTAGTCCGCTGACCATCTCGTAGAGCATGGAGCCCAGCGCAAAGAGGTCCGTCCGGGCATCCGTGGCCCGGCCCTGAACCTGCTCGGGGGCCATGTACTGCAAGGTGCCCAGGAGCGCGCCTTCCGCCGTCAAATCTCGCGAGTGCGTCGACTGACCGCTGATCGACTCGTCGAGCAGGCCTTTCGGGCGGGGCACCCACTTGGCGAGGCCGAAGTCGAGCAGCTTGGCGCCCGTGCGCGTCAGCATCACGTTCCCCGGCTTCAGGTCCCGGTGCACGACTCCGTGACGGTGCGCCTCGTCGAGGCCTTCGGCGATCTCGACCCCGTAGCGCAGCACGTCCTCGAGCGGTAAGGGTCCGCGGGCAAGCCGAGCCGCGAGCGTTTGCCCTTCCAGGTACTCCATCACGAGGAAATCAACGTTGTCCTCATGCCCGATGTCGTAGAGAGTGCAGATGTGGGGATGGGTGAGGCTCGAGATCGCGCGGGCCTCGCGCTCGAAGCGCTGCCGGTGGTCGGGACTATCCTTCAAGAGCGCGGACAGGACCTTTACCGCGACGGGACGCGTCAAGCGCGTATCGATCGCGCGATACACCTCGCCCATGCCGCCCGTGCCCACGAGCTCGACGATCTCGTAGGGCCCGAGACGTCTACCTGGCGAGAGGGGCACGGTCGGGGTATAGCGCTACGGGCGAGCGCCCAGTCCCTTTCGGACGCCGCCTCCCATGGCCGCCAGTCTGGCATCTAAATCGGGATCTAAACTGGACGGTGACTCCCGCCACGATTAGAGTGCCAGAATCCACGACTTAAGAGCCAGCGTCCTGGTGCCGGCTCGCTGTGCTCGGCTGGCAAACGAGACACCGCGATGGGATGATGGTCGCCGACTCGCGAGGGGCCACTGAGCCATCCCCGCGACCGGCTTGGACACCAACCGTGGGTTCCTCGGTCGACTCCGGCGTGCACGTCGCCAAGAAGGACACGAGCCGCGCGCACGAGGCCAGCGGGATCGGTCTCGCGGCGTTGCTGGTGACGACCCTCGCTTTTCTCACACCACCAACGCTCTTCGAGGGGCTCGACTGGGGTGAGCTGCATCTACCCAATCGCCGGTTCCTGGCGCAGAGCCTCGGCTCCGGTCGGCTGCCTCTCTGGAACCCGTACGTTGCCCTCGGGCGACCCTTTCTGGCGGACGTGGAGACGGCGGTTTTCTACCCCCCGAACCTCATCTACGTGGTCCTCGATCCCTCGGTCGCGCTCGCCCTGCTCACGGCAGCCCACGTCGTGCTCGCCGGGGCCGGCATGCTGCGGCTGGGAAGGCTCCTCGGGGCAGAGCGCTGGGCAAGCGCCATCGCCGCCCTGTCGTTCGTGCTTGGGGCTCCGATCGCCGCCCGCCTGGCTGCGGGTCAGGTGGCCTATGCTCACGCGGCCTGCTACCTGCCCCTCATCTTCGCGCTCGGGGCCGAGATGCAGCACTCGTTCTCGTGGGCACGGCTCGCCCGGCTCGCGGCGGCGCTGGGCCTGCAGCTGCTGTGCGGCCATCCGCAGATCGCGTGGGTGACCTGGCTCGGCCTCGTCGCGTTCCTGGCCGGGCGCGCTGGGAGTCGTCCCATCGCATGGCGCAGTTGGCTCGAGGGTGCCGGGGGCCTCGCGGCCGCCTTCGCTCTCGGGCTCGGCCTCGCTGGGATCATGCTCGGGCCGTTTCTAGAGCTTGTGACGCAGGGGAACCGCGCTCAGCCGACGCTCGCATTCGCGGCCGGGGGCGCCATGGAGTGGTCGCACTGGATCTCGTTGTTCTTGCCCAACGGGAACACGAAGCTGTTCTACTGGGAGTCCAACCAATACATGGGCCTGCTGGCGGCGGCGGTCGGACTCGCGGGGCTCCTCCGCGGGCGCGATGCCAATGCCCGGGGCCTCGCGGCCGTCGCGTCTGTGGGGGCCCTGGTCGCCGCGGGGCCGCGCACTCCGGTGTTCGGCGTGCTCTACTCCGTGCTGCCGGGGATCGCCCTCTTCAGGATTCACGCGCGCGCCGCCATCCTGGTCTCCTTCGCGCTCACGGTAGGCGGAGCGCTCTTCCTGTCGCACCCACCTCAGGGGCCCCGTCGCAAGCAGCTCCTGGCCGTGAGCCTGGCCATTCCCGTTCTGGCGGTGGGGCTAGCTTGGTTCTGGCGCCCGCTTCCGATACCTCGGTCTCTGCTGCTCGGGCGTCTCGCGCTCATCGTGGCCGTGGCCATTCTCGGCTTCCTGGCGGTCTCGGAGGAGCACCCTTTGCGGAGAGCGTCGCTTCTGGGGCTCCCCATGGTCGTGGTCGCGGACCTCCTCACCGCCCAGTTGGCGACGAAAACCGCGTGGCTATGGCCTGTCCCTCCGACCTCCGGGACCGAGAAGCGGCTCGCCTCTCGGTTGGCGGAGGCGGGCCTGCTCCGTCCGGGCCTCGCTCCTCCCCGAATCGCGGTGCCTCGTATCGCGGCCCGGGAGAATGCCGCAATGGCCTACGGCTGGGCCAGCGTCGCGGGCTACAACGCGCTCACCCTCGATCGCGTCTGGCGGTATCTCCACCTCACGCTGGGCGTGGAGCCCTCGGTCGACGAGAACACCTATGTCTCCGCTCGCGTCTACGAGCACGGGCCATTCCCCTATCGCGAGGCCGCGCTCGTCGCGGGCTGGGACCCCAAGACGAGCGCGATTGCCCTCCGCCCGACGAGCGACCCCCGCGCCTACGTGGTCGGGAAGGTCCGGCCGGTGCGTGACTGGCACGAGGCTCTGACCTTCCTGCGTGGCGGCCACGACGTTCACCGCGAGGCTCTCGTGGAGGCGCGAGATCTCGCGGCCACGGGCTCCCTGCGGCCGGAGACGATCGTGCGCGGGCGCGCCACCATTCTGTCCTTCGAGCCAGAGCGGATCGTCATTGGGGCCGAAACGAGCGAGCCCGCGCTCCTGGTCTTGAAGGAGGCCTGGTATCCGGGCTGGCGAGCGTGGGTCGACGGCAGGCCCGCCCCGTGCGTTGCCGCGAACGCCTGGATGCGCGCCGTGCCCCTGCCCGCGGGCACGCACGACGTGAGACTCGAGTACCGCTCCCGCTTCCTGGGGGCGGGCGCCGCAACCTCAGTCGTCTCGGCCGCGCTCCTGCTCCTCGGACCGCGGCTGCTGCGCCCTCGTCCTCTCCTGGGCGACCTACAGTCGGGGACGGGCCAGGGTCGAGACGGGTCCGCCTGAGGCGGCCTGGGCGGGGGACAGCCTAGACTAAAGTTACCGCCTGCGGCGTCGTTATGTGGCTGAGATGTCGCGAGATGGCGTCTGGGGCGCGCGGCGGTCGTGCCTACATGGTGAGGAGCTTCAGAGCGCGGGCTTGAAGGGGCGAGGCTTCGGTGATCTGGGAGAGAGTAGTTTCGCCTTGGTCCGATTTCATGGCGCAGGTGTTGCGGCAGCGCGTGGCCAGATGACGGAGGAGGGTTTGGAAGCTGTGGACGGGGAGCCCGTCGGGAGTCACTCGTAGGGCTTTCTTGCGCCGGACGGAGGCGGATGGTCTTGCCGGGGCCACGGGGTCGCGCTGAAGGCGATTGTCGCGTCTTTCCTCGTCTTCGAAGAGGATGGGCGCCCAGGCCTTCCGCATGTGCCACTCCAGGTAATAGGCGAGCATGCACAGGAAGATGTGGGCCCGGACCCGATCCTCAAGCCTGTGATGGATGGGCCGCACCTTGAGATCGATTCCCTTGAGACAGCGGAAGGCGTGCTCCACCTCGGCCAGTCTCTTGTAATTCCGGACAGCGTCTTGTGCCGAAAGCCGTTCTTGAGACTCGCTGGTGCGAATGACGTAGATTCCGTCGAGAGCCTCCTCCAGACGGATGGATTCCTGCCGGCGAGACCACCGAAACGAGCCATCCTCGATCGACCAGTCGAAGTGCTTTCCCATCTTGAAGTGACCGATCACCCTTCCGACCTTGACCCCTATTTCGCCCTTGCTGAGGGGGGTCTTCGTTCGGCGCAAGACTTCTTTCTGGATGCGCTCGAGCTCGCTCTCGGTGGCGCGAAGGAGTTCTTCGCGCTTGCGGCGGCGCTCCTTGGCCAGGAGGGGATTGAAGCAGGCCACGAGTCGCTCCCCCGGATAGTCCGGTGAGCTGATCTCGGCCAGGTTCTTCTCGTCGAAGAGGGACATCTGTAATGCCCCGCTTTCGACGATCTGGCGAATGGCAGGCCCCCTCAGGGAAGAAATCCATCCAAGACCGGGATGAGTCTTGAGGGCATCGATCTGGGTCTGCGTGAGCATCCCCCGATCCCCCACGAGAATCACCCGGGACAGTCCAAACCGCCCCTGTAGCTTCTCCACCTGGTCCGGCACCGTCGTGGGATCTCCCGTGTTGCCAGCATAGGTGTCCACGGCGACGGGGCACCCCTCCGCATTGGTCAGGAGGCCATAAACGATGAGCGGAAAGCCTCGGCGGCCGTCCCGGTCGAATCCCATCCGTGCGAGGGGACAGGTCCGTCCTGTGTAGTAGCTGCTGCTCACGTCGTAGAGGGCCAAGCCTCCTTCCTTGAGATGACGCTGGGCCAGCTTTGCCTCGATTCGCTCCTTTCTCGACAGCAGCCAATCCAGAGCTTCGTACAGCTCGTCCACCTCAGCCCCTTCGACCGACAGCTCTTCGGCCAGGGTGCTGGTCTCCCACAGCCGAGTGCTCGCAAGCTTGGAGGCGGGATCGAGGATCCTGCCCGCGATCATGGCCAAGACCAGGTCCCGCTCACGGCAGGGTCGTGAGGACAGCAGCGAGTCCAGAGCGAGCTTGCGGGCGGCACGCAGCACCGCCTCGACGTGTCCGTGGGGCTGCGAGCGTGTAATGGAGAAGACGTCTTGGGCCCGAACGAGGGTTTCGCCGCGCAAGAGGCTTCGAAGGGCCTCGATCTTTTCAGCTGGCCAGTGCGAGAGGTTAGCGAGGGTTCTCGTCTTCACGCGCGTGCCCTCGCGGACACTTTCGCGGAGGAGGATGGCTGGGGGCGAGCCTCGGTTGGGGACCGTGGCGATGTACATGCGGTACTAATACACGCTCTCTCCTCGAATGTCAAGCCTTCTCTCAGATATACATGCCTACACACCACAGGCCGTACACCAGCTAAGAGCCAGAACTCTCTCAACTTACATGCCCTTCAGATGCGGGAACTTCCGCCTAGACAAACCGCAAGGCGGGTTGTAGCGCGACGGCGACCTTCGACCGAGCTCTCAGGAAGAGTGAGCTGTTCATGCTCTTGTGATGCTGGTCTCTCCAGAAGGAGCAGGCCTGCTGGTCGGCGCCGTCGAGAGGGGGCGCCCCAGGCGATGAGAGTGAAGACGGGGAAGTTGAGCAGGCAGTTCGCGCCCAGCGCCTTTAGGCCTAGAGCAGCAGCGAGCGGGCGGCCCGCCGGGCCAGCTCCAGCACCGGCCCCGGGTATACGCCCAGGGCCAGGACGACCGCCACCGAGAACGCGAGGGCGAGGGCGGAGGGGGGAGCCACGCGTCCCCAGTTGTCCTCGGAGAGCGGCTCACGCATGTACATGGCCACCACCACGCGAAGGTAGTAGTAGGCCGAGACCGCGCTCATGATCCCGCCCACGACGGCCAAGGCGACCCCCACCGAGCCCGCGCTCACCGCGGCCTTGAAGAGATAGAACTTGCCCACGAAGCCGGCGGAGATGGGGACCCCCGTGAGGGAGATCAGGAAGACCGTGAGGGCGGCCGCGAGGGCGGGGCGGCGGTCGGCCAGCCCGGCCATGTCCGAGAGCGAGAGCGGCTCGTGGCCGTCCCGGGCCAGGGCGGCGAAGGCGCCGAAGCCGCCGAGGTTCACCGCGGCATAGGCCACGAGGTAGAAGAGGACGGCCTCGGTGGCCATTCCGGGCGCGGCCACGAACGCGGTGAGCAGGTAGCCGGCGTGGGCCACCGAGGACCAGGCCAGCATCCGCTTGATGTTGCCCTGGGCGAGGGCCCCGAGGTTGCCCACGATCATGCTGACGATGGCCAGCACGGCCAGCAGGGGCTTCCAATGCGCGGCCAGGGAAGGCAGCCCCTGGCCGAAGACCCGCAGCAGGGCGCCGAAGGCCGCGGCCTTCACCCCCGCCGACATGAGGGCGGTGACGGTGGTGGGCGCGCCCTCGTAGACGTCGGGGGCCCACATGTGGAACGGCACGCTCGCCACCTTGAAGCCGAAGCCCACGACGAGCAGCCCCGTCCCGAGCACGGCCAGGGTGGCGGAGTCGGGGGAGAGCGCCGCCAGCGAGCGGGCGATCCGGCCGAGGGAGGTGCTGCCGGTCACCCCGTAGACCAGCGCCACCCCGTAGAGGAAGAACGCCGAGGAGAAGGCGCCGGTCACGAAGTACTTGAGGGCCGACTCCTGGCTCTCCAGGCGCGCCCGCTGCATCCCCGCCAGGCCATAGAGGGCGATCGACATGATCTCGAGGGCCACGAAGATCGCGACCAGCTCCAGGCAGGAAACGAGGCCCAGCATCCCCACGATCGAGAAGAGAAGAAGCGCGTAGTATTCGCCGCGCTCGAGGCGGTTGGCCTTCAGGTAGGACGGCGAGAGCAGCACCACCACGATCCCGATGCCGAGCAGCAGCAGGTGAAAGAAGATCGCAAAGTCGTCGGCCACCACGCTGTCACCGGTGGTGGCGCCGGGAGCGTCCCGGGCCACGAGCCAGACGGTAAGGAGCGATGCCGCGAGCCCGGCCAGGGAAAGCAGCGCCGAGGGCGCCGACCGGCCCTTGGGGGTGAAGGCCTGGGCGAGGAGCACCACCACCCCGGTGACCGCGAGGATCGCCGCGGGGTAGAGGGGCCGAAGCTCGAGGGCGCCGTTCATGGGCGCGCCGTCCGCTTCTCAGGGTCCATCGCTTCGGCAACCGGGCGAACGGCCGGGGCCGCCGTCACGCGGGCCGGACTCGCCCGCGCCCGCTGCCGCACCTGCAGGATCAGGTTGTTGGCCGCGGGCTCGATGCTGCGGGTGAAGAGGGGGCTCGCCACCCCCATGAACAGGGCGAGGGCCACGAGCGGCACCAGCACCGCGGCCTCGCGCGGGGAGAGATCGGCCAGGCCCGCGTTCTTGGGGTTGGTCACCTCGCCGTAGAGCACCCGTTTCACCATCCACAGAACGTACCCGGCGGCCAGGATCACCCCGAGGGTGGCGATCGAGACCAGCCCCGGGCTGAACCTCCAGGAGCCCATGAGGATCAGGAACTCGCCTACGAAGCCGTTGAAGCCGGGGACGGCGATCGAGGAGAGGCAGACCACCAGGAAGACGGCCGCGTACCAGGGCATCACGGCCTTCAGCCCCCCGAACTCCGCGATCGTCCGGGTGTGGCGCCGGTCGTAGAGCATCCCGACCATGAAGAACAGCGCCCCGGTGGAGATGCCGTGGTTCAGCATCTGGTAGACGGCACCTACCACGGAGGTCGTGCTGAAGGCGGCGATCCCCAGCATCACGAAGCCGAGATGGGAGACCGAGGAGTAGGCCACGAGCTTCTTGAGGTCGGGCTGGACCAGGGAGACGAGAGCCCCGTAGACGATCCCGATCACGGCCAGCACGCCGATCCAGGGGGCGAAGCGGACGGCCGCGTCCGGGAAGAGCGGGATCGCGAGGCGCAGGAAGCCGTAGCCGCCCATCTTCAGCAGGACCCCGGCCAGGATCACCGAGCCCGCGGTGGGCGCCTCCACGTGGGCGTCCGGGAGCCAGGTGTGGAAGGGGAACATCGGGACCTTGATCGCGAAGGCCAGGGCGCAGGCGGCGAAGAGCCACATCTGGAGCGCGGGGTCCACGGGGACGCGGGCCAGGGCCTCGAGGTCGAAGGTCCCGAGGCCGCTGGTCCGGTAGAGGACGAGGAACGCGACCAGCATGAGCACGCTGCCCGCGAAGGTGTACAGGAAGAACTTCACCGCCGCGTAGATGCGCCGCTCGTGCCCCCAGATCCCGATCAGGAAATACATCGGGATCAGCATCGCCTCCCAGAAGATGTAGAAGAGGAACAGGTCCAGGGCCACGAAGACCCCGATCATGCCCGCCTCCAGCAGCAGCATGAGGACGACGAACTCGCGAACCCGGGAGTGGACCTGGGTCCAGGAGCCGAGCAGGCAGAGCGGGGTCAGGAAGGTGGTGAGGATCACGAGCCAGAGGGAGAGGCCGTCGAGGCCGAGATGGTAGGCGATGCCGGCGGCGGGGATCCAGGGCCGCATCTCCTGGAACTGCATCTCCGCCGTGTTGCGGAAGCCGGAAAGGAGGGCGAGCGACACGAGAAAGACCGCGATCGTCGAGACGAGCCCGATGAGCTTTTGCGCTCCTTCCGCCTCCCGCCGGGTCAGGGCCACCCCCACCGCCGCCGCCACGGGCAGGAGGACGAGCGCGCTCAGGACATACGGGCCGAGAGCGGCCAGCACGGACGAGCCGAGCGCGCTCAGGAGCTGCGAGACGGCCTCGATCATGACCACAGCAGATAGCCGAGGACGGCCACCGCACCCCCCAGGATGAGCAGCGCGTAGGCGCGGACGTAGCCGGTCTGGGCGAGGCGAGACCGCCGGGCGAACCCTTCCCAGAACGCGCCCAGCCCGTTCACCGCTCCGTCGATCACTCCCCCGTCGAGGCGCTTCCAGAGGAGCGACTCGCTGCCCTCCACCACCACCTTCCCGGCGAAACCGTTGTACACGTCGTCGAAGTAGTACTTGGCCTCGAAGAGCGACCGGAGGGGAGCCAGGGCGGCGCCGATCCGGGCCGGCAGATCGGTCCGCAGGACGTAGAGGTAGAAAGCCAGGGCGATTCCCAGGAGCGCGGTGGCGGTGGCGAGGACGGGGAGCCATTCGACGTGGTGCGGGTGCCCGGCCTCGAGGCGGAACACCGGCGCCACGACCTGCGGGACCTTGACCCGGCCCGCCACGAAGCAGGCGGCGGCCAGGATGGCCAGGGTCAAGGTCATGCTCAGGGGCGACTCGTGCACGTGGTGCTCGAGGTCGTGGCCGCCGCGGAAGCGGCCGAAGAAGGTCAGGAAGAGCAGGCGCGCCATGTAGAAAGCGGTGAGGAGGGCGGTGAAGAGGCCGACCGAGAGCAGGGCCGGCTTGCCCGCGTTAAGGGCCCCGAGCAGGATCTCGTCCTTGCTGTAGAAGCCCGCGAGGAACGGGATGCCCGCGATGGCCAGGGTCCCGACGAGGAAGGTCCAGAAGGTGACCGGGATCTTCGCGCGCAGCCCGCCCATCTTCCGCATGTCCTGCTCGCCCGACATGGCGTGGATCACCGACCCCGAGCCCAGGAAGAGCAGGGCCTTGAAGAACGCGTGGGTGAACAGGTGGAAGACCGCCACCCCGAACGCCCCCACCCCGCAGGCCAGGAACATGTATCCGAGCTGGCTGACCGTCGAGTAGGCCAGCACCCTCTTGATGTCGGTCTGCACCAGGGCGATGGTCGCCGCCATGAGCGCGGTGGCCGCTCCCACGATCCCGACCACGGCCAGGGCGGTCTCCGAGAGGTGATAGAGCGGGGCCAGGCGCGCCACCAGGTAGACGCCGGCCGTGACCATGGTCGCGGCGTGGATGAGGGCGGAGACCGGCGTCGGGCCCTCCATGGCGTCGGGGAGCCATACCTGGAGGGGGATCTGCGCGCTCTTGCCGCAGGCCCCCAGGAAGAGGAGCAGACAGGCGATGGTCACGGGCCCGAGCACGCCCGCGCCCTCGCGGGTGAGGCCGCCCGCGTTGGTCGCGAGGTCGACGAGATCCAGGGTCCCGAAGGTGTGGAAGATGAAGATCATCCCCAGGATGAGCCCGGCGTCGCCGACCCGGTTCACCACGAACGCCTTCATGCCGGCGGCGGAGGCGGAGTCCTTCTTGTACCAGAACCCGATCAGCAGGTACGAGCAGAGGCCCACCCCCTCCCACCCCACGAACAGCAGGGGCAGGCTGCCGCCCAGCACCAGCAGGAGCATGAAGAAGGTGAAGAGGTTCAGGTACGAGAAGTAGCGGGGGCGATCGTCGTCGTGGGCCATGTAGCCCAGCGAGTAGACGTGGATCAGGGAGCCCACGCCCGTGACCACGAGGATCATCACCGCGGAGAGCGGGTCGAGGAGCAGGCTGAAGGCTATACGGAAACCGCCGACGTCGATCCACTCGCAGCCGAGGTAGGGTTGGGCGAAGCGAAGGCCCGTGGGGCCGCCCGTGAGGCCGTGGAGCCGCAGCGTCACCCAGATCGAGAGGCCGAAGGATCCGAGCACGGTCGCGCAAGCCACGTAGCCGGCGCCCCATTCCTCTTTGTCCCGCTTCATCCAGTCCCCGAGGAGGGCGAGGACGACGAAGCCAAGCAGGGGCAGCAGCAGAACCAGCCAGGGCACGATCTCGTGCGGCCGCTCCGTCAATTCGCGCCCGAGAGTGGCCAAGCCCTGCCGCAAGCCTTCCATGCTCACCACTTCATCAGGCTGAAGGAGTCCACGTCGAGGGTGTCCTTGTGGCGCTGGAGCGCGATCACGATGGCCAGGCCCACCGCGGCCTCCGCCGCCGCCACCACCATCACGAAGAACACGAGGACCTGGCCGTCCAGGTTCCCGTGGGCCCGGCTGAAGGCCACGAAGGCCAGGTTGACCGCGTTGAGCATCAGCTCCACGCACATGAAGATCGTGATCACGTTCCGGCGCAGGAAGACCCCGAGCGCCCCGATCACGAAGAGGAGAAGGCTCAGGAGGAGCGCGTGGGGCAGGAAGCCGGGGACGGGGGCGGCGTTCACGGGAGCTCCTTCTTCGCGAGGACCACTGCCCCTACCATGGCGGCCACGATCAGGACCGAGGTGGCCTCGAACACGTAGAGGAAGTGCGGGGAGAAGAGCTCGAGCGCCATCGACCGCGTGGAGGCGTCGAAGGGCACGGAGGCCGGCCACGCCTTCGCGCCCCGGAGCACCGTGCCCGCCTGGACCACGAGCAGCACGCAGAGGACGAGGGCAGAGGCCTTGAGCCTGGGGCTCGTGACCTGGGACGGCTCCTCCCTCTTCACGTTCAGGAGCATGAGCACGAACAGGAAGAGCACCATGATCGCGCCCGCGTAGACGACGATCTGCAGGGTGGCGATGAAGGGCGACCCCAGCAGGCCGTAGATCCCCGACAGGCTGCAGAGGACCAGGATCAACGAGAAAGCCGAATGGATCGGGTTGCGCTGGCCGACGACCACCAGGGCGCCTCCCAAGGCCAGGCCGGCGAAGACGTAGAAGAGGATGGCGTCCATCAGCGGAAGACCAGCGCCCGGGCCGCGGTGACCAGGATGCTCAGCACGGCGAGGGGGATCAGGACCTTCCAGCCGAAGTGCATGAGCTGGTCGTAGCGGAAGCGGGGGAGGGTCCCTCGCAGCCAGATGAACACGAACAGCACCAGCCCGACCTTGGCGAAGAACCACACGAAGCCGAAGGGCGCCTCCGAAGGGAGGAAGGGCAGGCCCGAGCTCCAGCCGCCCAGGAAGAGGTTGGCCGCCAGCACCGAGACCGTGATCATGTTGATGTACTCGGCGATCTGCATGAGGCCGAAGCTCATCGACGAGTACTCGGTGTGGAAGCCGGCCACCAGCTCGCTCTCCCCCTCCGGCAGGTCGAAGGGAGTGCGCGCCACCTCGGCGCACGCGGCGATGAAGTAGACCACGAAGGCCAGGGGTTGCTGGATGACGTTCCAGTTCCAGAGCCCGCCCGCCTGTCTGGCGATGATGTCGTTGATCCGGAACGAGCCCGCGGTCAGGATCAGCCCCACCCAGGAGAGGCCCAGGGACAGCTCGTAGGAGAACATCTGGGCGGAGGAGCGCAGGCTGCCCAGGAGCCCCCACTTGTTGTTCGCCGACCAGCCCGCCATCACCACCCCGTACACGCCGAGGGAGGTGATCGCGAAGATGTAGAGAATGCCCACCCCCAGGTCGGCGACCTGGAGCTGCCACTCCCGGCCGAAGAGCGTGAAGGGCGGGCCGTAGGGGATGACGGCCAGGGCCATGAAGGCGGCGGTGATGGACACCACGGGAGCCGCCAGGTAGGCCCATTTGCTGGCCGCCGCCGGCATCACCTCCTCCTTGAAGAGGAGCTTGATCGCGTCGGCCCAGGGCTGGAGGATGCCGGCGGGTCCCACCCGGTTCGGGCCCAGCCGGAACTGCATGAAGGCGAGCACTCGGCGCTCCACCCAGGTCATATGGACGAAGGTCAGGAAGTTGGCCCCGAAGACCACCAGGGCGATGGCCGTCTTCCCGGCCAGCTCCTGCCACCACACGAGGGGGGCCGCTTCCGGGAGCACTAGCGCGCCGCGCCCAGGGGAGCCCGGGCTTCCTCGAAGGTCTTCGCCACCCGGGTCCAGCAGCGCTTCTCCCGGACGTGGTACTCGAACTCGTCGCGGAACTTCGCGATGTTCGACTGGGGAGGGGCGATGGCCGCGTCCCCGAAGGGGCAGACCGTCTTGCCCGCGATCGAGTCGACGACCTTGAGGACGGTCTCGATGTCCCGGCTCGTCCCCTCGCCGTCCTCGAGGCGGGTGAGGAGCCGGAGCAGCCAGCCCGTCCCCTCCCGGCAGGGGGTGCACTTGCCGCACGACTCGTGCTTGTAGAAGTAGATCAGGTTCTTGGCCGCCCAGACCATGCAGCGGCGGTCGTCCATGACGATGGTGCCCGCCGAGCCGAGCATGGAGCCCGCCTTGGCGATGCCGTCGAAGTCCATCGGGATGTCGATCTCGTCCGCGCGCAGGATCGGGGTCGAGGAGCCGCCCGGGATCACCGCCTTGAGCTTGCCGCCGCCCTTGATGCCGCCCGCGTAATCGTAGACGAGCTGGCGCAGGGTGATGCGGCCCATGGGCGCCTCGTAGCTCCCCGGGCGCACCACGTCGCCGCTGATCGAGTAGAGCTTGGGCCCGCCGTTCTTCTCGGTCCCGTAGGAGGCGAACCACTCGGGGCCCCGCTCCAGGATGAGGGGGACGTTCACCAGGGTCTCGACGTTGTTCACGATAGTGGGGCATCCGTAGAGGCCGACCACCGCCGGGAAGGGCGGCTTCAGGCGCGGCTGGCCGCGCTTGCCCTCCAGGCTCTCGATGAGGGCGGTCTCTTCCCCGCACTCGTAGGAGCCGGCCCCGCGGTGGACCACGATGTCCACGTCCACCCCGGTGCCGAGGATGTTCCTTCCCACGTAGCCCGCCCGGTAGGCGTCGCGCACGGCCTTGTCGAGGGCCCGGTAGCCCTCGTGGAACTCGCCCCGGATGTAGACGTAGGCCTGCTTCGACCGGATCGCGTGGCAGGAGACGACCGTCGCCTCGAGGAGCTGGTGGGGATCGTTCTCCAGGATCACCCGGTCCTTGTAGGTCCCGGGCTCGCTCTCGTCGGCGTTCACGCAGAGGTAGCGGGGCTTCGGGTTGTCCTTGGGCAGGAAGGTCCACTTGAGCCCGGTCGGGAAGCCGGCTCCCCCGCGCCCCCGCAGGCCCGACTTCTTGACTTGGTCTGTGATCTCATCCGGGGTCATCGAGAGGTACTTCTCGAGGTTGGCGTAGCCCCCGCCCGCCTTGTAGGTCTCGATCGAGGCCGAGTCCTTCTTCCAGGCGTTCCGGAAGAGGATCGCCTCGCCGGGGCTCTTCGGCCAATCGAACTTCCGGTAGAGCTTCTGGCCGGCCAGGACCTTGTCGAGGTCACCCTCGGTGGCGTGCTCGAGCCACTCGCCGTTCACCTGCACCGCCGGCGCGCCGCCGCAGGCGGCCAGGCACTCCACCGGCTTCACGGTGAACGTGCCGTCGGCGGTGGTGCCGCCGGGCCTGATCCCGAGCTTGGAGCAGGTCCGGTGCATCAGCTCCTCGGCCCCGCCCAGCGCACAGGAGAGGGTGACGCAGAACTCGACCAGGGTCTTCCCCTCCGGCTTGAACCGGAACATCGTGTAGAAGCTGGCGGTGTCGTGGACCTGGGCCACCGAGAGCTCCAGGAGCGAGGCCAGATACTCGAGGGCCTCCCGGCTCAGATGGCCTTCCTGCTCCTGGGCCAGGTGGAGGGCGGGAATGAGGGCCGAGCGCTTCACCGGGTAGCGCGTCAGCAGCTCGTCGAACTTCTTCTTGTTCTCGGCCGTGAATTGCATGGATCCCGCCCTACCAGTCGAGGGCCCCCACCTTCCAGACGTAGACGAAGCCGCCCCCCAGGAGGGCGATGAACACCCCCATCTCGGCGAGCACGTAGACACCGGCGCCCTTGGCCACGAACTCCTGGAACATGAGCGCCCACGGATAGAGGAAGGCGGCGTCCACGTCGAAGAGGATGAAAAGCATGCAGACGAGGTAGAACTTGATCGGGAAGCGCTCCCGGGCGCTGCCGATCGTGGGCACGCCGCACTCGTAGGTCGCGTCCTTCGCGGGGTTGTGGCGCGGCTTGCCGAGGAGCCGCGACAGGATCGGCGTGGAGACGGCGAACCCCAGCACGATCGCGGCGAGCACGAGGAGGGGGATGTAGTTGGGCATGATCAGGCCGTGTGTCAACTTGGTAGAGAAGAACCTGAGCCTGGCGACGGATCGTCCGGTTAGAGCGGCTGAACTATAGCTTTGCGGGCAACGGAGTGTCAACGCTTCCAGAGATCGATGGGCTTCTTGACCCCCGGCGGTGGCATGTAGGGGAACGCGATCTTCCGCCCCTCGCCCGCGGAGTGGTAGGCGGCGTAGAGGATCTCGAGCACGGCGCGCCCGTCCTCCCCGGTCTCCACCGGCTTCTCCTTCCCCATCGCGCAGCGGGCGAAGTGCCGCAGCTCCTGGGGGAAGCCGTAGTTCCAGACCTCTTCGTACATGGTGAACGTGTAGCCCTGGGTCGTCCCCGCCTTCTCCACCGCGTAGCCGTAGCCCTTCTGGCTGTACGTGAGGAGGGCCGAGCCCCGGAGCAGGTCGGCCCGGGTGAAGCCCTCGCTCCCGTAGATCTCGCAGCGATCGTCCACTCCGCCCCGCTTGGCCCACGAGTTCTCCGCCAGCACCACCCCCCCGCCCTCCAACTCCACGATGCAGATCGTGTGGTCCTCGCCCCTGGTCCTGGCCTGGTGAACGTAGGTGCCCATCTGGGCATACACGCTCTTCACCTTCGGCTTGCCGAGCACCCAGCGCCCGAACTCGATCGAGTGGCACCCCATGTCGAGGAGCACCCCGCCTCCCGACCGCTCCACGTCCCAGAACCAGGGCATGTGGGGCCCGTCGTGCTCCTCGCTCTGCCGGACGAGGAAGGGCTTCCCCACCGCCCCCTCGTCCACGAGGGTCTTGGCCCGGACGTACTTGGGGGCGAACAGCAGCTCCTCGGCATAGAGAAGGAGCACGCCCGCGTCGCGGCAGGCCGCGATCATCCGATCGGCCTCCTCGAGGGTCCGGCAGAGCGGCTTCTCGCAGATCACGTGCTTCTTCGCCTTGGCGGCGGCGATGGCCGCCTCCGCGTGACGGTCGTTGGGGAGGGCGAGGGTGACCATCTGGACGTCCGGCCGCGCGATCAGCTCGCGGTAGTCCTCGTAGGCGTGGGGGATCCCCCGCTTGGCCGCGAACGCCTTCGCCTTGCCGGGGGTGGGCGAGGCCACCGCGACGAGGTCGATCTCGGGGACGTGCTGGATCGCGTGTGCGTGAATCTCGGCCACGAACCCGCTGCCGATGATGCCGACACCGACCGTGTCCATGATCCCTCCTCCGCCTTCAGCGGACCCGGCCGCGGGCGGCCACGCGCCACGTGCCCTCGACTCGGCCCCGGCGCCCGTAGGCGATCTCGTCGTGCATGTTGACGGTCGCGCACACGTGGCTGGGGATCACCCAGACCTTCTCCCCGATCCGGGCCGGGCCGCCGATCTTCACGTACCCATGCTCCTCGTTCATCTTGTGCATCCGCCACTCCGGCCGCTCGGGGAAGAGGCCGAAGCTGCCCACGTTCACGGTGGCGTCGCTGGAGAAGGTCTTGCTGCCGCCGTCGATCAGGCACTGGCCGGGCACCGCCGTGCTCACCACCGTGACCAGGACGCGCAGCGCGCACTCCTCGAGGGTGGCGAGCCGGTTGGCGACGCAACTGGCGTCGTTGAACACGTAGGTGCCGGGGCGGATCTCCGTGGTGGCGGGGATGAGCGGCGTCTTGGCGGCCCCCGGCGTGGATCCCCCCGATACCGTGGGCACCGCGAAGCCGGCCGCCTTCAGCGCGGCGATGTGCTCGTCGACGCGGGCGCGCGCCTTTCTGAAGCTCTCCTCGTCGAGCCACGACGGCCAATAAAAGAGGCCGCGAAAGTCGCTGCACGCGCGCGCGACCGCCACCACCTGCCCCGAGGTGGCGACCCCGCAGCGCCCGACCCCGATGTCCACCTCGACCAGCGCTCCCACCCCCGGCAGCCCGCGCGCGGCCTCGACCGAGTCGAGGACGACGGTCACCCGGCGGTCCCTGGCCAGGGCCCGGAGGCGCGGCAGCTTGTCCGCCATGATGGGATAGGCCACCAGCACGTCGTCGCCCGGGAGCACCTCGGCCTCGCCGATCTTCGCCACCGTGATGCCGATGGCGCCCGCCGCGAGCTGCATGCGGGCGATCTCCGGGATCTTGTGCGTCTTGGTGTGTGGCCGCAGCCCGACCCCCCAGCTCCGGCAGTGCTGCTGCATCTCATTAATGTTGTGCTCGAGCGCGTCCAGGTCGACGTAGACGGCGGGGGTGTCGAGATCCAGGGCATCCATTCGTGGGCCATTCTATCCCGCCGCGGACCTGTCCTGACCGCGACAGGGGCCACAATCCGCTGGTCGAAGCTGGAGGGTCGATGGCAGGGGCTTCAACTCCTGAGCGAGTCGATGAGAGCATTGTCCAGGTCCGCGGGCAGCGGATCATCCTGGACGCGGACCTCGCCCGCGTTTACGGCGTCCCTACCAAGGCGCTCAAACCAGGCGGTGAAGCGCAACCGAGGTCGTTTCCCGCTCGACTTCTGTTTCCGGCTGACGCCCGCAGAGTCTGCAAACTTGAGGTCACAGTTTGTGACCTCAAGAGCCCACTGGGGAGGACGACGGACTCACCCGCTCGCTTTCACCGAGCACGGCGCGGTCATGGTTGCGAGCGTCCTCAATAGCGCGCGCGCCGTCCAGATGAGCGTCTTCGTCGTGCGGGCCTTCCTCCGGCTCCGTGGGCTGGTTCTAGGCCAGGCCGCGCTGGCTTCCAAGCTGAACGAGCTGGAGCGCTGCGTAGCCGGCCACAATCACGACCTGAAGGCGGTCATCGAGTCCATCCGGCAGTTCGTGCATCCACCGGAAAGGCCCAAGCGACGGATCGGATTCGGGGGCGGGGCCGCATGAAATGACGGCACATCACTGAACCATCCCGAACCGCTTGTTCTGGGCGGTCATCTTGAGGAAGTATCGGAGGCGCTGCTCGAAGACCTCCTGCCGATGCCGGGCGGCCACGATCCAGCCGATGCGGATGCGCTTGTAGGACTCCGGAAAGCGCCGGAAGTTCTTCCAGACGGCCGGGTCCTGCTGGAGACGCTTCAGGATGTCCGCGGGGGTCTCCCATTTCAGCTTCTGCGTGTCCCGCCGGTGGTCGAACACGTGCTTGATCCGCTCCAGGCCGGCAGAGGTCATGCGGCCGGCGGCGATCAACCTACGGACCCGCTCGCGGTTCATCTCGGAAAGGCGGCTCGTCGGCCGGCGAGGCGAGAATCGCTGCGCATAGCGGCGGGCGTCGATCGGCTTGAGGATGCTGTCGATCCAGCCGTAGCAGAGCGCCTCTTCCACCGCGTCGTTGTACGGGATGCGGGGCCGACCGCTGTCCTTCTTGTAGTAGATCAGCCAGATCTCCGGCGCGGTGCGGTGGTGTTTCGCGAGCCAGGCCCGCCACTCCCGCCGGTTCTTCGCGTAGAAGGTCTTGCCGAGCTTCATCGCGAGGGAAGGCTCATCTGCCGTAGACATTCTTCATGCAGTCGGGGCAGATGCCGTGGGTGAACTCGGCCTCCGAGCGGTCGCGCACGTAGACCTCGACCTGGCTCCAGTAGCCCTTGTCGTCGCGGATCTTCTTGCAGGAGGCGCAGATCGGGATCAGGCTGCGCAGGGTCTTGACGTTCGCGAGGGCTTCTTTCAGCTCATTGATCATACGATCGCGCTCCTCCGCGGCGCGGCGGCGCTCCGTCACGTCCGTCAGGACGGCAAGAAGGGCGTTCCATTCCCCGAAGGCAATGTCGTGGGCGATGACCTCGACGTCGATGAGGGTGCCGTCCTTCTTCCGGTGCCGGGTCGTGAGGGGAGCGTCCTGCTCGGAAGCGTCCCTCGCGAGATCGGCGAGAAGCCCCGGCACGGCTTCGGGCGGGTGGACGTCCCGGAGCGTCATCTCGGGGAATTCGGCCCGCGAGTAGCCGTAGTCTCGGACGGCCGCATCGTTGACGGCCAGGAACTGGAGGGTCTCCCGGTCGACGACCCACATCGGGAGCGGGCTCTTCTCGAAGAGGAGCCGGTGCGTTTCCTCGGGCTCC
>WNFV01000760.1_pt1 | contig 58342 bp, 46 predicted proteins | sample 5400101 | NCBI WGS metagenome assembly WNFV01 (sample SAMN13153361, study PRJNA577476) | soil metagenome | isolation source: 115 cm soil or saprolite under grassland replicate 1 | place: USA:California | collected 2016-06-15
CGGGCGAGCTCACCGCGCGCTTCGCCCACGCCCTGCTGGTCCGCGACTGACGGCCAGGGCGGCTGGAACCGTTCGCCCGCCGGGCTCCCACTACCGCGGCCGTTGACCGCCACCTGAGGGCTCTTTAGCCTGCCGAGGAGATGACCATCGACCCCGAGCTCGTCCGCGCCGGCCGGCGACTGCGAGACCGCCTGGCCGAGCTCGGTGCCGAGGCCGAGCGGGTCCAGGCCGACCTGCGCAGGCAGGTCGGCCTGATGCGGGCCGCCGGCGGCTCGCCCGCCGAGATCGCGGCCGCCGTCGGGCTCGGCGAGGACCAGGTCCGTGAGCTGCTCCGGGCGGCGGACGGCGCGGCCGTGGTGGGCGATGCGGTGGCGGCCCGTCTGGAGGAGCTGGACGAGGCCGAGGACGTCGACCTCGGCGGGCCGTCACGGGAGGCCGCGACCGGCTGGGTGACGCTGTCGTGCGCCTTCTGCGGCGCCTCGCAGGAGAACGTCGGCAAGCTGATCGCCGGCCCCGGGGTGGCGATCTGCGACGGGTGCGCGCGGCTCGCCCTCGACCTGCTGGTCGCGGGCGAGAGCGACGGCGGCTCCCTGCGGCTGGTCGGCGGCGACCCGCGGGACCGGTTCCGTTGCAGCTTCTGCGGCAAGCGCTCCCGGCGGGTCGGCCACCTGGTGACCGGGAGCGGCGGCGTCAACATCTGCGGCGAGTGCCTCGACCTCTGCAACGAGATCCTCAGGGAGGAGCTCGGCCGCTGATCCCCGCCGTCGCCCCAGCAGCGACGGGAACCGTGGCTGTGGGGGACGATCTACGTCGTTCGTAGGTCGACAGCAGACTGCCCCCTCTCGGATTGTCTACCTATCACAGCCGGATCTGACGTAGTGAGCAGATCGGGCGAGGAGGTAGGCATGCGAGGGCATCGAGGCGGGTTGGCAGCGGCGAGCATGACCCGCGCGGTCGGCGTGGTTCTCGTCCTCGTGGTCCTCGCCACCGGCCTGCTGGCCGCGCCGGATGCCGACGCCCTGCCGCTGCGGCGGCGCGAGGTCGGCGCCACCGGCGCCTGGTCCTGGTTCGGCGACCCGCGCACCGTGTACTACCAGGGCGCCCACCGCCGCACCTACGTCGGCTGGATCAACCGCGCCGGCAGCATCCAGGTGTCGAGCTACGACCACGACACCGGGGTCCGGGTCACCGCCACCCTCAAGGCGAACTTCCAGATCGACGACCACAACAACCCGTCGCTGCTGCTGCGCCCCGACGGGCACCTGATGGCGTTCTGGTCGGCCCACATCGGCGGGCGGATGTACTACCGGCGCACCGTCAACCCCGAGGACGTCACGGCCTGGGGGCCCGAGCAGTTCGTGCCCACCAACACCGAGGGTCCCTGGGGCTACACCTACCCCAACCCGGTGCAGCTCTCGGCCGAGAACAACCGCACCTGGCTGTTCTGGCGCGGTGGCAACTTCAACCCGACGTTCTCCACCTCGGGCGACGAGGCCAGCTGGACGCCCGCCAGGACGCTGATCAGCGTGCCGGGGCAGCGGCCCTACGTGAAGTACCACAGCAACGGCGTCGACACCATCCACGCCGCCTTCACCCAGGCGCACCCGCGCAACCTCGCCACCGACATCTATTACGTCCGCTACAGGGCCGGCAACCTGGAGCGGGCCAACGGCTCTGTGATCGAGCCGCTCAGCCAGGCCCCGATCGTCCCGTCCCAGACGGACCGGATCTACACCGCCGCCATCCACCACGGCCAGCGAGCGTGGGTCCACGACGTCGCCGCGGACGCGGCCGGGCGACCGGTGGTCACCTACGCCAGCTTCGTGTCCACCAGCGACCACCGCTACCACTACTCCCGCTGGACCGGCACGCGCTGGGAGGACCACGAGATCGCCAGGGCGGGCGGGTCGATGAGCGTCGACCCGGCCGAGCCGCACTACTCCGGCGGCATCACCCTCGACCACGAGGACCCGTCGATCGTCTACCTCTCCCGCCAGGTGGGCGGCAAGTTCGAGGTCTCCCTGTGGCGCACCAGCGACGGCGGCCACAGCTGGACCACCCGGTCGATCACCGGCGGCTCGGTGCGCGGCAACTACCGGCCGGTCTCCCCGCGCGGCAACGGCGGCCCGGACCTGAACGTGATCTGGATGCGCGGCGGCTACCCGAGCTTCACCACCTACCAGACGGCGGTCGACGCCGAGGCGCTCAGCCACGACGTCTACAACCCCGCCAGCGTCTCGTGGGGGCCCGGCCGGCTGGACACGGTCGCCTCCGACGGCGGCGGCGGGCTGATCCACAAGTTCTTCTCCACTGGCTGGTCGGGCTGGTCGAGCCTGCCGCGCGGTCCCGCCGGCCACGCGCTGAGCTCGCCGGCGCTGGCCTCGCAGGGGCCCGGGCGGCTCGACGCCTTCGCCACCGACGTGGTCACCGGCCACCTGCTCCACGCCAACTACGACGCCGGGGTGTGGAGCGGCTGGACCGACCGCGGCGCGGGGCCTGGCGGCCACCGGGTCGGCTCGCCCGCCGCGGACTCCGCCGGGCCCGGGCTGCTCGACGTGATCGCGCGCGACGCCGTCAACGGTCAGGTGGTGCACTGGAAGCTGGACGGGACCTGGCGGGGGCCCTCGCCGGTGGCGCCGAGCCCGGGTGGGGCCTGGGTGCCGAGCGTCGCCTCCTGGGCGCCGGGACGGCTCGACGTCTTCACCGTCGACGGCAACGGGGTGCTCGCGCACCTGTACCACTCCAGCCGCTGGAGTCGCTGGGAGCGCCAGGGCCTCGGCCCGGGCGGCGTCCGTTACGTCAACCCGGTCGCGGTGACCGCATGGGGACCACGCCGCCTGGACGTGTTCGCCACCACCACCGGCCGCCGGGTGCTGGCGCACCGCTGGTTCGACGGCGCAGGGTCGGCCGGCTGGAAAGGACCGGAGTCCCTCGGGACCGGCGCCGACCGCTGGGCGGTGGCCGGCATGGCGGTGACCTCCTGGGCCCCGCGCCGCCTCGACGTCTTCACCTCGGAGTTCTACGCGCACGGCCTGCTGCACTCCTGGTTCAACGAGCGCTGGAACGGCCCGGAGTCGCTGCACTTCGCCGGCCAGCAGATCGCCGTCCTGGCGGACGCCAACCCGCGCGCCTTCCCGATCCCGCTCAGCCCCCGCGCCCGCCAGCTGGCCGAGGATTAGGGTCTGGCTGCAAGCACATCACGGCGAACCTGCCCCTTGGCACCGAAGATCCCGCCGCAGCTACCCGGGGCCCAACAGGGATCCCGGCAAAGGACCCGATGGGGGGTTCGGGGGGGAGCTGTCTCGGGCTCCCCCCGATTCAATCTAGGCCCACGTGACGAGGCCCAGCTCGGAGGCCTCGGCGATGCCGTGGTGGCGGGGGACGACCCGCACGGTGTAGCCGAACGCGCCCGACGTGGCCAGCGGCACCTCGCCCTCGAAGAGCCAGCCCTCGCCCTCGCGCCTGCCGTTCTGCTTCAGCGGGGCGAGCTCGGCGTCGGCCAGCTCGTCCTGGTCGTTGACGCGGCCGTAGGCGACCTGGACGTCGACCTCGTCGGGTGAGAGCGCGCCGAGGTCGACCACCACCCGCACCGGCAGGCGGCCGCCGAGCGCGCGGCTGGCCTCGTCGGCCTCCACCTGGCGCACGGCCATGCCCGGCCACGCCTCGCCGACGCGGCGCTTCCACGCGCCCAGCTCGCGCGCGGCGGCGAAGCCCTCGGAGCGCAGCAGCCGCGAGCTGGCCGCCGCCGGCAGGTAGAGGCGCTCGGAGTAGTCGCGGACCATGCGCGAGGCGAGCACCGCCGGTCCCAGCGAGACGAAGTTGTGCTTGATCATGCCGATCCAGCGGTGCGGCAGCCCGTCGCCGGGCCGGTCGTGGAACAGCGGCAGGATCTCGTGCTCGAGCAGGTCGTAGATGGAGGCCGCCTCCAGCTCGTCGCGCCGCTCGTCCGCGATCGACGGCTCGTCGGCGGACGGGATCGCCCAGCCGTTGGCGCCGTCGTACAGCTCGTCCCACCAGCCGTCGCGGATGGACAGGTTGAGGCAGCCGTTGAGCGCCGCCTTCATGCCGCTGGTGCCGCACGCCTCGTAGGGGCGCAGCGGGTTGTTGAGCCAGACGTCGGCGCCGGCGACCAGGAGCCGAGCCATGCCCATGTCGTAGTCGGGCAGGAAGGCGATGCGGTGCCGCACGGCGGCGTCGCCGGCGAAGCGGGCGAAGTCCGCGATCAGCGCCTTGCCGCCCTCGTCGGCCGGGTGGGCCTTGCCGGCGATCAGGAGCTGGATGGGCCGCTCGGGGTCGAGCAGCAGCCGGGTCAGCCGATCCGGGTCGCGCAGCAGCAGGGTGAGCCGCTTGTAGGACGGCACCCGCCGGGCGAAGCCGACGGTCAGCACCTCGGGGTCGAAGGCCCGGTCGATCCAGGAGAGCTGCCCGTCGACCACCCCCCTGCCGCGCCAGGCGGTCGCCAGGCGGCGGCGCACGTCGGCGACCAGGCGCTCGCGGGCGAGGCAGCGGATGCGCCAGATCTCCTCGTCGGGCGCCTGCTCCAGGGCGTCCCAGTGGTGGCCGCCGTCGGCGAAGCCGGCGCCGAGGTGGCGGCCGAACAGCTCGGTCCACTCGCTGCTCACCCAGGTGCCCGCGTGGACACCGTTGGTGACGTGGCCGATCGGCACCTCGGCCGCCTCGAACCCGGGCCACAGGCCCCGGAACATCCTGCGCGACACCTCGCCGTGCAGCCGGCTCACGCCGTTGGCCCGCTGGGCCAGGCGCAGGCCCATCACGGCCATGTTGAACATGGAGGGGTCGCCGTCGGGCTCCCCGCCAAGGTCCATGATCTGCTCGACCCCGAGGCCGGTGCCGACCCCGCCAGGGCCGAAGTAGCGCTCGATGAACGAGCGCGGGAAGCGGTCGATGCCGGCCGAGACGGGCGTGTGGGTGGTGAAGATGGTGCCGGCCCTGACCGCCTCGATGGCGGTGGGGGCGTCGAGGCCCTCCTCGGCGATCAGCCGGCGGATGCGCTCGAAGCCGAGGAAGCCGGCGTGGCCCTCGTTGGTGTGGAACACCTCGGCCCCGATCCCGAGCAGGTCGAGGGCGCGCACCCCGCCGATGCCGAGCAGGATCTCCTGGCGCAGCCGGTGCTCGCCGCCGCCGCCGTAGAGCCGGTCGGTCACGGCGCGCTCGGCCGGGGCGTTCTCGTCGACGTCGGAGTCGAGCAGCAGCAGCGGCACGCGACCGACCTCGGCGCGCCACACCTGGGCGTGCAGGGTCGCGTCAGGCAGGCCGACGCTGACCAGCAGGTGCTTGCCCTCGGCGTCGGTGACCAGCTCGAGCGGCAGCTCGTGCGGGTTGAAGGCCGGGTAGGACTCCTGCTGGCGGCCGTCGGCGGTGAGGACCTGCCTGAAGTAGCCGGAGCGGTAGAACAGGCCGACGCCGACCAGCGGCACGCCGAGGTCGCTCGCCGCCTTGAGGTGGTCGCCGGCGAGCACGCCGAGGCCGCCGGAGTACTGCGGCATGACCTCGCTGATGCCGAACTCCGGCGAGAAGTAGGCGATCGTCGCCGGCGCGCCGGACAGGGTCTGGTACCAGCGCGGCTCGGTCAGGTAGCGGTCGAGGTCCTGGAGGGCCACGCCGAGCCGGGCGAGCAGCCCGGGGTCGGCGGCGGCGCGCTCCAGGCGCGCCGGGTCGGCCTCGTTGAGCATGCGCAGTGGGTTGTGGCCGGAGGCCTCCCAGCCCTCGGGGTCCATGGCCGCGAACAGCTCCTGCGTCGGCGGGTGCCAGCTCCAGCGCAGGTTGCGGGCCAGGACGCGCAGCGGCTCCAGGGCCGCGGGCACGGTCGGCAGCACCGTAAGGCGTCGTAGCGGTCTCATAACGCCCGACTATACAAGCGCGCTGACGCGCGAGGTCCGCGCCTCAGCGGCCGGCCGGGCCGCATCCGCAACAATGCGGTCAACCCCCTGGGCACGACAGGCTACGCAGCGGGGCTCGACCGAACTGGCACCATGGCCAGGTTTACCGGAGGTCGCACGCTGGCGAAACTGAAAGGGTCGAGGGGACTAGTTCTATCGGCGGGGGGTCACACAGCCGATGGTAGGTTGCTGCCTATGATTGGACGCATCGTGATCGAGGACCTGCGGCCGCTGGTGGACTGCGGCCGCTGGCCGGCGAAGGCGGTCGCCGGGGAGACCATCCCGGTCGAGGCGACCGTCTTCCGCGACGGCCACGGCATCATCGCCGCCGCCGTGCGCCTGGTCGGCCCGGACGACCGGCGCGGCCGGCTCGTGCCCATGAGCGAGGTGGGCCAGGGGATGGACCGATGGCGGGCCGAGGTCACCCTGCCGCGCACCGGCGCCTGGTCCATCACGGTGGAGGCGTGGGCCGACGAGATCGCCACCTGGCGCCGCGACACCCGGAAGAAGCTGGACGCCGGGCGCGACGTCGACCTGGAGCTGGAGGAGGGGGCGCTGCTGTTCGAGCGCGCGGCCAAGGGCGTGCCCGCCCAGCAGCGCCCGCTGCTCACCGAGGTGGCCGCCGGCCTGCGGCGCGGCGACCGCGACCCCGCCGAGCGCCTGGCGGCGGCCTCCGACGGCACCGTCACCGAACTGCTCGAGCGCCACCCGCTGCGCGACGTGACCCCCTCGCAGCGCCTGGCCGTCTGGGTCGACCGGCCGCGCGCCCTGTACGGCTCGTGGTACGAGCTCTTCCCCCGCTCCGAGGGGGCCACCAAGACCACCAGCGGCACCCTCAAGCAGGCCGCCGAGCGCCTCCCGGCGATCGCCGCGATGGGCTTCGACGTCGTCTACCTGCCGCCCATCCACCCGATCGGCCACACCCACCGCAAGGGCGCCAACAACACCGTCGAGGCCGGGCCCCACGACCCGGGCAGCCCCTGGGCGATCGGCAGCGAGGCCGGCGGCCACGACGCCGTCCACCCCGACCTCGGCACCATCGAGGACTTCGACGACTTCGTCGCCCGCGCGGGCGAGCTGGGCCTCGAGGTGGCGCTCGACTACGCGCTGAACTGCTCCCCCGACCACCCCTGGGTCAAGGAGCACCCGGAGTGGTTCCACATCCGGCCGGACGGCTCGATCGCCTACGCCGAGAACCCGCCAAAGGTCTACCAGGACATCTACCCGCTGAACTTCGACAACCCCGACGCGGAGGGCCTGTACGCGGCCTGCAAGGGCATCGTCGACCACTGGACCGGCCACGGCGTGCGCATCTACCGGGTCGACAACCCGCACACCAAGCCGGTGCGCTTCTGGGAGCGGCTGGTCGCCGACGTCAAGGCCGAGCACCCCGACGTGCTGTTCCTCTCCGAGGCGTTCACCCGGCCGCCGATGATGCGCGCCCTGGCCAAGGTGGGCTTCACCCAGTCGTACACCTACTTCACCTGGCGCAACGCCAAGGCCGAGCTGGAGGAGTACCTGACCGAGCTGAGCACCAGCCCGGTGGCCGAGTACATGCGGCCCAACTTCTTCGTCAACACGCCCGACATCCTCCACGCCTACCTGCAGCACGGCGGCCCGGCGGCGTTCAAGGTGCGGGCCGTGCTCGCCGCCACGCTGTCGCCCTCCTGGGGCGTGTACTCCGGCTACGAGCTGCTGGAGAGCCAGGCGCTGCGGCCCGGCTCGGAGGAGTACCTCAACTCCGAAAAGTACCAGTACCGGCCGCGCGACTGGAATCGGGTGCCGCTGGGCCCCTACCTGGCCCGGCTGAACGAGATCCGGCGCGCCCACCCGGCCCTGCACTGGCTGCGCAACCTCCGCTTCCACCTGGTCGACTCGCCCGACGTGATCGCCTACTCCAAGCGCCACGGCGACGACGTGGTCCTGGTGCTGTGCAACCTCGACCCCCGCAACACCCATGAGACCTTCGTGCACCTGTGGATGCCGGCGCTCGGCCTGGACTGGGACGCGCCCGTCTACGACGTCCGCGACGAGCTGACCGGCACGGACTGGACCTGGCACGGAACCTCCAACTGGGTGCGCCTCGACCCAGCCGACGAACCCGCCCACGTCCTGCACGTGCGTCCCAGGCATTAGGCCCGATGAGCCTCCCCAAGTTCGGTTTGCCCGGCCGCCGCCTCAGGGGTCCCAGCGTCGTCGCCGCCAGGAGAACACGGCGCCCGGCGTCGGCCGGGCAAACCTCGTCGGGGTCGGCACATGACTGAGCTGGAAGCCGCCCTGGTCGAGTTCCTGCCTCGGCAGCGCTGGTTCGCGGGCAAGGGCCGCGCCCTGGTCGAGGCGCGGGTGGAGGCGTCGGTGCAGCTGCGCACGCCGCTGCCGAGCCTGCAGCTGACGGTGGTGGAGGTGGCCTACGCCGACGGCGGGCAGGAACGCTACGCCCTGCCGGTCGGCTACGACCGCGGCCCCGAGGCACGCCAGCTCGCCTCGAGCCATCCCGAGGCGGTCATCCTCGAGACCGAGCCGCCACGCGCCGGGGTGTACTACGACATCGTCGCCGACGGGCGCCTCGGATCGGTCTTCCTCGACCTGATCGCCAAGGCGGCCACCGTGGAGGAGCTGCGCTTTCACAAGCAGCCGGAGTGGAGCGACTCGCTGCGCGGCCCGGGGCGGCCGCTCGGCGCCGAGCAGTCCAACACCTCGCTGGTCTTCGGCGACCGCCTGATCCTCAAGCTGTTCCGCCGCCTGCAGCCGGGCGTCAACCCCGAGCTGGAGGTGACCCGGGCCCTGGTCGCCCAGGGCTTCAAGGCCTGCCCGCCGCCGCTCGGCTGGGCGGAGGGGCTCGGCACCACCCTGGCGATCCTGCAGCCCTACTACGCCGGGAGCATCGAGGGCTGGAAGCTGGCCACCGACCGCTCGACCGACCACGTCCGCTCCGGCGCGCCGGCCGACAACTTCGCCGCCGAAGCCCATGAGCTGGGCGTGCTCACCGCCGAGATGCACGCGGCGCTGGCCGGCGCCCTGCCGGTGGTGGCCGAGGCCGAGCCCGACCTCGGCGCCCACGCCCGCCTGCTCGGCCAGCTCAGCCAGGTGGCCGCGGCCGTGCCCGAGCTGGCGCCGTACAAGGACGCCATCGAGGCCGTCTACGCCGAGGCGCAGGCCGCCGGCGGCGCCCGCTACCTGCAGCGCATCCACGGCGACTTCCATCTCGGGCAGGTGCTGCGCAGCGGCCACGACTGGGTGGTGCTCGACTGGGAGGGCGAGCCGGCGCGCAGCCTCGAGGAGCGCCGCCGCCTGGCGAGCCCCCTGCGGGACGTGGCGGGGATGCTGCGGTCCTTCGACTACGCGGCGTCCCACCCGCTGCTGCTCGGCGACGAGGAGGAGGGCGCCCCGGCGGAGGAGGGCGACCCGAACGCCTGGGTGGAGGCCAACCGGACGGCGTTCCTCGACGGCTACACCAGCCGCGCCAGCGACGGCGGCTGGCTGCCACCGGGGCACGAGCTGCTGCTCCGCACCTACGAGCTGGACAAGGCGGTGTACGAGGTGATGTACGAGGCCAGGTTCCGGCCGGGCTGGGTCGGCATCCCGCTCGGCGGGATCCGGCGGCTGCTCGGGGGCTGAGCGGATGCCCAGAGCGAGCGCCGGCCGGGCCGAGATCGAGCGGCTCGTCCGCGGCGAGCACCACGAGCCCCACCGGGTCCTCGGGGCGCACAAGCACGACGGCAAGCTGGTGATCCGCGCCTGGCGGCCCGACGCCACCGCGGTCACCGCGCTGGTGGGCGACGAACGGGTCGAGCTCGGCCAGGTGCACCCCGCCGGACTGTTCGAGGGCGCGGTCGAGCGGAGCCAGGTCCCCGCCTACCAGCTCGAGGTGCGCTACCGGTCGGGCACCTACACCCTCGACGACCCCTACCGCTTCCTGCCCACCGTGGGCGAGCTGGACCTGCACCTGCTCGGCGAGGGCAGGCACGAGCGCCTGTGGGACAAGCTCGGCGCCCACGAGCGGACCGTCGACGGCGTCACCGGCACCGGCTTCGCGGTCTGGGCGCCCAACGCCCGCTCCGTGCGCGTGGTCGGCGACTTCAACCGCTGGGACGGGCGGCTGCACCCGATGCGCTCGCTCGGCGCCTCAGGGGTGTGGGAGCTGTTCGTGCCCGGGGTCGGCGCCGGAGACCGCTACAAGTACGAGCTGGTGACCGCGGGAGGCCACCTGGTCCTCAAGGCCGACCCGCTGGCCTTTGCCACCGAGGCGCCGCCGGACACCGCCAGCGTGGTCCACACCTCCGAGCACCGCTGGGGCGACGAGGAGTGGATGGCCGGCCGGGCGCGGCGCCACACCGTCTCCGCGCCCATCTCCGTCTACGAGGTCCACCTCGGCTCCTGGCGCAAGGGCCTGTCCTACCGGGAGCTGGCCGAGCAGCTGCCCGACTACGTGGCGGAGATGGGCTTCACCCACGTCGAGCTGATGCCGGTGGCCGAGCACCCCTACGGCGGCTCTTGGGGCTACCAGGTCACCGGCTACTACGCGCCGACGGCCCGGTACGGCTCCCCCGACGACTTCCGCCACCTCGTCGACCGGCTGCACCAGCGCGGCATCGGGGTGATCGTCGACTGGGTGCCCGCCCACTTCCCCAAGGACGCCTGGGCGCTGGCCCGCTTCGACGGCACCGCCCTCTACGAGCATGCCGACCCGCGCCGCGGCGAGCACCCGGACTGGGGCTCGCTGGTGTTCAACCTCGGGCGCAACGAGGTGCGCAACTTCCTGATCGCCAACGCCCTGTTCTGGCTCGGCGAGTACCACGTCGACGGGCTGCGGGTCGACGCGGTCGCCTCGATGCTCTACCTCGACTACTCGCGCAAACAGGGCGAGTGGGAGCCCAACCGCTTCGGTGGCAACGAGGACCTGGACGCCGTCTCCTTGCTGCGCGAGGTCAACAGCGCGGTGTACCGCGAGCACCCCGGCGCGCTGACCGTCGCGGAGGAGTCCACCGCCTGGCCGGGGGTGTCCCGGCCGGTGTACCTGGGCGGGCTCGGCTTCGGCTACAAGTGGAACATGGGCTGGATGCACGACTCCCTCGAGTACATCACCAAGGACCCGATCTACCGTCGCTTCCACCACCACCAGCTCACCTTCTCGCTGATGTACGCGTTCAGCGAGAACTTCGTGCTGCCCATCTCCCACGACGAGGTGGTCCACGGCAAGGGCTCGCTGATCGGCAAGATGCCGGGAGACCAGTGGCGGCGCTTCGCCAACCTGCGCGCCTACCTCGCCTACATGTGGGCGCACCCGGGCAAGCAGCTGCTGTTCATGGGCTGCGAGCTGGCCCAGGAGTCGGAGTGGTCGGAGCAGCGCTCGATCGACTGGGACGGCCTCGCCGACCCCGCCAAGCAGGGCGTCAAGGACCTGGTGCGCGACCTCAACCGCGCCTACCGCGAGCACCCGGCGCTATGGGAGCGCGACAGCGAGCCGTCCGGGTTCGGCTGGATCGACCCCAACGACACCGACGACAACGCGCTGTCGTTCATCCGCTGGAGCGCCGACGGCGAGCCGCTGGCGTGCCTGTGCAACTTCTCGCCGGTGGTGCGGTACGGCTACCGCGTCGGCCTGCCACGGACCGGCGGCTGGCGTGAGGTGCTCAACACCGACGCGTCCGTCTACGGCGGCTCCAACGTCGGCAACCTGGGCCTGGTCGAGGCCGAACAGATCGGCTGGGACGGCCAGCCCGCCTCGGCCCAGGTCACCCTGCCGCCGCTGGCGACCATCTGGCTCGAGCCCGCGACCGGGTGAGCGTCTCCGACCCGCTCGCGCTGGCGCCTCGCGGGCCGCGGCTGGGGCCGCTGCTGACCGGCGAGGGCGCCGAGTTCGCCGTCTGGGCGCCGCACCTCGACCAGCTCGCCGTGCGCGTCGGCGGCCGCACCGTGCCGCTCGAGCGCGAGGAGCGCGGCGTTTGGCGCGGCGTGGCCGACGGCGCGCACGCCGGCGACGACTACCTGCTGGTGCTGCCCGGCGGGCAGGAGCTGCCCGACCCGCGCTCGCGCTGGCAGCCGCACGGCGTGCACGGGCCGTCGCGGCTGGTCGACCCGGGCGCGCCGCCGGCGCTGTTCACGCCGCCCGGCCTGCGCGAGCTGGTCACCTACGAGCTGCACTGCGGCACCTTCACCCCGGAGGGGACCTTCGACGCGGCGATCGCCAAGCTGCCGCACCTGGTCGACCTCGGCGTCACCGCGGTCGAGGTGATGCCGGTGGCCGCCTTCCCCGGACGCCGGGGCTGGGGCTACGACGGCGTCGGCCTGTACGCCGTGCACGAGGCCTACGGCGGGCCGGCAGCGTTCCGCGGATTCGTCGACGCCTGCCACGCGGCCGGGCTGGCGGTGCTGCTCGACGTCGTCTACAACCACCTCGGCCCGGACGGCAACTACCTGGCCAGGTTCGGCCCGTACTTCACCGGCAGGTACACCACCCCGTGGGGCCTGGCGCTCAACTACGACGGCCCCGCCTCGGACTTCGTGCGCGACTTCGTGCTCGACAACGCCGAGACCTGGGTGAGCGAGCACGGCGTCGACGGGTTCCGCCTCGACGCCGTGCACGAGATCTTCGACCGCTCCTCCGTGCACCTGCTGGAGGCCCTCGCCGCCAGGGTGCACGCGGCCAAGCCGGGCAGCCTGCTGGTCGCCGAGAGCGACCTGCACCAGCCCGCCCTCGTCACCGCCTACGGGCTCGACGCCGCCTGGGCCGACGACCTGCACCACGCCCTGCACGCCGTGCTCACCGGCGAGCGGGAGTTCTTCTACCGGGACTTCGCCGACCTCGGCGCGCTCGCGAAGGCGCTCACCACGGGCTGGGTCTTCACCGGCCAGTACTACCCGGCGAGGGACCGGCGCCACGGGCGCGACCCGGGAGACCTCGGCGGCGAGCGGTTCGTGGTCTGCAGCCAGAACCACGACCAGGTGGGCAACCGGGTCTTCGGCGAGCGGCTGGTCGGCCTCGCCGGCCCCGAGCGGGACGCGGCCGCGGCCGTGCTGGTCGCCTGCGCGCCGTTCCTGCCCCTGATCTTCCAGGGCCAGGAGTGGGGCGAGACGCGGCCGTTCCTGTTCTTCACCGACCACGAGCCGGAGCTGGCCGAGGCGGTCCGCCAAGGCCGGCTCAGGGAGTTCGCCGCCTTCGACTGGGCCGACCAGCTGCCCGACCCCAACGACCCTGCCACCTTCGAGCGCTCCAAGCTCGACTGGTCCAACGTCGCCGGGCCGACCCTCGACCTCTGGAGGCGGCTCCTGCGGCTGCGGCGCGAGCTGCCGGCGCTCGGCAACTGCCGCCGCGACCTGACCACCGTCCGGGTGGACGAGGCACGCCGGCTGGTGGTGCTGGTCCGGCGGGACCCGACCGGGTCTCGGGCCGTCGCCGTAGTCAATCTTTCCGAGGCGGCGCAGCCGCTCCCCGAGGAGCTCGCCGGCCTGCCGCAACTTCTGACCACGGTGCCGATGCCCAGGCCAGACCACATTCCGCCCGATGGATCAGTAGTTCACGGTATTTGACTGGTTTGACGGCGCCCTACCGGTACGAGGTACAACAAGCGCCGAAAGGAGGGCGGGCGGGCGAGCGAGAGGAGCTGCATGTCAGCCGACATCGAGATCGAACGGCTGGGCCTCGGCCGCCTGGAGCGGCTCGACCTGCACTCGTTCTGGGGTGAGGACCTCCCCGACCTGATGCCCTGGTTCACCCAGAACCTCGACCTGCTCAGCCAGACCCTCGGCATCGAGATCACGCCCCTCCGCCGCGGGATCCAGATCGACCAGGGCTCCCTCCAGGTGCTCGGCACCGACCCGCAGGGCCGCCTGGTGATCGTCGAGAACAAGCTCGAGCCGACCCGCGACAACCACCTCGGCGAGCTGATCATCAACGCCTCGTCGATCGAGTCGGCCGTGGTGGTATGGGTCTCTCCCCGCTTCCCCGACGAGCACCGCCGCACCCTCGAGTGGCTCAACGACCGCACCGACGACAAGGTCGACTTCTTCGCGGTCGAGATCGGGCTGGTGCGGATCGGCCGCTCCCTGCCGGCCCCCGTGCTCGACGTGGTGGTGCAGCCGCGTGGCTGGCGGCAGCCCGGCCGGCGTAGCGGCGTGCCGTCGACCGTGCCCGTGGCCACCCCCGGCTACCAGTCCCCGCTGCCGGCCTCGCCGCTGGGGAACTCGTCCGCCCCTTCCCCGACGCAGATGCCGCCGCCGCTGAGCACCCAGCCGTCGTCCCAGCTCTCGGCCGCCATGCCGCCGTCTCCGCCGCCGGCGGGCGACGGAGCCGGGACCGCGCAGCCGCCGCCGATGGCATCCGACAAGGACGGCGGCTTCGCCACCGCCGAGGTGCGGCACGGATTCTTCGAGGCCATGTTCGAGTCGGTCGCCCGCCGCAAGCCCGGCTTCCGGGTGCCGAAGTTCGGCTACGAGAACTGGGTCGGCTTCGCCGCCGGCCCCTTCGGCTTCTACGACGTCGCCTTTACCGCCAACGGCGCCGTCCGCGCCGGCGTCTACCTCGACATGCAGGAGCGCACCGCCACCAAGCGGCTGTTCGACGACCTCTATGCCGAACGGCTCGGCATCGAGACCGCGGTCGGCCGCATCCTGGCGTGGGAGCGGCTGGACGACCGCCGTGCCTCCCGCATCGTCGATTACCGCGAGATCCGCGACCTCGCCAACCTCGAGGAGCGCCAGGCGGCGGCGGACTGGGCCGCCGAGACCGTGGTCAAGCTGATGGACGCCCTCGACAACCGGCTGCGGCAGACGGCGCAGGTTCTCCTGTCGAGGGTGCAGGGCGGCGTCTAGAATTCCGCGGCGGATCGGCGATCCGCCCGCTCGAACCCCAACCTGCTGCTGGACGACGAGGGCGTGAGAGCCGCCTACCCGGGCCGCGGCTACGTCGAGATCGCCGTGGAGGTCGAGGGGGAGGGAGCGCCACGATGACCGAGACCAGCCAGGCCAAGCCGTTCGCCTCCTCCGCCGACCTCGCCGACCAGCAGTGCGTCCTCGAGGAGCTGGCCGACGGCGTCTACGCCTACACCGCCCAGGGCGACCCCAACGTCGGCGCGATCGTCGGCCGCGACGCCGTCCTGGCGGTCGACGCCAGGGCCACACCGGTGATGGCGCGCGAGTGGCTCGACGAGCTCCGCACGGTGACCGACAAGCCGGTCCGCTACCTGCTGCTCACCCACTACCACGCGGTGCGCACCCTGGGCGCCTCCGCCTTCGAGGCCGACTGGGTGATCGCCCACGCCGGCACCAAGGCGCTGGTCGAGGAACGTGGGGCCCAGGACTTCGAGAGCGAGGCGCGCCGCTTCCCGCGCCTGTTCCGCCACATCGAGACGATCCCCGGGCTCACCTGGCCGACGGTCACCTTCACCGACGAGCTGGCCGTCGACCTCGGCGGGCGCGTGGTCGAGCTGCGCTTCCTCGGCCGCGGCCACACCTCCGGCGACGTGGTCGCCTGGCTGCCCGGCGAGCGCGTGATGTTCGCCGGCGACCTGGTGGAGGCGAGGGCGGCACCGTACATGGGCGACGCCTACATGGGCGACTGGTCTGGCGCCACCCTGGCACGCGTGGCCGCCATGGGCGCCGAGGCTCTGGTCGGCGGGCGCGGCCCGGCCGTCAGGGGCGCGGCGGTCGCCGAGGCGATCGGCCAGACGCGCGACTTCCTCGCCACCGTGTACCGCATCGCCGCCGAGGTGGTGCGGCGCGAGGGCGGCGTCAAGGAGGCCTTCGACCTCGCCTACGCGGCGCTCGCGCCCCGCTACGGCGGCTGGCCCATCTTCGAGCACTGCATGCCGTTCAACGTGCAGCGTGCCTTCGACGAGTGCAGCGGCGTCCACCCCCGCATCTGGACCGCCGAACGCGACCAGGCGGTCTGGCGGGAGCTCCAGGGCGCATAGAGGTGGCCGTGCGCGAGCCGGTGCTCGTCGTCGGGTGCGGGCCGGTCGGGATGACCACCGCGTTGTGCCTGGCCCGTCTCGGGGTGCCCAGCGTCGTCCTGGAGGCGGCCGACGGGCTGTCGGGGGCTGGCTCCAAGTCGATCTGCGTGCAGCGGGACGTGCTGGAGATCTTCGAGCGCGTGGGGCTCGGCCGTGCCATGGCCGCACGGGGGGTCTCGTGGACGCTGGGCCGCACCTACTTCCGCGGCACCGAGCTGTTCCAGATCCGCTTCCCGCCGGTGGCGACGGCCGCCTTCCCGCCGTTCGTCAACCTCGGCCAGGCCGAGGTCGAGTCGTTCCTGCTGCGCGCGGTGGAGGCCAGCGAGCTGGTCGAGGTGCGCTGGGGCCACAGGGTCGAGGAGGTCGAGCAGGACGAGGACGGGGTGACCCTGACCGTCGCCGGCCCGCGCGGCCGGGAGCGCCTGGCGGCGCCCTACGCGGTCGCCTGCGACGGCCCCCGCTCCACCGTCCGCAAGGCCCTCGGCGTCGAGTTCCCCGGGCACTCCTTCCCCGACCGCTTCCTGATCGCCGACGTCCGCGCCAAGCTGCCGTTCCCGAGCGAGCGCCGCTTCTTCTTCGACCCGCCCTTCAACCCCGGCCGCCAGGTGCTCGTGCACCCGCAGCCCGACGACGTCTGGCGCATCGACTGGCAGATCCCCGGCGAGGTCGACCTGGACGGCGAGCTCGCCTCCGGCCGGCTCGACGGGCGCATCAGGGCGGTGATCGGCGAGCTCCCCTACGAGCTCGTCTGGGCCTCGGTGTACCGCTTCCACCAGCGCGCCGCCGAGCGCTTCGCCGCCGGCCGGGTGTTCCTGGCCGGCGACGCCGCCCACCTGATGAGCCCGTTCGGGGCCAGGGGCCTGAACTCGGGCGTGGCCGACGCCGAGAACGTCGCCTGGAAGCTCGCCCTGGTCCTCGCGGGCCAGGCGCCGGCGGCGCTGCTGGCCACCTACGACGACGAGCGCCGCGCCGCCGCCCTCCACAACCTGGCGGTGACCGGCGAGACCATGCGCTTCATGGTGCCGGCCAACCGGCTGGCGCGCCTGGCGCGCAACGCCGTCCTGCGCGGCAGCCTGCGCTCGGCGGCGCTGCGCCGGCGGGTGAACTCGGGCAGGCTCTCCGAGCCCTACACCTACACCGCCTCCCCGATCGTGCTGCCCGCCCCCTGGCGGGACGGGGCCGGCCCGCGCGTCGGCGCGGTCGCCCCCGACGCCCCCTGCCACCCCGCGTGGGGGTCCGGGGGGCTCGAGAGCGAGGCCGGATCCCGAAAGATCGGCGGCCACGCAGAGCCGAGCGGTAGCCCCCCGGTCAATCAAGGGTCCGGGGGGCTCGAGGAGCGAAAGGGCGCGACCAGGTTGCGGGAGCTGCTCGACGGCGGCTTCCTCGGCCTCTACCTGCCCGCCGGCCTCGACGACGCGCGTCAAGCGGCCGAGCGGGTGGCCGCCGCCCCGCCGCCGCGGCCCCCGGCGCGGCTCCAGGTCGTCTGGCCGACCGGGTCGGACCCGCCCGCCGGCCTGCCCGCCGGGGTGGGCGCCCTCTTCGACGCGGAGGGCGCACTGGCCGCCGCCTACGGCGCCAGACCGGGCACCCTCTGGCTGCTGCGCCCCGACGGCCACCTCGCGGCCCGCTCCGGCGACGCCGGCGCCTTCGGAGACCTGGTCGAGCGGGCCGCCGGCTGGCGCCTCCCCGAGCCTTTGTTGACCCGGGGCTACCGCTTCGCTACTTGAGCCCCGGACCCCACGCCGTCCCGGTGACCACCTGAGCTATCGATCTCCTTACCAGCCGGGGCCGGGCGCCACCGTGCCGGCGTTTCGTGCGATCTTGGAGGCGCGGAGCTTCGGACCAGGAGGAAGCGTGGCCGGGGAGTGCGTGCTGGTCGTCGACGACGAGCCCACCGTCAGGGACGTCGTGCGCCGCTACCTGGAGCGCGACGGCTTCCAGGTGCGGCTGGCCGGGAACGGCGACGAGGCGCTGACCTCCTTCCAGCACGACCAGCCCGACCTGATCGTGCTGGACATCATGCTGCCCGGCATGAACGGCCTCGAGGTCTGCAGGCAGGTGCGGGCGGCCGGCTCCACCCCGATCATCCTGCTGTCGGCGCGCGGCCACGAGACCGACCGGGTGGTCGGCCTCGAGCTCGGTGCCGACGACTACGTGGTCAAGCCGTTCAGCGCGCGGGAGCTGGTGGCGCGCGTCAAGAGCGTGCTGCGGCGCACCATGGGCACGCCGGCCGCGCCGGGCATGCTGCGCGCCGGCGACCTCAGCATCGACCCGGGCACCCGCGAGGTGGCCGTCGGCGGGGTCCCGGTCGGGCTCACCGTGCGCGAGTTCGACCTGCTGTACTTCCTGGCCGGGCACCCGCGCCAGGTGTTCACCCGCAGCCAGCTTCTGCAGCAGGTGTGGGAGTACACCTGGTTCGGCGACACCTCGACGGTCACCGTGCACATGCGGCGCCTGCGCGAGAAGGTGGAGGAGGACCCGTCCAACCCGGTCCGCCTGCAGACCGTCTACGGCGTCGGCTACCGCTTCGTCCCGGCCGGGCCGGCCGGCGGCGAGGACGGCCGGGCCGGGGCCGCGCCGCGATGAGCGGGCGCGGCCTCCTCCGGCCCGCCGGACCGCCGCTGCTGGCGCTGCTGCTGGGACTGGTCGCCGGCGCCGCGGTGGCGCGCTGGGTGGGCATGCCGCTCGTCGAGCTCGGCGCCATGTTCGCGGTCGCGGCGCTCGGCATCGGCGCGGTGGTCGCGCTCGGCATCGTGCTCGACCGCGAGCTGCGCCGGCGCGGCAGCGCCGTGGCCAAGCAGGCGGCCCTGGCGGGCGCGGCGACCGCGACGGCGGCGCTCGCCGGGGTGGCGGCGGCCACCCTGACGATGATGCCGACCGCCCACGAGCTCGCCAGCGTCCTGGCGCTGCTGCCCCTGTGCGCCGGCGCCGGCGTCGCCTACGGCCTGCTGAGCGCGCGCCGGACGACGGCCGACCTGGAGGCGCTCGCGGGCACGGCGCGCCGCCTGGAGGCGGGCGACCTGACCGTCCGCGCCCGGGTGGGCGGCTCGGCCGAGGTCGCCGAGGTGGGCGAGGCCCTGTCGGCCGCCGCGGCGCGGCTGGGCGAGGCCTTCACCCGCGAGCGCGCCATGGAGGCGAGCCGCCGTGACCTGGTCGCCTGGGCCTCCCACGACCTGCGCACGCCCCTCGCCAGCCTGCGGGCGACGGCCGAGGCCCTGGCCGACGACCTGGTGGCGGACCCCGCCGGCCGGCAGCGCTACCTCGACAGCCTGCTCGCGCAGGTCGACCGGCTCGCCAACCTGGTCGACGACCTGTTCGAGCTGTCGCAGATCGAGGCGGGCGCGCTGGTGCTCAACTTCGAGCCGACCCACCTTCCCAGCCTGGTCGCCGAGGTGCTGGAGGTGTTCGAGCCCGACGCCGCCGCGCGCGGCGTGCGGCTCGAGGCCGACCTGCCCGGCAGCTTCCCGCTGGTCCCCGCCGGCCGCGACCAGATGGGCCGGGTGCTCGCCAACCTGGTCGCCAACGGCGTGCGCCACACCCCGCCTGGCGGGGCCGTCCGGGTCGACGTGCAGGCGCACGCCGACGCCGCGGTGGTGCGCGTGCGGGACGGTTGCGGCGGCATCCCCGCCGAGGACCTGTCGCGGGTGTTCGACCGGCTGTGGCGGGGCGACCCGGCCCGCTCGACCACCGGCGCCGGCCTCGGCCTGGCGATCGCCCGTGGCCTGGTGGAGGCGCACCGCGGCCGCATCGAGGTGCACAACGTCTCCGGCGGCTGCGAGTTCACCGTCGCGCTGCCGCGCACGGCCGGCGCGGTGCCGGCGCCGGGCGAGCCGGCGCTGCCCGCTACTCGACCAGGAACCCGCCCGACGAGCGGCAGAAATCCCTGAAGTGGGCCAGCCGCTCCACCGGCACGGCGTAGCCGCCGGTCGGGCCGCCGCCGTTGCGCGCCGGGGTTCCGGTGATGACCGAGCCGTCGAGCAGGACGCGGCCCTCGGGCGGCACGGTGGCCAGGTAGCCGTCGAGGAAGGCGGCGATGCGGCGGGCCTCGTCGCCGGTCACGGCGGTGCACGCGTTGTAGTGGGCCAGGGCGACCTTGAGCGGCTCGAGGAGCCCCTCACGGGCCAGCAGCTCGACCGTCGGGAGCCACTCGTCGGCGGCGATGCTGATCGTGCGACCGTCCTGGGCGACGAGCTCGAATCCCATCCTCGGCCTCCCCACAGGCTGTTCCCGCCACACCAGGGTAACCCCGGCCGGGCGAGCCGGTTCCGCCGCCCGCTCAGCCCTGCAGGTTCTCGAACACCCCGGCGGCGCCCATGCCGCCACCGACGCACATCGTCACCACGCCGTAGCGTGAATTGCGCCGCGCCATCTCGGCCATGAGCTGCACGGTCAGCTTGGCGCCCGTGGCCCCCATGGGGTGGCCGAGGGCGATCGCGCCGCCGTTGACGTTCACCCTCTCCGGGTCGAGGCCGACCTCGCGGATCACCGCCAGGCTCTGCGACGCGAACGCCTCGTTCAGCTCGACGAGGTCGATGTCGTCGAGCTGGAGGCCGGTGACCTTCAGCACCTTCGGGATCGCCACCAGCGGGCCGATGCCCATCACGTCGGGGGGGACCCCGCCGACCGCGAAGCCGACGAAGCGCGCCAGCGGGGCCAGGCCGAGCTGCTCGGCGCGCGCCCGCTCCATCACCACCACGGCGGCCGCGCCGTCGCTGCGCTGCGACGAGTTGCCGGCGGTGACCGTGCCACCCTGCATGAAGGCCGGCTTGAGCTTGGCGAGCGCCTCCGCCGAGGTGTCCCGGCGCGGGCCCTCGTCGCGCGCGACCTTGGTCTCGGCGTGCCGCGCCTGGCCGGCGTCGTCGATCCAGTCGACGGTGACGTCCAGCGGCACGATCTCCGGGTCGAAGCGGCCGGAGTCGACCGCCTCGGCGGCGCGCCGGTGCGAGCGCAGGGCGAACTCGTCCTGCTCCTCGCGCGAGACCTTCCAACGCTCGGCCACCTGCTCGGCGGTCAGGCCCATGGCCATGTAGTACTCGGGGTGGTTGCGGACGATCTCGGGGTTGGGCGCGAAGTTGGCCGAGGTCACCGGCGTCGACGACATGTGCTCGGTGCCGCCGGCGACGATCGTGGTGGCGAAGCCGCTCATGATGCGCTCGGAGGCGCTGGCGATCGTCTGCAGCCCCGACGAGCAGAAGCGGTTCACCGTCTGGCCGGGGACGCCCTCTGGCAGGCCGGCGCGCAGCGCCGACAGCCGGGCCACGTTCATGCCCTGGCTGCCCTCGGGGATGGCGCAGCCGAGGATCACGTCCTCGACCTCGGCGGGGTCGAGCCCCGGCGCCCGCCGCAGCGCCTCGGCGATGGCCGCCGCGGCCATGTCGTCTGGCCGGGACGTCCGCAGGGCACCCCTGGGCGCCCTGCCGACCGCGGTCCGCGCCCCGGCGACCAGCACTGCTTCCTTCATCGTCCCTCTCCTCACTTCACTACTACTTCAGTTCCGCAGGGGCTTGCGGGTGGTCAGCATCGCCTGGATCCGTTCCATGGTCTTCTCCGTGCGCAGCAGCTCGACGAACGCCTCGCGCTCCAGCTCGAGCAGGTGGTCCTCGCCGACCCACTGGGGAGCGGACAGCTCGCCGCCACACAGCACCCCGGCCAGCCGCCTGGCGATCACGCCGTCGTGCTCGCTCGCGTAGCGGCCCCACTGCAGCGTCTGCACGCCCATCTCGAGGGCGGCGAGGGTGGGCCTGCCGGCGGCGAACACCGACGCCTCCCTCGCCGGCGGCCTGTAGCCGGGCGCCAGCTCCAGCACCTCCCACTTGGCCTCGGCCAGCAGGTGGTCGGCGTTCAGCACGATGCGGTCGTCCTCGGCCAGGTAGCCGAGCTCGCGGGACTCCACCGCGCTGGTCCCGACCTTGGCCAGCGCGATGGTCTCGAACACCCGCTGCAGGAACGGCAGCGGCGGCGCCTCGGCCACCCGCATCGCCGGGGAGACCAGGCGGCGCACCAGCTCCTTGCAGCCGCCACCGGCGGGGATCAGCCCGACCGCGGTCTCCACCAGCCCCATGTAGGTCTCCAGGGAGGCGACGACCCGGTCGGCGTGCAGGCAGATCTCGGCGCCGCCGCCGAGCGTCTGCCCGTGGGGCGCCGCCACCACCGGCCGGGCCGCGAACCGGAAACCGGCCAGCAGCTCCTGGAGCGAGCGCGACGCCTCCTTGACCTGGTCGTAGGCGCCCGAGTAGGCGGCCATGCCGACCTCGCCGAGGTTGGCGCCGACGCAGAAGTTGGCCGCCTGGTTGGCGATCACCAGGCCCTGCCAGTCGCCGCCCTCCAGCTCGGCGAGGGCCTCGTAGCCGAGCTGGACGACGCCGGCGTCGATGGCGCTGGCGGGCGAGTGGATCTCCAGGCAGAGCACGCCGTCGCCGAGGTCGACCAGGCTGGCCGAGTCGTTGCCGCGCAGCTCGCCGCCGGCGGCCTTGACGGCGGCCAGGTCGAGCGCGTCCGGGTCGCTCCGCACCTCCTCGTAGGCGCGGGTCACCGGGCTGTAGGCGGCGCCGTCGCGGTAGAAGGTCTCGTTGCCGGCGTCGAGGAACTCGCGCACCCAGCCGGCGACCTCCAGGCCGAGCGCGTCCATGCGCTCCACGCCGGCCCGCACCCCGATCATGTCCCAGGTGCGGAACGGGCCGGCCTGCTGGCCGAAGCCCCACTCCATCGCCCGGTCGACCTCGACCAGGGAGTCGGCGATCTCCGGCACGCGGCGGGCCGCGTAGGCGAGCGTCGGCAGCAGGGTGTCGCGCAGGTAGCGGGCGCCGCGGTCGTCGTCGGCGCGGTCGAGCAGGAAGCGCAGGCGCTCGCCGAGGTCGCGGCGCTCGCGGGCGGCGGCGACGATCGGCAGGTCGGGCTCCGAGGCCGGGCGGTACTCCAAGGTGTCGAGGTCGACCACGTCGAAGACGGTGGTGCCGTCGCGCTTGTCGCGCTTGTAGAAGCCGGCGCCGCTCTTGATGCCGAGCTGGCCCGCCTCGAGCATGCGGCGCACCGGGTCGGGGGCCTGCAGCTCCTCGCGGCTCTCGTCGTCCGGGGCGAGCCGGTACAGGTTGTCGGCGACGCCCACCATCACGTCGAGGCCGACCTGGTCGGACAGGCGGAAGCTGGCGGTCTTCGGCCGCCCCACCAGCGGGCCGGTGAGCGCGTCGACCTCCTCGATCGAGTAGCCGTTGGCCAGGGCGTAGCGCATGCCCCGCATGCCGGCGAAGCTGCCGATGCGGTTGGCGATGAAGTTGGGCGTGTCCTTGGCGATCACCGCGCCCTTGCCGAGCACCCGCTCGACCAGCCTGCGCACGGCCTCGACCACCGCGGCGTCGGTGTCGGCGGTGGGGATCAGCTCGACCAGCTTGAGGTAGCGGGGCGGGTTGAAGAAGTGGCTGCCGAGGAAGCGGCGGCGGAAGTCCTCCGAGCGTCCCTCGGCGATCTGGGCGAGCGGGATGCCCGAGGTGTTGGAGGTGACGACCGCGCCAGGCTTGGCGACCTTCTCGATCCTGGCCATCAGCTCCTGCTTCGGCTCGAGGCGCTCGACCACGGCCTCGACCACCCAGTCGGCCTGACCGACCCGGTCGAAATCGTCTTCGAAATTGCCGAGGGTAATTCTGGTGGCCAGGCTGGGGCTCGCCAGCGCGGCCGGCCGCGCCGCTTTCATCCGCTCGAAGCCGGCGCGGACGATGCGGTCCCGCGCCGCGGGGTCGGCGGCCAAAAGTCCTTTGGCCGCCTCCTCGGGCGTCGGCTCGGTGGGCGCCAGGTCGAGCAGGTCGACGGCCAGGCCGGCATTGGCGGCGTGAGCGGCGATGGCGGCGCCCATGGTGCCGGCGCCGAGCACGGCGACCCGGCGGATGTCGTCTGCCATGCTTGAACCTCCTCCGAGCGTGGTCGCTCCACCATACCGGTTCGGCGCCTGCCGTGGCCGACGCCGACGTCGGTGTCGGGGTAAACCAAGGCGCTCCTGGAGGGCTCGTGGCGGCAAAACATCGGGGCGGCGGCGCCGCCGGTCCCGGCGCCGCCGCCCCGGGCAGGGTCGGTCGATCCGGAAGGCTCAGCGCTAGCGCGTGCAGGCGCTAGCTGACCACGACCGCCCCTTGCATGCTGGGGTGGATCTCGCAGTGGTAGGGGAAGTTCCCCGGCTTGACGAAGGCGAAGTTGAACACCGCGCCGGAGGGCACGCTCTTGCCGAAGGTCAGGCCGTTGGCCGTCACCGTGTGGGCCACCTGGTCCTCGTTGTTCCAGGAGACCTTCTGGCCGATGCGGATGTTGAGCTGCGGGGGCAGGAAGCTGTTGCCCCTGATGTCGACCTTGGCGAACTGGGCGGGCGGCTGCGCCGGCGCCGGCTGGGCCTGCCCCTGGGCGGGTGCCTGGCCGTACTGGCCCTGGCCCTGGGCGGGTGCCTGGCCGTACTGGCCGTACGCCGTGGTCGGCGGCTCGGTCTCGGTCGGGGCGCCGCCGCCCCCGACCGGAGCGCAGCCGCTCACGAGCATGCCGAGCGCAACGAGCAGGGTGGGAAGCACAAGCATACGGCGCACTCTTCTGGCCACCTCCTGGTGGGGTACGCCAAGTAGAACCCCGGGCGGACCGTCCCGATGCCCGCGCCGGCACGGCCAATCCCCGCCGTACCAGGCATTTCCGACAGGCGGAGCGGGATCCGCGAAGAAGCTCCGGGAAGGGCCGTCCGCTGCGCAGGCCGTATGATCTCCCCCATGATGGCCGGTTTCTCGCGGCTGACCGCGCAGCAGGTCAACGAGCAGACCTTCGCCAGAGCGCTGCGCGGCTACGCCATGCACGAGGTCGACGAATTCCTCGACCGGGCCGCCGAGGAGATCGCCCGCTGGCACGAGGCGCTCAGCCGTGGGCAGCGCCCGGCCAGCCGCCTGCTGACCCCCAGGGAGGTCAGCGAGGCGGTCTTCAACAAGGAGATGCGCGGCTACGACATGGCCGAGGTGGACGACTTCCTCGACGAGCTCGCGGCCGAGCTGGCCCGCCTGCAGAGCGAGGCCACCAGGCGGGCGGCCCCGACCGGGCGGCGGCTGACCGCCGACGACATCGTGCGCAAGGAGTTCAACGTCGCCTTGCGCGGCTACGACCGGCGCGAGGTGGACCGCTTCCTCGACCAGGTCGCCCGCGAGGTGCTGCGCTGGCAGGACGCGCTCGCCCAGGGCTACCGGCCGTCGATGCGCCTGGTCACGCCGCAGGACATCAACGAGAAGCTGTTCGCCAAGGCGGTGCGCGGCTACGCCATGGTGGAGGTCGACGCCTTCCTCGACGAGCTGACCGACGAGCTCGCCTACCTGCAGGACCAGGACCCGCAGGCCCAGTACCGCTGACCCGTGGGCCGCCGCGCCGGCGGTGGTATGGTCCCGGGCGTGCCAAGCGCAGCCAGCTTTGGAGCCTGGATGGACCTGCGGCCCGGTGAGGGCCGCCAGCCGGACGCGAGCTACTACGCGGAGCGCCTGGAAGAGGCCGAGCTGGTCGAGCAGCTCGGCCTCGGCGCCGTCTGGGGCAGCGAGCACCACGCCGACGGCGACGGCCACCTCTCCCAGCAGCTGCCCTTCCTGGCGGCGGTGGCGGCGCGGACCGGCAGCATCCGCCTCGGCACCGGCGTGCTGCTGCTGCCCCTGTACCGGCCGCGTGACGTCGCCGAGCAGGCCGCCGTCGTCGACCTGGTGTCCGGCGGGCGGCTCCTGCTCGGCCTCGGCAACGGCTGGGTCGAGCGCGAGTTCGACGCCTTCGGCGTCGACCGGTCGACCCGCGGCCGTCGCCTGGAGGAAGGGACCGCCTACCTGCGCCGGGCGTTCTCCGAGGGCGTGGCGGCCGACGGCCCGGACGGCGCCGACCTGCCCGTCGGCCCGCCGCCAGCCCAGCCCGGCGGTCCACCGCTGCTGCTCGGCGGCATGGCCCCCAAGGCCCTCGAGCGGGTGGCCCGCATCGCCGACGGCTGGTTCTGCCTGGCGCACTACCGCTACACGCGGGCGGCCGACGCCTGGCCGCTGCTGCGGGAAGCGCTCGAGCGGGCCGGGCGGCCGGTGGACGGCTTCCCGGTGGTGATCGGCGTGCACCTGTGGGTCAGCGACGACCCGGAGCGGGCCTGGGAGACCCAGCTCGCCCCGGCGCTCGCCTTCCAGCTCGACCGCTACAACCGCTTGGGCGCCGACCGCGGCCAGCCCGTCCCCGAGGCGATCGAGGCCCAGCGGCTGAAGCGCACGGCGGTGCTGTGCGACACGCCGGACGGCGTCCGCACGTCCCTCGCCGAGCTGCAGGAGCGCCTGCCCTTCACCCACGTGTGCCTGTGGAGCCGCCCACCCGGCATCGGCCACGAGGCGGCCTGCGCCAACCTCGAACGGGTCGCGGCCGAGGTGGCCCCGGCCTTCGCCGGCCCCGAGCCGGCGTGGCGAGCCGGCCGCTAGCACGTTCGCAGCCCGCCGCCGCCCACGTTCCCACCGCGCCATCCGCGCAGACTCGCAGATGCCGCTATCGCGGCCGATGAACCGAGCGGATACCAGCAACATGATAGGATCGCTGGCAAATGATGAGCTATCGTCTCGGTCAGGTTGCGGAGCTGCTCGGCGTGAGCGTCGACACGGTGCGCCGCTGGGCCGACGCTGGCAGGCTCGGCGCGCAGCGGACCCGCGGCGGCCAGCGTGTGGTCGACGGGGCCGCCCTCGCCGAGTTCGTGACCGGCCTGCGGCACACCCCGGAGCACGACGAGGTGATGGCCCAGTCGGCCCGGAACCGCTTCACCGGGATCGTCACCCGGGTCGTCAAGGACCAGATCGTCGCGCAGGTCGAGGTGCAGGCGGGCCCGCACCGGGTCGTCTCGCTGATGACCCGCGAGGCCGCCGACGAGCTGGGCCTGGCCCCCGGGATGCTGGCGGTCGCCGCGGTCAAGGCGACCAACGTGGTGGTCGAGCTTCCGCCCCAACGCTGAGGGCGACGAGGGGGGTTGGCATGGTTCGGACCCGGATCCGCTTGGCCGCCGTCCTGCTGGCGGTGGCGCCGCTCGCCGCCGGCTGCGGGGGCGGCGGCTCCTCGGGCGGGGGGCCGCGGACCGAGATCAAGGTGTTCGCGGCCGCGTCGCTGACCGCGGCGTTCGACAAGCTCGGGAGCGACTTCACCGCCGCCCACCCCGACACCAAGGTGACCTTCAACTTCGCCGGCAGCCAGGCGCTCGCCACCCAGATCCAGCAGGGCGCGCCGGCTGACGTGTTCGCCTCGGCCGACACCCCGAACATGGACAAGGTCGCCAGCCTGGTCGGCCCCCCGCGGGTGTTCGCCAGCAACCTGCTGCAGATCGTCGTCGCCAAGGGCAACCCGAAGGGCATCAAGGGGCTCCCGGACCTGGCCAGAGGCGACCTCAAGGTCGTCCTCGGGGCGGCCGGCGTGCCGGCCGGCAAATACGCCCAGCAGGCCCTCGACGCCCAGCACCTCACGGTCAAGCCGGTCTCCCTGGAGGACAACGTCAAGGCGGTGGTCACCAAGGTCTCCCTCGGCGAGGCCGACGCCGGCATCGTCTACGTGACCGACGTCACCGCCGGCGGCGACAAGGTCGAGGGCGTCGGCATCCCCACCGGCCAGAACGTGCGCGCGACCTACCCGATCGCGACCGTCAAGGCGAGCAGCCACCAGCCCCAGGCGCAGGCGTTCGCCGACTACGTCCGCGGCGACCAGGGTCAGCAGGTCCTCGAGGGCTACGGGTTCCTGCCACCGCCCACGTCGTGACCGGCACCCCTCGGCGCCGCCGGGCGGCCACCGCCAGCGCCAGGGCGCCGGTCCTGTTCGTCGTCCCGGCCGTGCTCGCCGTGGGGTTCCTCGCCACGCCGTTGCTCGGGCTGCTCGAGCAGACGCCCTGGCGGCACCTGGCCGCCGCGCTGACCGCGCCGCCGGTGCGGGTCGCGTTGCGGCTGTCGCTGGTGTGCTCGCTCGGCGCGGTCGCCATCTCGCTGCTGGTCGGGGTGCCCCTGGCGTTCCTGCTCGCCCGGGTCGACTTTCCCGGCCGCAACCTCGTCCGCGCGTTGACCACGCTGCCGATGGTGCTGCCGCCGGTCGTGGGCGGCGTCGCGCTGCTGCTGGCCTTCGGCCGGCGCGGGCTGGCCGGGGTGTGGCTGGACCGCGCGTTCGGGATCACGCTGCCGTTCACCACCGCGGGGGCGATCCTCGCCGAGGCGTTCGTGGCGATGCCGTTCCTGGTCATCACGACCGAGGCGGGCCTGCGGGCGATGGACCGCCGCTTCGAGGACGCCGCCGCCACGCTGGGCGCCGGCCGCTGGACGACGATCCGGCGGGTGACGCTGCCGCTGATCGCGCCGTCGCTCGGCGCCGGCGCCGCGCTCTGCTGGGCGCGGGCCCTCGGCGAGTTCGGCGCGACCATCACCTTCGCCGGCAACCTGCCCGGCACCACCCAGACGATGCCGCTGGCGGTGTACCTCGCGCTGGAGAACGACCTGCCGGCCGCGATCGCCCTCAGCCTGGTGCTGCTGGCGGTGTCCCTGGCCGTGCTGATCGTCCTGCGGGACCGCTGGTTCCCGACCGCATGAGCCTGCAGGCCCGCATCGAGCTCTCCCTCGGCCAGCTCCACCTGGACGTCGAGGTGGCGGTCGCCAGCGGCGAGCTGGTGGTGCTGCTGGGCCCCAACGGCGCCGGCAAGACCACGCTGCTGCGTGCGCTCGCCGGGCTGGTCCCGCCGCAGCGAGGCCGGGTCGTGCTCGACGGCGTGGTGCTCGACGATGCCGCCAGCGGCGAGTACGTGCCGACCGAGCGGCGCCCGATCGGGTTCGTGTTCCAGGACTACCTGCTGTTCCCGCACCTGTCGGCATTGGAGAACGTCGCCTTCGGCCTGCGCGCCCGCGGCGTGCCCCGCGCCGAGGCCCGCCGCCGTGCGGCCGCCTGGCTCGAACGGGTCGGCCTGGCCGGCCACGCCAGGTCGCGCCCGCGCGCCCTGTCCGGCGGGCAGGCCCAGCGGGTCGCCCTGGCCAGAGCGATGGTCGCCGACCCACGGCTGCTGCTGCTGGACGAGCCGCTGGCCGCGCTGGACGCGGCGGCCCGCGCCGAGGTCCGCCGCGACCTACGCCGCCACCTCGCCTCCTTCGACGGCACCCGGCTGCTGGTCACCCACGACCCGCTCGAGGCGATGACCATGGCCGACCGGCTGGTGGTCCTGGAGGACGGCAAGGTCACACAGACCGGCACGGCCGCCGAGATCAGCGCCCGGCCGCGCTCCCGCTACGCCGCCGAGCTGGTCGGCGTGAACCTGTTCCGCGGCCACGCCGCCGGCCACACCGTCCGGCTCATGGGAGGTGGATCCCTGGTCGCCGCCGGCGACCACCACGGCGAGGTGTTCGCCGCGGTGCACCCGCACGCGGTCGCCCTGCACCGTCGCGCGCCGGAGGGCACCCCCCGCAACGTCTGGCCCGGGACCGCCGAGACCCTCGACGCCGTCGGCGACCGGATCCGCGTGCGGATCACCGGCCAGGTCCAGATCGTCGCCGAGGTGACCCCCGCCGCCGCCGCCGAGCTGCACCTTGGCGACGGCGGCCCCGTCTGGGCCGCGGTCAAGGCCACCGAGGTCACCGTCTACCCCGCCTGATCGGGCGGTGGCCAGGTCGGCCGCTGACGAATAGGCTAGGCGCCTGGTGGTCGTGGGGTGAGTTGACAGGGGCGGGCGGCGCGTGGAGCAGCGGGTTCTCGGTCAGAGCGGCCTGAAGGTCCCAGTGGTCGGGATGGGCACGTCGGGCACGTTCGACGTTCGCGGCCGGGCCGCCGAGGCGACCAGCCGCCGCATCGTCGACGAGGCCCTCCGCGTCGGCGCCAACCTGTTCGACTCCTCGCCCATGTACGGCGAGGCCGAGAGCGTCCTCAGCCGCACCCTGGAAGGCAGGCGCTCCGAGGCGCTGGTGGCCACGAAGGTCTGGAGCCACGACGACGGCGAGGCCGAGCGCCAGGTGCATGCCTCGCTCGCCTTCGCCCACGGCCACGTCGACGTCTTCCAGGTCCACAACCTGGTGGCCTGGCCGACCCGCCTGGCCACCCTCGAGAAGCTGCGCGACCAGGAGCTGGTCACGGCCGTCGGGGCGACGCACTACGACCCCGACGCCTTCGACGAGCTGGTGACGGTGATGCGCGACGGCCGCATCAGCGCCATCCAGGTCCCCTACAACCCGCTGGAGCGCGAGGTCGAGCGCACCGTGCTGCCGCTCGCCGCCGACCTGGGCCTCGGCGTCATCCTGATGCGGCCGTTCGGCCGTGGCCGCGTCCTGCGCCGCGGCTGGCCCGGCGCGGCGGAGCTGGCCCCGCTCGAGCCGTTCGGCGTGCGCACCTGGCCGCAGGCGGTGCTCAAGTGGGGGCTCTCGGACCCGCGCTGCACCATCTCCATCCCGGCCACCTCCAAGCCCGGCCACATGACCGAGAACGCCAAGGCCGGCGAGCCGCCCTGGTTCGGCCCGGAGGAGCGCGACCTGGTCGCCCGCCTGGCGGTTCAAGCCTGAGCCCAGGCAACCGGGGAAGCGCGCGGTCGCCCTGGTTCGGTACTCTCGTTGTTTCGGGCGCCCGCGCTCGCGGCCGGTGGTGCCCGCCGTGGTCCCACCCGCCTCGCCCCCGCTGGCGGCCAAGGAGGATGCCGTGCCCGGTTACGCGACCGCCCTGGCCGAACTCGGCGACGCCGAGCTGGCCGGGATGCTCGCGCGCCGGCCCGACCTGCTCACCGGCGGCGGCCCCGCCTCGTTCCCGGAGCTGGCCAGCCGGGCCGGCAGCCCCGCCTCGCTGACCGCCGCCCTGCGCGGGCTCGACCTCGGGGCGCTGCGCCTGGCCGAGCTGCTGGCCGTCGTCGGCCTGCCGACCACGATGGAGGCGGTGCGCCGCGCCGCCGGGCAGGGGCTCAGCCCCGAGCGCCTCGACGCCACCCTCGCCGCCCTCGCCGAGCTGGGTATCGCCCTGCCACGGCCGGACGGCTCCGTCGCCGGGCCGCACGGCCTGGCGGCGCCGTTCGGCAACCCCGGCGGGCTGGGGCCGTCCGTGGCCGAGCTGGCCCGGGTCGCGGTCCGGCGCGACCAGCTCGAGCTGGTGGCCGGCACGCTCGGCCTTGACCGCTCCGGCGCCAAGCCCCAGCTCGTCGCGGCGGTCGCCGCCGCCCTCGCCAACCCGCGGGTGGTCATCAAGGTGCTGGCCGAGGCCGACGAGGCCGCCAGGCGCCTGCTCGACCAGGCGCTGCGCGCGGCCGGTCCGATCACCGTGATGGGCGTCGGCTACGGCCGCTTCGCCGGCTACCCCGACGCCGTCCCGGCCGCCTGGCTGGCCGAGCACGGCCTGCTCATGCCCGTGGCCTACAACCAGCTGGTGGTGCCGCGAGAGGCGGTGCTGGGGCTGCGCGGCGGCCACGTCTTCCCCGACTGGCCGGAGCCGCCCGCGGCGCCCCGCACCAGGCAGATGCCGGACGCGGCCGGCCGCGCGGCGGCCGCCGCCATGCGCGCGGCGGTGGCGGCCGAGGGCCTGGTCGTCTGGCTCGACCGGCACCCGCTCACGCTCATCCAGGCCGGCACGGTGGCCGTGCGGGACCTGCGCCGCCTCGCCGCCGAGCTCGACCTGGCGGAGGACGAGACGGCGCTCCTGGTCGACCTGCTGGTCGAGGCGGGCGTGCTGGGGGTCGGAGGTCCCTGGGAGCAGCGCTCCCTCGGCCTGCGTCCCCAGGCCGACGGCTGGCTCGCCCGCACCAGGGTGCGGCGCTGGGCCGAGCTGGCGCTGGCCTGGCGCGACCGCGACCTCGCGGTCGACGACCACCTGCTGCACCGTCATGGCGAGACCCCTCCCGGGGTGGAGAAGCCGCGGCCGCTGGTCGGCCGGCGCCTCTCGGCGGCGGTCGCCCGCCGCCGCGGCCTGATCGAGCTGCTGGCGGGGCTGCCGAGCGAGGCCGCCGTGCCGGCCGACGACCTCGGCGAGCTGCTCGGCTGGCGCCAGCCGCTGCTGTGGGGCGAGCGCCGCGAGGGGCAGGACCGTGCCGTGCTCGACGCCGCCGCCCTGCTCGGGCTCGCCGTGGCGGCGGACGGGCAGGCGGCGGCGGGCCCGGCGACCGCCGCCTGGGTGGGTGGGGCCGGCGCGGACGAGCTGGCCTCGGCCATGGCCGGGCTGCTGCCCGAGGGCTCGGCCCGCTTCCTGGTGGCGGGCGACCTGACCGTGGTCGCTCCCGGCGGCCTCGCGCCCGACGTCGAGGGCCGTCTCACGGTCCTGGCCGAGCGGGAGACGGGCGGCGGCGCGGCGACCTGGCGGATCACCGAAGCGAGCCTGCGCGGCGCCCTCGACGAGGGCCTCTCCGGCGACGAGGTGCTCGCCTTCCTGCGCGAGCACTCCGACACGCCCCTGCCGCAGGCGCTCGAGTACCTGGTGGAGGAGGCCGCCCGCCGCCACGGCCGGCTGCGGGTCGGCGCGGCAGGCACCTACCTGCGCGGCGAGGCCGCGCTGGTGACGCAGATGGTGCGCTCGGCGGCGGGACGGCGCCTCGGCCTGCGCGAGCTGGCGCCAGGGGTGGCGGTCACCTCCCGCCCGCAGCGGGAGCTCCTGGCCGAGCTGCGCAAGGCGGGAGAGGCGCCGGTGGCCGAGGAGGCCGACGGCAGCCCGCGCCGGGACGCCCGCCGCGCCGTGCGCCACAGCCCCCGCACCGCCCTCGACCGGCTGGCCGAGCGGCGCACCGGGCCGGGATCCGAGCCGGCCGCCGACCCGGCCGAGGTGGTCGCCCGGCTGCGCGCGACCGGCGGCCCGGCCCCGGCCGCCCGCCGCGTCGCCGACGCGAGGTCCCGTCCCGCGGACGGCGCCGCCCCTGACGGCGAGGCCGGCACCGCCGCCCGCCGCGCCGGCCACCCGTCCACCACCGGCCAGCCGGCCACCACCGGCCAGCCGGCCACGCCGGGCCAGCCGGCCACGCCGGGCCAGCCGGCCGCGAGCAGGCAGCCGGCGACGGGCCGGCCGGCGGCGAGCGGCCGGCGGCCGGCCGCGACGGGCGAGCCGGCCGCCGGGAAGACCCCGGCAGCCCGGGACGCGGCCGCCACGCGTCGGGAGAGGGGCGCCGAGGCCACCAGCGCCGCGGCCGCCGGCGAGGCCGACGCGGACGCGACCGTCACCGCCCCGGCCGAGATCGCCGCCCTGTGCAAGCAGGCCGCCGAGGCCCAGACGGCCGTGGAGCTCTCCTACCGACGCCGCGACGGCGTCGAGACCGTGCGCGTGGTCGAGCCGCGCGTGCTCCGCGCCGGCCTGGTCACCGCCTGGTGCCGCATGCGCCAGGACGAGCGCACCTTCGACCTGTCCCGCATCCTCTGGGCACGCCCGGCCGGCGAGCCGCATGCGCCGGGCGGCCCGGCGGCCGGCCGCGGGCCGGCGAGCGACCGCCCGGGAGGCGCGCCGAGTGGCTGACCGCGGCGCGCTGATCGTCCAGAGCGATCGCAGCGTCCTGCTGGAGGTCGACCACCCGGGCGCCGAGGCGGCCAGGGTGGCGATCGCGCCGTTCGCCGAGCTGGAGAAGAGCCCGGAGCACGTCCACACCTACCGGCTGAGCGCGCTCGCCCTGTGGAACGCGAGGGCCGCCGGCCTGCGGCCGGAGGAGGTCACCGCCGCCCTCACCGAGCACTCCCGCTACCCGGTGCCGCCGGCCCTGCTCGCCGACCTGGTCGAGACGATGGGCCGCTACGGCCGGCTGGTGCTCGAGGCCCACGGGGACGCGCTGGTGCTGCGCTCCAGCGACCCGGCCGTGCTCGAGGAGGTGGTGCGCGCCAGGAAGGTCGCCCCGCTGGTGCGCGAGCGGCTCGGAGCGGACGCCGTGGTCGTCCCCCTGGGCGAGCGCGGCCGGCTCAAGCAGGCCCTGCTCTCGCTCGGCTGGCCGGCCGACGACCGTGCCGGCTACGTGGAGGGCGCCCCGCTGCCGCTGCGCCTGCGGGACGCCCACGCCGCCAGCGGCGAGCGCTTCCGGCTGCGCCGCTACCAGCGCGAGGCGGTGGCGGCCTTCGTCGCCGCCGGGTCGGGCGTGATCGTGCTGCCGTGCGGCGCCGGCAAGACGCTCGTCGGGCTCGGCGCCATGGCCGAGGTCTCCACCCGCACGCTGATCCTGGTCACCTCGACCCTCGCCGCGCGCCAGTGGCAGGAGGAGCTGCTCGCCCGCACCTCGCTCGGGGCCGAGCAGGTTGGCGAGTACTCGGGCGCGCGCAAGGACGTCGCCCCGGTCACCATCGCCACCTACCAGGTGCTGGTGACCAGGCGCAAGGGCGTCCACCCGCACCTCACCCTGCTCGGCCGCCAGGACTGGGGCCTGATCGTCTACGACGAGGTCCACCTGCTGCCGGCGCCGGTGTTCCGCATGACCGCCGAGATCCAGGCCCGCCGCCGCCTGGGGCTGACCGCCACCCTGGTGCGGGAGGACGGGCGCGAGGCCGACGTCTTCAGCCTGATCGGGCCCAAGCGCTACGACGTGCCCTGGCGCGACCTGGAGGCGCAGGGCTGGGTGGCGGCCGCCGACTGCGTCGAGGTCCGGGTCGACCTGACCGACGACGAGCGCATGGCCTACGCCACCGCCGAGCCGGAGGAGCGCTACCGCCGCGCCGCCACGGTCCGCTCCAAGCTGGCCGTCGTCAGGCACCTCGCCCACGCCCACGCCGGCGACCGGGTGCTGGTCATCGGCCAGTACCTCGACCAGCTCGAGACGCTCGGCCGCGAGCTGGACGCCCCGGTGATCACCGGCCAGACACCGGTGCGCGAGCGCGAGCAGCGCTTCGCCGCCTTCCGCAGCGGGGCGCTCGCCCGCCTGGTGGTCTCCAAGGTGGCCAACTTCTCCATCGACCTGCCGGAGGCGAACGTGGCCATCCAGGTCTCCGGGACCTTCGGCAGCCGCCAGGAGGAGGCCCAGCGCCTCGGCCGCATCCTGCGACCCAAGGCCGACGGCGGCCGCGCCCGCTTCTACACGGTGGTCAGCCGCGACACCAACGACACCGAGTTCGCGCAGCGCCGCCAGCGCTTCCTCGCCGAGCAGGGCTACGCCTACCAGCTGGTCGACGCCACCGCGCTGCTCGCCGGCGAGCTGCCGCCGTTCGGCGGCGCCCTCCTCCTCGACGGCAGGCGCGGAAGCTGACCTCAGGCGCCGCGCCGGGCGACGCTGACCACGGCGCGGATCGCGTCCGGGTTGGCCAGGGCGCCCTCGCTCACCGCCTTCTCCGCCGGGACGCCGGCGAGGATGCGCTTGACCGGCACCTCGAGCTTCTTGCCGCTGAGGGTCCGGGGCACCTCCGCGATCGCGTGGATCTCGTCGGGGACGTGGCGCGGCGACAGCTCCGAGCGGATCAGCGCCCGCAGCCTGGCGGTCAGCGCCTCGTCGAGCGTGCTCCCCGGCCGCAGCACCAGGAACAGCAGCAGGCGGCCGTCGGCGTCGCCGTCCCCGGCGTCCACCACCAGGCTGTCGGTGACCTCGTCGAGGGCCTCCACCACGCGGTAGAACTCGGCCGTGCCCATGCGCACGCCGCCGCGGTTCAGGGTCGAGTCGGAGCGTCCGGTGATCACGCAGCTGCCGCGCTCGGTGATCTCGATCCAGTCGCCGTGCCGCCAGACGCCCGGGTAGGTGGCGAAGTAGCTGTCGCGGTAGCGCTCGCCGTCCGGGTCGTTCCAGAAGAACAGCGGCATGGAGGGCAGCGGCTCGGTGACGACCAGCTCGCCGACCTGCCCGACCAGCGAGCGGCCCTGCTCGTCGAACGCCTCGACCTTGGACCCGAGGGCACGGCACTGCAGCTCTCCGGCGTACACCGGCAGGACCGGCGCGGAGGTGACGAAGGCGGTGCAGACGTCGGTGCCGCCGCTGACCGAGCCGACCAGGACGTCGTCGCTGACGTGCCGGTACAGCCAGGCGAAGCCCTCGGGTGGCAGGGGCGAGCCGGTCGAGCCGATCGAGTGCAGCGCCGCGAGGTCGGCGTCGCGGCCGGGCTCGACGCCGGCCTTCTGGCAGGCGAGCACGTAGGCGGCGCTGGTGCCGAAGTAGGTCATGCCGGTGGCGGCGGCGAAGCGCCACAGGGCGAGCATGTCGGGATGGCCGGGGCTGCCGTCCCACAGCAGCACCGTCGCGCCGAGCAGCAGCCCGCCGACCAGGAAGTTCCACATCATCCAACCGGTCGTGGTGAACCAGAAGAAGCGGTCGGCCGGGGTCAGGTCGAGGTGCAGGGCGAGCGACTTGAGATGCTCCAGCACGATGCCGCCGTGGCCCTGCACGATCGGCTTGGGCAGGCCGGTGGTGCCCGAGGAGTACAGGATCCACAGGGGGTGGTCGAACGGGACCGGCCGGGGCTCCGGCTCGCCGGCCTCGCCGGCGAGCAGCTCCTGCCAGGTGAGCACCTCGCCACCTGGCTGCGGGGCCCTCGTTGACCGGGCGGCTACCGCCGGCTGCCCCGCAGGCAGGGCGACTGCGGATGCACGGGCGGCTCGCTCCTGTGGTGCCGGCTTCGTTTCGCTCCTCGATCCCCCCGGACCCCCCACGGGCGAGGGCACCAGCACCGTGGCGCGCAGGGTGGGCAGGCGGCGGCGGATCTCGGCGAGGGCGTCGCGCCGGTCGTGGACCTTGCCGTTGTAGCGGTAGCCCTGGACCGCGAGCAGCACCTTCGGCTCGATCTGCTGGAAGCGGTCCACCACGCTGGAGACGCCGAACTCCGGGGCGCAGCTCGACCAGACCGCGCCGAGGCTGGCCGTGGCCAGCAGGGCGACCACCGTCTGAGGCACGTTGGGCAGGAAGGCAGCCACCCGGTCGCCGCGGCCGACCCCGAGCCGGCGCAGCCCCGCCGCGGCGGCGGCGACCTGCCGTCCCAGCTCGGCGTAGCTGATCGTGCCGAGCGCGCCGTCCTCGCCGCCGAAGACGATCGCCGGGTGGTGGTCGCGGCGGCGCAGCGCCACCTCGGCGTAGTTCAGCTCCGCGGAGGGGAACCAGCGGGCGCCGGGCATGCGCCGCTCGGCCAGCGCCGGAGCTGGCGCCGCGCCCGGCGCGACGGCGAAGAACTCCCAGATCGAGCTCCAGAAGGCGTCCAGCTCGGTCACCGACCAGCGCCACAGGTCGTCGTAGGTGTGGAAGTCGAGCCCGCGGTGCTCGATCAGCCAGTGCTCGTAGCGGACCAGGTTGGAGCGCAGGACCCGCTCCCTGGACGGACTCCACAGCAGCGCCGGGGCCCCGGCGCGCGGCGGCTCGCTGCTCACCAGATCTGGCCCTCCATCGGGTCGCCGACAGCCTCGAAATGACGCTACCACGCTGCCCGCGGGGGGGTCCGGGGGCTCAAGAGCGAGGCCGGAGTCCGAGCAGCGGGTGGCCACGCAAAGCCGAGCGGTAGCCCCCGGTCAACGGGCCGCCCGGGACCGCCCGGGGCACGGGTCCCGTCGCCGACCCGCACCCCGGACGTCTACGAGCTGGCTACCGTCCGGCACCGGCCAGCCGCGCGTAGACCACCAGGTTGTCGCGGTAGCTGCCGCGCGACTGGTCGAAGCTGCCGCCGCAGGTGATCAGGCGCAGGGCCGGCCACGCGACCGGGCCGAAGACGGCCTCGGTGGGGAGCGTGGCCTTGTGGTACTGGGCGTGTCCCTCGACCGCGAAGCGCAGGCGCACGCCGTCGGCGCGCTCGACCTCGACCCGGTCGCCCGGCTTCAGCTCGCGCAGCCGGTAGAAGACGGCCGGGCCGGTCTTGGAGTCGACGTGCCCGGCGATCACGGCGGGGCCCTGCTGGCCCGGCAGGGTGCCGCCGGAGAACCAGCCGGCCCTGGCGAACTCGCCGGGGACCTCCATCGAGCCGTCGGTGGCGAGGCCGAGGCGGTCGAGGGGCGTGTCCACGCCGATCGAGGGGATCAAGAGCCGCGCCGGCGGCGCGGCCGGGCCGCGGACGCGCACGGCGGACGGCAGCGAGGCGACCTCGAAGCCGGACGGCATCGGCGGCGGGGCCGGCTTGGCCGACGGCGTCAGCATGCCGGTGCCGCCCGAGCGCGGCACCGCCGGGGCCGCCGGCACGGGCGCCGGTCCGGAGGCGCCCGCGCCGGCGGCGGCCTGGCGGCCGCAGCCGCCGAGGAGCGCGGTCAGGGCCAGGACCAGCCCGGCGCAGACCAGCGCGGGACGGGTCCGGGGCTCGAGGAGCGGAGCGGTAGCCCCGGATGAGCTGGGCATCCGGGAGACGGGGCGGTGGCGTCGCATGGCCGGGCCACCTCAGCGCCGGCCGCGCGGGGGCCGCTGCAGGGCCGGCGCGGCGCCGTGCCGGCTCGCCGTGACGAGCCAGCCCAGGGCGAGGAGCCCCACGGCCACGAGCAGGAGGGCGGGGCGTGTGCCCGCTCGGGCGGCGCCACCCGCCCCCGTCTTGATGCCGCCGGCCGGCATCTTGCCCACGCCGGTTGCGTCGGAGAAGGAGAACACCTCGCGCGGCTGCCCGCCGCCGCCGAGCAGCACCGCCGAGGACACCGTGCCCGCCCGCACCTGGAGGTTGTCGCGCAGCAGCACGCCGCCGCCACCCGAGCGCCTGGCCTCGACCCGCAGCTGACCGGCCGCGAAGGGCCGGTAGCGGCTGGGTGCCGCGAACGACAGCTTGGGCGAGAGCAGCTGGCCGTCCACGGCCAGGTCGACCTTTGGCAGGCCGACCGCGGCGGAGATGAACCGCACCTTGGCCCGCCCCGGGTCGGTGGGGGCCATGTCGTCGTTGAGCAGCACGGCCCGCAGGTCGGTCTTGGGACCGACCGCGGCCACCGTGTAGGCGCGGCCCGCCCGCAGGCGCCCGGTCAGCCGGATCGCCGGCCGGGAGCTGGGCGAGGCCCCGGCGGCGCGCACCTCGTAGGTGAAGGGGCCCGCGTCGACCTGCCAGTAGGCGGAGACGTTCTTGTAGAAGACGTTGGGGAACAGCTGGTTGCGGTTGAGGCTGACGACGTAGACGTCGACGTACTCCGCGTCCGGCGAGAAGTGCGCGATGCGGATCATGGCCTTGCCGGGCGCGGCGGCCCCGGCGGCGGCGGGTGCCAGCGCCAGGGCGGCGACGGTCACCGCGGCGGCGGCCAGCAGGCGGGTGATGGTCCCTCGCCTCACGACGACATCCCTCCCTCGGTGGGCGCGCGACGGGTGCGCCCGTGCCATCACGGGTGGTTCGGTGCTGGCGCCCGCGCGGTTCTTTCCGGGACCGACGTAGCTCGTTTCTACGTAGAACTACTGAGGTCGGCGGTCATCCCATCCGCACGCCACGGCGCGCCGAACCACCCCGTGAAGCCAGAGCGCGCCGACGTGAGGAGCTGAGCGCGGTGACCGCAGGACCGGACCCGACCCCGACGGCTCACCCGCGCACGCCCCGGAAGCCGCGCCCGCGCCGCCTGCCCGCCCGCGCCGCCCGCCGCCTCCTCGGGCGCTCGGCGGCCCTCCGGGCGCTGGCCCTCGTGCTGGCGTGCGGCCTGCTGGCCGTGCCGGCGGTGTCGCTCGCCGCGCCGGGCCCCACCAACACCAACAAGGCCAAGGCGGCCAAGCTGCGGGCGGACGCGGCGGCCGTGCGCACCCGGCTCGACCGCGAGCGGCTGCGCCTCGAGCAGCTCGCCGAGGACCTCAAGGACGCCTACACCGGCGGCGTCGACCTGCTCGCCGAGGCCGCCAAGCTGCAGCAGCGCCAGGCGGACGCCGAGCGCGAGCTGGCCGACGCCCGCGCCAAGCTGGACGCGCGCGTGCGCGCCAGCTACATCGGCGGTCCCGCCTCCTCGTACCTGTCCGCCCTGGTCACCGCGGACGACCCGGCCGAGCTCCTGCGCCGCCTGCCGCTGCAGCAGGCCGTGCTGCAGTCCGACGTCGCGCTGGTCGAGCGCGTGCGGGCGGCAAAGGCCAAGGCCGACGCGGTGCGCGAGCGGCTCTCCGCACGCCTGGTCGAGCAGGCCAGCATGGCGCAGACGCTGGCCGCCAAGCAGGCCGAGGCGCGCGAGCTGGCCGACCGGCTCGAGCGTGAGCTGCACACCGTGGACCGGCGCATGGCGCGCCTGATCGCGGCCGCGGAGCAGCGCGAGGAGAGCAGCCGCCGGCTCGCCTTCACCCGCTGGATGACCGGGGCACAGGGCGCCGCCGGCCTGAGCGCCGCGGCCGGCGCCGCGCCGGCCGCCCGCAAGGCCGTGCAGGTCGCCCTCGCCCAGCTCGGCGCCCCCTACCGCTGGGGCGCGACCGGCCCGAGCGAGTTCGACTGCTCCGGCCTGACCAGCTTCGCCTACGCGGCGGCCGGCAGGCCGATCCCGCGCACCTCGCGCATCCAGTACGCGGCGCTGCAGCAGTCCGGCCGCGGCGTCGCCATGGGCTCCCTGCTCCCGGGCGACCTGGTGTTCTTCGCCACCGACACCGGCAACCCGGCCACCATCCACCACGTCGGCATGTACATCGGCAAGGGCCTGATGGTGCACGCGCCCCACACCGGCGACGTGGTCCGCGTCGCCTCCGTCTGGCGCAACGACTACGCGGGCGCGGTCCGCCCCGCACCCGCGGGCCGCTGACCAGCGGCCGGCTTAGGGGGGCCGGTCGGGGGGCAGACTAGCGTCGTGGTGTCGCTGGAGCGCTTCGCACGCTCCACCGCGACCACCAAGCAGACGGCGTCTGTCCGAAGGAGAGCGCCATGCGGAACAGGAACATGACCGAGACCGGGCGGGACCGCGCCGCGCTGGCCCGTGGGGCCGGCTTCGGCAGGTTCTCGTTCGTCAGCGTGCTCGCCGGGGTGCTGGTCGCGTACGGCGGCCTCGCGGTGCTGCTCGCGGCGGCCTACGGCATCGCCCAGGCAACCGGGGTGGCGGACACGCTCAGCTTCGACGACCTTGCCAGGCTCAGCACCGGCAGCGCGGCCGTGATCGTGGCGGCGACGCTGATCTCCTACCTGTTCGGCGGCTACGTGGCCGGCCGCATGGCCCGCCGCGCCGGGCTGCTCAACGGCCTGGCGGTGTTCGTGCTCGCGGTGCTGCTGGTCGCGGCGCTCGGCGGGTTGCTGGCCGTCCGTGACGGCAGCGACCAGATCGCCGCCAGCCTGCGCGACGCCGGCATCCCCACCACCTTCGACGGCTGGAGCCAGATCAGCTCCCTGGCCGGGCTCGGATCGCTGCTCGCCATGCTGGTCGGCTCGGTGCTCGGCGGCAAGATGGGCGAGCGCTGGCACAGCAAGCTGACCCGCAGGGCGGCCGCCGCGCTGAGCGAGCGCGAGGCGGTCGAGCGCGAGGCGCTGCCGGCGGAGGAGCCGGTGACCACCTACCGGGCCGACCGCGGGCGCGACGTCGTGGCCGCGAGGGGCGGCGGGAGCACCACCACGCTGGCCGGCGGCGGCGTCGCCACCGCCGAACGGCCCAGGCAGGGCGGCCGCCACCTGCCCGACCGCGACGAGCTCGCCGCCGGCGAGGACGCCACGGTCGAGCGGCCGAGACCTGGGGACGGGAGCCGCGAGCGGCGCTGACCGCGGGCTCAGTGGCCGTGGGGGTGGGGCCGCCAGTGGTGCCGCCCCCACCCGAGGTGCCTGGGCCTCCCGAGGTCCCCGACGCGCCGGAGGTGCCGGAGCCTCCCGAGGTGCCGGCGCCCCCGGACGTGCCCGAACCACCGGTCGTGCCGCCTCCGCCGGCCTGGGCCGGCGTCCACGCGCTGGCAAGAACGAACCGGGATCAGGACGCCATGGCGGCGTCGGCGCCCACCTCGGCGGTGGTGATCTCGCCGTCGCTCGACTCGCACGCGACCAGCCCGTCGACGCGCTCCCGGTCGAGCCGCAGCCGCAGCACGTCGTAGCAGCCGTACAGCTCGCCCATCATGGTGGCGACGCGGCCGAACAGCGGCAGCAGCGTGCCCGCCTGCTCCCTGAAGTGGTCCGCGTACGCGCTCACCTGGGCCGCCGCCGACTGCGACGGCCCCACCCTCAGCTCGACCACCACCAGGCGCTCGCGCTCGATGTCGACCGCGACCAGGTCGGCGAACTCCTGCCGCTTCTTGCCGTCGGGCCGGTCCAGGCGCCACTGGCTGTAGAGCAGGCGCAGGGCCGGCGGGAAGGGCTTGGGCAGGCGCAGCGCGCTGGCCTGGGCATGGCGGATCAGCCGGGCCTCGAAGCGGTGCTCACGCGATGGCTTGGCCTGCTCCTTGCGGGTCTTGCGCAGGTGCTGGACACGCTCCCCCATGGTTGGTGCGAGCTGCTCGGCGGTGGTGCCGCGCTTGATCAGGGAACCTGGCTCGACGGGGATGCGCGGCTTGGGGGAGTCGGGGTGCAGGTCCACCACGCGCACGCCTGGCTCCAGGGGGCGGAAGTAGGCGCCGCCGATCTCCGGCTCCGCCTCGAACAGCTCGCGGACCTCCGCGAACTCCGGGGTCAGCATGTAGGCGACCGACTCGAGGTGGCTGCCACGCCCATCGCCGGCTCGCACGTGCGGTCTACCTCCCAGCGGGCGTTCGCCGAGGCTCGGTGGGATCGACGAAGGCGGGGCTCGGATCGTCGGCCGCATCGTATCCACCAAGCAGCGGCCGATTCCAACCCGCGGCAATCACAGGCGCGAGTCGGCCACCGGACCTGTCCGTCCACTAGAGTGAGGTCATGGACTACCCCGCGGCCCGCCGTCTCGACCTGGTCGAGGTGGTCCATGGCACCGAGGTCGCCGACCCCTACCGCTGGCTGGAGGACGCCGGCTCGCCGGAGACGGCGGCCTGGAGCACGGCCCAGGACGAGCTGGCCCGCGGCCTGCTCGACGAGCTTCCCGGACGGGAGGGCCTGCGCGCCCGCCTGCGCGAGCTGCTCGCCGCCGGGCTCGCCACCGTCCCGGAGGTCCGCGGCCGACGCGCCTTCTTCACCCGGCGCGGCCCCGGCCAGGAGCACGCCGTCCTGGTGGTGCGCGAGGGCGACACCGAGCGCGTGCTGATCGACCCGAGCACCCTGAGCGACGACGACACCGTCACGCTCGACGGCTGGGTCCCCTCGATCGAGGGCGACCGCCTCGCCTACTGGCTCAGCCAGGGCGGCGACGAGGAGGCGTCGCTCTCGGTCATGGACGTGGCCAGCGGCGAGGTGATCGACGGGCCGATCGACCGCACGCGCTACTGCCCGCTCGCCTGGCTGCCCGGCGGCGAGCGCTTCTGCTACGGCCGCCGCCTGCCTCCGGACGCCGTCCCCGAGGGGGAGGACCGCTTCCACCGCCGCCTGTGGCTGCACCGGATCGGCGACGACCCCGAGCGCGACCGGCTGGTCTTCGGCGAGGGCCGCGACAAGACCGAGTACCACTCGGTGGAGATCTCCCACGACGGCCGCTGGCTGGTGATCGGCGCCGCGCTCGGCACCGCGCCGCGCAACGACCTCTACGTCGCCGACCTGGCCGGTGACCTGGTGCTGCGCCCCGTGCAGGAGGGCCTCGACGCCACCACCTACGGGCAGGTCGCCCACGACGGCCGCCTCTACCTGCGCACCAACCTGGGCGCCGCGCGCTTCCGCGTGGTGGTCGCCGACCCGGCCCGCCCCGAGCCGCTCGGCTGGCGCGACCTGGTGCCCGAGGGCGAGACCGTGATCGAGGACTTCGCCGTCACCGGCGACGCGCTGCTGGTCGCCGGCACCCGCCACGCGGTCGGCCGGGTTACCGTGCACGACCTCGCCGACGGTGCCGTCCGGGCCGAGGTGGAGCTGCCCGGCCTCGGCTCGGTGCGGGGCGTCACCGCCAGGCCGGAAGGCGGCGACGAGGCCTGGATCGGCTGGACCGACTTCACCACGCCGCCGCGCGTCTACCGCTACGCGGTCGGCGGCGGCATGCTCGCGCTGTGGATGGACGCGCCCGGGCGGGTCGAGGCCAAGGGCGTGGTCGCCCGCCAGGAGTCGTACCGCTCCGGTGACGGCACCGAGGTGCGCATGTTCGTCCTGCACCGCGAGGGCCTGCCGGCCGACGGCGCCAGGCCGGCGGTCCTGTACGGCTACGGCGGCTTCAACATCGCCCTCACCCCGGAGTACAGCGCCAGCATCCTCGCCTGGGTGGAGCGCGGCGGCGTCTACGCGATCGCCAACCTGCGCGGCGGCAGCGAGGAGGGCGAGGCCTGGCACCGGGCCGTCGCCGGCGGCTCCAACGGCGGCCTGCTGGTGGGCGCCGCCCTGACCCAGCATCCGGAGTTGTTCGCGGCGGTGGTGTGCAGCGCGCCGCTGCTCGACATGGTCCGCTACGAGCGCTTCGGCCTCGGCGAGACCTGGAACGACGAGTACGGGCGCGCCGACGACCCGACCGAGTTCGGCTGGCTGTACGCCTACTCGCCCTACCACCACGTCACCCGGGGCACCCGCTACCCGGCGGTGCTGTTCAGCGTGTTCGAGTCCGACACCAGGGTGGACCCGCTGCACGCCCGCAAGCTCTGCGCCGCCCTGCAGTGGGCGACCGCGTCGCCCCGGCCGGTGATCCTGCGGCGCGAGGTCCGGGTCGGCCACGGCGCCCGCTCGGTCAGCCGCACCCTCGACCTGTCGGTCGACACCTTGGGCTTCCTGGCCGTCCAGCTCGGCCTCGCGCTCGACTAATGGGGCCTGCCGGCGCAGGAATCACCTCTTTCAATTTTCGGTGATTAGTCCAAATATAGCCGAGTGTTCGATTCAAGCATCGCCCCTCCGCTCCTCCGCCCAGCGCCCGCGTACCCGGACGCCGGTCTGGCCCAGGCGGCCGCCAGACCGTGCGTCCGTGGGCACACGACACACCCGGTCACGCGCGCAGGACCGCGCGCGCCCTCAGCGCGCAGAAAGGGAGCCGCCATGAGGTACCGCCAGCTCGGCCGGTCCGGCCTCACCGTCTCGGTGGTCGGCCTCGGAGGCAACAGCTTCGGCTCGCGCTGCGACGCCACCCAGACCCGGGCGGTGGTCGCCGCCGCCCTCGACGCCGGCATCACCCTGTTCGACACCGCCGACGTCTACGGCCACCGCGGCGGCTCGGAGACGCTCCTCGGCCAGGCGCTCGCCAAGCACCGCGACGAGGTGGTGGTGGCCACCAAGTTCGGCATGGACATGGGCGGCCCGCCTCACGAGGCGCGGGCCTCGCGCCGCCACATCCGGCGCGCGGTCGAAGGCAGCCTGCGCCGCCTCGGCTTCGACTACGTCGACCTCTACCAGCAGCACGCCCCCGACCGGCGCACCCCGGTGGAGGAGACCCTCGCCGCCCTCGACGAGCTGGTCGGCGAGGGCAAGATCCGCTACGTCGGCTCCTGCAACTTCGCCGCCTGGCAGATCGTGGAGGCCGACTGGGTCGCGCGCAGCCAGCACCGCACCCCGTTCGTCTCCGCCCAGAACAACTACAACCTGCTGGAACGCGACCTGGAGGAGGAGGTGGTGCCCGCCTGCCGCCGCTACGGCGTCGGCGTGCTGCCCTTCTACCCGCTGGCCAGCGGGCTGCTCACCGGGAAGTACAAGCGCGGCGAGCCGCCGCCGCCGCGCAGCCGCCTGGCCGAGCGCGGGATCACGCCGGACGACGAGACCTTCGACCGGCTCCAGGCGCTGGAGAAGTACGCCGTGCAGCGCGGCCTGACCCTGCTCGAGGTGGCCGTCGGCGGCCTCGCCGCGCAGCCGGGTGTCGCCTCGGTGATCGCCGGCGCCACCCGGCCCGACCAGGTCCGCGCGAACGTCACCGCCGCGCTCTGGGAGCCGACCCCCGAAGACCTCGCCGAGCTGGCCACGCTCGCCCCCCGCCGCCCGCAGGGCAAGCAGATCTGACCGACTTGGTACTGCCTATGGAAGTTCGTGCGTGGTCAGCGGTTTGCTGAAGGCGGGATTCGTGCTGACCCCGGGCCGGTCATGCATGCTGTCCGGGTGGTGATCTGCCAGTCTAGGACCGCTGGGGTCCGTCGCAGATTCATGGTGCTCTTGGTGAACCGATCGTCTTCCCAGCGCAATAGAGAGGCATGGACGACGACGGGCTGATCGTTCGCGTGGCGGCCGGTGATGACACGGCGCTGCGGGAGCTGTTCTGCCGGCACGCGCCGTGGCTGGCGGCCCGGCTGCGCGTGGTGCTGCCCGCCGCCGACGTGGAGGACGTTCTGCAGGAGACCTTCCTCGCAGTCTGGAAGGGCGCGGGAGGCCACCGGCCGGGTGGCTCGGTCGGTGGCTGGATGTGGGGGATCGCGCGCCGGCAGGCCGCGCTGTTCCTGCGCCGCCGGGGCCCAGCAGCGCTGCTGTTGCCCGTCGTGGTCGCGGCGGACGGACGGCATGCCAGCGACCCGGCGGAGGCGGCGCTGTCACGAGCCCAGATGACCGACGCGGTCGCCGCGCTGGGGCCTGAGGGCAGTCCGGACCGGGAGGTCTGGCAGCTGATGTATGTCGAGGACCGGCCGGTTGCGGAGGTGGCGGAGCTGATGGGCGTTCCGGAGGGCACGGTGAAGAGCCGCGCGCACCGGGCGCGGCGGCTGCTGCGCGCCGCGCTGCGCGGCGGCCCGGCTGCGGAGGGAGGCACACGATGAGCGACCCTGACGCGAGCCGGGACGGCCTGGCCGCCTCGCTGGGAGGGCGCCGGGACGCGGTGCCGTCCGATGTCGACCTGGACCGGGTGTGGCTCGGCGTGGCCGCGGAGGTATGGCGCCGCCGTCCGGGGTGGCTGGAGCGGCTGGCCGGGCGGCTGCTGCGCTCGCCGGGCCTGGCCCGGGCGCTGGTGACCACGCCGTCGCTGCTGGTCGGGTGGATCACCGCCACCACGGTGGTGCTGCTCGCCGGGATCCTGGCCACCCTGGGGACCGGGACGCCATATGTGGCCCTGGTCGCGCCCGCGGTCGCTGCGGCGGGCATCGCCTACGCCTACGGGCCCGGCATCGACCCGGCCTGGGAGCTGTCGTGCAGCATGGCGGTCAGCGACCGGATGGTCCTGCTGGTGCGGGCGCTGGCGGTGTTCGGCCTGAACGCGGCGCTCGGGCTGGCCGCCTCGGCCGCGTCAGGGGCCGCGGCCGCGGTCACGTTCGGCTGGCTGGTCCCCATGACCGCGGTCTGCGCGCTGGCCCTGGCCGCGGCGACGCTGGCGCGGTCGGCGAACGTCGGCGTGGCAGCTGGCCTGGCCGGCTGGGCGATCACGGTCCTGGCCGCGCAGGCGACCAACGGGCGGTTCACCGCCGCGGTCACCGACTCCGCCCTGGTGGTCCCCTACCTGGCGTTCGCGGCCTGCTGCGGCGCGATCGTGCTGTATGCGACCCGGATCCCGAGAGGAACGTCATGAACGTCGAGATCAGCGATCTGACCAGGCGGTTCGGCCGCACCCAGGCGGTGGCCGGGGTGGACCTGGAGACCGGGCCTGGGGTGTTCGGGCTGCTGGGCCCCAACGGGGCGGGCAAGACCTCGCTGCTGCGGATGCTGGCCACGGTGATCCCGCCGAGCTCGGGAAGACTGCGGCTGCTCGGCCGTAATCCCAGCGCCTACGGCCCGCGAAAGGAGATCCGCCGCCGGCTCGGCTACCTGCCGCAGAACCTCGGCTACTACCCGGGCTTCACCGTGGTGGAGTTCGTGGAGTACTTCGCGCTGCTCAAGGACATGCCGGCAGGGCGGGTGCCCGGTGCGGTGGCGGCCGCGGTCGAGCGGGTCGGGCTGGGGGACAAGGCCAGGGCGAAGCTGCGCACGCTGTCGGGCGGGATGCTGCGCCGGGCCGGGATCGCACAGGCGATCGTCAACCAGCCCGAGCTGCTGCTGCTGGACGAGCCGACCGCCGGGCTGGACCCTGAGCAGCGGGTGGCGTTCCGCGCCCTGCTACGCGACCTTGGCCAGCGCGCCACCGTGATCGTCAGCACCCACCTGGTCGAGGACGTCGGCGCCGCCTGCAGCCAGGTCGCCCTGATGGACCAGGGAAAGCTCGTGTTTCATGGCACCCCGGTCGAGCTGACCGCCCGCGCCGAGGGGACCGCCGCGGCGGGCGATGCCCCGCTGGAGCGCGGCTACAGCGCGGTGCTGGCGGCGGCGCGATCCACCACGGCGGCACGGTCATGACCGCCGCGACCGACGCCCCGGTCCGGCACGGGCCGCCGCGTGCCGCGAGCGCTGGCCCGCTGACCGCTGCCCGACTGCTGAGGATCGAGCTCCGCCGCAACGCGATGCTGTGGATGCTGCCGCTGCTCGCGGCGCTGTTCTGGTTCAGCACCTACCGCCCGAGCATGGCCCTTCCGCCGTTGTGGAACCTGCGCGGCACGATGCTCCAGCAGCAGGCCCTGCTGGCGTTCGCGCCGCTGGTGGCGGGCGCGGCCGCCTGGATGGGATCGCGGGAGGGCCGGCGCGGCAGCGCCGACCTGGTGGGGGTGACCGCGCTGCCGCGCTGGGCTGGCCAGCTGGCCACCTGGGCCGCGACCACCTGCTGGGCGATGGTGGCCTACCTGGGCGGCGTGGCCGTCGTGTACGGGATCACCGCACGGCAGGCCACCTGGGGCGGCCCGCTGTGGTGGCCGGTGGCGGTCGGCGCCGCAATGGCGGCGGCGTCCTGTGCCCTGGGGTTCGCCGCCGGGGCGCTGCTCCCCGGCCGGTTCAGCGCGCCGCTGGTCGCGGTGGCCGTGTTCCTGGCGCTGGGGGCGGGCGCGATCGCGATCGAGCACAACAGCACGTACGCGCAGATCTGGCCGCTGAACGTGCAAGGCGCCCTCCCGCCCGACGCGTTCGGGGTCTTCTCCCCCTACCTCCCCGACCTTGCCATCACCCAGGTGCTGTTCCTGGCCGGGCTCGCCGCCGCGGCGCTGGGCGCGCTGGGCCTGCGGGCCGCCGCCGGCGGGCGCTGGCTGCGCTGCGCCGCCGCGGTCGCCGCCGCGGCCGGGCTGGCGGCGGCCGGGACCGGGGTCGGGCTGGCCGGCACCGCCAGGCCGGAGGCGCACGGGATCGTCATCCCCGCGCTGCACGACGCGGCCAGCGACAAGCCGATTGCCTACACACCGGTCTGCAGCCATGCCGCGGTCCCGGTCTGCCTGCACCCGGCCTACCGGTCGTTCCTGCCGGCCGTGACGGCCGCGCTCGGCCCGCTGCTCGGCGAGGTGGCCGGCCTGCCCGGCGCACCGGTCCGCGTCTGGCAGGTCGCGTTCACGCACCTGCAGCTACGACCCCACAACGGCGTTGAACTAGGTGGCCCGGTCATCGGTGGCAGCCCGCCGGTGCTTTCCCTGCCCCTCAGCGGCATGACCCCGCCGGGCGAGGAACACACCACCACCGCTGAATTCATTCGCCAACTACGGGAGCAAGTCTCGCCGATGATCCTGAACACCCTCATCGGCGGCGGCGACCAGCAAGACACGAACAGCCAGCAAGGCAAGAGGTCGGCGCAGCAGCCGAGCCCGAGGGTGCTGGCACAGCAGGCGATCCAGGCAGCCTTGGCGCAGGTCGCCGGCGTGCCGCCCGGCAACGGGGTGCCGCCGCTGCCGCCCGGCTCGCCGGCCGATGCCGCGGCCAAGCGGTTCGCCGCGCTGCCGGCGGCGACCCGCCACGCCTGGCTCGTGGGCCACCTGACCGCGCTACGGGCCGGCCGGATCACCCTCGGCGAGCTACCGTGACCGCGGCCAGGGTCGACCGACCGCCGTCCGGGCTCGCATCGGCCCAGGGGCCGCGGCCGGCCGGGCCGCGGCTGGCCGCCCTGCGGCTGGTGCGCCTGTACCTGGCCAGCCGCCGCGCACTGACCTGCCTGCTGGTACTGGTGGCCTGCGCCGTCGCCCTGCGCACCGCGCTGCACTGGATGCCGCGCAGCGGGCTGGCCTCCCGGCAGCTCCCGCTGACCATCCAGGCCGGGGCTGCCGCGCTGATCGGCGTCACCACCCGCAGCCCGTTCGGCGAGCCAGAACGCGCCACCGGCCGGTGGCTGCCGTTCCTGCGGCTCGGCACCGTCATGGTGCTGGCCGGGGCCGCCGTCGGCGCGCTGGCGGCCGGCTCCGCCTCAGCCCACCTGGCCGGCGGCACCCTAGGGATGCTACGCGACCTCGCCGGGCTGGCCGGCATCGCGCTGCTGACCGCCGCCCTGCTCGGCGGCGCCCTGGCCTGGGTCGGGCCGACGGCCTACCTGGTGGTCACCCTGCACGCCCTCCAAGCCGCCTGGACCACACCATGGGTCTGGCCGGCCCGGCCGCCGCACGACCGCGGCGCTGCACTCTGCGCGGCCCTGGTATTGGCCGCCGGGGTCGTGGTCATCACGATGCGTGGCGCCCGCGACACGGCCAGCTGAGCGACGATGCGGGCCAGGCGCCCGCCCCGCTCACCGTCCCGCGCCCGCCACGAGCACACGGCGGCGACGTTCGACCGCTTCCTCTGGGTCGGACCCTGAGTCCACCAAGACCTCCCTCGGCCAGCGGCTCCGCCAGCGCCAGCGGTGGCCCGCCAGCCGCGAGCGCGGCGGCCAGGTCGCCGTGGATCTCGATCGCCTCGTCGAGCCGGGTCAGCGCGAAGATCTCGCGGTAGTGCCCGCCCAGGCCGACGGCGAGCAGCCGCCGGTGCTGCCTCCTCGACCGCACCAGCAGCGCCACCAGCAGTCCGATGCCGCCGCTGCTCATGTACTCGAGCGCGCCGAAGTCGAGCACGACGGCGCGCGGGCCGTCCTCGACGGCGCGCGCGTACGCCGCCATCAGCCCCTGCTCGCTGGCCGCGGTGACCTCGCCGGGGAGCTCGATGACGCTGGCTGTCCGGCTCGCCCTGCGGACCTTGGGCGTGGCGATGGCCTGCGCGTCCATGTGCCGCCTCCTGCTCGGTCGGGTTCGTGACGGCCTCGGCGGCCGCGGTCACCAGTCGCTCCCGCCGGATCGGGTGCGAGCCGAGCTCCGCGGCCACCTCGGCCGGGCCCGAACGGCCGCCAGGCTGTGGCGAGGGCCGTGGCGGGGCGTACAGCACCCCGTCACGGCCCCTCAGCCTGCCTCCCGGCCCCGTCATGGTCAGGGGGCAAGCTTGAGGATCGGTTGGGAACCGCTTGGGGACCGGTCGCTCAGGCCGGCGCGAAGCGCTCGCCGAGGCTGCCGGGCGTCCGCCGGTCGCGGGCGCGCGCGGCGACCTGGGCCATGCCGAGCGCCGCGGCGTCGGCCAGGCAGGCCTCCAGCAGCGCCGCGCCGCGCTGCTGCTCGCCGGCCACGCCGCCGTCGAGCAGCAGCTCGGCGAGGTGCAGGCGGGTGCGGGCGAGGAGCCCGCGGGCGCCCATGCGGTCGTGGGCGAGCAGTGCCGTCTCGAGGTGCCGGCGCGCCCCGTCCCGCCGGCCCATGGTGGCGGCGAGGCGGCCGAGCCAGTGGTCGACGGCGCCGAGGAACAGCAGGCCGGTGTTGGTGACCACCACCCGTCCGGCGAACGGCGACAGCCGCTCGTAGAGCACCGCGGCGGCGCCGGCGTCGCCGAGCAGCGCGACCGCCTCGGAGAGCGCCACCGGGGTCGCCTGGTCGGGCGTGAGCGGGAAGGGGCCGTTGTCGCCGTAGCCGAGCACGCCCGCCGCGTCGAGGCGGGCGAGCAGCTCGGACGCCTCGGCGCGGCGGCCCGACGAGGCGAGCAGCAGCAGCAGCGCGCCCTGCCACAGGTAGGTCTGCCGGTGGGCGGCGGCCCAGCGCCGCACCAGCGGCTCCATCTCCGCCATCCGTCCCTGCTCGTGCCTGATGAAGGCGAGCTGGGCGGCGTGGGCCGGCCTGGCGCCCGCCGGGTTGCCGCGGCGGTGCTGCTCGAAGGCCTCGCCGGCCAGGCGCTCGGCCTCGCCGAGGCGGCCTTCCAGCAGCGCCCACATGCTCCGCAGCCAGCGCAGGTGCACCAGGAACAGCGGCTGCTGCAGCGCCTCGGCGGTGCGCGCGAAGCTGGCCAGCTCGTCCCTGGCGCCGGCGGCGTCGCCCCGTTGCAGCAGCAGGATCACCCGGTACTGGCGGCCGAGCGTCGCCTGCTCCGGCAGCCCGGACGCCTCGGCCATGGCGACCAGCTCGTCGGCGTGGGTGAGGCGCTCGTCGGTCCCGGCCACCGGCCAGGTGATCAGCTGGGCGGTGAGCGCGTCGGCCAGGGCACGCGGGTCGCGCAGGCGCCGTGCCATGCCGAGGGACTGCTCGCTCAGCGTGCTGAGCTCGTCCTCGGTGTGGAAGTTGACCGCGAGCTGGGCGAGCACGCTGGCCTTGAGGGAGGAGTCACCCTCGCCCAGCGCGCCCCGCGCGCCGGCGAGCAGGCGCACCGACGGCTCGTCCGGCTGCCACAGGTCGAGCCACGAGGCCCAGAGGTTGCCGCTGTTGAAGCCGAGCGCGGCCCGCGCCATCCAGGTCGCCTCGCCCAGCTCCCCGGCGAGCTCGAAGGCCGGCTCGAGGGCCGCTCTGGCGCCCGTCACGTCCCCCGAGCGGCGGCGGGCGTCGCCGAGGCCGAGCAGCAGCTCGCAGCGGACCCGCGGCTGTGGCCGGGCACCACGGTCCAGCGCGGCGAGTGCCCGCTCGTAGTGGCCGGCGGCGTCCTCGTAGGCGAGCCGCGCACTGGCCTGCTCGGCGGCGAGCCGGGCGTAGCCGACCGCCTTGGCGGCGAAGCCGTCGGGCTCGTCCTGAATCACCTGGGGCCTACCGCTCGGCCCCGCGTGGCCGCCCGCCACCGGCGCCCACGCCGCCGCCTGGCCGAAGTGGTGGGCGAGCTCGGCGGCGGCCTGGCCGGCCTGCTCGCCGAGGACGGCCTCGAGCGCCTCGGCGTAGGCGGCGTGCAGCCGCGCCCTGCGGGCCACCGACAGCCCGGCGTACACCGCCTCGCGCAGCAGGTCGTGGGCGAAGCGCCAGCCGCCCCGCCGCGCCGGCTCCTCGACCACCATGCGGGCGGCGAGCGCGGCCTCGACCAGCTCGAGCACGCGCTCCCCAGGCAGGCCGGTAACCGCCGCGAGGGTGTCGACGCCGAAGACGTCCGGGGCGAGCGCGGCCACCGTCAGCACCACGGCCGCCTCGCCGGGAAGCCGCGCCAGCCGCTCGCCGACGACCTCCGTGACGGTCGCCGGCACCTCGCTGCCCGCCGCATCGGCGAGCGCGCCCTCCGCGGCGAGCAGCCGCAGCAGCTCGCCGAGCAGGAACGGGTTGCCGCCGGTACGGCGGTGGAGCCGCGCGCCAAGCTCGCCGGGCACCGGCGCGCCGGTCACGCCGGCCAGCAGCGCCGCCACGTCCGCCTCGGTCAGGCCGCCGAGGGCGATGCGCCCGGCGGCCGGCTCGCGCGCCAGCCGCGCCAGAGTCTCGGCGAGCGGGTGGCACGCGCCTCGCCCTCCCGGTAGGTGCCCAACAGCAGCGCCGGCACCCGCCCGAGCCCGCCGGCCACGAAGCCGAGCAGCCGCAGCGACGGCAGGTCAGCCCAGTGGAGGTCGTCGAGCACCAGCAGCAGCGGCCGGCGCGCCGCCACCCTGCCGAGGAAGCGGGCGACCGCGTCGTAGGCGCGGAAGCGCGCCGCCTCGCCGTCGAGCAGGGTCGCCGGGGCGCCGGTGGCGACGCGCTCGCCCAGTTCGGGAGCGACCTGGACGACGTAGGCGGCGCCGGGACCGAGCGCCTGCCGCAGCTCGCCGTCGTCGAGCTGCTCGGCCACGCTGCGCACGACCTGCAGCCAGGGCCAGAACGGCGGCGCGCCCTCCAGCTCGTAGCAGGCGCCGCGGTGGACCTGGACGCCCCGCGCCGCCGCCCGCGCCGCCAGCTCCTCGGCCAGCCGCGTCTTGCCGATTCCCGGGTCGCCGGCGATCAGCAGCAGCCGTCCACGGCCGCCTGCGGCGCCCTCCAGCGCCTCGGTGAGCAGCGACAGCTCGGCGTCGCGCCCGACCAGCGCGGCCACCTCCGAGGTGGCGCTCGCCGGCGGTGCCGCCGCGGCCGGCGCGGGCCCGCCGTCGCGGCGGCCCGCGGCGAGGTCGGGCGCCCGAGCGGGCGGCGCCTGGCCGCCGTCGCGCCGCGGTTCCGGGCGGCGCGTGCCGCCGGCCTGGCCGTGCGCGCCGGCGGCCGCTCGCGCCCTGCCCGGCGGCTGCCAGTCCAGCGTCGGCGACTGCAGCAGGATCTCCTCCTGGAGGCGCCGCAAGGCGGGTCCCGGCTCGAGCCCCAGCTCCTCGACCAGGAGATCCCGGCCGTCGCGGTAGGCGCGCAGCGCGTCGGCCTGCCGTCCCGACCGGTACAGGGCGAGCATCAGCTGGCCGCGGAGCCGCTCGCGCAGAGGGCTCGCGGCCAGCAGCCGCTCCAGGTCGGCGACCACCTCTGCGTGCCTGCCGGCGGCGAGCCCCGCCTCGACCTGGTCCTCGGCGGTGGCCAGGCGCAGCTCGGTCAGGCGCGCGATCTCGCCCTGCGCGAACGGCTCGAAGGCCACGTCGGCGAGGGCGTCGCCGCGCCACAGCGCCAGCGCCTCGCCGAGCAGCGCCTCGGCCGCCGCCGGGTCGGCCGGCAGGAGGCCACGGCCGTCACGGGCCAGGCGCTCGAAGCGGGTGGCGTCCAGCTCGTCCGGGCCGACCCGCAGCAGGTACCCGGGAGGCTGCCAGGCGAGCACCCGAGCGGTCGCGCCCGCCGGCCGCTCGGGCTCGAGCACCCGGCGCAGCACCGAGACGTAGGACCGCAAGGTGACGCTCGCCCGCGGCGGCGGCCGCCCGCCCCACAGCTCGTCGATCAGCCGGTCGGCCGAGACCACCCGGTTGGCGTCGAGCAGCAGCAGCACGAGCACGGCGCGCTGCTTGGCGCCGGCGACGCGCACAGGCCCAGCGTCGCCGACCACCTCGAGCGGCCCAAGGATCCCGTACCGCATCGACCCGTCCCCCGTGCCGACGCCGGCTCACGGCCGGCGAAATCGCTGCCGCCGGGGGGTCGCCGCTCCATTGCCAGTCCCCCCGGCCGGGAGCTGGCGACCTCGTTGCCAGCGTCGATTCAAACCGATTCCGCGGAAATCGGAAACCCGAAGGCCTGACCGCGGGCCTCCACGGATCTCGTGCCGCAGCCGGACCCGGCGCGACGCCGCTGTGGAAGGCGTTTTGCTCCAGTTTCCTTCGTCTTGCTTCCATCAGCCCGCGTTGGAGACGGGTCGGTCGGAGGAGGCGTGGGTGCGGGAGACGATCGCGGTGACGCCGGACACGGTCCGGGCCGAGGCCGTGGACGCCCGCCGGCTGGCGGACGGGCTGCGCGCCGCCACCGCCGGGACCGGGGCCGGCGCGTGCCGGGTCTCGGGCACCCTCGGCGCGCCGGCGGCGGCGTCCCATCCGGCCACGGCCGCGAGCTTCGACGCCATGTGGCTCGCCTGGTCGACAGCGCTCGACCAGGTCGCCTCCGCGCTGGAGGCGCACGCCCGCGCGCTGGACGCCGCCGCGGACGGCTACGGCGAGACCGACGCCGGCCTGCTCACCGGCCTACCCGCGGGGCCGTGAGTGCCCGCCGTCCCGGACCCCCTGGCCGGCTCGGGGGCTACCGGCCTCACCGGCGTCCTGGCGGGGTGGGGAGCCGGGGCCCCGCTCCCGCCAGCGCCACCGGACCCAGGGGTGCTCTGGGCGGGCGGCCGCAGCTTCGCCGCGCTCGCGGAGCGCTGCCGCTCGCTCGCCGGGGAGCTGCGGCACGGCAGCCGGGCGCTGGGGCCGGCGCCCGGCGGCTGGGTCGGCCTGGCGGCCGAGGCCGCAGGGCGCCGCGCCGACCAGCTGGCCGGCGCCCTGGACCTGGCGGCGGTGGCCAGCTCGGACGCCGCCACCGTCCTGGTGGTACTCGCCACGGCGCTCCAGGACGCACTGGCGGCGAGGGAGGCGGCCGCGCGGCTCGCCGTCGCGGCCGGCGGGGAGCGCGCGCCGGGCGGCACGCCGGTCCAGGCGTCTGCCGCCGCCGTGGACGCCGTCGCCGCGGCCCGGGCGGCGGGGCTGGCCCGCCAGGCGGCCGAGCGGGCCGCCGCCGCCCTCGGCGCGGCGGCGGCCGGCTTCGACGAGATCGCCGGCCGGGCGCGAGCGGCCTGCGCACTGCTCGGGCGCCAGGGCAGCTGGGCGGCGGCGGTCGACCGCCGGCTCCACGGACGCGTCCCCGTCTGGGCCGATCTCCGTCAGGGGCTCGCCGACGGCACGCGTGACCTCGTCGCCGGGACCCTCCAGGCGGCGGCGCTCGGCTCGCAGTACTACTGGATGCTGCGGCCCCGGCAGGCATGGGAGCAGAGCCGCCTGGAGCTGGCGGGCGCGCTGGCGGCGCTGCGCCATCCCGGGCAGGCGGTGGCCGCCGCCCTGGGCACCGAGGACCTCGGCAACGGGCACGCCGCGCGCTTCTGGGCGCGGCTGGTGCCGCGGGCCGCCCTCGCCGTGGCGGCCAAGGGCGCGGCCCTGGCCCGGGTGGCCGCCGTGCCACGCGAGGCGGCCGCGGCCGGCGAGGCCGCCCGCCTGTCCCTGGCCGAGGTCAACCCGGGCTACCCGGGCCCCGGCCGGATGACGAACTGCGCCCACTGCGCCCTGGCCACCGACGCCACCCTCGCCGGGCGCCCGGCCTGCGCCCTTCCCGGCGGGGCCACCAGCATCCGGGTCCTCGAGGCCCACTACGGCCGTTCCTTCCAGCACGCCTCCTCGGCGGCGAAGATCGCCTCGATCCTGCAGCGCGCCGGGCCCGGCGCGCGTGGCATCGTGTTCGCGTCGCGAGGGACGCGCCGTCCCGGCCACCTGTTCAACGCCGCCAACCTGGACGGCGACGTGCGCTTCCTCGACGGCCAGCGTGGCGGCCCCGCCGCCGTCGAAGGCGAGGGCTACGTCGCGTTCTTCCTGCTACGGACGGACTAGAGGCACATGATCGACCGTGACACCGCGACCACCATCGCCCGCCGCCACCTCGAGCGGGAGTTCCCCGGCGGCGGCGTGGCGCTCGACGCCGCCGCCACCATGGAGACGGACCGCTTCTGGGTGCTCTTCTACAACACCGTGGCGTTCCTGCGGACCGGGGAGCTGCGCGACTGCCTCGCCGGCAACGGCCCCCTGCTGGTCGACAAGCGCTCCGGCGCCCTGCGCCAGGCCGGCACCGCGCACCCGGTCGAGCACTACCTGGCCGGGGACCGTCCCGACTGAGCGGCCCGCGAGTCGTGCCCCATCGTGGCAGGGGCGTTGTCCCCGCAAGGGCTGTCCGGCGTGATCGAGGCGGGGGGAGCTCCTCGTCGCGTGTCAGGCGTCCAGGGATTCGGCCCGGAAGCGGTCACCTTCGGCCACCACCAGGACGCCGGCTCCCTTGGCCAGCGGCGCGACCAGCTGACCGGTGAGGCCGAACACCGCCGCCTCGTTGGTCGGGCTGTGCCCGACGGCCAGCGCCCGCTCCCCGTCGGAGAGCCGCTCCAGCACCCGGAGGAGTCCCATTCCCAGCCGGGCCGAGTCCTCGGCGACCAGCTCGGGGTCGGCGGCCCGTAGCGCCGCCAGGTCGGCGCTGCCGGCCCGCCGGTATGCCGTGCGCCAGTCGTCCTCCCGCTCGGAGCGCAGGCCGGGCTCGACGATGACCCCGTCCGGCACCGGCTGGGCGAGCGCGGCTAGGAGGCAGGCCAGTGTCTGGGTGGCCCGCTGGGCGCCGGTGGAGACGCCGAGCTGGTAGCCGCCGGCCATGGCGGCGCCGATCCGTAGGGCGGCGGCGATGCCCTCGCTGGTCAGGACGTCGCCGTCGTTGTCGGTGTGCCGTCGCAGCTCCACGGACCGTGGCATGGTTTTCCTCCTTGCGGCCCAGGTCGGACCGGGCGTGCCACTGCTGGTCCGGGCCTGGAGTGTCGCTGATCGGACTCATGATGCCCGTTGCTTCCGCTTGGGGATCTCGACGTGGTCGTTGACGAGCGTTCACAATGTGGTGTGGTAGGGGTTCTCGGCGTACGGGTACGTCATGGTCGAGGGGTTTCTGACGTATCTCGCGGTTTGTGTTGTCGTGTTTGCGGTGGCGTGGCTGGCGGGGCGTCTGCTCGGCGTGGCGCGGCCGTTCGGCGGCTTTACCGGCGTTGCGTGGCTGGATGCCCAGGATGCCTTCGACCGGGCGCGCCGGCGGCACCGGCGGCATTATCTGGTGGCGGTGCTTTGTCGGCGCCCGCATCGGCTCGACCTGCCGACTCTGGACCAGGTGGCGAGCCTGGGGCTGGTTGGGTCGCGCAACCCGACGGAGTTCGTGGTCCTCATTCGTGACATCGTCGGGGCCGTGGACGGGGCCGATGGCAAGTTCGACCGTGACTTCCTTCCGACGGACGAGCGGAGCCGTTCGCGTTTTCAGGCGGTGGTCACGGCGCTTCGTGAGGGTGAGGCGCTTCCACCGATCGAGGTTTGCCGGTTGCATGGCCGGTACTACGTCGCTGACGGTCATCATCGGGTCGCGGCTGCCCGGGCGCTGGGTGAGGAGTCCATCGCGGCGTACGTGACCGAGATCCTCCGGTGACCCGCTGGTAGACCGTCGATGCTTGCGCCATATCGGTCGCGGGCACCCGGTCGAGGGCGATTGCCGCTGGCTGTAGGGGTGCCGTTGAGCCAACGGTGGCACGGCTCGGCGCCTCACTCCGGGGCGGACTCCTCGAGTTCCAGGCCGCGTGTCTCGGGGAGCCGGGTGAACAGTGGTGCCACCAGGGCTACGGGCGTGGCCACGAGGATGGCGGCGGCGCTGAAGCTTTGCAGGCCGTCGGCGAGCAGGCC